>Ga0210410_10000581_pt1 | contig 39167 bp, 30 predicted proteins | sample IncBWC4MmetaG_FD_161058 | JGI IMG/M metagenome (GOLD analysis project Ga0210410, IMG submission 161058) | Forest soil microbial communities from Barre Woods Harvard Forest LTER site, Petersham, Massachusetts, United States - Inc-BW-C-4-M | ecosystem: Environmental > Terrestrial > Soil >...
TCCCGCCAGCTCACGCCGAGCATGCACGTCGTGTTCCTGCAGACGACCCTGTACGGCGCGGACGTCGATGCGGTGCTGGCGCAGCTGCGATCAGATCCGGCGGTGGCATTTGCCGACGTCGATGAACGTCGCTATCCGCACGCAGTGCCGAATGACCCCTTGTTCAAGCCGACCGCCACGGCCAGCGGGCAGTGGTACATGCAAACGCCGAGCACCCTTACACCCACCAGCGATGCGGCGGCCACCGACGCCGTTTCCGCTTGGGATATCACCACCGGCAGTTCGGGAACCGTGATTGCGGATGTCGATACCGGCATTCGTTTTGACCATCCTGACCTGCTGCGTGCCGGGTTCGATTCCTCGCGGGCCGGCTTCGGCGGGCGCTTGCTGCCTGGTTATGATTTTGTCGGTCAAGATTTAAATGCCAGCAACAGCTCCCCCTTGGGAACTTTTCTCATCGCCAATGACGGGGATGGCTGGGATCCTGACCCGTCTGATCCCGGCGATTGGATCGACAGCACCGATCTGAAGAATTCAACCGTGTTCCCTGCCAAGAACTGCAGCGCGCAGAACAGTTCATGGCACGGCACCCGGGTCATGGGCGTGCTCGGCGCACTGACCAACAACAATACCGGTATAGCCGGCATGACTTGGAATCCCTACCTGCTGCCGGTGCGTGCGCTCGGCAAGTGCGGCGGATTGGACTCAGACATCATCGTCGGCATTCAATGGGCTGTGGGCATGCACGTCACCGGCGTGCCGGATAATCCCTATCCCGCCGACATCATCAACTTGAGTCTCGGCGGAACCGGCACCGCCTGTCCAACGGCCTATCAGAATCTCATAACGCAGCTCACCAGCATGGGCGTACTGGTGGTGGCATCGGCCGGCAATGAAAGCGGTCCGGTCGATATACCCGCCAATTGTCCGGGCGTACTGGCGGTTGCAGGATTGAGAAATGTCGGCACAAAAGTGGGCTACAGCAGCTTAGGACCGGAGGTCGCCATCGGAGCGCCCGCCGGCAACTGCGTGAATGCGACCGCCGGCAGCCCCTGCCTGCGATCCATCGACACCACGCTCAACGAGGGCCTCACCACTCCCGGAACCAACTCTTACAGCGATCAGACCAATTCCAATCTCGGCACCAGCTTCTCCGCGCCCATTGTTTCCGGTATTGCCGCCCTGATGCGCGCCGCGAACGCGAACCTCACGCCGCAGCAAATCATTGCGCGCATGAAGGCGAGCGCGACGCCGTACCCGCAGCCCGCCGGGGTGGCGCAGTGCGTGGTGGGCTCCACTTCTCAAACCGAATGTGCCTGCACCACGAACACCTGCGGAGCGGGGATGGTCAATGCCCTGAGTGCGGTCAAGGCGGCGCTCAATCCGATTGCCGCGGTGAAGATACCCCCGGGCTTTACCAGCGGCAGCGGCACATTCGATGCCGGCGGCAGCGCGCCGGCCTGCGGCGCCGTCGGGCTGGCGCGCGTCACGATAGCGTCCTATTCGTGGACCGGTAGCCCGGCAATCCAGATTGTTTCCGGCGGCTCGAGCGCCGCCGTGAATGTCATGGCCACCGGCACGGGAACCTTGACGCTGGTGGTAACGGATTCCGCCGGCAACAAAGACACGGCCGTCGTCAATTTCACGACTTCCGGTGCGAACACCGCGGCGCCCGCCGTCGCCGGCACCGCCGCATCGGCGTGCATCGCGGACATGACCGTGGCGCCCGCCGCGCCGACGGTGAGCGCTGCTTACTCGCCGGCCGGTGTGGCCACGAACGCGGCCTCGACTTTCGTGGTTACATTCACGAATTCCAACGGCTTTGTCCTGACTCAGTCGGGTATCACATTATCGATACCGGCCGGCCTCACGCTGGGAGCGCAGGCGCCTGCGACCTCCTGCGGCGGCGCCGCGGCATCGCTGGCCAATACGAGCAGCAGCGTCACGCTGGCCGGAGCCAACATTCCGGCCAACGGCAGCTGCAATATTTCTTTCAGCGTGCAGAGTGCCACGGCCGGGAATTACGCCATCACGGTCGCTGCGAATGATCTCATGACCGGCCCGGCAGCAGGCAACACCGCGCCCGCGTCGGCGTCGTTGACAGTCACCGCGGCCGGCGCCAGCGGCGCAAGCACGGCCAGCGGCGGCGGGGGTGGCGGCGGCGGGGGTTCCCTGGATTGGCTGGATATCATGTTGATTACCGGCGTCCTGCTCATGGTTCGGGGTCACGCGGCGAAACGCAATCGACCGTAAGTGTTCGGGGCGGCACGCGCGCGAGGGCGCGTGCCCCCGCGGCGCCTGTATAATCGGCGCGATGAAAAATCCAGAGCTACGCGCCGCGACGCAGTCGGTTAAGACCCACCGGGATGCCCGCGGCACCTTGTTCGAACCGCTGACGGATGCCGAGCTGCAGGCGCAAAGGAATGTGCATGTGGTGCTCACTCAACCCGGCGAAATCCGCGGCAATCACGTGCATCGCACGGCCGTGGAAACCACCACCGTGGTGGGACCGTGCCTGGTGAGGCTGAAAGAGCAGGGGACGATTCGAGATATCGACGTGCCGGCCGGCGAAATATTGCGGCTGACCATTCCGCCCGGCGTGGTTCATGCGTTTCGCAACAGCGGCGATTCCGCCATGGTGTTGGTGTCGTTCAGCACGAACCTGCACGATCCGGCAGGCGCCGACACGGAGCGGGAGCAGATTCTTTAAAAGGGTCCTGGCAGTCCATGCATCGCCGCGTGCCGTCAAAGCTCGTAGCCGCGCTTGAAATCCCGGATGTGCTTCTCCATCCAGGTTCCGGCTTGATCGCTTTTTTTGAGCCTGATCGCATCGATGATTTTGCTTTGGGCGGCTTGAATTCGCGCCCGGGCCTGCGGCACGCGGTCGATGATCTCGGTCAGCGCGGGCACCAACAAAAGATTCAAGGGTGACTGCGACAGCGCCAGGACCTGATTGCCGCTGGCGGCGGCCACCGCCGTGAAAAAGTCTACAACCGCGGAAACGGCGGCGGCGGTGTCGGTGACCTCGCGCTTGAAGAGGGCGCTCGCGCGGGTCAGTCCCTGCAGCTGTGCGGCGGTGCGTCGCGATGCGGCATAGTGAGCGGCGGCCGGTTCAATCGCCATCATCGCTTCCCATAACTCCATGAAGGTCACATCGTGAAGCGCGAGCGCGCGGCTCACGCCGGAGCTGACGCGCCGGGGTTCAGGGCGGGTGACCCGCAGGCGCTTCTCGCCGCGTTCACGCCCGAGCAATCCGTGGATCTCCAGTTCGCGAATCGCTTCACGAATCGTCGAGCGGTTGACGCCGAACTGGCGCGCCAGATCGGTCTCGGAGGGCAGCGCGTCGCCCGTGCGCAACGATCTTGCCACGATGCGCTGCTCGATGAGATTCGCGATTTGCCGGTAGGCCGGACGATCATCCAGCGGCACGAACAGATCGGTCATGCCCCTTCCCCAAAGAGTTCGCGGCCAATCAGCATGCGGCGAATTTCCGAGGTGCCCGCACCGATCTCGTAGAGCTTGGCGTCGCGCAGCAACCTGCCCGTCGGGTAGTCGTTGATGTAGCCATTCCCGCCCAGAAGTTGTATCGCATCGAGCGCGGCGCGGGTTGCCGCCTCGGCGCAGAACAGAATGCACGCGGCGGCATCCTTGCGTGTGGCATCGGCACGGTCGCAGGCCGCGGCCACCATGTAAGCGTAGCTGCGACAGGCGTTCAAAGAGGCGTACATGTCCGCGAGCTTGCCCTGTACCAACTCAAAAGTGCCGATGGCCTGGCCGAATTGCTTGCGTTCGCGCACATACGGCACGGCCACATCCAACGCGGCGGCCATGAGACCCAGCGGGCCGCCGGAGAGCACCACGCGCTCGTAGTCCAAGCCGCTCATCAACACGTTGACGCCGGCATTTTCGCGCCCCAAAAGGTTCGCGGCAGGCACTTCGCAGCGATCGAACACCAATTCGCTGGTGCTCGATCCGCGCATCCCGAGCTTGTCGAGTTTCTGCGCGGGCGTAAAACCGTTGAAGTCCTTTTCGATGATGAAGGCGCTGATGCCGCGTGAGCCCGCTTCCGGCATGGTCTTGGCGTACACCACCAGCACATCCGCTTCCGGACCGTTGGTGATCCACATCTTGCGGCCATCGAGGATGTAGCAGTCGCCGTGACGCACGGCCTTGAGCTGCATCGATACGACGTCTGAGCCGGCGCCGGGCTCGGACATGGCGAGCGCCCCGACATGTTCGCCGCTCAAGAGTTTCGGCAGGTAGCGCCGCTTTTGCGCGTCCGTGGCGTTCAACGCCAGCTGGTTCACGCAAAGATTGGAATGCGCGCCATAACTCAAGCCCACGGCTCCCGAAGCGCGCGAGATCTCTTCCATGGCCACGACGTGCGCGAGATAGCCTAAACCAGAGCCGCCATCCTCCGCACTCACAGTCATGCCCAGCAACCCCAAATCGCCCGCTTCGCGCCACAGGTCCCGCGGAAAAACGTTGCTACGGTCGATTTCGCTGGCGCGCGGGGCGATACGCTCCTCGGCGAAGCGGCGCACCTGATCGCGGACGGTATCGATCACTTCACCGAGGCCGAAGTTGAACTCACGATAAGCAGAATTGGCCATTTTTGCGGGCCCCCATTGTCAACTGATCTAGATCGTTGGATAATCCGATTGTCCGACAATTCTGCCCCAAGGGCAACACAGCCAATGGCCAAAATAGCCTCCAAACTCGACACGCGGTCGCAGGAATTTGCCGACAATCGCGCTGCGATGCAGTCGGTGGTGGATGATCTGCGCGCCACGCTGCATCGCAACGCCGCCGGAGGCAGTCTCGCCGCCCGCGAAAAACATACCAAGGCCGGAAAGCTCCTGGCGCGCGAACGCATCGCCGCACTGCTCGATCCCGGTTCACCCTTTCTCGAGTTGTCGGCGCTGGCCGCGCAGGGGGTCTATGGGGAAGCGCTGCCGGGTGCCGGTCTGATCACGGGAATCGGCCGGGTCGCGTCGCGCGAATGCATGGTGGTCGCCAACGACCCCACCGTGAAAGGCGGCACCTACTATCCGCTGACCGTGAAGAAGCATCTACGGGCGCAGGAGATCGCCGGCGACAACGCCTTGCCGTGCATCTACCTGGTCGAGAGCGGCGGTGCGTTTCTGCCGCGGCAGGATGAAGTCTTTCCCGATCGTGATCACTTCGGCCGCATTTTCTTCAATCAGGCGCGGCTCTCGGCGCAGGGCATCGCGCAGATCGCCGTGGTGCATGGATCGTGCACCGCCGGCGGCGCGTATGTACCGGCGATGTCCGATCACGCCGTCATCGTGCGCAACCAAGGACGCGTCTTTCTCGGCGGGCCGCCGCTGGTTCGCGCGGCCACGGGCGAGGAAATCGACGCGGAAACCCTGGGCGGCGCGGATGTTCACTGCCGCCGCTCCGGCGTGACCGATTACTATGCCGAAAACGACACGCATGCCTTGGCCTTTGCGCGGCGCGCCGTGGCGCGTTTGCGAGCACCCACGCTGCGCGCAGCGGCGCGCGGTTCAGCGGTGAGCGGTGAGCAAAGCCCCTTCGATCCGGCCGAGCTTTACGGCATCATTCCGCAGAATTCACGCAAGCCCTACGACGTACACGAACTCATCGCGCGCCTGGTCGACGGCGCGTGGTTCGATGAGTTCAAGGCGCTGTATGGCACCACGCTGGTCTGCGGCTTCGCCGATATCCACGGCACCACGGTTGGGATATTGGCGAACAACGGCATCTTGTTCTCCGAGAGCGCGCTGAAAGGCACGCATTTCATCGAGCTTTGCTGCCGCGAAGGCATTCCTCTGGTATTCCTGCAGAACATCGCCGGCTTCATGGTGGGCCAGGCGGCCGAGGCGGGCGGCATTGCCAAGGACGGGGCAAAGCTCGTGACCGCCGTGGCCTGCGCATCGGTGCCGAAGTACACCATCGTCATCGGCGGCAGTTTCGGGGCGGGCAACTACGCCATGTGCGGCCGCGCCTACAGTCCGCGCTTTCTGTTTCAGTGGCCGAATGCGCGCACCTCGGTCATGGGAGGCGAGCAGGCTGCGAGCGTGCTGGCGACCATCAAGCGCGAGGCGTTGGAGCGCAATGGCGAGACCTTCAGCGATGTCGAGGAAGAGAAACTCAAGGCGCCCATCCGTGAGCAATTCGAACGCCAAGGGCATCCGTACTATGCTTCTGCGCGGCTGTGGGACGATGGCGTCATCGACCCGCTCGATACCCGGCGCGTGCTGGGACTGGCGCTCGCCCTGACCCGGGCGCAAGACACCGTTGCCACACGCTTCGGCGTGTTCCGAATGTGAGTCAAGCGATGATCCGGCGACTGCTCGTGGCCAACCGCGGCGAAATCGTCTGCCGCATCGTGCGTACCGCGCGGCGTTTGGGAATAACGACGATCGCCGTGTATTCGGATGCCGATCGGAACGCGCAACACGTACGCGACGCGGATGAGGCCTACCACCTGGGTCCGTCACCGGCCGCGATGAGCTATTTGGACATCGAAAAGCTCATCGCCCTTGCACAGCGCGTGGGCGCCGATGCGGTTCACCCCGGGTACGGATTTCTCTCGGAGAACGCGCAATTCGCGCAACGCTGCCAGGATGCGGGTTTGATTTTTATCGGGCCGCCCGCCTCGGCGATCCAGGCCATGGGTTCGAAGAGCGCCTCGAAGGCCGCCATGGCGGCGGTGGGCGTGCCGGTGGCGCCCGGCTATCACGGCGATGAACAGTCGGCGCCGCGACTCATCGAGGAAGCGGCGCGGGTGGGATTCCCGCTGATCATCAAGGCCAGCGCGGGCGGCGGCGGCAAAGGCATGCAAGTGGTGACGTCCGCCGCCGAGGTGCCGGCGGCCGTGGAATCGGCGCAGCGCCTGGCGCGCACGGCCTTTGGCGATGATCGCCTGCTCATGGAGCGCTACTTTCCGAAGGCGCGCCACGTGGAAGTGCAAATCTTTGCCGATTCGCACGGGCAGACCTTGAGTCTCTTCGATCGCGACTGTTCGGTGCAGCGCCGGCACCAGAAGATCATCGAGGAAGCGCCGGCGCCCAACTTGCGCGATGAAGTTCGCACCTCGATGGCGCAAGCCGCGGTCAAATCCGCGCAGGCCGTGGGTTACATCGGCGCAGGCACAGTTGAGTTCCTGGTCGACGATGCTCAGAACTTCTACTTCATGGAAATGAACACCCGATTGCAGGTGGAACACCCCGTCACGGAGCTCATCACCGGCATCGATCTGGTCGAATGGCAGTTACGCATCGCGCAGGGCGAGCGCTTGCCCCGCGCCCAGGGGCAAATCACACAGAGCGGCTTCGCTGTCGAGGCGCGTCTGTACGCCGAGGATCCGGCGAAGGACTACCTGCCGAGCGTCGGGCAAATCACACACTTGCGCTGGCCTGAGGGTGTGCCGGGACTGCGCCTGGATACCGGGGTCGAGTCGGGCGATGAGGTATCGACTTACTACGACCCCATGCTCGGAAAAATCATCGCCTGGGGAGAATCACGGGCCACCGCCATTGAGCTTCTGCACCGCGCCTTGAGCGAGGTGCAGATCGTCGGGGTGGCAACCAACCGAGCGCTGCTGATGAGCGTGCTGGCCGACAAAGAATTTCGCCGCGGGGCGGTGGGCACCGATTTTCTGAATGTGCGGCGCGCGAAATTGTTGTTCGGCGAGCCCCCCGCCGCGGGCCCCGACATCGCGCTCGGCGCGGTGTGGTGTGCGGCGAAGAACACCGACAGCAACGCACTGTGGGAGGATAGCCGCGGCTGGCGTCTGGCGGCGCCCGCAAGCACCGCATGGCGATTCGCCCAGGGAAACGCCGTCGTCGAGCATTCAGCAAAGGACGAGTACGTGGTGCGGGTCAACCGCGACGACTATGCGGTGCGCGTACTCTCGCGCAGCAACCAGTTGCTGCTCGCGCAATGCCAGGGTCGGATGCAAAGCATTGCCGTGTTTGATGGCGGTCCGGTACTGCATCTATTTCGCGGCGGCCGGCATGTGATGCTGCACGTAGAACGCACCGACGATGCATTGCAGGTGGCCGGCGCCGCCGAGCAGGGCTCCTTGCTGACGCCTCTGCCGGGGACCATCGTGGCGGTCCATGTCGCGACCGGTCAACAGGTGGCCCGCGGTACGCCGTTGGTGACCGTCGAAGCAATGAAAATGGAGCACACCCTCACCGCGCCTTATGATGGCGTGGTGGCGCGAATAGCTTACGGGTTGACCGAGCGGGTTCAGGCGGGCGCTACCCTGGTAGAGCTCTCGCCTCTATAAGGAATCGCGGCAGATCAGGCAACTTGTGCGTCCGCTGCTGTTTCCAGCATCGGCAGCGTGACCTTGAAGCGGGTTTCCCTGCCCAGCATGCTGGCCAGCGCGATTTTGCCGCCTGCCTCGTGCACGTAGCGGCGCACCAGCGACATGCCGCTGCCATGTTTGGTCTCGCCGTCGTTGTTTACCATGGTGGTAAAGCCGGACTTGAAAATCAATTTAATTGCCTGGCGATCGCGCAAGCGGCTTGCCTCTTCCGGAGTCACGATTCCCTTGGCGACGGCAACGTTGCGGACCATGTCCGGATCCAGTCCCCGCCCATCGTCTTGAAATGCCAGTTCAAAGCCGTTCCCCGGCACTGCTTTGAACTCCAGCCGCAGCGTCGCATTGGCGGGTTTGCCGGCAGCTTCACGTTCAGCGGCGGTTTCGATGCCGTGCACCACCGCATTGCGAATCAGCTGAATCGCCACATTCTTCACGGTCGCCTGGTAGCGCGTGGGAACCAGATTCAATCCGCTGCAGGCGAGGATCACCGTCCTGTGATTCTCCTGCGCCACCAGATCGGTCAGCGTGGTCAGCGTGCTCTCGAGGCTCCCCACGGCCGCCATGCGTTGTGCCGCGGGTTGGGCGTGCTGCGCCAGCTCGGCGAGAAACTTCGGCGGCTCTATGATTTGAGTGCCGTTGTCGGTGACGCGCACGTCGGGCGGCGCAGGTTCGGCCTCGCGCACCGAGCTCGCCTGCGAGGTGAGCGAGCGCAACAGCGCAAATTGCCCGTACAGTGCATCAAGCTTCACCGCCAGCGGCAGGAAATCACTCCCGCTTAAAGTCCCGCGGCTGCGCAATTCCTGTAATGCATCCTCGAAGTCGCGCGCGGCGCTCTGCAACCCCGTCAATTTGAGGGCGGCGGCGTCACGCCGTATACGGTCGACTTCCTCGAGGGTTTCCTCCAGCTTGTTGCGGAATGCCGCGGCCTCGCGGGCCGGCTTTTTCAAGACGGCGTTGATGGTTTTCATCGAGGCGTCGGTTCTTTGCAGAAAACCACCGAAGCGGGTTCCGCCGGCCTGCAGGACGCTGCGCAGGATTTCGCCCTGGGTCAGCACCTGGACCCGCAGGTCCTCCAGTTCCCGATGCAGCTGGATGCGCGCGGTAATATCGGTGACGCGCACCATCCAAGATCGCGGCTCGTGCGCGATTTGCACGGCGCTGAATTCAAACGAATAGTGGGCGTTGAGGAAGCTGCCGTCGCCGTTCGTCAATTTGACTTCGACGTCCAGCAGCGGATCCGAGCCCGCGGTCTCGCCGTGGCCGAGCGCCAGAAAGTGCGTCATGTGAGTGCGGACGGTGCTCAAGGTTTTGGCCGAGACCAGCGGCGCGATCAATTTCTCGACCGTGAGATTCTCGAAATCCTGGCGGCGAAACAGCGTGCCCAAGGAAGCCGAAACCTGCGGTTGGATCTTGCCATTTGCATCCATCAGGAACAGTCCGACGGAACTGGTTTTCAGAATGGCGTCGGTCAGCCGATTGCCGGCGCTGATCAGTTCCTGTTTTTCGCGCTCGTGGCGCTTGGCGGATATGAACATGGCCTCGACAGGGTGCCAAAGGCCGCGGACACGAGGCATGATGGCTGTCACAGCCTCAAGCCGGCGATTTACTTAATATTCGCCGTCGAAGCGGACTGTGACACCGGTCACGCTTCGGGAACGAGGATCTATGTTTAGGCGACGGCGGCGATGGGTGCCAGATCGGCCAGCAGCTCATCCGCGGATGCGTAGCGGGCGCTTTGCTGCTTCGCCATGAGGCGATCGAGCAGCGGCTGCTGCATCGCCGTGGACTCGGGCAGTGACGGCACCGGCGAGCTGGTGTGCTGCGACATGATGGCAACCGCGCTGCGGCCGCCATAGGGTCGCTGGCCGGTGAGCATCTCGTAAAACATCACGCCCAGGCTGTAGAGGTCGGTCCGTACATCGACCCGCTGGCCTTGCGCCTGTTCGGGACTGATGTAGTAGGGGGAGCCGAGCACCTGGCCGACGCCCGTGCTGCCGACTTCATCGAGTGAACGGCGGGCCAGACCGAAATCGATGAGCACCGGGGAATTGTCCTCGCGCAGCATGACATTCGCGGGTTTCAAATCACGATGCAGGATTCCGAAAACGTGAATGACGCGCAGCGCCTCCGCGATGGCGCGCAGGTAATAGAGGCTCTCTTCCACACTCAACGGGTTTCGCAGGCGATCGCGCAGGTCGCCGCACGGAAAGTATTCCATGGCCAGGTACAGATGCCTGGGCAGCGAGCCGAAGTCGTGGATCTCTGCGATGGCGCGATGCGTGATGCTGGAGATGATTTCGTATTCTCGCTGGAAGCGTTCGGCATCGCCCAATTCCCGCTCCGATTCGCCGCGGGTCATCACCTTGAGGACGACGTTCCTGCGCAGGCGGTCGCTGCGCGCGAGAAACACGGATGAGAAATTGCTGGTGGCAATCTCTTTGACGATGGAATAGCCGGGAACCTCGATGATGGAGGAATTCTCACTGTTGGCCATCATGGCGTCGGCTTGCGCAGCAACGCGCCGTTTGGCGCAGGCTTCGCCAACCGCCGTCAGCAACTGGTCGCGCGTGATCTGCGACAGCGGCAGGTAGTCCTTGGCGCCGCTCTTCAGGGCTCGGACCGCCGACATTTCATTGCCATTGTCGGCCAGCAAGATGCAATGCAGGGCGGGCTGCATGCGCAATAGCTGAGTCATGTCATTGAGCACGGCGGCGGCGAGGGGCTCGTTGCCGAAGTCGGCCTGCAGGACGACGGCGTCGGGGGTGCGCTCGCTGATGAGCCGGCTCAAGGCGGCCGTTTCTCCGGCGCGCAGGGTCGTCACCTGGGAATTGGGCCAATGGCTCGTGACATGGTGCGTCAGCCATTGCAGGCGTTTGGTGTCGCCACCCACCACGACCAGAATTGGACCCGCCTCTGCCATACTGGTAAGGGTAGTCGGTGAACCCCTGGGATTGCCCGTGGGGAATTCACATTTCAGCCCCCTTGGGCGCCGAAACCTTGAAAATTACCCCATTTAGCCTGGAAAATTGCAACCTACACCCCAGCTTTGGGGTCTGTTGATTCAATCCAGAATCTTATCTGTCAGAGGACGTATTAATGGGAAGCATCAGAACCTGGTCGCTCGCCGTGATTGCGGGCATCTTTGTGATGGTTGTCGCGCATCAGCGCTCGAACGCCGATGCACGGCCGGGTCAATCGGGTGCGCCAAGCGTTGTCGCGGCGCTCGCCCCCGCAACCGCGTCGGCCGGCCGCGTGACGGGACTGCCGGACTTTTCAGGGTTGGTCGCCGAGGCCGGCGGGGCCGTGGTGAACGTCAGCGTCACGGAGAAGGCTCAAAAAATGCCCGGCCTCAATCTCAATGGGCAGGGCGACGGAGATGACCCGCTGTCGCAATTTTTCCGCCGCTTCCAGGCCCCGGCGCCGGGTCCGGATCGCACGCCGCCAAGCAAGGGCGTGGGTTCGGGATTCATCGTCAGCGCGGATGGCTATGTGTTGACCAATGCCCACGTGGTTTCCGATGCATCTGAAGTCGTCGTCACACTGACCGATCGCCGCGAGTTTACTGCCAAAGTGGTCGGTATCGATAAGGCCAGCGACGTGGCCTTGATCAAAATTGCCGCAACCGGCTTGCCGACCGTGCGCTTTGGCGATCCGTCCAAATTGCGTCCAGGCCAGTGGGCCATCGCAATCGGCTCCCCCTTCGGCTTTGAGAATAGCGTGACGGCGGGCGTCATCAGCGCGATCGGGCGGCCGTTGAACGATGGCAGCAACACCAGCTACGTGACCTTCATTCAAACCGATGCAGCCGTGAATCCTGGAAATTCCGGGGGACCGTTGTTCAACATCGACGGCGAGGTGATTGGCATCAATTCGCAGATCTACAGCCGCACGGGCGGCTACATGGGCGTGTCCTTTGCCATACCCATCGATCTGGCTTTGAACGTCAAGGATCAGCTGCAGAAGAACGGCAAAGTGCTGCGCAGCCGCATCGGCGTCTCGGTGCAGGATATTCGCCAGCAACTGGCACTGTCTTTCGGCTTGACGACTCCACATGGCGCGTTGATCAGCTCGGTGGATCCCACGGGACCCGGCGAGAAGGCCGGCTTGAAGGCGGGTGACGTCATTACCAGCGTGAACGGGCGCAACATCGATCATTCATGGGATCTGCCGGCCATCGTGTCGCAGCTGCCACCCGGCAGCCAGGCAAAGTTGGGGATCTGGCACGATCGCAAAGCCACCGAAGTGACCGTCAAGACGGTGCTGCTGGAGGATACGCCGGGTCAGGTGGCGAGAACTTCCGGGGAGGACGGCGGCGGCAAGCTGGGACTGGTTTTGAGGTCGCTGCAGCCCAACGAGCAGCAGGAATTGCACACCAAGGGCCGTTTGCTGATCGAAGACGTCACAGGACCGGCCCTGGCGGCCGGATTACAGCCCGGGGACGTCGTGCTGGGCGTCAATGGAGTCGGGGTGGCTACCGTGGCCGACTTGAAGCGCGAGGTTGCCCGGGCGGGGCACAACGTGGCCCTCCTTGTGCAGCGCGAAGATGCCCAGATTTACTACCCCGTCGATGTGGGGTGATCGATGCGGGGCGACGGGTTTCGTTGTACTTAAGTCTTGCAATCAGGCTTAATCGCGGCCGTGCAAAGCGCCGCGCCCCTGTTTTCCAGTAGTTCCCGTGTCGCCGGCCGCTCGCCGGCGACCTTCCTACCGACCTCGCGCGCGGAAATGGCGGCGCTCGGCTGGCAGCACTGCGACATCATCATCGTCACCGGTGACGCCTATGTCGATCATCCCAGCTTTGGGATGGCCATCATTGGGCGCGTACTGGAGGCGCAGGGATTCAAGGTCGGGATCATTGCGCAGCCGGACTGGCATAGCACCAAAGACTTCGAGGCGCTGGGCTCACCGCGGCTGTTCTTCGGCGTGACCGGCGGCAACATGGATTCCATGGTCAATCGCTACACCTCGGATCGGCGGGTGCGCAGCGATGATGCGTACACTCCGGGGGGCCAGGGCGGCAAGCGCCCGGACCGCTGCGTCATCGTGTATTCGCAGCGCATCCGTGAATCTTTCAAGGGCATCCCGATCGTCGTCGGCGGCATCGAAGCCAGCTTGCGGCGGATAGCCCATTTTGATTATTGGTCCGAACAGGTGCGCCGCTCCGTATTGGTCGATGCGAAGGCGGATCTGCTGGTGTACGGCAATGCGGAGCGGCAGATCGGCGAGATCGCCCGGCGCCTGGACGCGGGCGCGTCGATCGCCGACATCACCGATTTGCGAGGCACCGCCTACTTACGCCGCGGCATGCCGGCGGGCTGGGTGGAAATCGACTCGAGCGAATTGGATACGCCGGGCCCTTTGAGTCCGCCCGTTGATCCGTACGCCGGCGAGGAGGAGCGCAGGAGCGTCTTGGGGCCGGCCGCGCCGGCGCCCGCGGCGTCTGAAAAAATAGTGAAGTTTTATCGCAAGGTACCGAATGCGCAGCGCGAGCGCAGCGTCATTCGCATGCCTTCCTTCGAGCAGGTAAGCCGTGACCCGGTGCTATACGCGCACGCGTCGCGCATCCTGCACTTGGAGTCGAATCCAGGAAATGCGCGAGCGCTGGTGCAACGGCACGGAACCCAGGAGCTCTGGTTGAATCCGCCGCCCATTCCGTTGGCGACCGCGGACATGGACGCCATTTACGAATTGCCTTACGCGCGCCGGCCGCACCCCTGTTACGCGGACGCGAAGATTCCCGCCTACCACATGATCCGTTTCTCAGTGGCGATTCAGCGCGGATGTTTCGGGGGATGTACGTTCTGTTCGATCACCGAACATGAAGGCCGGATCATTCAGAGCCGCTCGGAAGACTCCGTCATTCGCGAGATCGAGACGATACGCGATGATGTCAAGGGCTTCACCGGCGTCATCTCGGACTTGGGCGGTCCGACGGCCAACATGTATCGCCTGCATTGCAAGAGCGCCGCGATCGAGTCCGCCTGCCGCAGACCTTCCTGTGTGTTCCCGGGCATTTGTCCGAATCTCAACACCGACCATGCTCCGCTCATAAATTTATATCGCCGCGCGCGGGCGCTGAAAGGGATCAAGAAGGTATTGATCGCATCGGGCGTTCGCTACGATCTTGCGGTTGAATCACCGGAGTACGTCAAGGAACTTGCGGCTCATCACACGGGCGGTTATTTGAAAATTGCACCGGAGGCCATCGGTGAAGGGCCGCTGTCGAAGATGATGAAACCGGGCGTCGGCAGCTACTACCGATTCAAGGAATTGTTCGATAAGTATTCGAAGGAAGCAGGCAAGGAGCAGTACCTGATTCCTTATTTCATCGCCGCTCACCCCGGCACCAGGGATGTTGACATGCTCGAACTCGCGTTGTGGTTGAAGAAAAACGGATTTCGCGCCGATCAAGTTCAGGCGTTCCTGCCTTCGCCGATGGCCACCGCCACCGCGATGTATCATTCATCCAAGAATCCCCTGAAGCGCGTCAGCCGCTCGAGCGAGGAGGTGGTGATACCGAAGGGCATCAAAGTGCGCCGCCTGCACAAGGCTTTTCTGCGCTATCACGATCCCGATAATTGGCCCATCCTGCGCGATGCGTTGAAGCGCATGGGGCGGGCCGACTTGATCGGCAACGGCAAGCAGCATCTGATTCCCGCGTACCAGCCGGTCGCAGCGAACCGCTCAGGGTCGATGCGTCCGTTCCGCACGCAGCACACGGGACTGCCGAAATCCGGCCGTGCGGGCGGCAGTTCACGGCGAGGCAGAGCTTGACGTTCGAATGGAATCGCTTGCCTGCCTCGCTTTGGTACGATTAGAGTTTCGGGCTGTCTAGCGGCTTGCCGCCGCATTTACAAAACGGTTTGGGAGCGCGAACAACGCCTTGGGCTGTCAGGGCGCGTGTGCAGAATGGATAAGTGGGTAGTACACAAATTTGGCGGTTCGAGCGTAGCTGACGCCGCCTGTTTTCGGCAGGTTGCCGAAATCGTCGAAGCATCATCGAATCCGCGCGAAGCCATCGTTCTATCCGCCTGCCGCGGAGTCACCGATGCGTTGCTCGAACTGGTTGCGCTGGCGCAGGAGCCGAACAAGGAATTCGGTCCATCGCTGCGCGCGCTGAAAGCCCGGCATTTGGAACTCGCCGCGGAGTTGCTATCGAAGTCCGCCTACGAGACTTACAAGGCGCAGTTCGAGCGCGATTGTCTGGATATCGCCGGCATGCTGCAGACCGTGCGGCTGATCCGCTCCTCAACCTATTCGATGCGCGATGTGATCGCAGGCTTCGGTGAGATATGGTCTACACGCTTGTTTGCGCCGTTCCTGCGGGAGCGGGCCCGCATCAAGGGCGACATTCTGTGGGTCGATGCGCGCGAAGTCATCATCGTCGAGTGGGGCTCGCTGGGAGCGGCGGTGCAGTGGCCGCCGAGCGAAGCCAATCTGCGGAAATTGGTGCCGCTCGATTTCACCGGCCGCCTCATCGTCACGGGCTTTATCGCCACCACCACCAAGGGAAAGCAGACCACCTTGGGGCGCAATGGCAGTGATTTTTCGGGATCCATTTTCGGCGCCTTGCTCGATGCCGCGGAAATCATCATATGGACCGATGTCGACGGCGTGCTGTCGGCCGATCCGCGGCTGGTGCCGAACGCGCAGGTCATCGATCAGCTTTCGTACAACGAAGCCATGGAGCTGGCCTATTTCGGCGCCAAGGTCATTCATCCGCAGACGATGGCCCCGGCCGTGGTGCGCGACATTCCGATACTCATTCGCAATACCTTCGCGCCTCAAAAACGCGGCACCTTGATTTGCGCGAATCCTGTTTCGGCGCTGAAGGTAAAGGGCATTACGAGCATCGATCCGGTTGCGCTCGTGAATCTCGAGGGTGCCGGCATGATCGGGGTGCCGGGAACGGCACATCGCCTGTTCGGTGCTTTGCGCGACGCCGGGATCTCGGTCATCTTGATCTCGCAAGGCAGTTCGGAGCACTCCATTTGCTTCGCGATTCCGGAAGCGCAGGCGGTGCATGCCGAGGAGGCGGTGCGCCGCGCGTTCGAAGCCGAACTGCGCGACGGCCAGATTCAACATGTGGAAGTGGCGCTCGGCATGAGTATTCTGGCGGTTGTCGGCGATGGCATGGCCGGCGCACACGGTGTCGCTGCGAAAGTGTTCAATTCGCTCGGCGCTGCCGCGATCAGCGTGCGGGCGATTGCCCAAGGCGCTTCCGAACGCAATATTTCCGTCGTCGTCGACGGCAAGGGAGCGGCGAGGGCGCTGCGCGCCGTGCATGCGGCATTTTATCTGTCGCCCAACACGCTATCGATCGGCTTGATTGGGCCGGGTACGGTCGGGCGCGCGCTGCTGGCGCAAATTGCGAGCCAAATCGAGCGCTTGAGAGAGCTGCAGGTGGACTTGAGGATTCGCGGCATCGCCACCTCGACGCGCATGCTGCTCGAGGAGCAATCGGTGGACTTGAGCCGCTGGAAGGAACGAATGGCGCAGGCCGGCGAGCCGCTCGACATGAAAAAGTTCATCGACCATGTTCAAGCGGACTATGTACCTCACACCGTGGTCATCGACTGCACCGCGAGCGCCGAGGTTGCCGGCCGGTATCGCGACTGGCTGGTGCGCGGCATTCACATCGTCACGCCGAACAAGAAAGCCAACAGCGGCGCGCTTCCCTACTACCGATCGTTGCAAGAGGCGAGACGGGCGGCGGGCACGCATTATCTGTACGAGGCCACGGTGGGTGCGGGATTGCCGGTCATTCAAACGCTGCGCGACCTGCGCGGAACCGGCGATGACATTACGGAAATCGAGGGCATATTTTCCGGAACGCTGGCTTACTTGTTCAATGTATTCGACGGCAGCGAGTCTTTTTCCTCCATTGTGCGCGCCGCCAAGGCGAAGGGTTATACCGAACCGGACCCGCGCGACGATCTGTCCGGTGTGGATGTCGCCCGCAAGCTGATCATACTCGGCCGCGAAATGGGCCTTACGCTGGAAATTTCGGATGTGCAGGTGGAAGGCTTGGTGCCGGAGGTGCTCACCAAGTGGAGCGTCGAAGAATTCATGGCGCGGTTGCCGGAGTCGGATGCCGCGATGGCGGCGGCGCTCAGCGATGCGCGCGGAAAAAATCAGGTGCTGCGCTATGTCGGACGTATCGATGCCGGCGGCAAGGCAACCGTGGGGTTGATGCGCCTGGACGCCAAGCATGCCTTTGCGAATATCGCGCTCACCGACAACGTGGTGCGCTTCGCGACGCGCCGTTACTGCGACAATCCGCTGATCGTCCAAGGACCCGGAGCGGGCCCGGAAGTGACCGCGGCGGGCGTGTTCTCGGATCTGTTGCGCTTGTCCGCCTATCTTGGCGCTCACCTTTAGGCCATGAGCCAACGAGGACACCGTGCTCACTGACGTTACCGCTTTTGCGCCGGCCACGGTTGCCAACGTCGGCATCGGATTCGACATCCTGGGCCACGCCGTCGATAAGGTCGGCGACCGGGTACGCGTTCGCCGCATTGAGGAAAATGAAGTGCGCATCCGTTCCGTCACGGGCGTCGCCGGTGACTTGCCGGTCGAGCCCAAGCACAACACCGCCGGAAGGGCGGTGCAGGCCATGCATGCGGCGTTGTCGCCGGGCTTTGGGTTTGAGCTTGATATAGAAAAAGGAATTCCCTTGGGATCCGGTATGGGTGGGTCGGCGGCGTCCGCCGTCGCTGCCGTCGTTGCCGCCAATGCGTTGCTGTACGCGCCCGCGCCGCAGCTGCAGTTGCTCAAATTTGCCATGGAAGGGGAAATTGTCGCGAGCGGCTCCGCGCACATCGACAATATTGCTCCCTGTCTGTACGGCGGCCTGATCCTCACCGTGGGTATCGACAACCCCCGCGTGAAGCAAATACCGGTGCCGCGCGGACTGCGCTGCGTATTGGTGCATCCTCACATGTATTTGGGGACCCGGGAAGCGCGCGCCATTCTCAATATCAACGTCAGCCGGTCGGATTTTGTATGGCAGAGTGCGAATCTGGCCGGCTTTATCAGCGGCTGCTATTCCAATGACCTGGAAATGATCCGCGAATCCTTCAACGACGTGATTATCGAACCGCAGCGGCACTCGATGATTCCCGGCTTCAAGGATGTGCAGCGCGCCGCCATGTCCGCGGGCGCCCTGGGCTGCTCGATATCCGGGGCGGGTCCCGCCGTCTTTGCCTGGTCTGCGATTCAACATGCGGAGGCGGTGCGTGGCGCCATGGTGTCTGCATTTGCCGCGCACAACCTGCAGTCGGACTCATGGGTGTCGCGCATGCAGAATTATGGTGCTCGGGTGGTAAAGGCTTGATGGCAGGCCTTAACTTTGCAAGCTCGCGCGGCGGCGCGCCGCTCGTGAGCTTGAGTCGTGCCATCGAGCAGGGCCTCGCTGCAGACGGTGGGCTGTACATCCCGACGAAGCTGCCGACGGTCGATGCGGGTGCGTTCGCCGGCGCATCCAGCCTGCCGCAATTGGCACGCGCCGCGCTGGCGCCATTTTTCGACGGCGATGGCCTGCACGATGCCCTCCCAGAGATCGCCGACGCCGCCTTCAGGTCACCCGCCCCGACCACCGCCGTCACGGCTTGCCCCGACCCTCTGTTTGCCCTCGAGCTGTATCACGGGCCGACCGCGGCCTTCAAGGATTTTGGGGCGCAGTTTTTGGCAGCGAGCCAGCGGTGCCTGCAACCCCGCGCGCCCGCACAACCATTGACCATCTTGGTGGCGACTTCAGGCGACACCGGAGGCGCCGTCGCAGCCGCGTTCAACGGCCGCGCCTGGGCCCGGGTCGTCATCCTGTACCCAAAGGGACTCGTGAGCCCGCGCCAAGAGCGCCAGTTAACCTGTTGGGGCGAGAACGTGCTGGCGCTGCGGGTCGGCGGCACCTTCGATGATTGTCAAGGATTGGTCAAGGAAGCGTTCCAAGATCCGATATTGAGCCGCAAGCATCGCTTCAGCTCCGCCAACAGCATCAATATCGGGCGCCTGCTGCCGCAGATGGTCTATTACATTGCCTCCAGCCTTGAACTGCTCGCACGCACCGGAAAGAAACCGTCCTACATCATTCCGGCCGGCAATTTGGGCAATGCGTGCGCGGCGTTGTGGGCTCGCGCCATGGGTTTTCCCTTATGCCGAATCATCCTGGCACATAACATCAATCGCACTGTTCCGGATTTTTTGGCCGACGGCCGATGGCAGCCGCGCCCAAGCATCGCGACGCTGGCCTCGGCAATGGATGTAGGAAACCCCAGCAACATCGAGCGCATCCGGGCGCTTTATCCGGCATGGGAGACCCTGCGCGAACATTTGAGCGCGGATACCGTCGATGACGCTACAATTCGCGCTCGTATCGGAGGTGACTTCATGCAGTACGGACGCGAATGGTGCCCGCACACCGCGACCGCGGCGGAAGTCTACAGCCGCTTGAGCGCGGCGCAGCGGCGTGATCAGCCGTGGGTGGTGGTCGCTACGGCGCACCCGGCGAAGTTCAATGAAATCGTCGAGCCCATCATCGGCACCTCCATTACGGTTCCTGAGAGTCTCGCCCATCTTTTGAGCTTGCCGCAGCGCTGTGTGGACCTGCCCCCGACACTTGAGGCATTGGCCGCAGCGCTCGAATGAGCAACATTGAAATCGAACCGCAGTGGATTGGCATTGGCGCAGCCGTGCTGCTGCTGCTGGCACTTGGTTTCTTTGGGTTGCGCGCCTATCAGCGCCGCGCGCGGCGCAAGTCCCTGCTGGCGCGATTGGAGCGCGTCGCCTTGGCAGCCGCGCACCAGGTTCTCGTTCCCGATGGGATGGGCGGCTTCATCCATATCGATCATGTGCTGCTCACGCCGCGCGGAATCCTGGTTCTCGATACGCGGCGGGTGACGGGCCTGATATTCGGCGGCGACCAAATGAGCGATTGGACCGTCATGGGCCGCGGACATCGCTACACCTTCGACAATCCGCAGCCGGCGCTGTATGACCGGATCGCGGCGGTCAAGGCAGTTGTCGGCGACGTGCCGGTCGAAGGGCGCCTGTTGTTCTCGAATGTGGGAAAATTTACCAAGGGAATCCCCAAGTGGGTGGTGATGCTCGACGGGATCGAAGTGGAATTTCCCGTGGTCGACCGGGGCAGCCGAGCGTTGCAGTCCGATCAGTACGCGGATGCCTGGAGCCGGCTGCTCGCGCAGTTGCGGCCGAGCCCGCACATATTCACGAATCTGTAAGCGCAAAAAGCCGCACGGCATTGCGGGTGGTCACTGTGGCGACCGCCTCCAGGGTCTCGCCGCGCAGGTGCGCCACGGTGGCCGCTATATGCGGCAGATACGCGGGTTCATTGCGCCGCGACTTCGGCAGCGGGTTCATATCGCGCGGCAATAGATAGGGCGCGTCGGTCTCAAGCAACAGCCTGTCGGCGGGGATGCGCGGCACGATACCCCGAAGTTCAACGCCGCGCCGCTCATCGCAAGCCCAGCCGGTGATTCCGATGTAAAGGCCGAGCTTCAGATACGCTTCCAATTCAAGTTCGCCGCCGGTAAAGCAGTGTGCGACGCCGCCTCGAAACCTGCCGTCGAAGTCCTTCAAGATCGCGGCAAAATCGCCATGCGCATCGCGCTGATGAAGAAAAACCGGTTTGTGGGTCTGCGCGGCGATTTCCAGCTGTGCGATGAACGCTGCGCGCTGGGCAGGCGGCGGCGAGAGGTTGCGGAAATAGTCCAAGCCGCATTCGCCCACGGCCACAACGGATTTCAAGCTCAACAGCTCCTTGAGTTCGCTGCGCTGCGAGGCCACGAAGGATTGCGCATGATGCGGATGCACGCCGGCCGTGCTCCAGAGGCGCGACGGATGGCAGGCGGCCAATGCCGCGGCTTGCCGCGAACTCGCCAAATCCGCGCCGGTGACTACTTGGCGGCGTACGCCGGCCTGTAAGGCGCGCGCCATGACAGCGTCACGATCTTCCGCAAAACTATCGTGCGTGAGGTTCGACCCAATATCGATCAGATCCAGGCTCAAGATTGCAATCCTCCTTGTGTTATCGTCTTTGGATGCCCATCGCAAGGTACATTCTGTTAACCATGATGCTCACCGCGGCCGTCGGTACCCGTGCACAAGAGGGTGGCGATACGCAGGCACGGATCGACTACGCCTACCAGACCGAGGATGGCAACAGCCTCGCGAATCTCATTCAAAATTTGACCACGCAAGTGCAGAGCGACCCCGGCGACATTGCGCTACGTTATCACCTGGCGCATGCGCAATACCGATCGGGCGAACTATCGCACGAGCGTCACGCCCGCGGCGCGGAGGCGGCATTTTCGGATTGCATCGATGAACTCAAGCCGGTGATCGAGAGCAATGTCAAGTCCGCGGAAGGCATGGTGCTGCAGGCCGCGTGCTACTTGGGGTTAGCCGACCTGAAGATGTTGGAGGCCGTGCTGTTGCGGACGCGTGCGGCGGATCGCTTGAAATCCGCGCTCAAGCTGGAACCGCGCAATCCTCGCGCCGTGCTCCTGTCGGCCATGCAGCAGATGCAGCACGCGAAGCCCGGGTCTGCCGAAAGTCAGCGAGCCTTTGCCCAGCTGCAGTCGGCCGCGCAGCTATTCGAACAATCTTCCGGGACAAGCAACGACGCTCCGGGTTGGGGACATGCGGAGGCCTACTTGGCGCTCGGCCGCGAACTTCAGAACCGCGGCGATCATTTGAGCGCGCGCAACTGGATCGAGAAAGCCCTGCTCGCGGCGCCGGATTATAAAATGGCGCAGCGTCAGCTCGCATTATTGGTAAAGCCATAACGACAGGCGTGGCGTTCGCGAACCCGCCAACCTGGTATCATTCGCGGCGATGAAGCCACAAGGCACGCAGCTATCGTTGTTCGAAACGCGCAGCCTGAGCGACCCGTTTGCGGTGCGCGTCAGTCCGCGCGCGCGGCGCCTCACGGCGCGGGTGCACGTGGGCGGGCGTGTTGAAATCGTCGTGCCGGTCGGCGTCAACGCACACGCGGTGCGCGACTTCGTACAGCGATTCACGCCGTGGATCAATCGCAAGGTTGCGGCGATGCGCTGCTTTGTCGCGCCGCTGGAGGCGATGCCCCCAGCGATTGAGTTCGCCTTCACGGGCGAATACCTGGCCGTGGAATGGCGTCGCGGCCCGGCTCCCAAGCTCGAGCAGCACAGCGGCCGGATCGTGGTGCAGGCTCCGGACGATGCGGCCGCCCGAGTGTTGTTGCGGGGTTGGCTGAAGGGCGCGGCGGAGGAGCGGTTGGCGCCGCGGCTGCTGCAGCTGGCGGCCGACCTGAAGTATTCGGTGTCGCGGGTGAGAATTCGCTGCCAGCGCACGCGCTGGGGAAGCTGTTCGACGCGCGGCACCGTGAGCTTGAATTGTTCCTTGGTATTTCTGCGTCCGGACGTGGTGCGTTATCTGTTCATCCACGAACTAGCCCACACCAAGCATATGAATCACTCCGCAAGCTTCTGGCGTTTGGTGGAAAAGCTCGAGCCCGACTATCGGCGGCTCGACCGTGAGTTGTTGGCCGGCTGGCGCACGGTGCCGGCGTGGGTTTTCAAGTAGGACTTGAGACAGGCTCCGAAGTCAATGAACGAAACGCCGCCACGGGTCAAACCCTTCGTGGATTTGAGCGACGAGCACGTCCACTGGGACTTGAGCGAGGCCTTAAGCTATTCGCAGTACCTCAATCTGGATAAATTGCTCGGCGCGCAGCATCCGCTGTCCTACGAGCATGATGAGATGCTGTTCATCATCATTCACCAGGTCTCCGAATTGTGGATGAAGCTGTGCCTGCATGAACTCAACGCCACGGTCGCATGCGTGCGGCGCGATGATCTCGGGCCGACGTTCAAAATGCTGGCGCGCGTCTCGACCATTCAACAGCAGCTGCTGCAGTCATGGGATGTGTTGGCGACCATCACTCCCCACGACTATTCGGCATTTCGCAATACCTTGGGGAAATCTTCGGGATTTCAGTCGCCTCAATACCGGATGCTGGAATTTCTGATCGGCAACAAGAGCGCGGATACCATCAAGGTGTTTCGCAGCGATCCGCAAGTGTATGAGACCCTCGAGCGCGCGCTGCGCGCGCCGAGCTTGTACGACGAGGTATTGCGCCTCCTGAGCCGGCGTGGATTGGATGTGCCCGCGGAGGCGATTGATCGCGATTTCACCCAGCCGTATCAGGCCAGCAAACAAGTTGCAGCGGCGTGGCTCAGCGTCTATCACAATTCGGTCAAGGAATGGGACCTGTACGAGCTGGCGGAGCGCTTGGTCGACCTGGATTACAAATTCCAGTTGTGGCGCTTTGCGCACGTGAAGACGGTCGAGCGGATCATCGGTTACAAGCGCGGCACCGGCGGGACGGGCGGCGTCTCGTACTTGACCAAGGCTTTGGAACTGAAGTTCTTTCCGGAACTTTGGACCATTCGCACCTCGATGTAGGCAAAGGCAATGGCGAACATTCAAGAGCAGCTGCAGAACGTCAATGTCGTATCCAGCGATCTATTGGCGACGCCGGAAGAGGTCAAGCGGCGCCTGCCCCTGACCACGCATGCGGCGGAGACGGTATTGAAATCCCGTGAGGCCGTGCGGGCTATTTTGGAGCGCCGCGATCGGCGCCTGTTCGTGGTCGTCGGGCCGTGTTCGATTCACGATGTCGCCGCGGCACGCGAATACGCCCAGCGGCTCAAAAGTTTGTCCGCGCGGGTGGACTCCACGCTGCTGCTGATCATGCGCGTCTACTTCGAAAAGCCGCGCACCACGGTGGGTTGGAAGGGACTGATCAACGATCCTGACCTCGATGATTCCTTTCACATCGAAAAGGGCATTCTGCTCGCCCGGGAACTGCTGCTATACGTGGCTGAACTTGGGCTTCCCGCGGGTACCGAAGCGCTCGACCCGATCATGCCGCAATACTTGTCGGAGCTGATTACCTGGACGGCCATCGGTGCCCGCACCACCGAGTCGCAGACGCATCGGGAAATGGCGAGCGGCTTGTCGACGCCGGTGGGGTTCAAGAACGGCACGGATGGCGCGCTTGCCGCCTCGATCAATGCTCTGCAGTCGGTGCGGCATCCCCATCATTTCCTAGGAATCACGCAGCAGGGTCAGTCGGCAGTGTTTCGCACGCGAGGCAATCCACACGCGCATATCGTTTTGCGCGGCGGAGGCGGGCGCGTGAACTACGATGCCGTCAGCATTGCGGTCGCGGAACGGGAATTGACCTCGGCCGGGCTGGCGGCGACCATCGTGGTTGACTGCAGCCACGGTAACTCGAACAAGGATGCGGATCTGCAGCCGCTGGTCGCGGAAAATTGCGTCACGCAAATCGTCGATGGCAACCGTTCGATCGTCGGCCTGATGCTCGAGAGTCATTTGAAAGGCGGGAGCCAATCGATACCCAAGGATTTAAGCAAGCTGGTGTACGGCATGTCGATTACCGATCCGTGCATCGACTGGGACACCACCGAGCGCCTGGTGCTCAAGATGCACCACGCTCTGGAGGGCCTGTCGACCAAGGCTCGAGACCGAGGTTCCTGGGAGCCAGGCTCCTAGCTCCAGTACGACACCCCAATATCCCATTTTGCGGCCAGGCGGCGCGCAGCATCATCGCCGTTGACCAGGAGCGCGCGGTCCGCCTGGCGCATATGATCTAGATCCGAGGCGGAATTGCCATAGGCGATGATCGGCAGCGCGGGGTATTGCTCGCGCAGCCAGGTCATGCAGCGCAATTTCTCCTCGCCGCGGCGATTGGCCGTCTTCAAATGCCCGTCGAGCCGGTCGCCGCGCCACTGTATCTCCGTGCAGACGGTTCGCTCGAATCCCAGCAGCCGGCCGATGCGCGGGACATAGAGATCCGGGCTCGCGGACATCAAAACCAGGCGATCGCCGGCCGCGCGATGTGCCTCCACCACGGCCAGCGCCAGCGGCCGAAAGCGCCGCTTCGGTTTCAAATTGTCAACAAACGCTTCGGCCCAAGCATCAATTACGGCACGCCTCTCGCCGCCCATGATCATGCGGATCACCCGTGACTTGAGCGCTCCATGATCGCGATCCTGCCAATAGCTCAGCAGCGCGAAAGGCAGTCGCCAAATCCCCAATGCCCGATGGGGACGCCTTGCGAGAAATCCCAATAGGAAGGGCAGCAACGTATCGCGCCAGGTCAGCGTTCCGTCCAGATCGAACAGCGCCATCCAGGGCTGGGAGACGGGGCTGTCGGCGCTCTCTTTAGTCAATTCATTTCCTTGTAATACAGTAAGATATAGGATCTATCTCAATTGGATATCACTGCGTCGAATGCGAAGCTTCCGCCCATATTCCTATACAGCGGCCGCCGATTGCTAGGTCCTGATATTGTCCCTGTATGGTTTCCTCCGTAGCAATCGTCGGCGCCGGCGCCATCGGGGCTTGGATTGGCGACGCCTTCGACCGTGCGGGATGGAACGTGTCCATGCTGGCGCGGGGCGCGACGCTTGGAACGCTGCGCGCGTCCGGGTTGCGCGTCGCACAGGGCGATGAGACGCGGGCAAGTCGGCCACGGGCAGGCTCGGCCGCCGAACTGGGGGTGCACGACTATGTGTTTCTCAGCGTCAAAGCGCAGCGCCTGCCGGAACTGGCACCGCAATTGAGCCCGCTCATCGGCCCATCAACGGTCGTGATCAGCGGCACCAACGGTATTCCCTGGTGGTTCTTTCATGATTTCGGCGGCCCGCTGGCGAATCGAAGCCTCCGGTCTGTCGATCCTGATCAGTCGCAGGAGCGAGCATTTGCGCGGGAACGCATATTGGGCTCCGTCGTGCATGCGTCGGTGCGCGTCGTATCGCCGGCAAACGTTCGAGTGGTGGCCGCCGATCGCTTCATCCTGGGCGAATCAGGCGGTGCGGTCTCGCCGCGGGTTGAATCGGTGGTCGATGCGCTTCGCAAGGGGGGTATCAACGCTCAAGGGTCGGATGTCATCCGGCGCGAGGTTTGGACCAAGCTTTGGGGCAACATGAGCATGAATCCCTTAAGCGCGCTGACGCGTTGCGGTACTGCAAAGATGCTCGCCAATGCCGATGTACGCGAGCTGTGTGTTCACATGATGGAGGAGATGCAGCACTGCGCGCAGCGGCTCAACTTGGAAGTCGCCATGTCCCCGGCCGAGCGTATCGCCGTCACGCAGCGCCTCGGCGATTTCAAAACGTCGATGCTGGCCGACATGGAGGCGGGGCGGGCGCTCGAGCTCGATCCACAGCTCGGTGCGGTGGTTGAGATCGCTCGCCTGCTGGATATTCCCACACCGTTTCTGCGAGCGGTCCTTGGGTTGACCACGCTCGCCGCTCCGTAGGACGCGCCCTACACTTACTCCGGCGCGCTGCCGACTCGGGGGCTCGTTCGGCCGTGGCATAGTCCCGCGACTCCAAGAACATGCGGTGGGCGCCATGCTGATACGACTCGGCTATGAACTGGCATATGAGTTCTCGCAAGCGACGCCGATGATCTTAAATCTCAACGTGCACTACAGCCGGACCTCGGATTTGGTCATGCCCGATACCCTGATCACGGCCCCCGCGGTGCCGCTCTCCATGTATCGCGACCGCTTTGGAAATTGGTGCACGCGCACAGTCGCGCCGCCGGGAAGGCTTACGGTCACGACCGATGCCTTGATACGGGATAGCGGCGTGCCCGAACCGTCCTTCCCATACGCATTTGAGCATGCCGTTGAATCATTGCCGGATGAGACGTTGGAGTTTTTGCTGCCCAGCCGCTACTGCGAGACCGAGCATCTGTCGGCGGCGGCCTGGAACCAGTTTGGCGCAACGATGCCCGGCTGGTCCCGGGTCCAGGCGATATGCGATTTCGTGAACCAGCATGTCAGGTTTGACTATCAATGTGCCCGTCCCTCCAAGACCGCATGGGAGACCTTCAACGAAAGGGCCGGCGTGTGCCGGGACTATGCGCATCTTGCGATTACGCTGTGCCGGTGCATGAATATCCCCGCTCGATACTGCACCGGTTATCTTGGCGATATTGGGGTAAGGGCCATGGATGCGCCCATGGATTTTGCAGGCTGGTTCGAAGCGTATCTCGGGGGCGAGTGGCATGTGTTCGATCCGCGCAATAATCAGCGGCGCATCGGCCGGGTACTGATTGCGCGCGGCCGCGATGCGGCGGACGTGGCCATCAGCATGACTTTTGGTCCCAACACCCTGCAGCTGTTCAAGGTGTGGACCGACGAAGTTCAGGCAATCGCCGCGTAAATTCCGCATAATTGCGGCCCTCCCTAAAGTCACGTTGGTATGGAGCATGCGCGAGATGGGCATCAGCAAGTTGTGCACGTATTGGGCGGGCGTAGCCGGCCTCACCTTGGTCGCCGCCGTTCAAGCCGCACCGCCCGCGGCTGCCCCGGCCGCGGCGAAGCCCGCAGAGAGCATTCCTGCCGCCGGTTTTTCGCACATCAAATCACTCGGTGGAATCGACGAATATCGACTCGACAGCAACGGCATGACCGTATTGCTGGTGCCGGATCATTCCGCACCGGTGGTCACTTTCGAAGTTACCTATGAGGTCGGGTCGCGCAATGAAGTGACCGGCGTCACCGGGGCCACGCATATCCTTGAACACATGATGTTCAAGGGTAGCGAGGCGTTCAATGACCCAAAGGGCAACAGCATCAAGCAGTTGCTCGAGCGTGTGGGCGGGCAGTTCAATGCCAGCACGTCGTTCGACCGCACCAACTACTTTGCAACCATAGGACGCGAAAGCCTCGAGAGCTATATCGCGATCGAAGCTGACCGCATGCGCCATCTATGGCTGCACGAGTCCGATCGACAAGCCGAAATGACCGTGGTGCGAAACGAGTACGAACGCGGCAAGAACGATCCGGAAAACGTCCTATTGGAAGAGGTGAACGCGGCGGCGTACGTGGCCTTGCCCTATCACCATCCGACGATCGGCTGGAAGAGCGACATCGAGCACGTGCCCATTCTCAAGCTGCGTGAGTTCTATGACACCTTCTATTGGCCGAACAATGCGACGCTTACGGTGGTGGGCGATATCGACACCGAGCCGGTATTGGGATTGATCAAGAAATATTACGGCGTGTATCCCCGCTCACCGGCGCCCATTCCGGCCATATACACCGAGGAGCCGGCGCAGAGCGGTGAGCGTCGGGTCGTGGTCAAGCGCCCGGGTGAGCTCGGCTCGATCATCGTGGCGCACAAGGTGCCGAATGGCAGAGATGCCGATCAGGCGCCGCTCGAGATGCTGGATGCCATTTTGAGCTCGGGCAAGAACGCGCGCCTGTACCGCGCTCTCGTCGACCAGGGACTGGCATTGAGCGCGGGTGCCGGCACGAATCTGCATCATGACTTGTCCTTGCACACGGTGTTTGCGGCGCTGACGCCGGGAACCACCCATGAACAAGTGGAAAAGGCGCTGCTGGCGGAAATCAACAAGATCAAAACCAGCGGTGTAACGGCGGCGGAAGTGGCCAGCGTGAAGCAGCAATACATTGCCGAAGATGCCTACAAGCGCGATGGAACGGCCGCGGTGGCCAGCGAAATCAGCGAATGGATCGGCGTCGGCGATTGGACGCTGTATGTGACGTTCCCGCAGAAAGTGCAGCAAGTGACACCGGCGGATGTGCAGCGCGTCGCGAAGCAATATTTCGGTGCGGATCAGAGCACGACCGGCTGGTTCGTGCCGTTGGCGCCCAAAACGGAGAAGGGCTCGTGATCCGGCGTTTCATGATCCTGACGCTGCTGATGTCAGGCGCAGCCACAGCTGCGAACATGGCGGATCAGACGCACCGCTCGAAAATCGATGGGATCGACCTGATCACCTATCGCACCAACGTGAAGGATGTGGTCGTCATCTTGGGCGTTCTGCCCGCGGGCGACGCCATGGCGGAATCCGGCAACATTGCGATTCCCACGCTGTCCGGAATGATGCTCGACCGCGGTACCAAGGCGCTCGACAAGTTTGCGATAGCAGATAAATTGGACAACGTCGGTGCGGAAATCAGCTTTACGGTCGGCGTGCAATCGCTGGAGGTCCGGGCGAAGTGCTTGAGGAAGGATTTGCCGCTGATCATCGAGTTGATTGCGGCGGAGCTGCGCACCCCGGCGCTGCAGTCGGCGGAATTCAACAAAGCGAAGCAACAGTTCATCGGGGAGCTGGAGGCTTCCGCACAGAACACCGGTGCGCGGGCGGCGGAGGCATTCAATCGCGCGGTATTCCCCGAGGGACATCCGAATCGTCCCCATACCTTGAACGAATACATCGCGGCGGCGCGTGCCGCAACCCTCGATGAGGTCAGAAGCTTTCAAGCAAAATACTATGGTCCCGCGCATATGGCAGTGGTGGTGGCCGGCGACGTTTCCGATACCGATACGCAAACCGAAGTCACCAAGGCATTTTCCGGGTGGAGCGGCGGCCAGGATTACGTTCGGCCCTTGAAGCCGGCGTCGACCACGGTCGCCGGCGAGGTGACGCTGCCCCTGGCCGACAAGCCCAGCGTCACGATGCTCTTGGGTCAAGCGACCGGGCTTCGCTACAGCGACCCCGATACCTTGGCGCTGCGCGTCGGCACGGCGATTCTCGGACGCGGTTTCACCGGAAGATTGATGGGCACGGTGCGCGACAAGGAAGGGCTGACCTATAACATCGGTGCCAGCGTGGGCGATGACAGCGTCGTCGATGGCATGTTTGAGATTTCCGCAAGCTTTGCCCCGGCTCTATTGGCCAAGGGCGTCGACTCGACTCGTCGCGAGCTCGCGAAATGGTGGAAAGACGGCGTCACCGATCAGGAATTGGCGACGCGAAAGCAGGGGGCGATCGGCAGCTACTTTGTCGGTTTGTCGACGACCTTGGGGTTGGCCGAAACCATCCTGGTGAACACGCAACGAGGCTTCGACCCCAGTTGGCTCGATGGTTACCCCAAGGCGCTGAAGGCGCTAACCCGCGAACAAGTCAACGCGGCCATCAAAACCCATCTGAACCCTGCCACCATGGTACTGGTGGAGGCCGGCAGCGTCCCACCCGGTGCAAAAGCGCAGTGATGAAGGCCGGTTGGCGTCGCCTGACGAATGCTCAAGCCGGTCAGCATCACATGCCTTCCTGCGCCGTGAGATGAGCGGGCGTTGACAGAGCTGTCACCCCGTCCCGAGGTAGTCCTGCTTGCCGACCTGCAGGCCCGCCTGCCTGAGAATGTCGTAGGCGGTGGTGACATGGAAGTACACATTCGGTAGGACGTGGTTCAGCAAATAGGGCATGCCTTGCATGCTCTTGCTGGAGCTGCGCGTCTGCCAGCTGATGGTTCTGTTTTCGGCGCCGTTGAACTGCTCTGCTTTCAATGAGCCCAGATAGGCAACCGTGCGGCGCGTATTGGCAATCAATTCCGGCAACGTCTTATCCTTCCCATCGAACGTCGGCACTTCGACGCCCGCGAGGCGTGCGGCTCCGCCGCCGGCGATATCGTTGGCGATAAAAATCTGCGAGCTCAACGGCAGCATGTCGGGAATGAGCCGGGTATTGAGCAGCACCGCCGGGTCGATCTTGCGTGCTTGCGCGTGGGCGGCTGCTTTTTCGAGAATCGCGGCCAGGCTGTTCAACGCGCGGCTACAAGTCGATACGGTTGCTTGATGCATCGTCAGAGTCATGATTCAGGCCGCCTTGGATGTTGCCGCGAGTTGCCGCAATACGTATTGCAGAATTCCGCCGTGTTGGTAGTAGTCGAGTTCTTTCGGCGTGTCGATCCGCAATCGCACCTCGAACTGGGTCACCTTACCGTCGTCGGTTTTGGCGATGACTTTGACGAACTTCGCCGCACCGCGGTTGAGTCCCGCGATTTCAAACGTTTCCTTCCCCGTCAGCCCCAGGCTCTGCGCGCTCTGTCCGTCCTTGTATTGCAGCGGCAGCACACCCATGCCGATCAGATTCGAGCGGTGAATGCGCTCAAAGCTTTCAGCGATCACCGCTTTGACGCCGAGCAGCATCGTGCCCTTGGCCGCCCAATCGCGCGAGCTGCCGGTGCCGTACTCTTTGCCGGCAAGAATCACCAGCGGCGTGTGCGTTGCCTTGTATTTCACGGATGCGTCGAAAATTGAGAGCTGCTCGCCGCTGGGAATGTGCAACGTGACGCCGCCTTCGGTGCCCGGCAGCAGCAGATTGCGCAATCGAATATTGGCAAACGTCCCGCGCATCATGACTTCATGATTGCCGCGGCGCGCGCCATACGAATTGAAATCCACGGCTTGCACGCCCTGCGCCATCAGGTATTTCGCGGCGGGGCTGGATTTCGCAATGTTGCCGGCCGGCGATATGTGATCCGTTGTGACCGAATCTCCGAGCACGGCAAGCGCTCGAGCTTCCTTGATGTCGGTCATCGGCGCCGGTGTCATGGTCATGCCGTCGAAGTAGGGCGGATTCTTGACGTAGGTTGATTTTCCATCCCAAGAATAGATCTTTCCCGCCGGGGTCTTGATCGCCGCCCAGTTGGCATCGCCCAAAAAAACATTGGCGTAGCCCTTCTTGAACATCGCTGAGTCAACCGACGAGGCGACGGCGGCGGCGACATCTTTTGCGCTGGGCCAGATGTCCTTGAGATACACCGGCTTGCCGTCCTTGCCGCTGCCGATGGGCTCAGTGGTGATGTCGATATTCAAGCTGCCCGCCAGCGCGTAAGCGACCACGAGCGGCGGCGAGGCCAAAAAATTCATTTTAATTTCCGGGTGCACGCGGCCCTCGAAATTACGATTGCCGGATAGCACCGCGCAGGCGACCACGTCGCCGCTTCTCACGGCCTCGGAAATCGCCGGCTTCAAGGGACCCGAGTTACCGATGCACGTCGTACATCCGTAGCCGACGGTATAAAAGCCGAGCTGCTCCAAATCATGCAGCAAGGCCGCCTTGCTCAAATAGTCGGTAACCACACGCGAACCCGGCGCAAGAGAAGTTTTCACCCAGGGCTTGACATTCAAACCCCGCTTCAATGCATTGCGCGCGAGCAGTCCCGCCGCCACGAGTACCGCGGGATTTGAGGTGTTGGTGCAGCTGGTAATGGCGGCGATCAGTACCGCGCCGTCCTTCACCTCGAAGGTGTCGGTTCCAACCTTGGCGATCGCGCTGCCGCCGGCCTTCGGGTTCTTCTGCGCGCGCTCCTCCGCCATCTTCTTGACGCTGCTCTGATAAACAGCCTTGGCACTGCGCAGCGGCACCCGGTCTTGGGGGCGCTTCGGCCCGGCGAGAGAGGGCTCGACCGTCGACAGATCCAGTTCAACGACATCGGTGTAGTCGGCTGCGGGTGCACCATTGATTCGCCACAGGCCCTGCGCTTTGGCGTATGCCTCCACCAACGCAATTTGTTCGGGCGGCCGGCCGGTCAGCTCGAGGTAGCGAATGGTTTCCTCGTCGATGGGGAAAATCGCACAGGTCGAACCGAACTCCGGCGACATGTTGGCGATGGTGGCGCGATCGGCGAGGGGCAGTCCTTTGAGTCCATCTCCAAAGAATTCGACAAATTTATCGACCACGCCCTTCTTGCGCAGTATCTCCGTCACCGTCAGCACGAGATCGGTCGCAGTCGTGCCCGGTGGCAGCGCGCCTACCAGCTTGAAACCGATCACCTGCGGAATCAACATCGTCACCGGCTGGCCCAACATGGCCGCTTCGGCTTCGATTCCGCCGACTCCCCAGCCCAAGACCCCCAAACCGTTGACCATGGTGGTGTGCGAATCGGTGCCCACCAGGGTGTCCGGATAGGCCGCTCTCTTGCCGGAAGCGTCGTCCGAGAAAATCACCCGGGCCAATCGCTCGATGTTGACCTGATGCACGATGCCGGTATTCGGCGGGACCACTTTGAAGTTGCTGAATGCGGTTTGCCCCCAGCGCAGGAACATATAGCGCTCGCCGTTGCGCTGGAATTCGATTTCGTTGTTGTGCTGCAGCGAATTGGCGGCGCCGTATTCGTCGACTTGAACCGAGTGATCGATGACGAGTTCGGCGGGCGCCAACGGATTGACTCTTTGCGGATCGCCGCCGAGCCTGACGATGGCCTCGCGCATCGCGGCCAGATCCACGATGCAAGGAACCCCGGTGAAGTCCTGCATGATGACGCGCGCCGGAGTGAACGCGATTTCGTGACTCGGCAGTGCCTTCGGATCCCACTTGAGCAGCGCCTCGATATCGCTCTTGGTGACATTGATGCCGTCTTCGAATCGCAGTAGATTTTCGAGCAGAACCTTCAGGGAAAAGGGCAGGCGGTCTACATTGAGCGACTTCAGTGCCGCGAGACTCAGGATGTCGTATTGTTGCGCGCCCACCTTGAGCGTCGTTCGCGCCTTGAAGCTGTCCGTCATGACCCCTCCGCGGAAAAAAGAGAATTATAGGTGATTCGGCCCTCGTCAGGAGAGAGCGCGGAATGGAATCGCCGCGCGATGATACCGCCGCCCAGGCAGCGCTCGGCGCGATAGAACACCGCATATTGACCCGGCGTGACGGCACGTGCCGGACGATTCAACGTCACACGCCAGTGTTGATCGCCGCTCTTGACGATAGAGCATTTCAGATCGCTCTGTCGATAGCGCGTCTTCACCATGCACTCGGCCGGGCAGTCTGGGGCGTCGCCCGGATTGATCCAGTGCATCTGCTCCACATCGAAGGCATCCGATAACAGCAAGGGATGACTTTGGTCCTGGACGACGATAAGCGCATTGCGCGCATTGATTTTGTCCGCCACATACCAGGGGGCCGCGGCGGCGCCGGCGCGGCCGCCCACGCGCAGGCCCGAGCGCTGCCCCAAGGTGTACAGCGCCAGGCCGCGATGTTCGCCGATGACGACGCCTGCGGCGGTCTCGATCGGTCCGGGTTCCGTGCGCAGGTGACGGCTCAAGAATTCTTGGAACGGCCGCTCGCCGATGAAACAGATGCCGGTGCTGTCCGGCTTGTCGAAGACCGGCAAGCCCGCCGCATGCGCCATCCGGCGCACTTGCGCCTTCTGCAGCCCGCCGATCGGAAACAGTGTTTTCGAGAGTGCGGGTACCGCGACGCTGTGCAGAAAGTAGCTCTGGTCCTTCCCGGTATCCGCGGCCTTGAGCAGTTCAGGGTAGGTGTCGGTGTGACGAATCTGCGCATAGTGGCCGGTGGCGATCCAATCGGCGCCCAGCCGCTGCATGTAATCGAAGCAGACGCCGAATTTGATTTCGCGATTGCACAGGACATCGGGATTCGGCGTGCGGCCCGCGGCATACTCCCGGAGGAAGTGGCTGAAAACGCGCTCGCGGTACTGCTCGGCAAAACTCACCCGATGCAGCGCAATGCCCAAAGTCTCGCAAACCCGCCGAGCATCTTGGAAATCGGATGCCGTCGTGCAGTAGCCGTCATCGTCCTCCCAGTTGGACATGAACAGCCCCTGCACGGAATATCCGGCATCGCGCAGCAGCAGAGCCGCGACGGCCGAGTCGACGCCGCCCGACATGCCGACGATGACGGTGCCGTCTTTGGGATTGGGGAGGGGCTTCTGCATCCGCCCATTATACGGGCAATGCGTGAAACCGAAGATTTACATGAGCATCTGGCGCATTTGCGATTCTTGCATGCTCGTCTGCCACACTTCATCGAAGAAGTTCAAGTAGCGACGCACCACGGCCGGATCATTCATATCCGAAATGCCGTCCCATCGATCGGCCTGCAACCGATACACCAGTGCCTTGTCGTCCGCGATGATAAACGCCCCCGCACTGGCCGGATATTCCGGACTCATCGCACGAAGATCGATGCAGCTCGTCAGCCGTCGGGCGAGCGCAAGAAAGCGGTTGTTATCGACCATGGCGCGTGACGGGTCGGCCAGCAACACTCTGACTTTGGCATAGGAACGGGCCAACACGAGCCGCTTGATGGCCTCGAGGAAGGGCTCCTCGCCGTAGATCAAGGGCTCCAAGTCCTGGGTAAAAATCGACAGCAAACGCTGCGCAGATTTGGCAACCTTGAGACTGGCGTCGCGAACTTCGGGCATGGTGCTTAAAATGGTGCGGGTTCCCGAACCCATAGAAGCGTCGCTGCCGGGCGCGGGAACCTTGTCCCCGGCCGGTTTCGAACGTTCTTCTGTGTTACCCGCCATAAGCTTAGACCCCGACCCCGCGTACTTTGAGCCTGATAGTACCGTTTGACCCGAGGGTTGCCGTGCTAACTACGTCACGTTTCGAAGAACGTTGAGGCTTATCTTAAGCCCACGCGCAATGCCTGGACAGACTACTTGGAGCGGCCTCTGAGCGCCAATCTCGGCGCCAAGCCGACATAACCCCCCGGCGTCAGTTCCATGAGGCGCGCCTTGTCCTCGGGCGGCAGGGCGAGGGAGGCAATGAATTCGCGCATGGCGCCTTCGTCCACGCGGCGGCCTCTGGAGAAGGATTTCAGTTGATCATACGCATCAGGGATTCCATGAGCGCGCATTACAGTCTGCACAGCCTCAGCCAGCACCTCCCACGCGCGATCCAAATCTTCGGCTACGCGACCCTGGTCGAGTTCGATCTTATCCAATCCCGCCGTCAGTGACTTAAAGCTCAAGACCGCGTGTCCTATGGCGACCCCCACATTGCGCATGACCGTGGAATCGGTCAGATCCCGCTGTAAGCGGGATATGGGCAGCTTGTCGGCAAAGTGGCTGAGCAGCGCATTGGCCAATCCCAGATTGCCCTCCGCGTTCTCGAAGTCGATTGGATTGACTTTGTGCGGCATGGTCGAGGAACCGACTTCGCCGGAGACGGGCCGCTGCTTGAAATAGCCCATCGAAATGTAAGTCCACATGTCGCGCGAAAAATCCACCAACACGGTGTCCGCGCGCATGAGTGCGTGACAGTATTCTGCAATCCAGTCGTGGGGCTCGATCTGAGTGGTGTAGGCATTCGACTTCAATCCCAATGATTCGACGAATGCCGCACTGAACTGCGGCCAGTCGACGCGCGGCAGGGCGGCCACATGCGCATTGAAATTGCCCACCGCGCCGTTCATTTTCCCCAAGATCTCAACCCGTTCGAGACCGGCCCGCTGCGCCTCGAGCCTTGCCGCAACGTTGGCGAGTTCCTTTCCCACCGTCGTGGGCGTGGCGGTCTGGCCGTGGGTGCGCGCCAGCATGCCGACGCCGGCGTGACGAGCCGCCAGCGCATCGATCTTGCCGCCCAAGTTCTCGAGCATCGGCAGCAGCAGCGCCGCACGGGCCTTTTTCAGCATCAACGCGTAGGCGAGATTGTTGATGTCCTCGGAAGTGCACGCGAAATGCATCCATTCCAATTGAGCGGGGCTTGCACCGCGCGACTGCAACTCGCCGCGCAGCCAATACTCGACCGCCTTGACATCATGATTGGTGCGCGACTCGATCTGCTTGATGGCAGGGACGTCGGTTGCTTCCGGATCTTTCGAAAGCGACACGAGCAACTCCCGGGCGGCGAGCGGCAATTCCGCCAGCGCCTTGCCGGAGGGCCCCGCGCTCAGCGCAAGGAACCAGGCGCATTCCACGCGGACGCGCTCGCGCATGAGTCCCGCCTCGCTGAATATATGGCGCACTTCAGCGAGTTTTACCGCATACCGGCCATCGAGGGGGGACAGGGCGTCGGTGAAAGAGGTGTGCATCTAAAGAGCCGGCAGCTTGAGTGATAGAATACGCAGATTCTACTGTATTTGACCCTGAACCAGCGGAGTAAGACGCGATGAAAGCCACCACCCGCGTCGAGCGCGACAGCATGGGCCAGCTCGATGTGCCCGCCGATGCGCTGTGGGGCGCACAGACGCAACGCGCCATACAGAATTTCCCGCCGTCCGGGCTGCGCATGCCGCGCGCGTTCATCCGTGCGCTGGCCCTTATCAAGCATGCCGCCGCGGGCGCAAACGCCGAGCTCGGTGATCTGCCGTCGCCCGTGGCCAAGGCGATTCAGCAGGCATCGCTCGAGGTGGCTGCGGGCCGCCACGACGACCAGTTTCCCGTGGATGTGTTCCAGACCGGCTCCGGCACCAGCAGCAACATGAATGCCAATGAAGTCATTGCAACACTCGCGACGCGAACCCTGGGAGCTGCCGTGCACCCGAACGATCAGGTCAACATGAGCCAGAGCAGCAACGATGTCGTGCCGACCGCCATCCACGTCTCTGCGGCCTTGGTGCTCGAGGAGCATTTGCTGCCGGCCGTGCGCAGATTGCGGGAAGTTTTGGCGGCGCGGTGCGCCGAGTTTGCCGACGTGGTCAAGACCGGGCGCACGCACTTGATGGATGCCATGCCGATTACGCTGGCACAGGAATTGAGCGCGTGGGTGTCGCAGATCGCCGCCGCCGAATCGCGCTTGTCATCCGTAACGCCCCGCTTGTACGCGTTGGCGCAAGGGGGTACCGCTGTCGGCACCGGCATCAATGCGAGGCCGCAATTCGGCGCGGTGTTCGCGCGTCACCTGGCCAATGGCACCAAGATTGCGTTCCGCCCCAGCGAGAACTATTTCGAGGCGCTGTCGAGCCAGGATACGGCTGTGGAACTGTCGGGCCAGCTCAAAGTCCTAAGCGTGAGCCTCATGAAGATTGCGAATGATCTGCGCTGGATGAACAGTGGTCCGTTGGCGGGATTGGCGGAAATAGCGCTGCCGGCGTTGCAGCCGGGCAGCAGTATCATGCCCGGCAAGGTGAATCCGGTCGTCGCCGAGTCCGTCACGATGATCGCTGCGCAGGTAATCGGCAATGATGCGACCATTACGCTGGCCGGTCAGTCGGGAAATTTTCAGCTGAATGTGATGCTGCCCGTGATCGCCTATGACCTGTTGCAAAGTCTGGAATTGCTCGGCATCGCCTGCCGCAACCTCGCGGATAACGCGCTTCAGGGGTTCTCGGTGAATCGCGATCGCATGAATGATGCGCTCGCGCGCAATCCGATTCTGGTGACGGCATTGAATCCGCTCATCGGCTATGAAAAGGGCGCGGCAATTGCGAAAAAGGCCTATCGGGAGGGCCGGCCGATCCTGGATGTCGCAGCGGAGATGACCGACTTGAGCATCGATGACCTGCGCCGGCTGCTGGACCCCAAGTCCCTGACCGATGGAGGCATCAAGGGCGCAGGCACTTAATCGTTGAAGATGGACTCGCTTTATACCAAAACGCATATCCGCGATGCGCTGGACCCGGCACCGTCGACGCCCGAGGAAGACATGCACTGGCTGGCCGGCGCGTCGCCCGAAGTGGTGGCCAGTGTCCGCGCCACCTTGACGACGCGCCGAACGCCCGCCGCGGTGCTGGTGCCGCTCGTGGAGCGTCCGACGGGCATGACGGTGCTGTTGACGCAGCGCGCGACGACTCTCAAAGATCACGCGGGACAGATCAGCTTCCCCGGCGGACGCATTGAACCCGAGGATGCTGACGCATGGCACGCGGCATTGCGCGAGGCGTACGAAGAAATCGGTCTGCGGCCTGAGTTGGTTGAATTCGCCGGCTATCTGCCGGATCACGTGGTGGTATCGGGCTTTCGGGTGACGCCTGTGGTCGGCTTCGTCAGGCCGGAGTATCAGCTGCGGATCGCGAGGGCCGAAGTGCACGATGTATTCGAAGTGCCTCTCGATTTCATCCTCGATGCCGCGAACCATAAATCCCGGCAGCGCAAAATCGGCGAGTTGACCATCGACATACACGATATTCCCTACGGCGAGCGCAACATCTGGGGTGCAACCGCGGGTATGTTGATGACCCTGAGGCGGCTGCTGCAAACACGCACGGCAAACACTTGAGCTCGCGAGTCCCCGAATTGCTTGCGATCATGGCGCGTCTGCGCGCGGCCGACGGCTGCCCGTGGGATCGGCAACAGACCTTCTCCAGCATCGCG
>Ga0210410_10000582_pt1 | contig 39135 bp, 34 predicted proteins | sample IncBWC4MmetaG_FD_161058 | JGI IMG/M metagenome (GOLD analysis project Ga0210410, IMG submission 161058) | Forest soil microbial communities from Barre Woods Harvard Forest LTER site, Petersham, Massachusetts, United States - Inc-BW-C-4-M | ecosystem: Environmental > Terrestrial > Soil >...
CGCTTCCCAACTGGGATGACCCGGGGAAAGAACTGGGCGTCGATGCCATACGCGAGCGTACCGAGTATGCCCTGCGCCGCCGCTTTGCCCGCATCACGACCATCGCGCAGCTCACAACCGAACTGAAGGGAGTACATTGCGAAGCCGTCGCGTAGTCTTCGTCTACTTCGATGGTTGCGAAGTCCTCGACTTCGCGGGTCCGTTGCAGGCCTTTCATGAGGCCAACTCGTTTGGGGCGAAGTATTGCATCGAACACTGCGCGACCGCTCCGCAGGCGACGACCAATCAGGGGCTGAGGCTTTGTGATCTGGCGCCCCTGCCGGACGTCACGACCGAAGACTTAGTGATGATTCCGGGCTTCACAGTGCAGGATGTGCACCTTCCTCAGAGCCTGATTCGCTGGCTCAAAAAGTCCTATGATCAAGGTGCCGCGATGAGTTCGGTATGCACGGGCGCATTTGCCCTGGCGCAGGCCGGGCTCCTGCACAACCGGCGCTGCACCACTCACTGGAAGCGCACTGCGGAACTACAGAAGCTCTATCCCCGAGCGAATGTGCTGGCGGACCGGCTCTTTGTGGATGATGGCCGAATCATCACCAGCGCGGGCATCGCCGCCGGAATCGACATGACCCTGGCTCTGATTCAACGCCACCACGGTCCACTCGTAGCCGCTAAAGTCGCACGCGAGATGGTGGTCTACATGAGGCGCGACGCGCATCATCGGCAACAGAGCGTCTATCTCGACTACCGCACCCACTTGCACCCAGGTGTTCACTCCGCGCAGGACTGGCTGACTTCTCACCCTGACAAGAAGGCGAGCATCAAGGATCTGGCAAAGATTGCGCATATGAGCGCGCGCAATCTCACGCGAGCCTTTCGCGAGGTTACCGGCGTCTCCATTCAAACCTATCGCACCCGTCTTCGCCTGGAGCATGCGGGCACGCTGATGAACAATCCCGAATTTACGCTAGAGGCAATCGCCGCGGAATGCGGATTTGCCGATGGACGCCAGTTCCGCCGCGTGTGGCGCAAGGCCTATCAGTCACCACCCTCGCGCACACGGCAATCGTCGTTGTCAGACTAGCTCTGCATCTGCACTTGCAGGACTTCGCCCGGAAGCCGCACCATCCTTTGCCTCGGAGCAGATTCAACGCCACCGGATTGAGTCCGACTTCGGGTCGTACTCTGCTTCTGCGATAGATCTTTCTCGCCGGTGGAACTCATTCGCTCCATGCGAATTCCAAGAGTGCGCTCCAGTTGGTACAGATCGGACCGCTGCTCTCTGCCAAAGAGGGTAGAAGCCACGCCACGCTCACCCGCCCGCCCGGTTCGCCCAACTCGATGGATAAAGTTTTCCGCCACCTCAGGCAAATCGTAGTTGATGACGTGGGCGATGTCCTGCACGTGAATGCCTCGCGAAGCCAGATCGGTCGCAACCAGGATGCGATAGCGTCCCTGCTGAAATCCTGCGAGCGCCGCGGTTCGCTGCGATTGCGAGCGGTCGCCATGAATCATGGCAGCGGTGAAGCCTTCTCGGTTCAGATTCTTGGCCAGTCGCTCGGTTCCTCGCTTGGTACGCGCGAACACCAGGCAGCGTCCAGTTTCTTTCGCAAGCAGACGATGCAGCACTTCCTGTTTGCGGTCCGCATCAACCTCGAACGCTTGCACTCGCACATTTTCGGATGGCTTCAACGTCGACCCGAGTGCGACCCGCACGGGGTTCCTCATGTAGTCGTTCACCAGGTGAACCACGGAGGCCTCAAGTGTCGCTGAAAAACACAGGGTCTGACGATCTTTGGGCAGCACCGCCGCGATTCTTCGAATCGCGGGAAGGAATCCCATGTCCAGCATGCGATCGGCTTCGTCGAGCACGAGCACGCGCAAATCACGAAAATTAACCAGTCGGCGATCCAGGAAATCTTCTAACCGGCCGGGGGTAGCGACGACCACGCGAGCTCCGCTGCGAATGGCGCGGAGTTGCTGTCCTTCGGACAAGCCTCCGACCACCAGGGCCGCGGGCGAGAGTTGCTTGCCGCGCAAGGCATCGTATTGATCTGCAACCTGCATCGCCAGCTCACGCGTCGGAACCAGCACGAGGGTCGCGATTCCTGGCGAATTCTGTTTGAGCAGTTGTTCCATGATTGGAATCAGGAAGGCTAGCGTTTTGCCGGTGCCTGTCTGAGCGGTCGCGAGCACATCTTTGCCTAGAAGTGCCCGTGGGATGGCGGAGGCTTGCACCGGAGTTGGTACGGAGAAGCCAGCAACCGACAAGCGGTCTTTGACGTAAGGGGAAATCGAGAGTTCTGAAAAATTCTGCATTTTGCTTTCTCTGGCGTAAGCGATCACAGTGCGCGCACGAATTCCCGGGCGGGCACGGCAATCTGCATTGCCAGTCTTGGTTTTGATTACGCTGAAGACGTACGGAGGAAAAACTAAAGGCGGGAGTTGATCAAGCACTGCTTAGAGCAATCACACCATACAACCGCGGTATTAAGCGTGAAACCAGTATAGCACGCTCTCCCAGTCCGCAGGGCCTAAATCCGAAGGTTACGATGGTTCCGCCCAACTGGTTACTAATGTAGGCGCGGGCGTCCACGGCGACGTCAACCTGACCCGAAACCCAGCCGGAACTTTGGTTAGAATAAAGGAGATTCTACGATGCCGGCGCGTACGCGCACCGAACGCACCGGCATCGTCATCGGAGCCACTTCTCCGGCTCGCGAACTGCTTCCGCAACCTCATTCAGGAAAACCGCAGCATGTGCACCATCCACCACCCGATGGTCGCACGACAGGGTTAACGTCATCATCGGACGGATCGCTGGCCGTCCATCCACGGGCACGACGCGGTCGGCAATGCTTCCCACCGCTAGAATCGCCGCCTGCGGCGGACTGATGATCGCGCTGAAAGCGTCCACGTGATACATACCGAGGTTGCTGATAGTGAAGGTTGCGCCCGCAATGTCAGACGGTCGTAGCCGGCCGGCGTGAGCCCGCTCCGTCAGATCGCGGCGTTGCACAGCAATATCACCGAGGTTGGCTTTGTTAGCATTGTGGATTACTGTGGCCACGACGCCGTCGTCCACCGCCATAGCGACGCCGATGTTCACTTCCTGATTCAGGCGGATAACTCCATCGTTCCAACTCGCATTTATGCGCGGATGCTTCACTAGGACGCAGGCGATCAGCGCAACTAGAAGATCGGTGTGCGTCAGTTTGATTCCGCGCGCTTTTTCAATCGATGATCCGAGCCGTCCGCGTACTTCGACGAGTGCACTCGCGTCGATTTCCCGCACCACGAAAAAATGAGGTACGGTGGTCCAGCTTTGCGCGGTGCGCTCGGCCATCAACCGCCCGATCGAGCTTGGTACTTGGGCTGCTGTGAGCGCGGATGTGGACGCGGAGGCGCTCATCGATTCGGCCACGGCCAAAACGTCGGAGGCGAGAATCTCTCCGCCCGGTCCTGACCCCCGCAGGCTCGCGATATCAACTCCATGTTCCTTGGCAAGCCGTCGAGCTTTAGGTGAAATTTGCACGCCCGGACCGGCAGCAGACACGGGAATGATTGGCGCAGCGGCGCGTGTAGTTTCGGCCATACTGTGGACGAGGGGACCAGGCCCAGCGATTTCCGAGGGAGGAACTTCACCGGGGCGAACGATCCAGGCGATGGTTTTACCCACGGCAACGACCGCACCGGCCTGCTCGCTGACGCCCGCAAGAATGCCATCCGCCGGAGACTCAACCTCAAGCACGGCCTTATCGGTCTCTATTTCCAGGAGTGGCTCACCCTTTATCACGTGCTCGCCCTCGGCCTTCCGCCAAGCCACCAGCTTGCCGGTTTCCTGAGCCATTTCGAGAGCGGGCATGACCACGCTGAAAGCCATAATTATTTCGCCGTGTCATCTGAGCGCAGCAAAACGATTCGCTCGCGGATCCTAGTCCGAAACCTCGACTCGCTCCGTCCTTGCACTCTCTTCGATCATCTCCACCACCCGCCGGCTCGGTGCAGACTCGTTCTCGCGAGTGGTCGGCAGTGGTCCGTTGACGGTGACGTAGTGCGCCCCCGCTACCAGCAGTTCCTCCGCCGGGAAACGCGTAATGACTTCGTGTCCAGTCGGAGTGACTACGATCTCCTCCTCGATGCGGGCTGCGCTCCAGCCATCAGTCGAAGGCCAAAATGTTTCCAGTGCGAAAACCATTCCCGGCTTGATCTCGTGCGGATGATCGAATGACACCAGCCGGCTGATCACAGGTTTTTCCCAAATGGCAAGGCCAATTCCATGCCCGTATTGCAGCGCGAAGCACGCCTCCTCATTCGGAAAACCGAACTCTTTTGCTTTCGGCCACACCGCGGCAATCTCCGCCGTGGTGCGCCCCGGACGCACCAGTTCAATCGCCGCATCCAGATACTCCCGGCAGCGCTTGTACGCATCCACCATGGCGTGCGATCCGTAGCCGATGGTGAAACACCGGTAGTAGCAGGTTCGGTATCCCATATACGAATGCAGAATGTCGTAATACACAGGATCGCCGGGACGAAGCACGCGATCGGAAAACACATGCGGATGCGGATTGCAGCGCTCGCCAGAGATCGCGTTGACGGCTTCCACATATTCCGAGCCGAGGTCGTAGAGAACTTTGCTGACCAGCCCGACCGCTTCGTTCTCGCGCATCCCAGGCTTCATCGCCCGATACAGTTCATCGTAGGCCGCGTCCACCATCATTGCAGAGGTGTTGAGCAGCGCGATCTCATCCTGCGTTTTGATGACCCGGGCATCAGACATCAATTGCTGCCCGTCAACAACGGTGATGCCCTCACGCTGCAAAGCGAAAAGCACCGGCAGTTCGATGATGTCGATTCCCACGGGCTCTTTGTGCAGGCCGCGCATCTCGAGTTCGATCCGGATTTTCTTCGCCACATCTTCGGCCCGCCCCATCTCCGGCGACATCGCGCCTCGCAGCATCGAGATACCCGGCCGCGATCGCTCTCCCAGCCACGGGCAGTGAAGTTGATGATGTTTTGCAGCCGATCCGAAGTCCCACAGAATCGGCTCGTCATTCTGCGGCAGCAAGGTGAAGCGGTTGCATTTGTCCTGCGCCCAACTGCCAATGTGCGTCGAAGTCAGGTAGCGCACATTATTCATATCGAAACAAAGCAGCGCGCCCATCTCGGACTTGGCGAGCAAGTCCTTGGCCCGCGCCAGACGCTCTTTGCGCAAGCGGTCAAAGTCCACCCGCTGCTCCCAATCCACCGCCATTGTTCCGTGAGTTGGCAATGCCACGATGCACCTCCAATCTTTTGTAGCGCCGCCGTCCCAGCTAAAGATGCCGGCGCTACTTACACACGGCCGCAAAGCTTGCGCGCCACTTCGAATACGGATTGTTCGGTGGGCACGGTCGCGTCTTCCAGCGGGGGAGAAAATGGAATCGGAATGTGCATGGCCCCCATCCGCCTGACCGGCGCGTCCAAGTCATAAAACGCACCTTCAGCAATCACCGCCGCAATCTCAGCCGTGACCCCGTACCGTTCATAACCTTCGTCGATCACGATTGCTCGCGATGTCTTCTTCGCCGAATCGATCAGCGTCTTCCCATCAAGCGGCCACATGGTTCGCGGATCGACTACTTCAGCGCTTACCCCAATCTCTTCCAGCAGCGTCGCCGCACCCAGCGCGACTTGCACCATGCTGCTCGTGCCCACCAGCGTAATGTCGCGGCCCGTGCGCTTTACATCAGCCACCCCGAACGGAATGGTGTATTCCTCCGCCGGCACCGGGCCTTTCAGTTTGGTGTACATCATCTTGTCTTCGAAAAAGACGACCGGGTTCTCATCCCGGATCGCCGTCTTCAGAAGTCCCTTGGCATCGTATGGCGTCGATGGCATCACGACTTTTAATCCCGGAACATGACTGAACCAGGCGTGCAGCGACTGCGAATGTTGCGCGCCTGAACGGCGAGTCGCGCCCAGAGTCGTCCGCATCACCATCGGAACTTTCCACGCACCGCCCGACATGTAATGGACCTTCGCGGCCTGGTTCACCATCTGGTCCATCGTGAGCGTAATAAAATCCCCAAACATAATGTCGACGACTGGACGAAGCCCTGTCATCGCCGCGCCCACCGCGATCCCGGTGAAGCCGGCCTCTGAAATTGGTGTGTCCAGCACGCGCTCTGTTCCGAATTCTTCGACCAGTCCTGAAAGCACCTTGAAGGGTGTGCCAGCTTCGGCCACATCTTCGCCGAAGATGCAGACCCGCGAGTCGCGGCGCATCTCTTCGGCCAGCGCTTCCCGCACCGCCTGGCCGAAACTCAGTTCCCGGGGAATGGCTTCAGGCATAAACGTCTTGCTCCACTTCCGCGACTCCGGGATACGGAGCGGCCACGGCAAACTCGACTGCCTTCTTCATTTCTGACTCGACCTCTGAATGAATCCGACTGAACTGGGCAGAATCCGCCAAGCCCTGTTCCTTCAGCCAATCGGCCAGCAGTTTGATGGGATCGCGCTCCGTCTTCCAGTGCTTCTCTTCTTCCTTGGAGCGGTAGTATTCGCGATTGATGTCGCCCACGTGGTGACCCGTGTAACGGTAAGTATTGCACGCGAGAAATGATGGCCCATCCCCACGACGCGCGCGATCGACCAGTTTCCCCGCGATCGCATAAACTGCCCGAACATCCTGCCCATCGACAGTTTCCGCTTGCAATCCGAATGCAGCCGCCCGCACCGGAATATCGCCCGCCGTCGTTTCGGAGTAGTGAGTGTATTCGGTATACAGATTGTTCTCGCAGACGTAAATCACGGGCAGCTTCCAAAGTGACGCCACGTTCATCACTTCATACAAAACGCCCTGTCCAAGCGCGCCTTCTCCGAAGAAGCAGACGGCAACACGGTCGGTGCCCAGACGCTTGGCGGACAACGCTGCACCCGTTGCGATTCCGACGCTTCCCGCGACGATGGCGTTTGCACCCAGGTTGCCGGTTGCAGGATCGGCAATGTGCATCGACCCGCCCTTGCCCTTGCAATAGCCAGCTTCCTTGCCCAAGAGCTCGGCAAACATGCGGTCCGGCGACGCCCCTTTCGCCAGGCAATGCCCGTGGCCGCGGTGAGTGCTGGTAATGTAGTCGTCAGACCGAAGCGTCTCGCAAATCCCCACCGCGACGGCTTCCTCGCCGATATAAAGGTGGGCCAGCCCTGGCATCAAGGCGCGGGTATAGAGTTGGTTGACCTGCTCTTCGAACAGGCGGATCGATACCATCCGCCGGTACATCTGCATCCACTGCCCGGCCTTGATTCCGGAATTCGCCGCTGACTTGTCAGTGGCAGTCGTCATTTCGAAATCCCCGACATTCGTGCCAACACATCAAACATCACCGCAAAATCCAGCTTGGCCATTCCCATCCCACGCGCAGCAGTCAGAAACTCGTTGCTCACCGCAGTCGTTGGCAAAGGCACATCCAGTTGCCGGCCCAACTCAAGCGCCAGCAGCATGTCTTTCTGCATCATGTTCACGTCGAACCAAGCTTCTTCGGGTTGCTGGAGAACGAACGGCCCGCGATATTGAATCATGGGCGAAGCCACTGCGCTGTGGGTGAGGACGTCCACCGCAGTCTCCCGCGCGATCCCGCTTTTTTCCGCGAGCAATACGCCTTCCGAGAAGGCCATCATCTGAACCGCGAGACTCAGGTTGATCGCAATCTTCATCGACAAAGCCAGCCCGTTGTCGCCAACGTGAGTCACTTTCGGCCCAATATCCAACAGCAGTGGCTTAACCCGCTCAAAAGTTTCGCGACGCCCGCCGACCATCACCGACAACTTTCCTTCCTGAAGAGTAATCACGCTTCCGGACACGGGCGAGTCCACCATGTCCGCGCCTTTTTCCCGCACCTTAGCGGCTAGAGCTCGGCTGACGCTCGGGCTGACGGTGCTGATATCGACAAATATCTTGCCTTTGCTCAGCCCGGCCAGTATGCCATCGGGTCCTTCGGTAATCGATGTAATCGCCGCCGAGTTCGTGACCATAGCGAAGGTCACGTCGGCAGCGGCTGCAACCGCGCGCGGCGAATCCGCCCACTTCATCCCCTTATCGATCAGCCACTGCGCCTTCGATCGGGTTCGGTTGTAGCCGGTGACAGTGTGCCCTTTGCTCAACAGACGGCTCACCATCTGACTGCCCATCACGCCGAGACCGACAAAACCAAGATTTGCCATTCGCTATGAGCTCCAAACTACAAGATCGGTTTCGCCAGCGCCGGGTGCGCCTCGCTGGCCCTCGAGTCCTCGCGAACCTGCAGCAGGTGAGCGCGCATCGCCTCCCGCGCTTTTTCGGGATTGCGCTGCTCCACCGCTTCGAGGATTCGCTTGTGATGATACTGCCCCCGGTTCGGCCCACCCTCGACCTGGAAAATTCGCATGCGTTGTTCGCGCAGCAGCCCCACAATCGAATCGAGCAGCGACAGGATGAGAGGATTTTCCGCCGCCTCGGCCAACGCCAGGTGAAAATCGAGATCGGCTTCGATGAAAGCATCCGGATCGTCGTGTTCGCGGTCCATGAGCGAAACTGCGTCTCGCATCAGCACAAGGTGCTGTTCCTGAATTCGCGTGGCCGCGAGCGCTGCAATCTCCGGCTCAAGAATCGCGCGAACCTCCGCCAGATGCGTGGACCCATTCGGCTGACCAATCTTGACCATCAAGCCGAGCGATTGCCGAATTGCCTGCGAGGTCCCATCGGTGATGAAAGTTCCGCGCCCGGAGTAGGCTTCCACCAGTCCTTTTTCCCGCAGAGCCTTCACCGCCTCGCGCACCGCAGTTCGGCTCACGCCGAATCGCTGCGCAAGGTCCCGCTCCGCCGGCAACTGATCACCGGCCTTGAGCGTGCCCTTCAGGATCGACTCCTCGATCTGCTGAACGATCTGCTCGTACAATCGTGATGTCCGAACTGTTTTGTACACGAATTTACCTTTGGTAGCGCCGGGACGGCGGCGCTACGCAATTCCAGGTTCAGCTACGCCCTTCCTGAATCCAGACCGTCTTCGCGTTCGTAAACTCCCGAATGCCATACGGCCCGAGCTCTCTCCCATGGCCTGAATACTTCACCCCGCCAAACGGCAGCCGGGTATCGGACGCCACCATTCGATTGATGAACACCATCCCGGCTTCGATTTCGTTGATCAGGCGTTCGCGCTCGTTCTTGTCATTCGTCCAGGCGCTCGCTCCCAGCCCAAACCGGCTGTCGTTTGCCATCGCGATCGCATCGTCCAGATTCTTGGCTCGGAAAATCGAAGCCACTGGACCGAATAACTCATCGCGATATGCCGGCGATTCTTTCGGAATGTTGGCCAGGACCGTAGGGGCATAGAAGTTACCGGGACGATTCACCGGCTTCCCGCCGGTTAGAACTCGAGCCCCAGCCTCGACCGTCTTGCGGACGTCAGCATCCAGGCTCACCACCGCGTCCGCGGTCGCCAGTGGTCCCAAGTCGGTGCTCTCGTCGAAGGGATCTCCCACCTTGAGCGCTTCCATCTTCGCCACGAACTTGCGCTCAAACTCGCCCGCAATCGATTCGGCAACAATAAAGCGCTTAGCCGCAATGCATGACTGGCCATTGTTCACGATTCGGGCTTTGACCGCGGTGGCGACAGCCTCGTCCATGTCCGCACTGGGCATCACAATAAAAGGATCGCTACCGCCGAGTTCCAACACGACTTTCTTAATTCTTTTCGCCGCTGCAGTGCCGACTTGAACTCCGGCCTCCTCGCTTCCAGTTAGCGTGGCCGCCACCACTCGCCGGTCATTCAGAATTCCGTCCACCTTCTGCGAGCCAATCAGCAACGTCTGAAACACTCCCTCGGGGAAACCTGCCCGGCGAAACAGGTCTTCGATTTCGAGCGCACATTGCGGCACATTCGACGCATGCTTGAGCAAGCCCACGTTTCCTGCCATCAACGCCGGCGCCGCAAAGCGCATAACCTGCCAGAAGGGAAAATTCCACGGCATCACCGCCAGGATCGGGCCCAGCGGCTGATAGCGAATATAGCTTCGGCTGGCCGCCGTCTCGATGACTTCGTCGGCCAGGAAGCGCTCCGCGTTCTCGGCATAGTAACGGCACGCGGACACGCACTTGACCGCTTCATCGACCGCCGCCCGAAATGGCTTGCCCATTTCGGTGGTCATCGTCCGCCCAAATTTCTCTTTGTCGCTTTCCAGAATCTCGGCAGCCTTCACCATCATTCGCACCCGATCCGCGAACCGGGTTCGCCGGTAGGTGGAGAATGCCTCGGCCGCGCGCTGCAACTTCCCGTCAATCTGCGAGTCGGTGAGCGCTTCGAATGATTTGAGAAGCTGTCCGGTTGCCGGGTTGATACTTGCGATCGCCATCAAATGCTCCCAAAGTCTGGCCTAAGACCACACTGGTCTGACCACTATACCATACACCGTTTTATATTAGTTTTGGGAGAGACCCGCGTCGCCAGCTTGATCGACGGGCAAGTTCTAGGCAGGTTCGATAAGGGAATCGACTTCCCAAACCGGGCATTAGCCTAGCTTGGCAGGTCGGCAGTAGGCAGCGTCAACTCGGCACGGTCAGACTTCGCGGAGGTCTGGCGGGGGGAGCCGAACCCCCGCCGTCTTCAATGAGCTCTGCCCTGGGCTCCGGCGTTGGGATTAAGAGGGCAAAGCAGTTCCCGGCCAATTGTTCGGCAGGGTGGCCCGAACCACATCGAGCAATTCGTTGTTGTCGGCAGGCTTCTGGAAGAAGGCGGTCGCTCCCTCCTGCAAAGCTTTATTCTCGTTCGACTGGGGATCGCGTGCGGTCAGCACAATCACTGGGATACTCGACAGAGCATCACTATCCTGCAGTCGCTTCAAGACCACGAAACCGTCCCCGGCGGGCAAGCCGAGGTCGAGAATGATCAAGTTGGGGTGTTCCTTCTGGGCTACGGAAATGGCAGAGTAGCCATCCGAAGCTTGTACCGTGTCGTAGTGGTTGGCCTGCAAACGTATCTTCAGCGCCCGTCGCAGGTCGGGATCGTCATCGACGATCAGTATTTTCGGTTTGTCCATTGCTGTCCTCCATGAGTCCGTTCTAATTTGCTTAGGTGTTTTTTCTTGCACTTGTCTCTCCATCCGCGCCCTCGGGATCTAGTCTTGCCATCAGCGCTACCCTGGCCGATTCGGTAATTCGATCTGCCACGGTTTGCACCTGCTCTTCCAGGGGCCTGCCATCCTCAAGCGAAGGCAGCGGCACGGCGGTTGCCGACACCTTCAGAATCCCGGCATCCTTCAGCGCCGGGCCCAATTGCTCGCGAACCCGCTCCATCATAATCTCCGCCCGCGCAAGGTCGGTCGAGGCGGCCACGAAAAAAGTCTCGCTGGTTCCGGTGCTGCCCATAACCGGAAGAACCAGATCCTTATCCAGATAGACGCAGCGGCGCAGCGTGTCCAGAGCTTTCCGGCAAACATCTTTCCAGTTGCTGGGAGCGGGATTGGAAATCGGCGTCAGTTCAACCTTCACCAGAACGGCGGCCTGGCGCAGCCGGCCCTCGTGACTGATAACGGGAAGCAGGAGTTTAGCCAACGAATACAAGGGCAAGGTGAAGGAAAATGTTGTTCCATTCCCGACTTCGCTCGCCACCCAGATTCGTCCACCGTGAAGTTCGACCAGTTCCTTGGCAATAAAAAGCCCCAGACCCAGTCCGGAGCGGTTGTTGTCGACGGAATTCGGGTCCTGATACAAGCGTTCAAAGATCAACGCCTTGGCTTCGGGTCCGATGCCGCGCCGGGTATCGGCCACGGAGATGTAGACCATGGCCGGGTCGGCGTCCACCATGCAGGCCTTCACCACCACCGACCCTTCGGGCGGAGTGAACTTGATGCCGTTGTCGATGAGATTGATGAGCACTTGCAGCACGCGATCAGGATCGGCGTATACAAACGGGATACGGGTGTCCAACCCCACTTCCAGGCCAACGTGTTTTTCCTTGGCAGTGGCCGCCATCATGGAGATTGCCTGCTGGAGAAGGTCCCCGATGGTGATGCAGCGGGGTTCGACCCGGATTTTTCCCGACTCGGCCCGAGTCGCTTCCAGCAGATCGTGGATCATGGCCCGCAACTGATGCACGCTGTTCAGCACCGTCCGCAAATGGTAGCGCTGCTCGGTGTTGATTTCGCCCGCCAACCCGTCGATCAGGATGCTGACGAACTGATGAATGCAGGTCAGCGGCGTCCGCAATTCGTGCGACACATGAGATAGGAATTGATTCTTGAATTCCAGTTGCTGCTTGCGGCTCATCTCCAGCGACCGAGTCAGGGCCTGCCGCTCGACCGCATAGCGCATGGCGCGATCTAAATGGTTGCTGGTGATATCGCCTTTCACCAGATAGTCCTGCACCCCCTGGTGCAGGGCCTTGATCGCCAGCACTTCGTCGTCCAAGCCGGAGAGAATAATTACGGGCACACCCGGCGCCTTCTCCAGCACCTTGCGGAAGGTATCCGCGCCGTGACTGTCAGGAAGATTCAAGTCCAGCAACACGACCGAAGGAGGCGCTTTGGCCATTGAGAGGAGCCCATCGTCAAGCCTAGCCACGCAACTGATGTCGATTGCGGCGTCGCCCTCGACCAAGCGTAAGCGAACCAGGTCGGCGTCGCCGGGGTTGTCCTCAATCAGCAAAACATGGGTCTGACCATTGTTCATCATTGCTCCTCACGGCAGCCGCGCTCGGTCAAGACAAGATCGCGCTCCCGGTCATTGCCGAAACTGGAGGAAAGCAGCTAGCAGCGGCACTACGACCTTTTGAGCGCCTACAAATTGCAAATCGGCGGAGGGGGAAAGAACTTGAGGCCAAACCATCCGGCGGTTCGCCGAAAGGAGGAGTGCCCAATCGGCGTGCTCCGCCGCCAAGTTCGTGATTGGCCCTGTACCTTTGGGTCAGGCGCGCTGCGCTGCCGCCTTAGCGCCAGTACCCAATGGGACTGGTTGATTGATGACCAGCCAGTACAGCCCTACGCGCTTAACCGTCTCCCGAAACTGGTCGAAGTCGACCGGTTTCTGGATGTAGCTGTTAGCCCCCAGATTGTACCCACTCACCAAGTCCCGCTCTTCTTTCGAGGAGGTCATAATGACGACTGGGATCGTCTTGGTCCGCGGGTCACTCTTGACTTGTTTGAGCACTTCCATCCCATCGACCTTGGGCAGTTTCAAATCCAATAGCACCAACTTGGGCGGATGGTCAAATGATCGGTGCGTAAACGCCCCGCGACAGAACAAAAAGTCCAGAGCTTCCTCGCCATCGCGTGCGACGACGATGTTGTTCGCCAGCTTCTCCCGCTTCAGCGCATGCAGGGCAAGATCCATATCGTCCCGATTGTCTTCGACCAACAGTATTTCGAGTTCCCCTGAGTTCATGATTGGCCTCCAGCCGTAGCTCCACTGCTTTTCACATCAGCTTGCTTTCCTGCACTGAGGGTGAAGTAGAAGGCTGCTCCCTTGTCTAGTTCTCCCTCTGCCCACACTCGGCCTCCGTGCTTTTGAACGATGCGTTGCACTGTGGCCAAGCCGATGCCTGTGCCTTCGAAATCCTCCGCCCGGTGCAGCCGTTGAAAGACACCGAACAGTTTGTCCACATACTTCATGTTGAAGCCGATGCCGTTATCTCGAACCAGGAACACCGGTTGCCCACCTTCTTCTTTGTGGCCGACCTCAATGACGGTGCGCGAGGTAGACGCGGCCGTCCCCTTCTGTGTATTTCCATCGGCGCGCGGGCGGGTAAACTTGAGGGCGTTGGCCAGCAGGTTCTGAAAAACCTGTTTGACCAAGACTGGGTCACAGTCCACGGCGGGCAAGTCAGCGATCAGCCATTCCACCTGGCGTCCTTCGCTCTCCGGCTGCAGAATCGCGACCACTTCCGCGATAATCGGGTTCAAGCGGGTTGGCTGCAAACGTAATGCGTGGCGTCCAAGCCGCGCCAGATTCAACAGTTCATCGACCAGAAGACCCATCTTTTGCGTCCCGGTCTGAATGCGCTCCAGATAGTGTTGGGCGCCCGGATCGAGGGTCGCGCCGAATTCTTCCGCCAGCATCTTGGAAAAACCGCTGATATGCCGCAACGGCGCCCGCAGATCGTGTGAAACCGAATAGCTGAAAGACTCAAGCTCACGATTGGATATTTCCGCCGCTTCCTTGGCCACCCGTAAAAGTTCGACCGATTCCTGAAGCTCGCGGCTGACGCCTTCTGCCTTGGTGCGCTCCTCGTCGAAATCCTCGAGCAGGTTCAACGTCGCTCTTTGGGTTGACTCCAGCCAGATCTTTTCATCGGAGAAGTCGCGGAGGATATTGAAGATCGCGTGCTGCGTCTCCTCCATGCGCGCTTTGTCTTCCGAGAAGTCCTCGAGTATATTGAGGGTCGCCTTCGCGTGATCCTCGGCGCTCACCCCGAACTTAACCGCCGCGATCGTCCCTGCATCAACAGATGTCAAACCGACGCCCTTTCTGGACTCCGCGCCGGACGCAGATGACCCACTTCGCGTTTGAGTTCTTCGATTTCTTTCTTGAGCGCGATCATCTTGAGTTCGCGTCCGACCGTGAGCTTCTGAAATCGCTCCAATTCCGCGAGCCGCTCAAGTTCCTGAGCCCGCTGTTCCTCTCGCACCCTCTGGTCCGCGATTTCCGCTTCCTTCTGCGCAGTTACGTCGCGGGCGGCGGCAAACACCCCCAGGACGTTGCCCTTTTCGTCGCGGTACACCGAGGCGTTGTAAACCACGTGCGTGAGGCTGCCATCGCGCTGGCGAATGGTGAGCGGATAGTCGGTCACAAATCCTTTCGAGAAGACCTGCTCATAGCCTTGCCGGGCGTTCTCGGGTTCGGTGAAGTAATCGGAGAAGTCCGTCCCGATGAGTTGTCCGCGGGGTGTGCCGGTTATTTTGCTGGTGGCTTCGTTGACGTCGGTGATCTTGCCCTCAGGACTAATGGTTACCAGCGGATCAAGACTCGCATCGATCAAGCTTCGGGCGTACTGCGATGCGTAACGCAGTTTCTCTTCGGCCTGCCTCTTGTCGGTGATGTCGGTGCTCATCAGCAGATAGCCGATCGGACGCCCGGACGAATCATTCCGGCGTGTGACCACGACGTTCGCCATAAAACGCGAACCATCCTTACGGACGCGCTGGAACTCGCCTTCCGCCAGGCCCTTCTCATACGCCGTTGACAGCATCTTGTCGACGGCTCCCGACAGCACGTCCTCGGGTGTATGCAGGATGCTCGAGTTCTTGCCGGTGATTTCCTCCTCTTCATAGCCATAGTTCAGCCGCGCTCCCTTGTTCCAGGACAGGACGTTACGGTTGAGATCTTTTCCGATAATCGAGTACTTGGTGGAACTCTGCAGGATGTTGTCCAAAAAGTTCTTGGTGTCGGCAAACTCCCGCATGACCCGTCTGGATTCGGTCACGTCTCGAGCCGCCGCAAACGCGCCCAGGGCGTTGCCATTCACGTCTCGATAGACCGAGGCGTTGTACAGAACGTCGACCAGCTTCCCGTCACGGTGCCGGATGGTCAGAGGATAGTCGGTGACGAAACCCTTCTCGAACACTTGCCGATACCCTTCTCTGGCCTTATCCGGCTCGGTAAAGTAGTTGGAGAAATCGGTGCCGATCAACTGCTCTCGCTGCATGCCGGTCACCTTGATGGTGGCTTCATTCACATCCGTGATCTTCCCTTCCGGACTAATCGTAACCAGCGGGTCCAGACTAGCTTCAATCAGGCTGCGGGCATACTGCGAAGCCTGGCGCTGCTCGGTGACATCGCGGGCTGCGGCAAACACGCCCAGCACGTCGCCGTGCACGTCCCGATAAACCGAGGCGTTATAAAGCACATCCACAGGCCTGCCATCGTTGCGCCGGATGGTCAGAGGATAATCGGTGACGAAACCCTTTTCGAACACCTGCTGATACCCTTCCCGTGCCTTGTCCGGCTCGGTAAAGTAATTGGAGAAATCGGTGCCGATCAGCTGCGCTCGCTGCTCGCCGGTCACTTTGATGGTGGCTTCATTCACGTCCGTGATCTTTCCCTCCGGGCTGATCGTGACCAGCGGGTCCAGGCTGGCCTCGATCAGGCTGCGGGCATACTGCGAGGCCTGCCGCTGCTCGGTGACATCGCGAGCCGCGGCAAAGACGCCCAGCACGTCGCCGTGCACGTCCCGGTAAACCGAGGCGTTGTAGAGCACATCGATAAGCCTTCCATCCTTGTGGCGGATGGTGAGCGGATAATCGGTGACGAAACCCTTCTCGAACACCTGCTGATACCCTTCTCTGGCCTTGTCCGGCTCGGTAAAGTAGTTGGAGAAATCGGTGCCGATCAGCAGCTCTCGCTGCATGCCAGTCACCTTGATGGTGGCTTCGTTCACGTCCGTGATCTTGCCTTCCGGACTGATCGTGACCAATGGGTCCAGGCTGGCCTCGATCAGGCTGCGGGCATATTGCGAGGCCTGCTGTTGCTCAGTCGATGACTGCAGTGTCGCATCCATATGGTTATCCCTTCAGTATTGCTTTGACGTTTGTTTCTCGATCTGTCGCTGGTTCATGCTCGATCCCTGCAATTGCGGCTTTACCCTTAGCTTCGTGTTTGTCTACTGCTCCGAGAGTGAAATAGAAGGCCGCACCCTTGCCCACTTCCCCCTCCGCCCACACCCGGCCTCCATGCTTGTGAACGATGCGTTGTACCGTCACTAGGCCGATCCCCGTGCCTTCAAAATCTTCGGCGCGATGCAGCCTCTGGAACACTCCGAACAGTTTGTCCACATACTTCATGTTGAAGCCGATGCCGTTGTCTCGGATCATGAACACCGGTTGCCCATCTTCCTCTTTGTGGCTGACCTCAATGACGGTGCGCGAGGTAGACGCGGCCGTCCCTGCCTCTGTATTTCCATCGGCGCGGCGGCGGGTGAACTTGAGAGCGTTGGCCAGCAGGTTTTGAAAGATCTGCTTGACCAAAACCGGATCACACTCGACAACGGGCAAGTCAGGGATCAGCCATTCCACCTCCCGCCCTTGGGCATCAGGCTGGAGCATCGCAATGACTTCCGCGACAATCGCGCTCAACTTGACGGGCTGCAACCGCAGCGCATGGCGTCCGACCCGTGCCAGATTCAACAACTCATCAACCAGTTGGCCCATCTTCTGGGTTCCCGACTGGATGCGATCGAGGTAGTGTTGCGCCACCGGATCAAGGGTGGTGCCGAATTCCTCCACCAGCATCTTGGAAAATCCGCCGATGTGCCGCAAGGGCGCCCGCAAATCGTGCGACACCGAGTAGCTGAAAGCTTCCAGTTCCTTGTTGGCGGCCTCCAGTTGCACCGTGCGCAAAGTTACTCTCTCTTCCAGTTCATCGTTGAGCTTTTGAATCTCGCGCTCCGAGGCCTTTCTCGCCGTGACGTCGCGAAAAGCCACTACTCCACCGCGCGCCTTCCCGTCCGTATCTCGCAAAGGCCCGGCGCTGCACTCGAGCCAGATCCCCTCAGCCATTTCGTGATTCCGCAAGAACATCTCCGTCACGCTGGCCTCTCCGCGAATGGCGCGGACCAGCGGCAGTTGCTCCATCGGGAACGGGGTCGTCATGTCAGCCTGGTATACGCCGTAGTGCTCGCTCCACTTCTCTGGAGGCAGGTTCGCCGCCCCCATGCCCAGCATTCTCTCCGCCGCCGGGTTCCATAGGACGAACTTGCCCTGCTCGTCAGCCGTGATCAATCCCTCCGCCATGCTGTTCAGCACCGACTGCAGCATCAGCGTCTGCCTCTGTAGCGCCTCCTGCGAAGTGCTCAGTTCATCGGCGTAACGAGACAATTCCAATGTCTGCCCGGCCAGAGCTTCTGCCGCCAGCTTGCGTTCCGTGATGTCCGCTCGGATGGCTACGTACTGCCGCGGTTTTCCATCCGTGCCTACGAACGGCACAATGGTCGTATCCACCCAGTAGATCGAACCGTCTTTCGCCCGATTCTTGATCTCCCCATGCCACACATTCCCATTAGCAATGGCGTGGTACATCTGCTGGAAAAACTCCTTGGGATGGTGACCCGAGTTCAGGATACGGTGATTCTGGCCGATCAACTCCTCCCGGGAGTATTGACTGATGGCGCAAAACTTGTCATTGACGTAAGTGATCGTCCCCTGCACATCGGTCACGGCGACGATAGCGTGCTGATCCAAAGCGAACTTTTGGTCGGCCAGTTCTTTCAAGGCAGCCTCGCTGGCGGCCAGGCTCTCCTGCACGGCTTGCTCAGCCCTCTGGTGTTCGGTGATGTCACGCGCAATCTTTGAAGCCCCAACAATCGCGCCACTGCTGTCCCTGATCGGCGAAATCGTCGCCGAAACATTTATCCTCCTGCCATCCTTTCGGACCCGGACGGTTTCAAAATGCTCGACGCTCTCACCCCGCCCAATTCGCGCCAGAATGTCGGCTTCCTCCCCCTTGCGTTCCTGCGGCACCAGCATCAGCATCGGCTTGCCCACGGCCTCCGCCGCCGAGTAACCGAACACCTTCTCGGCGCCGCGATTCCAGGCGGTGATCGTTCCCTCCAGGGTCTTGCCGATGATGGCATCGTCGGAGGACTCGACCACGGCCGCCAGCCGTTCCCGCACCTCCTCCGCCCGCTTGCGCTCTGTGATATCCGCGCGGATCGCGACGTATTGCCGCGGCTTCCCATCTTCGCCAACGAACGGAACGATGGTAGTGTCCACCCAGTAAATCGAACCATCCTTGGCCCGGTTCCGAATCTCGCCGTGCCACACTTTCCCATTGGCGATGCTGTGGTACATCTCCTGGAAAAATTCTTTGGGATGATGGCCGGAGTTGAGAATGCGATGATTCTGGCCAATCAGCTCATCCTTGGAATATTTGCTTATGCTGCAGAACTTGTCATTGACGTAGGTAATGGTGCCCTGGACGTCGGTTACCGCCACGATGGCATGTTGATCCAAAGCGAACTTCTGATCCGCCAGTTCCCGCAGCAAACCCTCGCGTGCCCTCTCGGCCCGCTGGCGCTCGCCAATCTCGGACTGCAGCGCCGCGGTTCGTTGCTCCACCCGCTGTTCGAGCTGTGCGTTCAGGGTGTCGATCTGTACCCGCGCCCGCGCGCTGACCTCAATTTCCCGGTTGACCGCGAACCGCGCCAGCGACCACAAGCCTACTGCGAGAAAAGCGCCCGCAATGGCGATGATCCGCGCCAGCCGCTGTCCCGCCTCGATTCGTGGAGTACGCAGGCTCAAAAGTTGGGTTTCTTCGTCGTACATCTCTCGGGTAGTCGCGCGCACCACGTCGAGAAGCCTCTCCGTCTCGAGAGCATCGTCGGAGCCAGGGTAGGCTTGCAGCTTGCGGCGTTTGGCAATGATGTGTTCGGCGAAGTCGAAAGCCGTGCGCACCTGCGGCTCGAGCAGGTCCAATCGCCGCTGCTGACTGAGATTGTCGGCGGTCAAATGGCGCAACCTGCCTTCGTCGGCATATACGCTCTGCTGCGCGGTCTTATAATTTGTCAGCAAAGGCTCTTGCCCGCTCAAGGCAAATGCCCGGGCGCTGGTTTCCGCCTCGATCACATGCCTGGTGGTGCGCTGGATCGTTTCCATCACCTCATGAGTGTGGGATATCCAGTAAGCGTCTTGCTCCGCCCGCTGACTGCTGCGCCAGGCCGAGAAGCCGATAAATAGCGTCAGCACCACCGCCACGATGAATCCTGCGGTCACCCGGCGGCGTAGGGGAGCGATCGGCACATCGAACCGTTTGCGTTCGGCCATCTCCTGTTCCAGCTTGCGATTCTCTTCCTGCAAATGAATCCGCCCAGGCAGCGACACGACTTTCGGCACTAAAGGGATGAGCATCCCCGCGGTGATTACAGATACCACGGCCGTGATTGCCTTCAGCACTCCCGCCAACAAGTAACTGCCGTGCCACACATTCCAAATTTCCATCAGATGGGTGGTGCCGCAGGCCAGGATGAAGGTCCCGAACATCCAGAAAATCCGATTGAAAGGGATATCCCGATTCTTGCGGATGAAATAGACGAGAACAACCGGAATGCAGTAATACGCGAGTGTGATCAGGCTATCCGAAACAACATGCAGCCACACAAGTCTCGGATCCCACAGGTAGCAATACCCGTGGGGCATGAAATCAGGAGAAAGCAATGATTTGAAGAATCCCACGATCCGGGCTTGCCCTCACTGGATTCCATCGGCAAGTCCGTCGCGGTCATCAGTAAGCGGCGGTTACATGTGGCCTTTTGTTTTGTCTGGGGCCAGCAACGGCTGGAACTAATTCGGAAAGAGCCGGAGATGTGTGACTCCCAAAATGGGAATGTTCCCTTCGCCCCGCTCCATTCTTCATTCCTTGGTGCCGGGCAGGCGTGCAAACCCAAGCCAGAACTCCCCAATCGAGGTCACGGCAGAGATGAAGTCCCGCAGGTTGCCGGGCTTGCTCACATAGCAATTGGCTCCCAGTTCATAGCTGCCCACGATGTCTTGCCGCGCCTCAGACGTGCTGAACATCACAATCGGAATTTTCCGCAGGACAGGGTCGGCTTTAACCTCGGCCAAAACCGCGCGGCCATCCTTCTTGGGCAGATTCAGATCAAGAATCACGAAGTCGGGAAGAACCGCATCGGCGTACTTTCCTTCCCGGCGCAGAAATGCGATTCCCTCGGCGCCGTCGATTACAGCGTGGATGTGACTGGCGCAGCCGTTGCGCGACAGTACTTCGCTGGCCAAGTCCGTGTCAGCAGGATTGTCGTCCACCAGCAAGATCTCGGTTGCTCTCATGATGGCCTCTCCTGCGCTGCGTTCGACGCAGCTCCGCGGGCAGTGTGGTTGGACGTGGAAGTTCTCACATCTCCACTGTAGTCCTTGTGCGAGGCCACGTTTGGGGCATTGGGTGCGCGACCTTGGAGCAAAAAAACGGCGGCGTCAAGTTGAAATTCGGCGGTAACTCTTACTGCGTGTCTATGCTGGTGTGGACATGAGCACGGCGAGGCACAACCGCTGTTGCAACGCAAAATCATGCGTGTGCTTTTTGCGCCGCCGGGGAAGATACTGCGATGGGCAGGGTAAACTTGAAGCAACAGCCAGGCTTGGCCTGAGCTTCGATCCAAAGCTTGCCACGGTGCCGCTGGATGATTTTCTTGCAGATCGCCAGGCCGATCCCGTTGCCCGCATATTCCGTACGAGCATGCAGCCGCCGGAAGATGACAAAAACGTCTTCCCAGTTCTCCGCTGGTATGCCAATGCCGTTGTCGGAAACCGTGAATACCCACTCGCTGTCCTTCTTTTCTGCGGCGATCTGAATTGCGGGGATTTCCGCTCCGCGAAACTTGATGGCGTTTGCGATCAGGTTCTGAAATACCTGCGTCAGCTGGGAGGAGTCGGCCATAACCACGGGCAAGCCAATCCAGCTGACCACTGCGCCGCTGTCGTTTACTGCCACCTGCAGGTTATTCAGCGCTTGTTCCACCACCGCACGGGACTCGGTGATCTTCGCTTCGATCTCCGCCCTGCCCACCCGCGAGAATTTCAGCAGGTCCTGAATCAGAGCCTGCATACGCACCGCGCCATCCACCGCATAGTGAATGTATTTGTCGGCCCGTTCGTCCAGTTGGCCGCGATACCGATCCGCCAGCAGTTGGGTGTAGCTGGCAATCATCCGCAAGGGCTCCTGCAAGTCATGCGAGGCCACGTAGGCAAACTGCTCCAGCTCCGCATTGGAGCGCGCCAACTCAGTGACTTTGTGGGCCAGCTCTTCTTCAGCTTGTCGGCGGAGCTGGCGCAGCCGCTTTTCCTCCAAAGCCCTGCGTATCGAAGGCGACAGCCGCGCCATGCGGTCTTTCAAGACACAATCGGTAGCGCCTTGCTTGATGTAGTCCACCGCCTTTTCCTCTCCCAGATAGCCGGTCACCACAATCAAAGGCACATCCAGATTTTCGCGGGACAGGATTTCGAGCGCCTCCGTTCCCTTCCATTGCGGCAGGTTGTAGTCCGCCAGGATGAGGTCGTAACTGGCGGTCTGCACCCGCGAGGTAAACTCCTCGGCCGTCTGCGCTACATCACTGGTGACCTCGAATCCACCCTTCCGCAGCGTGAGCAATAACAACTCAACGTCCGCCGGACTGTCCTCCACCAGCAAGACCCGCAGTTTGGTGGCGGCATTGCCCGAATCTGCTTTGATGGAATCCGTACCCGCGGGAGTCGCACTGTCAACCGTGGATAGATCTTCAGCCATGAGGACCTCTCTCCTTCCGAACCTAAGCAGTCTGACCAGAGAGTCATCACGGGAAGAAGGCGGACGACGGCCTCACGGCCTGTGGAATCTCCTACAGATTGCACATCGGCGGGACCACCCAAGACTTGAGACCGTGCCATCTTGCATTACGCCGGGACACTGGATAGCAGACCAGGCTCGCTCCCGGGCTTGCTTGCTTACCGCTCTCCACCGCCATACAATCTCCCGATGGCCACGGAGCCGCTGATGATTGAACGCTTGAGCGGGTTGGACGGGCAGCACGTGCTCTGCTTGAGAGGACCACTAACGGTGGAGAATCTATCTTCGTTCCAGAACGCGATTCGGCGGGAAGAGAATGTCGCCACTGTCATTCTTGATCTAAGCGACGTTCCTTATATGGATTCTTCAGGACTGGGATCGCTGGTCAGCGCCTATGTGACCCGGCAGAAGGCCACGCGACGGATTGCGTTGAGCGGGGTCAACGACCGCGTGCTCAAGTTGTTCGAGACTACCAAGGTGGAACCGCTGTTCCTGATCTTCCCCACCCTGGACGACGCCATCAGCGCCCTCACCACCGCCGCCGAAGCGTAGCGGAGAATCCTCCGGTACAGACGCAGCTTGCTGCGTCTCCAGCTGACGGATATTTCGGCGGCCATCAACTCCACTGTTTTCCAGCCCTTTGTCTGATCGAACTAGCTGGCGATGGAACTCGATACACTCGAAAACACATTGTTGGCATTGCCGCCGATCAAGCGGACCGTTCCGACCACGATCACCAGAATCACGGCCAGCATTACGGCATACTCGGCAATGTCCTGGCCCTCTTCCTCGGACCAGAGTCTACGAAGCAACTTAGTCATGTTTTCACCCTCCAACCCTTTCGGGATTTGTCGCGCCAGACACGAGAGGGGACGCTCGCGCCTACACGCCCTTTCGGGACTTGTGGACGACTGGCACCAGAATGCGCTCTGGACGGCCATTCCGCAATGGCACGTTTGGGGGCATTACTCTCACGGGTGTAACCAGTAAGGTGGTTACCAGTGTCACCGCGATAAGCATGGGCAGGCCTCTCGGGCCCACCGCGCCGTAACACCTATGAAGGATGACGCCGACACCATTGTGCTATGGCGCAAACCCATCGTAGGGCTGAATATACGTACAGATAGCAACCAGTTCCCCTCTCGTTGCTAATAAATCTCGAAGCATAAATATAAGGAAGTGGCCTTGAATTCTCCTAATCAAACGCTAGCCGCTCTGGCACAACACGCAGAACCTTCGGTGGGCAATCAGCGCCAGCTAGACCGGGCCAAAGCGGTGTTGCCGGTAAGAATTCTGGGCAACGACGTTGCCGGCGTTTCCTACTCCGACCTCGTCCACACACTCGACGTCAGCAAGGCTGGGATTCGATTGGGTGCAGTCCGCCGTCAGCTCGAAGTGGGCAGCGTGATCGTCGTTCAGTATCGCCAGCACCGGGCAGAGTTTCGCGTAGTCTGGATCAAGCCAGTGGGCACCGGCGCCGAGCAACAGGTCGGCCTGCAAGCCGACGCGCAAAGAGACCTCTGGGGATTGGACACCGATGGCAAGCGGCCCCAGGCAACAACTCCGGCGCCCGGCAACCAACTCCGGATAGGCGCATCCCTGTAGGAACGTGTAGGTCCGCCGTCTCGGCCGCTCTCGTAGTGGCCACTCTTCAGGGAAGCGCCGGCATGTCGGAACTCTCGTTCAGTTCACCCTCCCAGCGCGCGATCACCGCACAAGCCAAACAATTCCCAATGACGTTGACCGAGGTGCGCGCCATGTCCAGCAGCGCATCAATACCAAGAATAATGAAGATAGGCTCCGTCGGCAGATGGAAGGTCGCTGCGGTTGCCAGCAACACTACCAGCATGGACCGCGGCACTCCCGCCACGCCTTTGCTGGTCAGCATCAGAGTAAAGACCATCAAGAGCTGCTCGTACCAGGTCATGTGGATTCCGGCAGCCTGCGCCACGAAAATAGACGCGAGCGAAAGGTAGAGCGCCGAGCCATCCATGTTGAAACTGTAACCAGCGGGAATGACGAAGGCGACAATGCGGCGAGGAACGCCGAAGGCTTCCATCGCTTCCATGGCGCGGGGCAGAGCGGCTTCGGAAGTGCTGGTGGCAAACGCGATTGTCGCAGGCTCCGCTACTGCCTTGACGAATCGGCTAAGCGGCAGCCGTGCCATGCGAGCGATCGGCAACAGGATCAGCAGCAAGAATGCGATCAACGCGCCGTACCCAGTGAGCAAAAGTTTCCCCAGCGGCAGAAGCACTCCGATGCCCATATGCCCGACCGTATAAGCCATGGCAGCCCCGACACCGATCGGCGAAAAATACATCACCAGATTGGTGAAGGAGAACATGGTCTCCGCCAGCGACTCGCAGAACCTCTGCATGGGTGCTCGCCTGGTCTCCGGCAGCCGGGCCAGCGCGATTCCGAAGAGGACCGCAAACACGGCCACCTGGAGAATCTGATTCTCCGCCACCGACTTCGCAATATTTTCCGGGAAGATATGCAGAAGAAAATCATCCCAATGAAGCGGAGCCGTGTTCTGGATTGGCGCCGCAGCGGCAGTCTGCGAAATCGCGAGTCCCTCTCCCGCGCGGCTGAGGTTGATCGCCCCGACGCCCAGCAGCAGCGCCAGGGTAGTGACTACTTCAAAGTAAATCAGGCTCTTCAGTCCAATTCGGCCAACGCCTCGTAGATTGCCATGCCCGGAAATGCCGGTAACCAGGGTTCCGAAGATGAGCGGAGCGACAATGACCTTGATCAGCCGCAAGAAGATTTCACTCAGCACCCGCAAGTGCTCGGCGAATTGCGGGCGGTCGAGACCTATCTCTCCGCCCAGCAGCATGGCAAAGAAAATCCAACGAGTGAGGGACTGCCGCCACAGTCCGGTGGACGCGATGGCCAGCAAGCCGGCCCAGCGCAGGGCAGCGATCCAAGTGTGCCCGGCGAGGAAGAGAGGTAACAACGCTCCAGTGGCGAACAATACGAGTCCGGCGACCGAGACTACGCGCTGCGCTGGTTGCTGTTGAAGTTGTAATGGCGGGTTTGCGGTTCCGGTGCTCATGTATGGCGGAGTTCCAAGTTAGAGATTCAGGAAGGGTATTCTCCGGCATTGCGTCTTGTCTACGGTGTGCATCTTGGGAGTGAACCAGTTTGAGTGTCTCGGCGTCAGCGGCAGTCCGCGTTTTGTGAAGAAAGAGTTACGGGCGGGCTGTGCGATGTTCTGCCCGTGCTGTGGCGTAGATCTCCTTCGCCGCATCCGCGTTCATCAGTGCAATCCCCAGTCCAGCAGTCAGGTCAGGCCACGCCGATCGGACGTAAACGGTGATTAACCCGGCACCGATAGTCGCTATGTTGGCCAATACATCATTGCGTGCCGAGAGGAAAGCTGCCCGGGTCAGGCTGCCTGCGTGCTGGCGATAACGCGCCAGGGCAAGCGCACAGGAAAAGTTCACAGCGAGCGCACCAGCCCCGGTGAGTGACAATGGCACGGGGGCAGGCGGCAGGGGCGTGGAAAACTTCTGCCAGGCGGTCCAGAGGGTGGCTAACCCCGGAACCAGAAGGATGCCGGCGAGCGCCATTCCGACGCGCGCCCTCCAGGCCGCGCTCCACCCAAGGGCGAAAAGGATCAGGAAGTTGACCGAGGCGTCTTCGAGAAAGTCAATACTGTCGGCAAAGAGCGACACTGATCCGATAGTGTGCGCCACGGTAAACTCGATCGCAAAATATGCCAGATTGAGGATCGCGACGAGCTGAATTACGCTCCGCAAACCCCCTTCAGCCTGCTTGGTTACCATAAGTCCACAAGGCTCGCGCAGAGTCCCCTACCCGACAAGTCGATGTGCCTTCAGACTCGGGCGGATTCTCGAGCCAAGAAATTCAAGCTGACCACTCCCGATCCTTGATGTCATCCATGCGAGGCGGTCGCTCTAACGATAGTGGGTGTCGACCCGTCCGCACCCGGAACCTTCGCGGAGCCGCCATAGAACCCATACCAGGGCCGCCAGTCCTGTGATCCAGGCTGAGAGGCAAACCCTAACTACCCAACCCGGAGCCTCCCCCCTCGTCGCAGTACAAAAGGCAGAAAATTCCATGAGGTGATGTGAACGTAGTCCCACGGGTCTTCCGTCATGGCATGAGTGTTGAGGCCCCACGCATCCATCTTGCCCAAAGCAAACGCGGCAATGTTTTTGAAACGCAGCGCGATCACGAACGTCGGATGACCAAAAGTCTCCATCTGATAAATCTCCAGCGGCACCCAGAAAGCCAGCGATGCCAACTGGATCAACGCGCTAACCGCGGTCAACCCCACTCCGATCGCCCAGACGAACCTGCCCAGGTCCGTGCGATGACGCAACAGCAACGGCACCGAGATAAACGCCAACAACTCCGCCGTGGTCGAGACATAGCGATCGCCCCAGGCAAAATCACCACTCCAAACCGTGTACCGCGCGTAGAAGCTAATGTAGGCCAGCAGCAGCAGAAATCCAGCCATCAGGTACGCCCGAATTTCCGGGCTGAAACGCTTCCAGGCCAGCACCGCAACCAGCGCCGTGAGCACCAGCAAAGGATCAAAAAGAAAGATAGATTTCTCCGGAGCAATAAGCGGACCAAAAAATCCCAAATGAAACGGAGTCTCGAATGGATAATTCGCGGGCAACGATGGATCCAGTTGGCGGCGCTCCACCGCGAAAAAATGCAAATAGGTATTAGTAAACGAACCGAAGCGGTAGAACTGGTAAAGCCGGTCAATCAACAGAAACACCACGTAGACGGGCAGAGCAGTCCTGAGGTACGACAAGCCCCGCGCCCACAACGCCCGCCCACGCACCAGTTCGAACCACGACGCCAGCAGGAGAAAGCATCCCACGGCCAGCAGATCCAAACCGGTGGTCAGACGGGTCAGCAGGTTGAGTCCCAGGGCAGCCGAGCCGATGAGCAGCGCCCGGCGATTACCGGTTCTCAACCACTCATACTGAAACACGAAACCGGTCAAAGTCAGAAGCAGGATGTAATTGTTCTCCATCATGTTCTGGGTGTAGTGCAGGTGGGTGGTGCAGAACAGCAGCGCCAGCACCCCCGCCACCGCTTGGCTGACCGTAAACTTCAGCCCTCGCAAAAAGCGGAAACCGACCAACGCCGTCAGAACGCTCAGCAGAATGTTGGTGCTGTAGCTGACCACGATGTTGCGCACGCTGGGGTCATTGCCGTTGTACTCGGCGAACACCGGCATCCGCTCGACATAGGTCCCCACAATGTCCGCCGGCAACATCAGCAGCGGCTGACCCACGCCATACCAGTCGAACAGTCGGTCGCCCCGGCCGTGCAGGCCGAACTCTGGATACTCCTGGGGAAACACCGGCGGCTCGGAAGTCCAAAAGGAATGAGCGGTCTGCAGCCGGTGCATGGTGTCGGACGAGCCCAGCTCCCCCGACTGGACAACGAACCCGGCCAGACCCGCCGCCAAGGCCAGCAGGACCACCGGGTCCCGGAACCAGCCGCGCGCTTGGTCACTCATGGCTAGTTCTTTCGCGATCTCGCGACCGCCTCTCTCGCTTCCTTGTCCGCAGTCCTGCGGCGTTCGGTTTCGCGCTTGTCCCAGAGTTGTTTCCCCTTGGCCAGCGCCATCTCAACTTTCACTTTGCCGTTCTTGAAATACATCCGGGTGGGGATCAGCGTGAGCCCGCGCTGCTGCGTTTTGCCAATCAGCTTGCGGACTTCCTCTTTATGTACCAGCAGTTTGCGGGTACGCAAGGGGGCGTGATTAAAGATGTTCCCATGCTCATAGGGACCGATGTGACAGTTCAGCAGCCAGAGTTCCCCATCCTTAATTAGGCCGTAAGCGTCCTTGAGGTTGGTCAGCCCTCCCCGGACCGATTTGACCTCAGTTCCGGTCAAAACCACGCCCGCCTCAAATTTTTCCAGCAAGAAGTAGTTATGCGACGCGATCCTATTAACGGAGGCGTCTCGCTGCCCAGCGGCGGTAGGATCGCGCCGGGGATTTTTCTCCGGATTAGGCCGGGTTGGTTGTGTACGCGGCATGGTCCTTATTAGCTTATCTCATCGAAGCGACCCGGGCCGAGGGCGGAGACGTTGCAAGCAACGTCAGTGATCCCTCTGTAGAAACGTCGCTTGCTACGTTTCAGGCGCGCGCTGAAACAAAATGATGGGAAGGAACAAAGACACGATCTTCGGTATTAGGACTAAAGAGTGTAACTGCTACCACAGCAGTCACTTCGGAAGACTCTGAGGCGATGCTATAATCGCGCAGCTAACTCCATTTTTGTAGAACACTTTGGCGTTCCGCCCCTGGATTCTGGCCGGGCCAGCGGGAGAAACCAGTGTGCGAGGCATATGTGATGAAATCCTTGATCCGCTCGGCGGCTATGGTTTTTGTGCTCGTGGCCGTAACCCTGGCCCCCGCAGCAGATAGCGCCAAGTCCTTATATAACAAGGGGAAGGACGCCGACGCCCGACAGAATTACGAGCAAGCCTACGATTATTATAAGCAGGCCTACGACCTCAAGCCTGGCGATATTTCTTACCGGTCCGCCTACGAACGGCTGCGTTTCCTCGCCGGAGCTTCGCATGTGCATCGCGGACAATTAATGCGTGAAGCCGGCCAACTCGACGCTGCCCTGGCCGAGTTCCAGAAAGCCGTCGAGATCGATCCCGCCAGTTCCATCGCCAAGCAGGAACTCCAGCACACCCAGCAGATGATCGACGCGGCCAAGAACCCCGCGCCAAAGGCGGCAACTCCATCTCCGAGCGGCGTGCAGAAGCGCCTGGACGAAGCCGCCGGCCCGGTCGAACTGGCGACCATCTCAAACGTTCCCATTAACCTCAAGATCACGGAAGATTCCAAGGTCATCTACGAAACCGTGGGCAAGCTCGCGGGAATCAACGTGCTGTTCGATCCCGACTACACTTCCCGCCGCATCAAGATTGAACTCAACAATGTCTCGCTCGAAGAGGCCCTCGAGATTATCGCCCTCGAATCCAAAACCTTCTGGCGCCCGGTGACGCCGAACACGATCTTCATCGCCTCCGACAATCCCGCCAAGCGCAAGGATCTCGAACAGAGCGTCATCAAGACTTTCTACCTCGCAAACCTCTCCCAGCCGACCGAACTCCAGGACGTAGTCAACGCCATGCGGCAGATCCTCGAAATCTCCCGCATTCAGCCCTTGCCTTCGCAAGGCGCAATCGTGGTGCGTGGAACCCCCGACCAGATTGCCCTCGCACAGAAGTTGATCGGAGATCTTGACAAGGCCAAGCCCGAAGTCATCGTCGATGTTGCCGTGCTCCAGATCAACCGGGACAAGTCGCGAACCTTGGGCATCAATCCGCCGACTAGCGCGACCGTGGCCTTACAAAGCAACCTCACGACCACGCCCGTCACACCCGCCGTGGGTGGCGCCGGGACCGCAAATCAGAACGGCACCCCCAACCAGATCAACCTCAACCAAATTAACAATCTCAACGCGACTAACTTCACCATCACGATTCCGCAAGCCACCGCGACCGCGTTGTTGAGCGACACCAGCACCAAGCTCATTCAGAAGCCGCAGATTCGCGCCGTGGATGGGCAAAAAGCTTCGCTTAAGATCGGCGACCGCGTGCCCGTGGCCACCGGGTCCTTCCAACCCGGCATCGGCGGCGTCGGCATCAACCCCTTGGTGAACACACAGTTTCAGTATCTGGATGTCGGCGTGAACATCGATATCACGCCCAAGGTGCACGCCAATAACGAAGTGACGCTCAAGATTACGATGGATATTTCCTCCGTGACTGGCACTTCCAACATCGGCGGCATCAGCCAGCCGGTCATCGGACAGCGCAAGATCGAGCATGAGGTTCGCCTGAAGGAAGGCGAAGTCAACCTGCTAGGCGGTATGTTGGAGGACACTCAAACCAGGTCGATGTCCGGTATTCCCGGTTTGTCCCAGATTCCAATCTTGAAATATCTCTTCGGACAGTCCACCACCGACCACTCCGAAACTGAGACCGTCTTCGTCCTCATTCCGCACATCGTGCGCGCCCACGAATACAGCGACATAAACCAGGCCGCCCTGGACGTAGGCACAGCCAACGCGATTGAGCTGCGCCACGTAAGTCATCAGATTCCTCCGACGGCGCCCGCAGCGCAAACTCCCGCGCAGCCACAAGCCGCGCCGGCGACCACTGCGCCGAACCAGTCGCCAACTCCGGTCCCTGCTCCTCCCGGTCCTGCTGCTTTCAGCTTCGATCCCCCCACCACAACGCAGGCGGTGGGGGCGACCTTCGCGGTAAATATTTTGCTCGCCGGAGCACAGAATGCATACTCCGTGCCGCTGCAAATCAGCTACGACCCGAAAATGCTGCAAGTGGTGAACGTGTCCAACGGAAGTTTGCTTTCTCAGGACGGCCAGGCCGTGGCCTTGGTCCACCGCGACGATGACACCACTGGAACCTTGCAGATTACAGCCACGCGGCCACCGGGCGCCGGCGGAATTTCCGGGCAGGGCACAGTTGTGACTTTGACCATGGTGGCAAAAGTCGCCGGCCAGTCCACCCTGACCATAGCGCGAGGAGGCGTACGCGACCCCGGCATGCAATCCGCACCGGTAGCAGGCGCAGCCATGGCCGTGACCATTCAATAGATAGCTCTTGCGCCGGCATCTTGCCGCCTGTCGCGAGGGCAGCCTGCACTCGCCGGGCGGAGCAGAGTCGTCGAAGCAGCCGCGAAGCGGCGGAAGAATGCAGCCCACGGCGCAAGCCGTGGGTAAACATACAGAAACGAACCAGCCCCAGCGGGGCGAAAGACTAGTTGGAAACAGACACGGGGCGCAGTTGTCACATTTGGAGTCGTCCAAATCCCAACGTGCCAGGATGTCAACAAGCCAGTATGCAGTTAACCATTGCAAGCGAAGGCCGTGTCCGCCAGATGCGTGGGTTCACGCTGATCGAACTCATCGTCGCCACCACGATTCTGCTGATCCTCACCACCCTGGCCATCCCGCTCGCGCGCGTAAGCATTAAGCGCGAGAAAGAACACGAACTGCGCCGCGACCTGTGGGATCTCCGCGACGCCATCGATCGCTACAAGGACGCGGCCGACCGGGGCGCATTCCAGACCAAAGTGGGCTCCGAAAACTATCCTCCCGATCTGGACACGCTGGTCAAGGGCGTCGACGTGCAAGGCAAGAAATTAAAGTTTCTGCGCAAGATTCCGATTGATCCGATGACCAACAACACCGAGTGGGGAATGCGCTCCATGCAGGACGAACCGGACTCCGAGTCCTGGGGCGAGCAGAACGTTTTCGACGTCTACACCAAGTCGCAGGACACGGCGCTCGACGGCACCAAATACAAGGACTGGTAAATGGCACGACCGCGTAACAAACAAAAAAAGAGCCGTGGCTTCACCTTGATCGAGCTGATGATCGTCATCAGTGTCATTCTGATCCTGGTTTCAGTCGCGCTCCCGGCGTACAACCAATCGATCTGGCGGGCCCGCGAATCCGTGCTCAAGCAAAATCTCTTCGCCATCCGCTCCGTAATCTCGCAATACACGCTGGACAAGCAGAAGGCCCCCAAGTCCCTCGAAGACCTGGTCAGCGGAGGCTACTTCAAGCAAATCCCCAACGATCCCATGACCGGCCGCAACGATACCTGGACCGTAGAAGAAGAAACCGACACCGTCATGACCGTCGACCAGCAAGAACCCGGAATCTTCGACGTACACAGCGGCTCCACCGCCGTCGGCAGCGATGGCACGGCTTACAACACCTGGTAAGGTTCCTGGACCGCCCCGCCCTCCCTGTCATCTTAGAGGCAGCGGAGTCCTTGGCGAGGCCAAGGACTCCCAACGAAGGAGTGCCTCGGTTCTGACCTAATGAATTCGCAAGAGTATCGGCTCCGATGGATCGAGCGACGCAGAGAAAAGCCGCCCAGACGTGGACGGCTTTTTCTTGATTGCGCACGGGTCAGCATGTCACTTCGTTACGCGGAAGACTACATTGCTCTTAAGCACCTTCTTGGGTGTCGTTACCTCGACCGTGCCCGTGGTCGCGCCTGCTGGGACCGTGGTGGTGATTGCGGTACCGGAGTTGTTGACCGCGAATGTCGACTGATTGGTGCCGTTAAAGGTGACGCTGGTCGTTCCCTTGAGATTGTTTCCTAAAATAACTATGTGCGCTCCCACCTTGCCGGAGGTTGGGTTTGTTGCCACGAACGGCCCAAGACCGACAGAGATGCTGAAGATGGTGCCATCATTGTTGGTCGTTCCGCCATCGCGAGAAGTCCCATAAAAGGTTCCGTTGGTGGCCTGCAGCAGCGCGGCCAAAAAGAGCTCGCCGTCAGTACCGTTGAAGTTGTGCAGCGTCGCCAGCGTGCCCCCCGAGGTGAGTTCGAAAATCGTGCCCCTTTGGTTCAAGCCTCCGTGACTTGTTGTTCCATAGAAATTCCCGTTGGTGGCTTGCACCAGGCCTGACAGAGGGAATGCGCCGTCAGAGCATTTGCTTTGCGCACAGAAGCTGAACCGGGTGGTGAGCGCGCCCCCGGGTGTGATTTCGAAGACCGTGCCGCGGCCCTTGGCCCCGCCCACCTCCGTGGTCCCGTAGAAGTTCCCGTTAGCGGCTTGGATCAACCCGGCGAACGGCCATTCGCCGTCGGTACAGCTGGATTTGGAACAAAAGGTGTAGAGATTTGTGAATGTACCGTTCGAAGTGAGCTTGAAGACCGTGCCAGTTTTGCCGCTGCCGCCATGAAACGTGGTGCCGTAGAAGTCCCCGTCGGTGGCCTGAATCAATCCGGGGTTGGGAATCTTGCCGTCGGCGCAGCCGGCTTGGGAGCAAAAGCTGTACAGCGTGGTCAGCCCGCCAGCGGCCGTAATCTTGAAGAACGTGCCTTGGCTGCCGGTCCCGCCGCTCCGGGTTAGCCCGTAGAAGTTTCCGTCGGTGGCTTGAAGCAGCGCTTCAGGGACGCTGCCGTCGACGCACCCGGTTTGGGGGCAAAAGTCGTACAGGGTCGTCAGTACACCCTTGGGAGTGATTTTAAAGATCGTGCCAGCCCCGTGCGCTCCACCCTTCGCAGCCGTCCCGTAGAAGTTCCCATTGGTAGTCTGCAGTAATCCTACGCCCGGGGATTTGCCATCCGTGCAGTTCGTTTGGGCGCAAAAGTCGTACACGATGGTCAGTGTGCCCTTGGCCGTGATCTTGAAGACGGTGCCTTCGTTGTGGGCCCCGCCGCCGAACGTTGTCCCGTAGAAGTTCCCGTCCGTGCCCTGGATCAGTGTCACGGCAAAAGGGTGCGCGCCATTGGTGTTGTCGAAATCTACCAGAGTGTTGAAGGTTTGTGCAGACGAGGCAATCGCCGTTGCGGCACAAAGCAAAAAAACCGCGCAGACATTCTTCCAGCCGCTAAACTTGTTCACACTGAGTCTTTCGGTCTTCATATTTTATGTCCTATTGAATCGAGTGCTTGCGCATTAGGTACTTCGTTCAGCAAATGAGTAGAGGCCCAGTGGTCTTAGAAGTCCAATCCTCAGGGGAGATACGGATCAAAGCAGAGCCGGGGAAGCTCAGCCAACATCTGCAGAAGCAGCATATGCGTAACTGAGAAGGACTGTCAATGTGCATGAAGTTGCGCACAAGGATGCGGGGACGCCGTCTGCGGGTCCGTGGGTCACCTGTGAATTCTTAAAGCTCTAACCCATGATGCCCCGCCCGTCGCGCCGTGAAGTCTCTCGAAGACCTGGTCAGCGGAGGCTACTTCAAGCAAATCCCCAACGATCCCATGACCGGCTGCAACGATACCCGGACGGTAGAAGAAGAGACCGACACCATCATGACCGTCGATCAGCAAGAACCTGGAATCGCTGTACACAGCGGCTCAACCGCCGTCGGCACCGACGGCACGGCTTACAACACTTGGTAGGGTTCTTGGACCGCCCCGCCACTCCCTGTCATCCTGGAGGCAGCGGAGTCCTTGGCGAGGCCAACGACTCCCAACGAAGGATCTGTGCATTCCGCCCACCAATGCCACAACTGCCTAGAAATCAACTCCCGTGCTGTTGCTGCCCTACTTTTTTACATTCTTTTGACAATATCTCGCTTGACACGACCGAAAACTGCTATTAGCTTTCGTGCAGTCTGTTTTCGACGATTTACCTCCCTGCCAGCCGCACAGAGATCTGATTCGTCGCGAAGCTGTCGTTAAGGCATTGCCCCAGGAGGAGTTTTATGAATCAGCGTCCCCACTCTTCTTCGCAACCTGTCAAACTTCCGGACTCGACACAACGCTCTCTCAACTGCTATGCCCTCGCCGCCGGGGCAGCAGGCGTGGGAATACTGGCCCTGACGCAACCGGCGCAGGCCAAGATTATCTACACGCCGGCGAAGGTTAACATCGCCGGGCCTTACAACCTCGATTTAGATCACGACGGGACCAACGACTTCTCTTTCTTTTTTTCCTTTGCCGGGTGCCGCTCAGGTATGGCGTGCGGTTCGGGGCTGACTGTTTATCGTTTAGCGAATGGAAATGAAATGGTAGGAGCGCGCCACGACGCCGATGCCCTCCACGCCGGCGTTGCGGTTGGGCCTCGCGCACACTTTTCTGCCCAGGCCAATGTCATGGCGGGTTGGTTTTACCAGAGTCGCAGTGGAAACCCTACCAGCACCTTCACTGGTCAATGGGCGAATGGCGGAAAAGGAGTCAAGAATCGCTACGTCGGGTTCAAGTTTAAGATCAACGGCAAGACTCACTTCGGCTGGGCGCGACTGAGCGTGCCTTTTAATCACGATAACGGGTTCTCTCCCAAGCTTACCGGCTATGCCTACGAAACTACCGCCAACAAACCGATCATCACCGGCAAAACCGAAGGACCGGACCTGGTGGTCGAGCCGGCCACGCTGGGACATCTGGCGCGAGGGGCATCTGCGATCTCTGCCTGGCGCGCCCGGCAGTAGGTGCCATGGCAAGCGGCCAAATCGGGCGTTCATGTTGGTGTTCGCCGCCGCAGCCCTCGCAACATTCACCCTGACCTATAAACCGGATTCCCTCAGATGGCCATTGAAGGGATGCCCCGCACTCACTGACCGACCCCGGCCTACCAATTCTCAATGAGTGCCGTGGCCTGGTTACGCCAGTTGCTCTGCACCCCCAACGCAGTGTCGCTTTCAAGCTTTCGTATGGGGCTTCGACGAGGCCCACCTTCGGATGATACCGAAGTCCAGAATGCGTCAGCCCACTGAAACGAAGGGCCTTTGCGGCATAGTCCTTAGCAACCTGATGTACGGCCTTCCGGTGCTGTCCTTTCGTGATGCTGCAATCCCCAACGCCGGGGGTAATCATTAATCAACTCACAAGCAGCTTCACCCCAACTATGGAATGCCCACACTGCCACAGGCAAACCAGCCTTCATTCCAAGAATTGCGGATCCTGCGGCGGTCTCATTCCGCCCGCTCAGCACTTGCTTGAGGAATCAGGCATGATCGTGCCCGAGTCCCCGCCGACAAGCGCGCCTTCCAAGCAAGCTCGGCGAGAGCAGAAAGACGACTCCTTTTGTCGCATGGCAACCCTGGGCGACCGCTTGATCGCCTTTGCGCTCGACAGCATCTTTCTTTTCGGCGTGTTTGCCATTGTGGATGCCTGGGCCTTTATGCGCTGGGGCTTTGTCGACGGAACCGAACTGAAACTGACCCTCGCTGCTCTCCTCGTCGCCGAATCTCTTAATGCTGCGATTTTCTTTCTCTATCTCTGGCTGCTGGAAGCGAGCTTCGGCGCCACCTTGGGGAAAGCGATGGTCGGCATCCGGGTTGTTCAGACCACCGAGCGCAACCCGCTCGCGGCTCTCGCAATCCGCAATCTCCTCCGCGTCGTGGACGGGCTCGGCTTCTACCTGGTGGGTGCCGTGGTTGCAGGTTGCTCGAGGATTCATCGCCGCTTGGGAGACGTTTGCGCCGGCACCGTCGTGATTGAAGAACACTTCGGGTTCTGGGGGAAGGCCGCCGCCATCACGCTTTGGACCGCCGTTCTAGCGGTCGCCGTCTGGTCCGTTCCTCGCATCTGCAAGGCCAACGCCGCGCTGCCATCTCGTTACTTGAACCAGGTAGTTGTTCAGGTGGGTCGAAACGAAAACTCTGCCTATTTCACGGTCGCCAGTTTCCACGTGGACGTCCAGCTAGCCTCAGGATCGGCGCGATAGGCTATGTGGTCGCTGGGGTTTCGCCAGAGCCAATCTTTTCGATGCGACTGAGGCTGCGGACTCCCAGTAGTCGAAATGGGAAGGCATTTCGTCGCGGGGTGAGGAACGTGGTCCGGCCTGCCAACCGTTCGCCTTCGGTCGAACCCAGGACAGTGGAAACGGTAAAAACCTGTGCCGTCCCTCACCCCGAGACTAGAGGAAAGCTTAGACCTGGCCAATGCCGAGTTCAAGAGCCTCAAAGCTGAGCGCCAGCGCCCCACCACCTGTTGCAACATCTCGATTACGCTCATTGACCGGTTGACGCCATGGCCGCCGTAGCTCAGCCCGTAGAAAACACTCACCCCCGCTTGCGCGTCTTCTTCGCAAGCAGCCTTTGCCTGTGCAGCCCGTTCATTACCCGTCACGGATTCGCGAGCAGAATTTTCCCGCTAAAGAAATCCTTACCATTTTGGTACAGAATACGCTGGAGCAACACCTGCGCTTCTTCTTCTTGAAGATAACCATCCTCCACCTTCTCTGCCAAAACTTCCGCCGTGACCGCCCGCGCCATCTGAGAGTGAGCATAGGCCCCTTCCACATGAAGGAAGTCACCGCCAAATCCCAGGATCTTGTTGCTTGGCACCGTCTCGATCAACTCGTGGAGAAGCCGTTTTGCAGCGCCCGGCGCGATAATGTGCAGCCAGCAAAGATCGGCGAAAACGTTCGGAAGGTTCTTCACCATTGCAGCCAGCTCGCTGCAGTACGGGTACCCGCCGTGGAATAAATCGAAGTGTACTTCCTGGTATCGATTGAGGACATTCGACAGAAGAGAAGGATTCGTCCGAATGTTCTCATTTCGGTTGTCCGCCAGCATGCCAGTGTGAATCTGCATCGGCAAGTGGCGCTCCGCGGCGTGTTCGACCACTTTGTGGAACAGGTAGTCCTGCAGCAATTTCTGAGTCGTTTGATCGGCCGCTTTTTGTGCGGAACTGAAAATCATCTCGAACGCCTTTTCCGCGTTCTCTCTGGGAACTGTGTCGAAATAGAGGCCGCGATCATAAGCGAGAGCCACTTTGATTCCTGCCAGTCCCTGACAGAGTGCCCGCTCCACATGCGTTTCGAGAGCTTTCTCGAGATCGGACAGATTGTGCACGGATACTCTGTTCACCTGCTCAATGTGCTCCAGAGCCTTCTGGTCAGAGGCCATAACGATGTAATCGAATCGCGTAACAAGCTTGTAAAAGTCCGGTTCGGGTCGCAGTGGCTGACCAGTTGTTGTGGTGAGGTCGTCCAGCACCGAGAGTTCGATTCGAGCGTGATCTTTCAAAATTCGACCGTACAGTCCGGGTTGGTTGGCTGCCGCCATTCTTTCTGACAGAAGTACATAGGTGTGCTCGTTGATATCATCGATTCCATACAAGTCCCGGGCAGCGATCAGCGTGCACCGTCCGTAACCGGTGGTCTTTATGAATGACCAATGCGGAGCTACGGATTTCCAGCGCACTGCTGTTGGGATGTCGGTGTTTTGCAGATCGGTCACCGCGCTGGGAGCCATTCCAGCGGAAACCAGATCCGAATTGGTATAGTGCGACAGCAGCAGTGCAAAATCTGCGGGTCTTGCCAGCCGGTCACGCTCGTGCCAAAGATGTTCATGCGTGTCGAAGATAGTGAGAGCGGCTGCCGAGTCGCGCAATCTTCTCCGAATGCCGTAGTTGCACCGCGCTGGACCGATCGAACCGAGGGGCGCTCCTGTTGTCCGCTCCTGTCCGTGGTCGTGGGTATCACCCTGATCGTTTCCGCCATCACCCAAATGGATCATTCTCCTCACTTAGGCCAAGAAACCGACCCAAATCCGGGACACTCCCATCGTTGCGAGCACGCAGCCCGTTGAACCAACCGAACCGGACCGGACTCCTGTACGGCGGCTCGTTGAGCGTTGTTGCCGCATACAAACCAGTACTTCGCTCGATTCGAGAGCATTCCCATGAAGGACTGAAATTATAGCGAGTCGCGTCCTGAATTCCCCATACTTGTTGAAATATCGAATTCACTCGTTGACCCGCGCCGGTAGGCGCGATTGCAACGAGCGCTGCGGAGTTGGCGGCGCCTGAGGAATTGCTGGCATAGCATCGCGATTTCACAGATTGATCGGGTTCTGAGTGCAAATGGCCTGGTTTCGTCAACAAGGCCCACGAACCAGTGTAGAATTCCGTCCATGAGCGGTTGTGAGGACTCCGTTAGGCCGAGTGCAGGAGTACGGGAAAAGTGGTGATGTTCCTCAAACGGGTGCGCTGCGCCGTCCTTGTGGCCTGTTACGTGATTGTAGTCAGGGCTTGCTCCTTGTTCCACATATCGCTTCCCATGAACTCCTTTTTTCGTCCACACAATATGAGAAGATTCAGGCCCTACTACGTCGTTCCGCGCGTTTCTTTCAAAGTAACTTATCCCCCGCGACGCTGAGTTCTCAGCGGTTCCGACTTGCCACTGCTTTCGGATTTTGTTGTAACATCGCCATTACGCTCAAAACCCCGGCGAACCGACGGCGCAAACTTGCGCTATGGCCTGTTAAACGGGTGTATAGTGTTAGCCATTCTGGGGCAAGCTTTAGGAGGTTCCAGTCTGCCAGGGCACTCTCTCTAACTCACACGAACCGATTCGGGCTCTTGGCTCAGCAACGCTGGGACGGCCTACAGTCTTC
>Ga0210410_10000585_pt1 | contig 38911 bp, 35 predicted proteins | sample IncBWC4MmetaG_FD_161058 | JGI IMG/M metagenome (GOLD analysis project Ga0210410, IMG submission 161058) | Forest soil microbial communities from Barre Woods Harvard Forest LTER site, Petersham, Massachusetts, United States - Inc-BW-C-4-M | ecosystem: Environmental > Terrestrial > Soil >...
GCTCGGGCGTGCTCTTGACGATGGCGCCGGAGCGCAGATGCACGCACACGAGCTGTCCCTGGCGTTGCCTCGCGAAGCACTCGGTCACGCGGGCCGGACGCAGATCACCGCTGCCGTAGTTCGACAGTACGGAATCGCCGGGGACGATCGACTCGATGGGACGCTTCGCGCCGTCGCCCATCGTGACCTGAGTCCCGGCTGCGAGACACTGATCGTCATCGCCGACAACAAACGGCATGCCGTCGGGCTTGGCGAGCAGCATCAACCACTTGTACTGGATGGCATTGGTATCTTGAAATTCGTCCACCAGCACGTGTTGGAAGCGGGTTCGGTAGTGCTGCAACAGCGCGGGGTTATCGCGCCACAGTTCGTAGGCGCGAAGCAAAAGCTCCGCGAAATCCACGACCCCCGCCCGCTGGCAGGCCTCTTCGTAGGCTTGGTAGATCTTGATCAATTGGCGCCGGGTGGGATCGCCGTCGTCCCTGATGTGCGTGGGGCGGTGGCCTTCGTCCTTCTGGGCATTGATGAACCAGAGAATTTCGCGCGGAATCCAGCGCGTCTCGTCAAGATCGAGCGCCTTCAAGACCTTGCGCAGCACCCGCGCCTGGTCTTCGGAATCCAAAATTTGAAAACTTTGCGGCAGGCCCACTTCGCGCCAATGGATGCGCAGCAGCCGGTGCGCCAAACCGTGAAAGGTACCCAGCCACATCGCACCGCTCGGCAATCCCAACAGGGTTTCGATGCGGCTGCGCATTTCGGCGGCGGCCTTGTTGGTGAACGTGACCGCCAAGATGCTGTTCGGCGAAGCACCCTCGACCTGGATCAGCCAGGCGACTCGGTGGACCAATACCCGCGTTTTGCCGCTGCCCGCCCCGGCCAATACCAGCGCTGACCCTAAGGGCGAGCCTACCGCCTGCCGCTGATCCTCGTTCAGGCCGTCAAGAAGATGAGATACATCCATAAGGGCGCGGATTGTACTGCACGTGCGCCTTGAGCAGCCTCTTGCATTTCAAGAGATTTTCGGACGAGTTTCCTCGGCAAATTCAATCAGCGCGAGCACCAGGGAAAGCACTACGGGACCTGCAATCACGCCGATGGCGCCGAAAGCCGGAATACCGCCCAGAACGCCGACAAACACCGCCAGGGCAGAGATTCTTGCCCGGCCCGAGATGAGAAGGGGCCGAAGCACATTGTCGAGCCCCCCGAGCAGCAACCCCCAGATCAAGATGAAAATACCGGCGCCCCAGTGCTTGTCGAAGAACAACCATATGACGGCCGGTATCCACACGAAGGCCGCGCCGCCCACCGGCAACAATGACAGGAGCGCGGCCAACACGCCGAATACCACGGGCGATGGCAGGTCGGCGAATGCAAAGCCTATCCCCAGCAAAAATCCCTGCAGCAGGGCCGTCACGGTGGTTCCGAACACGATGGCGCGGGTGACGGCGCTCAGTTGGCTGAACAGCTTATCCTTGCGCTCCTCGGCCATGGGGATCAAGCGCCGCGCGCGCGCGATCATGACCTCGCCATCGCGCAGAAAAAAGAACAACAGAAACAACATGATTGCAAAAGCCAGCAGCGAGCCCAAGGCTCCCAGAAAAAACGAGCCGCCCAAACTCGCGGCGCGCTGCATCACTTCGCGCGTGCCGGAAACCAGCCAGGATTGCAGCTGCTCGGCCGAGACGTCGGCGTGTGCCTGCAGCCAGGTATTGATGCGCGCGATCCATGGGAATTGCTGCAAATCCGAAAACGACCTGATGTCCATATCCGTCGCCCATTTTTGGACTTGGCGCAGCAACGCGGAAATCTGCGACACAAACTCCACCGACAGCGCGCTCAAGGGCAGCAGGATGACCACCGGCGCCAGTACGGTCAGCACGCCGGCGCTCAAGGACTTGAGCTTCAAGCGGCGCCGCAGGCGAATATTCAACGGAAACAGCAGGAATGCGAGAAACGCCGCCCACGTCATCGGCAGCGCAAACGGCTTGAAAATCAACACGAGTGCAAACGCGAGAATCGCGGCAACGGCAAGCGTGAATACCCGGGAGTAAAAACTAGGTGTGGCCGGCATCGGAACATCCTAACATTCGGTGTGCACCCCAGGAGCCTGTATGAGTATTCCGCGAGGCCGCGAGCGTGACCGCATCGCTCAGTCGACATTCACCGCGGCGGCAGGCGTTGTCGGCGTTATTTTCGGCTTGTTTGCCGCTATGACGTCGCACCCCGCCTCACCCGCCGCCGCCGCGACTTCGCCGGGCACAACCGCGCCGGGCGCGACGCCGGCGCCGATCACGGCGCCATACGGATCCTGGGCCTCGCCCTTGAGCGCGGAAGCCCTTGCCGCTGCCGGAATCAATTTCGGCGATCTGCGCAGCGTCGATGGGCGCCTGTATTGGACCGAGAACGTACCGGCCGCGGGAGGAGCGGTATCGCTGTTCAGCCTCGACAACGGCGTGGCCGCCCAGGTTTCGCCGCCGGCGGCCAACGTGCGCACCCGCGTGCATGAATACGGCGGCGCGCCCTTCATCGTGGTGGGCGATACCGTGTACTACAGTCAATTGTCCGATCAACGATTGTATGCGTTGAAGGCCGGCGGCAGTGCCGCGCCGGTAACGCCGCTTAAATTTCGCTACGCCGATTGCATCGCGCTCCCTGCCGCCGCCGATTCGGGTGCGGCGCTCATTTGCGTGCGCGAAGATCACACCGATGCGGCCAACGTGCGCAACACGCTGGTGCGTCTGGCGCTGCCGGTGGCCGGCGCCGGTGAGGTGCTCATCGAGGGCACCGACTTCGTGGCGTACCCACGCTTGAGTCCCGACGGCCGCAGGCTCGCCTTCATCTCGTGGAATCATCCGAACATGCCCTGGGATGGAACCGAACTGAAGGTGGCCGAACTGACACCGCGGGGTTTGAAAGCACCGGTGCTCATTGCCGGCGGCGCGGCCGAGTCCGTGCTCGAGCCGCAATGGGACCGCGACGGTACGCTGTACTTTATTTCCGACCGCAGCGGCTTTTGGAACCTGTATGCGCAGCGTGACGGCGGCGTGCACGCGGTGTGGCCGCGGGCCGCCGAGTTTGCCGATCCGCTGTGGTCCTTCGGTCAGTCGAACTATGTGCTCCTCGGCGACGGTCGCGCCGTCGTGTGCTTCAGCGAGCGCGGCTTGGGTAAGCTCGCCGTCCTCGATCTGAAGGCAGGCACGGCGCGCGAGCTGGATCTGCCTTATGTGGAATTCTCGCACCTGACCAAGATCGATGAGCGGCACATTGCGGCAATCGCTTCGGCCTCGAAGGCGCCCTTGTCGATCGTCAGCATCGACATCGCCGCGCCTGCGGCCACGACCTTGCGAACCGCCGGCACTTCGCCTCTTGCACCGCAAGCCGTGTCGGTCGCGACACCCATCGATTTTCCGAGCGCTCAAGGACGAACTGCACATGCGTTTTATTACCCGCCCGTCAATCCGCGCTATCGGGGAGTCGCGGGCACCCTGCCGCCGTTGCTGGCGCTGGTGCACGGTGGACCCACGGCACAGGCATCGCCGGGGCTGCGCTCCAGCGTGCAATTTTGGACCAGCCGCGGATTCGCGGTGGTGGACGTCAACTACGGCGGCAGCTCAGGCTACGGCCGCGCCTACCGCCGCGCGTTGAACGGTCAGTGGGGCGTGGTCGATGCCGAAGACGTCATTGCCGCGGTTCGCTTCCTGATCTCTGCCAAGCGCGCGGACCCTGAGCGCACGGCCATCAGCGGCGGCAGCGCCGGCGGCTACACCGTGCTGGTCGCCTTGAGCACCAGCGATGTGTTTCGCGCCGGCGCGGATTTCTTCGGCGTCTCCGACATGACCGCGCTGGCGCGCGACACGCATAAGTTCGAGAGCCGCTATTTGGATTCATTGATCGGACCGCTGCCGCAGGCGCAGGCCATCTACGACAGCCGTTCGCCTTTGAATCACCTGGATGGATTCAAGGCGCCGGTGATCGTTTTGCAGGGCGCGGATGATCCCATCGTTCCGCCGAATCAATCGGCGCGCATCGTCGAGGCGCTGCGCGCGCGGCACGTTCCGGTGGCCTATGTGCTCTATCCCGGCGAAAGCCACGGCTTTCGCAAACCGGAGACCATCATCAATTCGCTGCAGGCCGAGTTGTCGTTCTTCGGCCAGGTGTTCGGATTCAAGCCCGCCGATCAGCTGCCGCCGTTGACCATTGAAGGCTTGATGCCCGCGTCCCGACCTTAGGTCTGATGTGAGGGCGCGGCGCCCGGTGCCTCCGGCACATTTTTGCCGAGAAGCCATGCTTCGATCATGGCGTTGACGGTCTCGGGCGCTTCCTGCTGCACCCAATGCGATACGTTGGGCAGATAGCGCAGCGTCAGACGGCTGACGTACTCACCGGTGCCGTAGGTGAGTTCCTTGCCGAGGGCCGCATCGGCCTCGCCCCAGATCATGAGTGTGGGCGTGTCGATGCGCGGCGTGCCGCGCAGACGGTTGCGCCGCAGACTGCGCAGCAACGCGCGATAGTAATTCACCATGGCGGTGAGCGCGCCGGGCTGCGCGGCGGCGTCTTGGTAGACGCGCAACACGTCGTCCGGGAAGCGGGACTTGTCCACCGCCATGCGGCGAAATGCGCGGCCGATCGCTTCGCAGCCGTTGCGCGCCAGCGCCCACTCCGGAATCCTCGGGAGCTGGAAGAAGAATATGTACCACGACTTCACCAATTGCCGCCAAGTGCGCAGCCCCCGCTGCGCCAGTGCGGGATGCGGCACATTCATGATGATGAGCCTTGAAATCGGCGGCAGGCCGAACATGGCGTAGTACCAGGCGATGAGCGCGCCCCAATCGTGGCCAATGAGCACCACTTGTTTTGCGCCCGAGGCCTCGATCAGTGAGGCTATGTCCTCTTGGAGTTCCTCGAGCGCATACGCCTCAACACCTTGCGGCCGCGAGCTGCGGCCATAGCCGCGCAGATCCGGCGCCCATACCAGGTAGCCGAGGCGTGCCAGCAGCGGCATTTGATAGCGCCAAGAGAACGAGGACTCGGGAAAACCGTGCAGGCACAGCGCCAGGCGCTCGCCGGCTCCGGCCGTCGCCACATTGAAGTCGATGCCGTTGGCGCGCACGATCTGATACTGAATGGCGTCCATGAACCGAGAATATAACCCGGAGAACAACCCATGACTCGCTTTCATCTTATCCCGGCCGTTCTGGCCGTGCTGTATGCCGCCGGATGTACTCAAGCTGCCTTCGACGGCGCGGCCGAAACCGCCAAACTATCGCAGCGGGACGCCGACTGGGCGAAGGCGTCCTGGGAAGGCAAGGATGTCGAGAAGATCGTGTCCTATTGGAGCGACGATGCGCGAGTGCTCGAATCGGGACAGCCGGCATACAGCGGCAAGGCCGCGATTCGCACCTTCGTCACGGCCGCTTTGAAAATCCCGGGCTTCAAGATCCATTGGGTCTCCGAGAAACCGGTGTTGTCGCCGGATGCGAAGATGGCCTACATGCTGAGCGATGTTGAGACCACCGCGCCCGGCGCCAACGGTGAGCTTGCGACCACGCACGGGCGCTCCGTGACGGTCTGGCGCCGCGATGGGGCGGGTGAGTGGCTCTGCGTCGTGGACATCTCCAACGACCCGCCGCCAGAAGGCGTGGCCGTCGTTGATCGGCGCTAGCTTGGCCAAGCAAGGCTAAGGGAAGAACAGATAGTGATCGAGGATGAGCGCGGCGAACAGCAGCATCAAGTAGGTGATCGAGAACCTGAACGTGCGCATCGGCAAGTCCGCTCTGCGCCCCTGATTGAGCGCCAGCACGAAGTACAGGAATCGCGCATTGAGACCGAGTGCCGCGGCCAGATAGACCAGGCCGCTCATGCCGGTCAGATAAGGCAACAACGTGGTCAATATCAGCAGGATGGTGTAGAGCACGATCTGCAGGCGGGTGTAGGGAATGCCGTGGGTGACGGGGAGCATTGGAATCCCGACCTTGGCGTAGTCGTCGCGTCTTGCGATCGCCAGCGCCCAAAAATGCGGCGGCGTCCAGGTGAACACGATCAGGAACAACACCAGGGCATTGGGATCGATGGAATTCGTCACCGCGGCCCAGCCCAGCACCGGCGGCGCAGCGCCGGCGGCGCCGCCGATCACGATGTTTTGCGGCGTCGCACGCTTCAACCACAGTGTGTAGACCATCGCATAGCCGATCAGTGAGCAAAATGTCAGCGCCGCGGTCAGCGCGTTGACGCCCACGCCGAGAATCAGCATGGATGCCGCACCCAGGGTCACCGCGAAGGCAACGGCATGACCCTCCCGCATATGTCCCGTCGGCAGCGGCCTGCGGCGCGTGCGGTTCATCTGGCCATCGATGCGCCGGTCCAGAATGTGATTGAAGGCAGCCGCGGAGCCCGACGCCAGGGCGATGCCGATCGATCCAAAAATCAGCGCCGGCAGCGGAATCCAACCCGGCGATGCCAGCACCATTCCGACGATGGCCGTAAAGACGATGAGCAGGCTCACCTTGGGCTTCGTGAGCTCCAAATAATCCCGCCAGCCCCCGTGGCCGACGACGGCAATGGGCGGATTATCGGGTACGGTGTTCATGCCGCCAGGGTACCACGCCGATCTTCGGGCACCGGCCAGAGCATTCGCAGCAGAGTGACTGTACAGACGACCAGCAAAGCGGCGCCCGCATTGTGCAAGGTCGCCAGCGGCAACGGCATGGCGAAATGCACCATCGTCACCCCGATGCCGATCTGCAGCAGCACCGCAGCGATCAATAGCCCGCCGATCACCTGCAAGCGGCGGCTTTGAGCGCGGGCGAGGCACAAAGCCCCGACCGCACTCAAAGTTAATCCCACGACCAGCGCGCCTATTCGATGCGTCACGTGAATCGCAATGCGCGCCGGATTCGCCAGCACGCCGCCGGTGTAATCGATGCTAAGGCCGCGCCACAGCACGAAGGCGTCCCGGAAATCCATGCGCGGCCACCACGCCTGCTGGCAGGTGGGCAAATCCGGACAGGCCACCGCAGCATAGTTGCTGCTGGTCCAGCCGCCGAGCGCAATTTGCAGCAGCAGTACCGCAAGCCCGCCCAAGGCGAATTTTCGCAAAGCCATTTCCCGCGCCGATAAACTCTCGCGCTGCGGTGTGAGGGACAGCCACCACAAGATTCCCAATGTGGTGAGGCCGCCCAGCAAGTGTGCCGTGACGATGAGGGGCAAAAGCTGCAGCGTGACCGTGAGCGCGCCCAACGCGCCTTGCAGGCACACCAGTAGAAATAAGAAAATCACCGCGATCCGCGGCTGCTCGCGATCCTGGCGATTCCATAGGGCCCAAGCCAGCAGACCGACAATGATGACTCCCAACGTGCTCGCAAAATAGCGGTGAATCATCTCGTGCAGGGCCTTGCTGAAATTGTGGTCCGCATGCGGATAGACATGCCCATAGCATCCCGGCCAATCCGGGCAGCCAAGGCCGGCATCCGTGAGGCGGACCCAGGCGCCGAGCACGACCACCGCCGCGGCCAGCAGGGCGCCGGCGAGTGCGAGTCGGCGAAACCACTTGAGGCGTGTCTGCGGTGTCTGCGGATCCACTTTAATTCAGCCGATGGAAGACAGGCGCAGCAGGCGCTTCATGTCGTCGAGCATGCCTTTCGACTTCGCGTCGTGGGCATAGAACATCATGGCGTTGCCCAACGGGTCGATCAAATAGACACGATGGGCATTCTCCGCGCCCTCGCGGGTAGGCAGCAAGGCGAGCAAGGGCTCGCCTGCAGGGCTTGCGCGAATGGCAATCAAGTCCGGGTGCGCCGCTTGCAATTCCCGCAAGTCGCAACAATCGCCGTCGCCGATAAAAACCCGCTGCACGCGATTCATTTCGCGATCCAGCGCCAGGCGAACCTGGCGCGTGTCGTATAGATGCCTGCGGCATTCATCGTCGCAGCGCCCGTGCTGCACATACAACAAAGTCCACTTGCCCTTGAGGAATTGCGGCGTGGTTTCTGCCACGCCGGGGCCGGCGTCGACCCCGGTGCCTGCGCCCAAGAGGGGCAAGGCCAGGGACGGCAGCGGCCGAGGGGGTGCGATCAGTTCTCCCGCATTGACGCGGCCGCCCGGGCGCCAAGTCTTCCCGTAATACAAATAGAAAGAGAGTCCCAACGGCGCAAAGAACATCAGTGCCAGCCCGATCAATATGCGCCGCTGGCGCCGGTCATGGGCGGTGCGCTCGATCATGCCGGGGTGTCCTCGCGGGAGCGGCGAACATTGGTCACGATGTAAATGACCAACAGCGCCAGCGCCAAGCCAAACCATTGAACGGCGTAGCCTATATGGCGCAGCGGCGGAAATCCCGGCGCAGCCCAGGCGCGCACATAGCCGTCCGGTTCCGCAGGATCGAGCAAGATCACGTCGGCGGCGGCAGTCCAGCTGGACTCCTTGAGCAACTGCGCCACTTCAGAATGCGTGGGAAAATTCGCGACCACGGGAAAGGGGGGCGCCGGCGCGGCCGCAGTCCCCATGTGAATGCCGGGGCTGGGCAGGTTATCGGCGCGCCCGCGCAGGTGCCGCGCATCGGCGGCAACGGCAATCGCCGGCCGCTCGGCGCGGCTCCCCGTCAAGGGTACCCAACCGCGATTGACCAGCACCCAGCCGCCGCCCTGCAGAGCGAACGGCGTGATCACGAAATACCCGGCACGTTCGGCATTGACCATGTTGTCGATCAGGACCTGGCGCGTGCCGTCGTAGTGCCCGTCGGCTTCAACCTGGCTGTAACGCGGCACTTTGGGTGTTCGAAGATCGATGGATCGGGTGGCATCGCTGCCGGCCGCGAAGGAGTCGAACAGCACGCGCTTCTCGGCGGCCCGCTGCAATTGCCAGCGCCCCAGCGATACCAGCAGGGCGAGAAGCGCGATGGTGAGCAGCGTGGTGAAAAGCCGCGGCGCGAAACTGCGATTACCGACTTGGATGGGCACGATATACTGCGGGTCCTTGAGGGCTAGGCGCGCCGGATGCTATTCAAATATCTCATCCTCGGGATGCTCGTGCTGATCCTGATCAGCCTGGGCAAAGCGCTGTTTCATTTGTCCAGCCCCCGCGAGGACGATGGCAAGAAGATGGTCACAGCCCTGGCCTGGCGCATCGGGCTGTCGGTGGCGCTGTTCGTGCTGTTAATCGTCGCCTATTACAGCGGTTGGATCGAACCTCAACACGTGACGCCGGGTCACAGCCAATAGACGAAGAAAAACAACCCGAGCCAAACCACGTCGACGAAGTGCCAGTACCAGGAGACCGCTTCGAAACCGAAATGTCTCTTGGGCGTGAAGTGGCCGTTCAGAACCCTGAACCAGATCACCGTCAGCATGATGGCCCCGACCGTCACGTGCAGTCCGTGAAATCCGGTCAACATGAAAAACGTGGAACCGTAGATGCCGGTGCCGAGCGTGAGTCCGAGCTTGGTGTAGGCCTCGTGGTACTCGGTCGCCTGCAGGCCGACGAAGGTGAATCCCAGTAAAAAGGTCAGGGCCAAAAATACCTTCAAGCGGGTGCGGTGCCCGGCGATCAGCGCATGGTGCGCAATCGTGACCGTGACGCTGCTCGACAGCAGGATGGCCGTATTCACCAGAGGAAGTTCCAGGGCCGGCACGATCTCGAAGCTGCCATTGGCGCGCGGACCCAGGGCGGCAGGACCATTGGTCGGCCAGACGCCGTCGTAGTTGTTCCACAGCAGCAACTTGCTGAAAATCTTCACGCCGTCGCCCGCGAGCCAGGGCACGGACAGATTGCGCGCATAAAACAGGGCGCCGAAGAAAGCGGCGAAGAACATCACCTCGGAAAAAATGAACCACATCATCCCCAGGCGGAACGAGCGGTCAACGGCCATGTTGTAGATGCCCTTCTGGTTCTCACCGATGACGGTGTGGAACCAGAAAATAAACAGCAATGCCAGCATGGTGAAGCCCGGCAGCAGGAACCACGCGGGCAGCCAGCCATTGAGCGTGACGACGGCGCCGGACATCAGGGTGAACAGCGTTACGGAGCCGTAGATGGGCCAGGGACTGCCGTGAGGAATGTAGTATTGATCTGCTTCCGAGTGCGCTTGCGCCATATGCGAAATCTCTAACGGTTTAAAACGACAATAGTTTAACGAGTGAACTCAACGCCGTGTCAGTTTTGCGTCGTATCGTAGAACGCGTACGCCAGCGTCAGCCGATCGACGTTGGCCGGCAACTGCGGGTCCACAATGAAGCGCACCGGCATATCGCGGCCTTCACCGACGCCGAACTTCTGCGGCGTGAAACAAAAACACTCGGTCTTGTGAAAATACTGCGCCGTGCCGCTGGGCGAGATGCTCGGGACGGCCTGCGCCACCGAGGCCACCGAGGTCAAATTCTTCGCGTAGAACTCGGTCTCGTACAGCTTCCCCGGATGAATGCGCATCGAGGCGACCTTGGGCCGGAATTCGTAGCTGCCCACCGACTTTGGTGAGGCGATGAACTCGATGGTGATCTCACGGTTCGGATCGATCGCCTCGTGCGCCACGGCGGGACCGGCTTTGGCCTCCGCATTGCCGATGCCGACCGCCCGGCAAAAAACATCGTACAGCGGCACCAATGCCCAGCCGAAGGCGAAGCTGCAGGCGGTCATGATCAACAGTCCGCGGATCAGCTTGCGATTGGCGCGTTGGCGATCCATCAGTGGTGACTGCGAAAGACCAGCAGCGCGATGAAACCGAAATAGAACGCCAGCGCCAAGGTCGCCAACCCCAGCGCTGCGTTTCTTATCCTCAGGCGGCGTGGATTTTCGACCGCGCTCACTTGACTTCAGGCGCCGTGGTGAAGCTGTGATAAGGCGGAGGAGAGGGCAAGGTCCACTCCAGGCCGTGGGGACGCGCATCGTCCCAAACCAGGGCGCTGGCCTTCTTGCCGCCGCGTATGCACTGGATGATCACGATGGCAAACAGAATCTGCGAGGCTCCGAAACAGAAGCCGCCGATGGAGGAAACCATGTTCCAATCGGTGAATTGCACCGCGTAGTCGGGTATGCGCCGCGGCATGCCGGCCAACCCCAGGAAGTGCTGCGGAAAGAACAGCACGTTCACGAAAATCGTCGACAGCCAGAAGTGCCACTTCGCCAGTGTCATGTTGTACATGTGGCCGGTCCACTTCGGGATCCAGTAGTACACCGCCGCCATGATGCCGAATATCGCGCCGGGCACCAGCACATAGTGAAAGTGCGCAACCACGAAGTAAGTTTGGTTGTACTGGAAATCCACGGGAACGATGGCGAGCATGACGCCGGAAAAGCCGCCGATGGTGAACAAGAACAGGAACGACAGCGCGAACAGCATGGGAGGTTCGAACGACAGCGAACCGCGCCACAGCGTCGCGGTCCAGTTGAACACCTTCACGCCGGTCGGCACCGCGATCAGCATGGTGGACATCATGTAGAACAATTGCGCGGCGACGGGCATGCCGTCGACGAACATGTGATGGCCCCACACGATGAACGACAGGAACGCGATTGAGGCAATGGCGTAGATCATCGAGGTCGCGCCGAACAAGGGTTTGCGCGCGAAGGTCGGCAGGATTTCCGAGATGATGCCGAAGGCCGGCAAAATCATGATGTACACCTCGGGATGGCCGAAGAACCAGAAAATGTGCTCGAACATCACCGGGTCGCCGCCGCCGGCGGCATTGAAGAAGCTGGTCTTGAAGAAATGATCGGTGAGCAGCATGGTGACCGCGCCGGCCAGCACCGGCATCACGGCGATCAGCAAATAAGCGGTGATCAGCCAGGACCAGCAAAACAGCGGCATCTTCAGCAAATTCATGCCCGGAGCGCGCAAGTTCATGATGGTTACGATGACATTGATCGCGCCCATGATCGAGGACGCACCCATCATGTGAATGGCGAAGATCAGCATGGGGAACGCATCGCCGGTCTGCAAAGACAAGGGCGGATACAAAGTCCAGCCCGCCGCGGCCATGCCGCCCGGCACGAAGTACGTGGAGAGCAATAACGTGAAGGCGAAGGGCAGGAGCCAGAAGCTGAAATTGTTCATGCGCGGCAGCGCCATGTCCGGCGCGCCGATCTGCATGGGAATCATCCAATTCGCCAGGCCGACGAATGCCGGCATGACGGCGCCGAAAATCATGACGAGCGCATGATTGGTGGTCATCTGATTGAAGAACACCGGGTCCATCAGCTGCAGGCCGGGCTTGAACAGCTCGGCGCGGATCAGCATGGCCATGGCGCCGCCGATGAAGAACATGATCAGGCTGAACACCAGGTACATGGTGCCGATGTCTTTGTGATTGGTGGCGAAAATCCAGCGCTTGATGCCCGTCGCGGGCTGACCATCGTGATGATCGTCGACGGCGTGGTCGGGGTGGTGCGCGGTGTTGCTCGCGTGAACATTGGCCATAGTCGGATAGCTCTCTTAAAAAATGACGGCGTTAATTCGGCAAAGCTTGCGCGGTGGGCGGCGGTGCCGCTGCCGCAGGCGCAGGTGCGGGCGCCGGCGGAGCCGGCAACGCCGCTTGCTTGATGGCGGCTTTCTGCGCATCGACCCACTTCTTGAAGTCATCGGGCGTGCGCACATCCACCACAATGGGCATGAAGCCGTGATCGCGGCCGCAGAGCGCGGCGCACTGTCCGCGGTAAATGCCTTCTTTGCCCGGATCGACCTTGAACCACAGTTCATTGACGAAGCCCGGAATGGCGGCGCGCTTGGCGCCGAAGTCCGGCACCCACCAGGCGTGAATCACATCCTGCGAAGTCAGCAGCAACCGCACCTTGGTGCCGCTGGGGATCACCAGGGGATGGTCGACTTCCAACAGATAATTGGGAACCGTATTCGGATCGATGCCGGAACCGGGTTGGCGCGCGAAGTTCGAGTCGCGGGCCAGGGTGGAAAAGAAATCCACGCCCTCTGCGGCATCCATGTACGCGTATTCCCACTTCCACTGATAGCCGGTCACCCGGATGGACAATTGGGAGTTACGGGTATCTTCCTGCTTCAAAATCAGTTCCGCGGCGGGGACCGCCATGACCACGAGGATGATCACCGGAATAATGGTCCAAATGATTTCCACCTTGGTGCTGTGAAGCATGCCGGTGTCGGCGACCGCGCCCTGTGAGTGGCGGAATTTCACCAGCGTATAAATCATGGCGCCGAACACCACCACCGCAATGCCCACACAGATCCAAAACACCTCCATGTGCAAGCCGTACATGTCGCGCGCCAGGTCCGTCACTCCTGTCGGCAAGTTGTAGCCGTTCGAGGTATTGGCGCCGGCGTAGCCGGCCCACCCTAAAGCGGCCAAGCAAAGCGCGGCCGCCGAAATCCGCTTTTGCGGCCGGGAAGTGCTGTGATCAACATTGCCTCTGGTAACTCTCATCTAAACAGACCCCTATTTCACAACTTCAAGCGGCGGCGATTCATTCATACCGCCGACTAATCTACCCAAACGCTCCGCCAGCAAGCAGCGATCCTCCTCAGTGAGGAAACTGCCGACCTCATAGGCCCGTCCTTGGCTCTCGATCGTCAGCCGGCTCGTCCCTAAGCGCCTTGGCGGACTGCGAAGTCTAACCTTCGCCCAATGCCTCGCAAACTCCTGTTTTGCTTCGCCGCGCTGCGACCGGGTCACGAGACTCACGCGAGAATCCGTAATGACGACAACTTGGGTGTAATGCCGCCGCTTCAGGCTGGCGTGCAAGGCTACCCCAAGGGCGAGCATCTCCAAAGCCCAAAACAGTAAAATCGGCCAAAATCCTTGTAGGACGAAGAATAAGGCAAAGCTCAATGAAAACAGGCACGTAGCGCCGAAAAAAGCCTTGGCGCCCGAGGGCGTGAGCGAACAATTCGGCGCCAGGACAATGCGCTGTTCCATGCCGGCAAGGATAGCCGAACCTGGGGAGCCTGCCTGAGCATTCCGCGTGAGCCGCGTTGGCTCTGCAAGGGAGCGGATGCAAGGCGCGCGGCGCAGGCCGTGGTTGATTCCACGGGCAAGCCGCGCAACACCGCAGACGCCCCTTCCAGAGCCAACCCTTCGGGAGCGGACGGATTTGCCTTCATTCGTCGTTGTCGCCTCCTCATTGGGATCAAACCCAACCGCGTCGGCTCCGCCTCGACTGAAGGCAAATCCGTCACGCTCGCGGCCACGCGGAATGCTCAGGCAGGCTCCTGGGTCGGGCATCGGTGATGGCCTATTTGTCGCGCCGCGCGCGCAACTCACGCTTGATTTCTTCGAGCGACACGCTGGCCGCGTCGGCAGAACCGCGCCGCGCCGAGTGTTCCGGTACCCACGCATGCGCGAACACGACTTCGTAGGTCGCCGGCAGCCGGCCGTCCTGCCGGAAACTCTCATAAGCCGCCTGCATTGCAGCGAACTTTCGGGTGCCGGTGAGGCCACGGGCCCGGCCGGCGGTTGCATTGTGCGCGCCGGTCGCCTTCAAGTCCGCGGCCACCTTGCGCACATCCAGATATTGGAGGGTGAATCGCTCGACATCGAGCACCGGCGCCGCAAAACCGCCGCGCACCAAGGCATCGCCCAAGTCATGCATGTCGATGAATTGATGCACATGGCTGCGCGAGTCAGCCTCCTTCCACGCCGCGCGCAGCTCGCGCAATGTATCGGGACCGAAGGCGCTGAAACTCAACAAGCCGTGCGGCTTCAGCACGCGGCGAAACTCCGCGAATACCGCGTCCGGATTGCACCACTGCAGCATCAAATTGCTCACGATCAAGTCGATGCTGCCGTCGGCCAGCGGCAAAAGCTCGGCATCGGCGCACACGCGCCCAAATGGGCGCAGCCAGGACTGCTGCCGCCTGGCCTCTTGCAGCATCTTGCGCGACGAGTCCAGCGCGATCACGCGCGCTTTTGGGTAGCGGCGCTTCAGCAACCGGCTCGCATGGCCGGTACCGGCGCCGGCGTCCAGGACGACGCGGGGTTCAAGCGTCGTCAATTGCAGCCGCTGCAACAAATTCTCGCGAACTTCCGTGTGCAGTACGGCAGCTGCATCGTAGGTTTTGGCGGCCCGGTCGAAAGAGCGCCTCACCCAGCGCGGTTCGAGGGCGTACGCACCGATGTCATCGCTCATAGGCGATTACGATGCCACAGAAGCTCCCGCAGCGTGGGGCAAGGATTGCGGCGCGGGGCCGATAGCATGGCCGGGCGCGGGGCCGATAGCATGGCCGGGCGCGGGGCCGATCGCGGGGCCGATCGATTCCGCGGACTGGGTCGGCGATTCGGCAACGATTTTCAAGCGCTGAAACAGGCGCTGATCGTGATCGGTATCGGGATTGCCCGTGGTGAGCAGCTTCTCGCCATAAAAAATGGAGTTCGCACCGGCCATGAAACACAGGGCCTGCAACTCATCGCTCATCTGCGCCCGGCCCGCCGACAGGCGCACGTGGCTTGCCGGCATGAGAATGCGTGCGACCGCGATCATGCGCACGAAATCGAAGGGATCCAGCGATGCGGCGTCCGCCAGCGGCGTGCCTTTGACCCGCACCAACTGATTGATGGGAACGCTTTGCGGGTGTTCGGGCAAGGTGGCGAGCGTATGCAGCAGCTCAACGCGGTCTTGCGGCTCCTCACCCATGCCGACGATGCCGCCGCAACAGACATTGATGCCGGCATCCCGCACCGCCTGCAACGTATCCAGCCGATCCTGGTAGGTGCGGGTGCTGATGATTTTTTCGTAGTACCGCGAGGAGGTGTCGAGATTGTGATTGTAGTAATCCAGACCCGCCGTTTTGAGTTCCTGAGCCTGTTCGGCAGTTAACATCCCCAAGGTGGCGCAGGTTTCCAATCCTAAGGCCTTGACCTCGCTGATCATGGCGGCGACCTTGCGCAAGTCCTTATTTTTGGGTGAACGATAAGCCGCGCCCATGCAAAAGCGCGTGGCCCCGGAATCCTTCGCCGCTCGAGCGCGCGCCGCGACGGCGTCGATTTCCATCAGTTCCGATACTTCAAGACCGGTATCGAACCGCACGCTTTGCGGGCAGTAGGCGCAGTCCTCGGGACAGGCACCCGTTTTAATGCTGAGCAGCGTGCTGATCTGAACCGTGTTTGGCGTCTGGAATTGGCGGTGTACGGCGTGCGCTCTGAACACCAAGTCCATGAAAGGTAAGTCAAAAAGTTCACTTACCTCGGCGAGAGTCCAATTGTTGCGCAGCATCGGCACCTCCGTTGATGCCGGTGAGTATTCGGTGACCGCGTACTCTAGTCAACCAGCACGTGACTTCTTGGTTTACGAAGGGAGGCGTGCGTACTGATACTCGAGCGCGAGCCCGATGAACACCGACATGCCGAAGTAATTGTTGTTGAGAAAGGCGCGGAAGCAGTCATCGCGGTCCCGCGCCCGGATCAGCCATAGCTGGTAAATGAAGAACACGGCGCCCGCGGTCAGTCCTGCGTTGAACCAAGCGCCCGCGCGAAGAATTCTTCCCACCAGATATAAAGACGCCAGCGTCATGATCATGAGCACGGCGATGATGTGGCGATCCGAATCGCCGAACAGAATGGCGGTCGACTTGATGCCGATCTTCACATCGTCGTTGCGATCCACCATGGCGTACATGGTGTCGTACACCGTCACCCACAGCACATTGGCCAGCAGCAAGAGCCACGCTACGCGCGGTACCGTTTCGATCTGCGCGGCGAACGCCATGGGGATTCCCGCGCCAAAGGCCAATCCCAAGTACATCTGCGGCACCGATAGGAACCGTTTGACGAAGGGGTAGGTGACGGCGATGAAGGCGCCGCCCACCGCGTACAGCAGCGTCAGTCGATTCAGCTGCAGCGCCAGCATGAGCGCCGACAGCGACAGCAGCGCGAACAACACCAGGGCTTCGAGCGTCGACAAACGTCCGGTGGCCAACGGCCGATTCTTGGTGCGTTCCACCCGGGGGTCGAAGCTGCGATCGGCGTAATCATTGATGGCGCAGCCGGCGGAACGCATGAGCACCGTTCCGGCCACGAAGATAATCAAAATGAGCGGTTTCGGCTGGCCGCGGCCGCTGATCCACAGCGCCCACAGCGTCGGCCACAGCAGCAGCCAGATGCCGATCGGCCGGTCCAAGCGCATGAGGCGGATATAGTCATGCATGGTGCCGAGAATTTTCGGCAGCTCTTCGGTGGTCCAGGGATGAAAGCGGATGCGATAGGCGTACCAGCGCAACCGCGCCATGATCGCCTGCGCCAATTCATCGCCGTTGCGTGGCAGTGGCACTCTAGACGCGGCCCATGGCGGGCAGGAACAATTCTTGAGTCAACAGCGAAGCGCCGCGCAGGGTGATTCGGGCGCGGCGCGCCCACAGCCCCGCGGGTTTGATCTCGGCATTGCGCAACGCACGCATCGTCACGGCTTCGTCGATCGGCAACCACGCGTACTCATAGGAGCTGCGCTCGACACCGGACAAATGGCCCAAGGTTTCGCTGAGGGCGCAATCGCCCAGCTCCGCGAGCCAGGGATGCTTGATGAGCGTCGAATCCGGCACGATGGTCTGGCCGAATACCCAAACATTTCCGCCGCAGCACATTTCAACATCGCGAAACAGGCCGGCGTTGTCCTCGGTTCGCAGCAACGATCGATGCGACGCGCTCAACAGACCGCTCCACTGATCCACCAGCCTCAAGGCAAAGCGGTTGCCGCAAACTTCCTTCAGACGCAGCGTCAGCAGCCCCTTGCCGATGAGCCAGGGACGCAATTGCGCATCCATGGAAAATTGCCCGAGGCGCTCTGCGGGTTGCCACTGAATGGATTCGATGGGTCGTGCGTTGCCTCGAGTCATTCGCGCAATTCTACCCCACGCGGCCGTATTGCTCTGCATGCCCCACCCAGCGCCGTATGAGCGGCTCCACATGCGACGGCCAATCGCGCAGCAGGGTTTCCGCCGCGATCTGCACCCGCGGCAGCAGGTCCGCATCGCGTAATAAATCGGCAACACGCATTTGCGCAAGGCCCGTCTGGCGTGTTCCCAACAGTTCTCCCGGCCCGCGCAGTTCCAGATCGCGGCGCGCCACCTCGAATCCATCATTGGTACCGCGCATCACCCCGAGACGCTGGCGCGCCATCGATGATAGCGGCGCGCGGTACAGCAGCAGGCAGGAGCTCGTATGTTGTCCGCGGCCGACACGTCCCCGCAGTTGATGCAGCTGCGCCAGCCCCAGGCGCTCGGCGTTCTCGATCACCATGAGAGTTGCGTTCGGCACGTCCACGCCGACTTCGATCACGGTTGTCGCCACCAATAATTGAATCTGGCCTTCCTTGAAGCGCCGCATCGTGCCTTCCTTGGCCTGCGCCGGCATGCGGCCATGAACCAGCCCCACTTTAAGTTCCGGCAGCGCTGCGGCCAGCGCTGCGGCGGTCTCTTCCGCGGCTTGGTAAGGCATCTCCTCGGACTCATCGATGAGCGGGCAGACCCAGTAAGCCTGCCGCCCTTCCAAGCACGCCGTACGAATTCGCTGCACCACCTCGTCGCGGCGCGCCTCCGCCAGCACCACGGTTTTTACCGGAGTGCGGCCGGGCGGCAACTCATCGATCACCGACACGTCCAGGTCAGCGTACGCCGTCATGGCCAGCGTTCGGGGGATGGGCGTCGCGGTCATGATCAACTGATGCGGCTGATGGCCGTCGACCGCACCCTTTTCGCGCAGGCTCAAGCGTTGATGCACGCCGAAGCGATGCTGTTCATCGACCACGACCAACGCCAGCGAGGCGAACTCGACGTTTTCTTGAAACAGCGCGTGCGTGCCGATCACGACGGGCGCGTGGCCCAGACGAATTCCCTCGAGCACGGCGCTGCGCGCCTTGCCGGTTTGACGTCCGCTCAACAGTGCGACGGCTATCCCTAACGGCTCGAACCAGCGCCGAAAATTCTGCGCATGCTGATCCGCCAGCAGTTCCGTGGGGGCCATCAGCGCAACCTGGCGGCCCATCTGAATCGCTCTTATCGCCGCCACCGCAGCGACCAGCGTTTTGCCGCAGCCCACATCTCCCTGCACCAGGCGCAGCATCGGCTTGGGCAATTGCAGATCGCCTTCAATCTCGAGGAGCACCCGCTTTTGCGCCGCCGTCAGCGAGAAGGGCAGCGCGGCGAGAAAATCGGCCTTGAGGTTTCCGGCCGATGTCAGCGGCCAGCCCGGATCGCTTTGTATGCGCAGCCGCAACAACTTGAGCGATAGCTGATGCGCGAGCAACTCCTCGAACGCCAGGCGGCGCTGCGCGGGATGCCGATAGCTCATCAATAAATCCACCGGCGCGTCGGTGGGAGGGCGATGCACGTAGCGCAAGGCTTCGCGCAGGCTGGGCAGGCGCGAATCGGCGAGCAGCGCCGGCGGCAGCCAATCCTTCGGATCTTCGGGGCCGGTCTGGTCGAGCGCCAGCCCAACGAGCAGGCGCAGACGCCCCTGAGTCACGCCCTCCGTACCGGGATAGATAGGCGTGAGATGCTCTTCCGGCGCTTGCGGTGCATGCGGGTCCACACGCCGATATTCCGGATGCACGAACTCCAATCCCTTGGGGCCGCGGCGCGCCTCGCCGAAACAACGCACCCGCGCGCCGCGCGCGAGGCCCTGCTGTTGCTGCGCCGTGAAATAAAAAAAACGCAGCGTCAAAAAGCCCGAACCATCGGCGATCTTGCACAGCATTTGGCGGCGCCCGCGAAATGCCACCTCCGTGAGCAGGACCTCGCCCTCGACGGAGGCGCGCTGCCCGGGACGCAGCTCGCCCAAAGGAACGACGCGCGTACGATCCTCGTAGCGCAGCGGCAATAGGAACAGCAGGTCCTGGGTCGTCTCGACGCCCAAGGTGCGCAGCCGCGTGGCGAGCGAATCGCCCACGCCGCGCAATACCGTGACCGGCTTCAAGTCGATCACAGAGCGACGATGCACTCCGCTTCGACCTGCGCTCCGCGCGGCAGTGAAGCCACGCCGATCGCCGCGCGCGCCGGGTACGGCTCGCGAAAATATTCAGCCATGACCTTGTTGACGAGCGCGAAGTGCGATAGATCAACCAGAAAAACCGACACCTTGACCACATCATCGAGGCTGGCGCCGCTCGCGATCACGATGGCTTTGATGTTCTCGAATACCCGGCGCACCTGCGCCTCCATGTCGCCCTTGACCAATTCCTTGGTCTTGGGATCCAGCGGAATCTGGCCCGAAACCCAAATGGTATTGGCCACCCGGGTGGCCTGCGAGTAGGTGCCGATCGCCGCCGGCGCATCGGTGGTGGAAATGATTTGTTTGCTCATGGCCTTGATCGAAAGTGAATGAAAAGGGGTGTGTATGAAGGAGTTGTATGAAAGGGTGTGATTGAAAAGGGATTCGGCCCGCCAGGCCGCTAAGCCAGCGTTCGCGCCACCCGTTGCACGTCCGGCATGCGCCTCACGGTCCGAATGACGCGGGCGAGATGCTTGCGGTCGCGAACCTGGACTTGAAATTTGAGAGACGATGAATTCACGTCGCGTTCTTCCAACGACACCTGGTCGATGTTGGTCTCGGTTCCTGCGATGCTCGAGGCCACCGCCGCCAGCACGCCGACCCGGTTGTTGATCTCCAGTTGGATCTCGGAACTGAACAAGCGGCCGCGCGTCGCTTCCCAGGCCACGGACAGCCACTTGTCCGGCTGCTTGCGGTATTCAGCGAGATTACCGCAATTCTGCCGATGAATCATGACGCCCCGCCCCGCACTCAGATAGGCCATGATGGGATCGTTGGGGATGGGGAAGCAGCAGCGGGCATACGTCACCAGCAGCCCTTCGGTACCCGCGATCATCAAGGGGCCGCCGCCGTTGGCCGCGCCGTGTTCACCGTTGGCATCCGCCGGCTGCAGCCGCCGGGCGACCAACGGGGCCAGGCGCTCGCCCAGGCCTATTTTTTCAAACAACTCGTCGGCGTCCCGCAGATTGAGTTCCTTGACCACCGCGTCCATATCCGCCGCGGGAATCTTTTTCAAGTTCAGCGAGAATTCTTCGAGCGCAAGCCCCAGCAAGCGGCGCCCCAGCTCGAGCGCGTCGCCCTTTTTCAGATTCTTCAAGTACTGCCGGATGGCGGCCCGTGCTTTCGCCGTCACCAAGAAACTGGACCAGGAAGGATTCGGCTTGGCGCCCTTGGCGGTGATGATTTCCACGGTCTGGCCATTGCGCAAGGGCGTGCGCAGAGGCACCAAGCGGCGATCCACTTTCGCCGCGACGCAGCGATTGCCGACATCCGTGTGGATGGCGTAGGCAAAGTCCACGGTGGTGGCGCCGGTCGGCAGGCGCAGAATCTTGCCCTTCGGCGTGAACACGTAAACCTTGTCGGGAAACAAATCGACCTTGACGCTCTCCAGGAACTCCTCGGAGCTGCCGCCTTCCTGAATCTGCACCAGGCTCGCGAGCCATTCGCGCGCGCGGTCATGCTCGACGCCGCCGAAGGTGTCGCCGCCGGATTTGTACTTCCAGTGCGCTGCGATGCCCGACTCCGCCACTCGATGCATTTGCTCGGAGCGGATCTGCACTTCGATCGGCACGCCATTGGGGCCGAACAGCGTGGTATGCAGCGACTGATAGCCGTTGACGCGCGGAATGGCGATGTAATCCTTGAAGCGTCCCGGCATGGGTTTGTAAACGCTGTGCACCAATCCCAACACGCGGTAGCACACATCCGCGTTGTCGACGATGATGCGAAATCCGTACACATCCACCATTTCGTTGATGGAGATTTTCTTGTTCTGCATCTTTTTATAGATGCTGTACAAATGCTTCTCGCGGCCCTCCACCGTGCCGACGATGGCGGCCTTCTTCAGCGCGCCCTTGAAGGTCTCGGCGATCTTGGCGATGAATTCCTTTTGGTTGCCGCGCGCCCGCTTCAATTCCCGTTCGAGAACCTTGTAGCGGTAGGGATACAGGGCGCGAAACCCCAGGTCCTCGAGCTCGAGCTTCACCGCATACAAACCCAGGCGCTCGGCGATGGGGGCGTAGATCTCGAGAGTCTCGCGCGCGGTGCGGCGCCGCTTGACCGGCGGCATCGCTCCCAAGGTGCGCATGTTGTGCATGCGGTCGGCGAGCTTGACCATGATGACGCGGATGTCGCGCACCATCGCCAGCAGCATTTTGCGAAAGCTCTCGGCTTGCGCTTCCTGGCGGTTCTTGAACTGGATCTGATCCAGTTTGCTGACGCCGTCGACCAATTCGGCGACCACCTGTCCGAATATCGAGGCTATCTCGGCCTTCGCCGTGGGTGTGTCTTCGATGACATCGTGCAGGATCGCCGCCACCAAGGTGTCGGCATCCAAACGCAGGTCGGCGAGAATATCGGCTACGGCGACCGGGTGCGTGATGTACGGTTCGCCCGATACGCGCTTCTGGCCCTGGTGTCTTTCCGCGCCGAAGTCGTAGGCTTCGCGGACCCGCTCAACCTGGGCCGGCGAAAGATAGGCTTCGAGTTTGTCCAGGAGCTGGCTGATCCCGGTGGAGCGTCTTCCACCGGGCAAGAAACCAAGTATGGAAGACGCGTAGTCCATCGCCCGCTCTTAAATGTAGCCGGGCGGTAAGTTAGTCCCCAAGCCCGAGTTGCGGAGCGCGGAAATCAGACGGCATGTCGAGCTCGCTCACCGGCGGCTGCGCCGGCTCCTCGGGCTCTTCCAACATTTCGAGCGTGATATTTCCTGCGGCAATCTCGCGAAGCGCCACCACGGTCGGCTTGTCATTCTCCCATTCCACGGTCGCTTCCGCGCCGTTGGCCAGGCGGCGGGCGCGCTTGGCGGCCAGCAACACGAGGTTGAATAGATTGGGTTCGTTCTGAAGGCAGTCTTCGACTGTGATACGCGCCATGCTTGAGGTTCCATTGGAGGGAATGAAATCATAGCAGAAATGGCGCCAGCCTCGCCAGCCGCAGGCATGCTCCTGCACTGTAAAATGCAGTTATTTGCGGCTATTTCGTTGCTCAGCCGCCGGGATTCACCAAGCGCGCGGCCAAATGCACCACTTCCGGGCGCTGCGCGACCAAGTGGCTGCCGCGGTTTTCGACGATGGCCCGCAAATCCTCGATCGCCTGCTCGAAGCGATCATTGATGACGACGTAGTCGAATTCGCTCCAATGGCCCAAGTCCTCCGCGGCGTCCCGCAAGCGGCGCTGGATGACCTCATCGGAATCGGTGCTGCGCCCTTTCAGCCTCTGCTCCAACGCCTGGCGCGAAGGCGGCAGGATGAAAATGCTGCAGGCTTCGGGAAGTCTCGCGCGTACCTGGCGGGCGCCCTGCCAATCGATTTCGAGCAACAGCTCCTCGCCATTCGACAGCGCCTCCTGCACGGTTCGCACCCCGGTGCCGTAGCAGTTGTCGAAAACCCGGGCGTGTTCGAGAAATTCGTTGTTCGCAATCATTTCTTGAAAGCGCTCCGCGCTGACGAAATGGTAATCGCGCCCGGGAATTTCGTTAGGGCGAGGCTTGCGCGTGGTGTAGGACACCGAAAACTGGATGCGCGGCTCGCGCTCCATCAAGGCCTTTACCAGACTGGTCTTGCCGGCGCCGGAGGGTGCGGCGACAACGTACAGGCGACCGTGTTCCCTTGGGCTTTGCGCGCTTGGCAACTTCTTCGAAGGATCCATCGATCGTTAATCGGTCGCATGCATGGCAATATTCTAATGGATTTTCCGCATCGTACTGCCACAACAGCAAGCCCATATCGCAATCAACGGCATCGCGGCGCGTTTGTTGTTTTTCTGGGCGGGGACGCCGATATTATATGGATCCGGGCGTCGCAGCGACGTTCATTAGGAAGGCACGGAGGCTCCATGGGTTACTGGGTCAGAGGCTGTAGTGGTCCGATCGGGATGATCCTTGCCACTTTGATAACCACCCACTTGGCGCATTCCGCCACGCCTACTCCGGAGGTGCAGCGCGAGGTTCGCGCGGCGACCTTCGAAGTCGTGATGCGCAAGATGGATTCCGATGCGCTCACGTATGAAAAACCTCTACCGCTGGATCTAATCCCGTACGCCATCCGCAGCGACCACTATTGGTCCATAGGCACGGCCTTTGCCATTGGCCCCGAAACCTACGTGACTGCCGGCCACGTCTTCAGGGCTGCCGTGGGCAGCCAATTCGGGTCGCCGGCCCTGCGCGATAGCACCGGGCACGTCTATGCAGTGAATCAGGTGCTCAGGTTCTCCGCGCATGAGGACTTCGTCGTCTTCACGGTGACCGGCGCGCCGGCCGCTTCGCCGCTGCCGACGACTCTGGAGCATAAAATCGACGAAGTCGCCTTCGCAGTGGGCAATGCCCTCGGCGAGGGCGTCGTGATCCGCGACGGCTTGCTGACATCCGAGACGCCGGAAAACCAGGACGGACGTTGGAACTGGCTGCGCTTCTCCGCCGCCACCTCACCCGGCAATAGTGGGGGGCCTTTGCTCGACGCGGACGGCCGGGTGCTGGGTGTGGTGACCGCCAAGTCGCCAAACGAAAACTTGAATTACGCACTTCCCATCGGGCGGGTGCTGAACGCAAGCAGCCAGTCAGCAACCTTTGACCTTCGCTACACGATCAGACTTCCGAATGCGCGCGCCACTCAAGTCGCGACGCTGAAAACGCAGTTTCCGCTGCCAAAGAAATTTGCGGATTTTGCCTCTGCTTACCAGAAGCTGATAATCGATTCGACGCAGCGGGATCTGCAGCAGCTGCGGGCCGCGCTCGTCAATCAAATATTTCCGAACGGCAACTCGAGCAAGCTGCTCGCCACCGTTTATTCATCGCCGCTCCCGACGTTCGTGCAACAAGACCACAACGATGTCTGGGATGCGGTCGCGGCGGAAAACACCGTGGATCAGAGCCTGCCGGGAAAGGGTCTCGTGTCCACGGGTACATCGCTCGGCGTCAGTATGTTCAGGTTGCGCCGCCCCGACGGGGCCGGCGACGATAAGTTCTATGACGACTCCTCGAAGTTCATGGATCTGCTGCTGAAGGGGCTGAAAGTGCCGCGGGTTGTCGGTGACCAGGCTATCCGTATTGTCTCGCTCGGACATGCGCAGCGTCAGAGCCTGTTCAAAGACCAGTTCGGCCGACGCTGGCAGGTCAGCACCTGGCCGCTCGGCTACATCGACAGCTACGTGGTCTGTTATGCGCTGCCGGTACCGGAAGGATACGTGGGCATGGTGCAGTTGGTTCCTTCGTCCCAGCTGGACCTCGTGAATGAATATCTGAAGTCACTCGCCGACTATGTGTACGTGGACTACTCAGGCACCGTCGGGCAATGGAAGGCATTCCTCGCTCGCCGCGAATTGCGGCCATCGATATTCGACGGTGCCAATCTCGCCATCGACGAGAACTTGGCTGTTCGGCTGCAGTCGCCACGGCTGACGCTGCAAATCCCAAAGGAATTGATCCAAACCTCGACCGATAGCGAACTCGTGTTGCATATGGCTTATATGCTGAATGGCGACAAGCTCGTCTGGGATATCGGCGGCCTATATCTTTATAAGGACCAAAACCGACAGACCTACCTTGGCCTGCAGCGGCACGTGAAACCCGCTGATGATGCGTCCAAGGATTTGCTCGAGACGTGGAGCCGAATGAATTCTCAGGGCGCGGGCTTCAATGGTGTGGCCGGTCACGATGAACAATACAAAAATTATTGGATACACCAAGCCCTAAGTGCATCATGGAATTATCCAGGCGTCGATCCGAGTGCCGCGGTGCTGTATGACGTGTTCTACGCAACCGAGGCGAGCGCATATCCACGCGACCTGGAAGACAGCGAACGACGCTTGCTGCAGGCAACTCGCATCCTGGAGCGCTGACCCTTGAATCGAGGCGTACTCGAATGCTGGTGCGCGCTTTCCGCTTGTTGGGTGATGGGAATCGCTTCCGCACAAGCCGTCGATACGGTTGCTGCGCGACCGGGAGGTGAAGCCGATGGTGCCTCTTTTCTGCAGGAATGGTACCGGGAGCAGATCCAGCTGCGTGAATCGGTTTGGCGCTCATACGCTCCAACCGCTGCCCTTGATCGGGATTCACGGGGCCGGACGATAGCGGATGATCTGAACGCATGGGTGATGACCAAGGACGTTCAGGATCGATTGTCGAACATGCGCGAAGCGGCGCAGCGGCAACTACGCGCGGGCGATGAACGGGGAGCCCGCCAAACGTTGGAATCCGGACGGGCCGTGGTCCAGGAGCAACGTCGCGTGCTTTCTATGCTGAATTACTATTGGGCTCAACGGATCGCGCTGAATCGACAACGCGATCTGTGGCTGACATGGCTCACTCTTACAACCGATGGAGTCGCCGTCCAGAGCAAACAGTGGATAGATCCCCTCGAGGCGGCCCTGATACACAATTTCTCACCCACAACGACGCAGGCCGAAATGACCAAGCGGGTTGCGTCGCTCAAGCGGGCCTACGATGAGGAACGGATCAAACTGGCAGCCCTGGTCAGCGATCAGCGCGTTGCAGAGGGCAACCCGGTTGCCGCGCGGGAGCGGCGTACTGCCTGTCCGGCGAGCCCTCCTCAGCCCACCGGTCATGAGCGCAATGGATCGAAGGCCGCCGGCAATCAGCCCGTTACCATAGCCATGGACATGTCGCCCGGGCGGTTCTACCCGGAGGCGGCGCGCAGGAATGGCGTCAGCGGAACGGTTGATCTGCGACTCACGATTGGACCCACCGGCTGCATGGAGCGAGCGGAGGTGCTGCGATCGTCGGGCGCTGAAGAGTTGGATCAAGCGGCGATCGATCTAACCGAGTACGTTCACTATCTTCCGGCTAAACAACGCGATAAACCAATCCGTGCTACCTACATGCGCTCCATTGCGTTTCAATCGGAGGCCGCCACTCCGGACTCAGCCCAGCCAGACAAGGGGCCGACTACGGCGGATGCCTATATAACGCGAGGCAACAATCGTCTCAATAATCGCGAGTACGATCTCGCCATCGCCGATTTCGACAAGGCGATCGAAATCGACCCGACGGCGGCGATGGCCTTCGCGGACCGAGGGATGGCAAATCTATGGAAGCGCAACCTTGAACTGGCTCGCAAAGACCTGGACGCGGCCTATGCTCTCAACCCCCGCAACCCGGTCGTCTTCCGCGGGCGCGGCGTTCTTGAACTTTACGCAGGTGATCTGGCGGAGGCCGTTGAAGCTTTTAAGATCTCGTTGGAAATAGAGCCGCACAATGTATTTGCGCTACAGTACCGGGCGGATGCCTATGTGCGCGCCGGCGAGCCGGACAAGGCGCTCGCGGACCACGCCGAAGCCATTCAATTCAGACCGAGTTCTCTTTTCTCGTACTCCATACGAGCCGCCATCTTTCGATCCCAAGGCAGGGTCGACCTGTCGGCCAAGGAAGCGGAAGCTTTGATCGCCGCAAATGCCGGCGATGCGCGTGCGAATGTGACCGCCGGCGCCATCGACGCGGCATCGGGCAAGGATGTTGAAGCCATGCGCGCGTTCGATCGCGCAGTCGAGATATCACCCGACGAGTCGACCTATCTGACGCGCGCCGAATATCGGCACCGCACTGACCTCGCCGGCGAGCGCGCGGATATCGACGCCGCGGTAAAATTGAATCCCCATTCGGTCCAAGCTTCGATCAGGATTTCTAAGATGCAATCCGCCGCCGGCGACTATGCGGGGGCTTTGGACACGCTCGGCATTGCCATGGAAAGTAAAACCGACAACTACGACCTGTTGACCGCGCGCGGCATCGTTTACGCGAAAAGTGGTCAAGCGGCACAGGCCGAGCTCGATTTTGCGGCCGCACGCAAGTTTGCGACCAGTGCCGCGGCGCTCAATAACATTTGCTGGGCCAAGGCGACGGCTGGAATTGCACTCGACACGGCGCTGGCCGAATGCGAAGCCTCGGTCGCCGAAGCTCCTTATGACTCGGCCGCGCACGACAGCCGCGGCTTCGTGCTGTTGCGGTTGGCCGCAACAGCGAAGCCATCGCCAGCTACGACATGGCGCTCAAGATTCGGCCCCTTGCAGCCGCGTCGCTCTACGGCCGTGGATTCGTAAAGCGCCGTGAAGGAAAGCTTGACGAAGCCAACACCGATATTCGCGCCGCGCTCCTCATCGATGCCCACACTGCAGAAACTTTCGCGGAATTTGGTCTCGCTCAATAGTAAGCGTTCCGCGTTACAAACGGCGCCGCAGAGCGGCCGTTCAAGGCATGCAGAACGGTTGGTCAGCAGAATCTAGCCCACCTTGCCCATCGTGAGGCGGAGATGCTTCGTGTGGATGATGGACGCACGCTCGGGTTCACCCGATTGATCGCCAAGCGGACCAGGTGCTAGCTCCGTGGGAATTTCGTCAGGCCGAGGCTTGAGCGCGGGCAGGGTCTACGAGTCGATTTTTTGGGAATAAACTGCAGCCGGCCTGGGTCTAGCTCATGGGGGATGGGCTCCGACTCCTCGGTTACATCAATGACAAACTGCCGCGTATGGATCAGAAGAGTCTCAATGGCGACTCTCTTGGCACTCCTGGCAGGGTGCGGTGGAGGCGCAGGTAACCCCACGTATAGCATCGGAGCGCGGGTCTCCGGATTGGCAGGCTCCGGATTGACCCTGCAGCTCAGTACCGGCGGCACTCTTTCGGTGACCACCAATGGGCTGTCGGCCTTCCCGATGCAGCTTCCGAGCCAGACGGCCTATCAGCTCACCGTCAAAACCCAACCCTCTACTCCTCAACAGCTCTGCAGCGTCACCAACGGCTCCGGGGTGATTGCGGCCAGCAACGTCACCGTGGCGATCGCCTGCCAGACCGTGAAGCATTCGGTCGGCGTCAGCGTCGCCGGGCTCGCCGGCGCAGGTCTCGTCCTGCAGCTCAATGGCGCCAACAATCTATCCATCGGGGGCAACGGCGCGAGCTTGTTCGCCACTGCCATTGACTCCGGGGCGAGCTATGCAGTGACCGTGGCGACCGAGCCTGCCAACCCAACCCAGAGCTGCTCGATCACGAACGGCTCGGGCACGATCGGGAACGCCGATGTCAGTGTCAGCATCGCCTGTGTCACCACCGGTCTCACGATCACGACGCTCTACTCGTTTGGCACCGCCGGCCCCACTGACGCAACGTCGCCGCGCGCACTCGTTCAGGGTCATGACGGCAATCTCTACGGAGTGAGCTACGGCGGCGGCTCATACGGCTACTCATACGGTAGCCACGGTGACGGAGCCCTCTTCAGTGTCACGCTCTCGGGCCAAGAAGTGGTGCTCTATTCGTTCGGCGCGACCTTCGCCTATTGTTGTGAGACACCTCCGCAGAATCTAATCGTCGGAAGTGACGGGAATTTCTATGGCGAGATTGCGGGGCATACCGGTGGCGTCCTCATTGGTGGGGTCTGGGGGATTACCCCCAACGGCGTCGAGTTCCTCAACGTCCCGTTCGGCCCCATAAATGAGGGCGGAGACTTTGCTACCCAAGGTGGTGTGATCCAAGCTAGCGACGGTCTCCTCTATGGGATAGAAGACGCGCAGGTATTTGCGTTGACTACTTCGGGGGCCGTGGGCGGTACCGCTAGTTACGTGGCCTGCGTGGGCCTCAGCGCGACCCCTGAAGCTTCACTCGTTGAGACGCGCGACGGCTATCTCTATGGAACCTGTACGCAAGGAGGGGCCTTTGGGAATGGCACGGTATTCAGGACTACCCTGGAAACATCGCAGGTCACTCCGATCGTGGCAATCTATTCGTTCGGTGCGCAATCAGGGGATCCCACGGCCCCGGAGTTTTCGCTCGTTGAGGACGCCGATGGCAATCTCTACGGCACCTCATCACAGGGAGGTAGTCCGAACACGCTGTGTCCGCAAGGCTGCGGCACGGTCTTCAAGGTCACCCCCGCAGGCACCGAAACTGTGCTGCACTCGTTCGGCGTGAGCGGGAGCGACGGACAGCGTCCCTCCGGATCATTGCTCCTCGGGAGTGACGGCAACTTCTACGGCGTCACCTCCTTAGGGGGCAGCAACGCAAACTGCAAAGTCGCAGGAGGCTGCGGTACGGTCTACAGGATCACCCCTTCCGGCCTCGAAACGGTGCTGTACTCTTTTGGCACGACGGCCGGCGATGGCATAAATCCGAGCGGCGCGTTGATCCAGGCGACCGACGGCCATCTGTATGGAACAAGCTTTTACGGGGGCACGGCTAACACGGGGACCGTCTTCAGACTGGATCTGGTCGCAAACTGAGCTGCTACAGGTTGCCTGGCGGCCGAACTCGCTGGCGGCAATAGCATCCACTGACGCGAAGGTTCCCGATCGACGGGGCGGCAATTTCGAACTGTGCCCTCGAGCGGACTTCGCCGTACCGGTCACTCGCCACCGACTCCTACGGGGTCGATCACGGTCGGTCAGCCACCCATGCGCCGCGCGAGCGGGAAACCTCCTAGCGAGCTTTGCGCTGATCGTACGTCCCACGTGATGGAGCGCCGGGCATTAAGGTCCGCATTTAGATGCGCCAGCAGCAAGTACACAGGCGCTTTCTACGACGGGATCTTTTTGCAGTGAGCTAACGAAACGCTCGAGAAAAGACCTTCCATCCAGGGGTTTCTGCTTCGACCCCTCAACACCATACAGAACTGCCAAAACCTCGTCCGGCGGAGTGCTCACGCTCACCCATATGGCTCCACTGCTTTCATCCTTATGAAAGCACCGGATAACCTGCACTCCGGAAAAGGTCGTGCCTTGGGGTACCGAGGTGAGGAGGTGCTCGTAATCGTCGGCGTAACGCCGGCACGAATACTTCGCAGCGACGCCTTGTCGTTCGATCTCGCGCAAGACGTGCTCGAATTGCCTCGGCTTAACACTGATTAAAAGCTTGGCAATCTCTTCTGATGCCTCATAACCACTGGCGTTCGCGACCGATGTCCACAATATAGTTGCAAGCAATAGTGCAGCGTTTCTCAGCATCGCCCATTGTAACTCGTCAACGAAAACACTCGAAATGGCGAGCTCGCTTATAGGGGCGCTACACCTTCTCGCGAAGATCCGCGGTGAAGCCAATAGGCCGGCGCTTCGGGACAGGCGGGTGCATGAGCTGGCGGATGGCGGAGAGTATCGCGGCGATGGCTTCATCGTGGACGGTGAGCTTCTTGTCGAGCCGGGTTTCGAGCTGTGCGAAGCGGCGGGCCAGTTCCCTGTTCGAAGCGAGCATCTCGCGCAGCTGGACGAAGGCGCGCACCACGTAGACGCTCATCTCGATGGCGCGCGGGCTGTTGAGAATTGTGGCGGCCATGATCGCGCCATGTTCTGTGAAGACGTACGGCAAATACTTGCGATGCCGGCCGCGGCCGGCCTTTAAGGTCGCAATTTGCGACCTTAAAGAACTCGTCTCCTCGGCGGTGAGCCGAAACATGAAATCGGCCGGAAAACGTTTACGGTTGCGGCGAACCTGCTCGTTGAAACGCTTGGTGCTTACCCCATAGAGGGCGGCGAGTTCGGCATCGAGCAGCACTCGTTGGCCCCGTAGCACGAGGATGGCGCGGGCGATCTGTTCGGGGGCAATGGATGTACGCATTGGCGCTTCTTCCGGGTCGTGGTCGACACCGGCGAGAGCACAGTTTAATCGTCAGCTCCATGGAAGTGCGCCGACAACAATTGCTTGATTCATGGAGAAATGCGGGGCCAGGCCCGGCGGGCGCAAACGGCTCCGGCAGCTACTCGATGTTCTGCACCTGTTCGCGCGAAGATCCGCTAAGCTATCAATTCATCAGTGCATCCAGCGTACACGGAGACCGCCAGCTACGTGATCAGCTACAAGTTGTTGGGCGCCAGCATCCAGAGAGACGGTTTTGCACCAGCGAATTTTGCAGCGTTTTGGAGTCTTTGCAGGATAGCCTCCGGCTTACTCTGAGGGCCACAATGTGACCCAAGACGTTTGCGGTAACATCGAAGCTGAGCCGCGGAGAAGACTTCGCGGCGTTGTGGGCAGAACATGACGCCTCAAACGTGCCTAGTCGCGGATGGGCCTAGTCGCGGATGGGCCGGCATCAAGAACCGACAGGAGCGCTGTATGGACGCATTACTGGTAAGCCGCGACCCTGAAGTCATGAGTGGCGCGCTTTGTTTTAGGGGCACGCGGGTGCCCGTAAAGAACCTCTTCGATTACCTCGAAGGGTCGTCAACGCTCGAGGATTTTCTGGAGGACTTCCCTTCAATATCCCGTACGACCGCCGTTTCCGTGCTAGAGGCGGCCAGGGAACGGCTGGCCTTCGATGCGACTGCTGCTTGGCGAGTCGATCCCTAGTCGTCTACGTCGATCGCTGACCGAACATTCCGTTCGAGCCGTAGCGGGCGCGATTTTCAAATGTAACCTTGCGGCGAAGTGGTCACCGCGCGGCCAGACGCCTATAATTTTCAGCGATCTCGTTGGAATCAGGGGCGCTCGCTGTTGTGGTCGGGCAACGGAAGTTCCCGCGACGGCGTTTTCCTCTCAGATGATGTGGTAAATGTGTGCCGCGCAAGGAGCGTTACATTGAACGATCACCGATGCGTCGAGCCGTTCTCCCGAAAGTCTTGGCCTGTCGCGTTATCGCGCACATTCGCGCGGGGCTACTTTGCGCGGCCTCAGGATTTGTGGATGTTGATATTGGGAGGCAGGACCGACGCACGGATCGCTCAATTGCGATCGGATTTCGGGGATCGTACAGCTTTCGAAACCATCTATAGCGAATCCGACGATCCGTGGGAATCAGTCAGTCCTCGCTTCAGCTATCAGCGCCGCAAATACGAAACCGTGATGTCGCTGTTGCCTACCGACCGGCGTTTCGGGCGCGCGCTCGATCTAGGATGCGGTTTAGGCACACTGTCATGCCTGTTGGCGGCACGCGCCGATTCGGTGCTTGGTCTCGATGTCGCGCAGACGGCTGTAGATCACGCTCGGAAGAGGCATGCCGCAAGATCGAATCTGACCTTTGAGTGCGGCGACATTCTGGACCTGCCCAATAGACTGAATGGGCAATTCGATATTCTTATGATCGCCGATACTCTCTACTACCTTCCTTCGACAAGCGAGGTGTCATTGGATGCCATAGCAGACAAGATTGCCGATTTGCTGGTACCCGGCGGAATTTGCGTGCTCACAAATCATCTTTTTGCGCTCGGTTGGGATGAGGCAACACGGCTGTCCCGGCGCATCCATCGCGCTTTTTGCCGGTCGCCGCGATTCCGGCTTATCTCCAAACACTGGCGACCATTCTTTTTGACAACATTGCTCGCCGTTTCGACGAAACCGCTCCTCGCTTGAAATCACACCCATGAAATTTGGCGTCATCGCAGCGGCGTCCGCCGGCATCGCCCTTGCGGCCTATCTCACTCTCCATGCGGGCTTTGGCGCCATCGTTACAGCCGTCACGTCCGTCGGATGGGGCGGGTTTGCAATTTTGTGCATCTGCACGCTCGCGTTGCTCGTCGTAATGGGCAGCGCATGGTTCGTATTGATACCGGGCATGAAGCCGTCGCGTGCCGCAACATTCATCTGGGGGCGGCTAATCCGTGATTCTGCCGCTGAAGTGCTTCCATTCTCACAGTTCGGCGGCATTCTTATCGGCGCGCGTGCGGTTGTTTTGCGCGGCGTCACGACGCCCGTCGCGTTTGCCTCGACTGTTGTTGACGTCACGACCGACATGATGGCGCAGATCGTTTTCATCGTCATTGGCATCAGCTTTCTAGTGATGCGCTTCGGCTCGGCTTCGAAGACGGGCCGCATCACTACCATAGCCGCGGCCGAAGTTTTGCTTGCCATCGCCGGTAGCATCGTTTTCATCCTGTTGCAGCGGCGCGGTTTGTACCTTGCTGAACGTTTGGCCGGACGCTGGCTGCCGCGCGCCATCAAGCAGGTTGAGTCGTTCGCCCGCGCCATCGAAGCGCTCTACGATTCGCCTGCGCGTCTCGCACTCTCGGCGGCCATCCATCTTGTGGGTTGGCTGGCGAGCGCGGTCGTGACCTTGATTGCCGTCCGCCTGATCGGCGGGAAGATCAACCTCGTCTCGGTCATCGCCATAGATAGCATGGTGTCTGCGCTGCGCAGCGCGGCGATCTTCGTGCCCGCCGCGCTCGGTGTGCAGGAAGCCGGTTATGCCATGCTTATGCCGTTGTTTGGCCTTCCCGCCGAGATCGGTCTTGCCGTCTCGCTGCTCAGGCGCGCCCGTGAAATCGCGATTGGGCTGCCTGCGCTTCTTCTTTGGCAAGCCATGGAAGGCCGCCGCGTATTGGGCCACGACGCACAATTGTTGGAGCTTTAGGGTGAGCGATTCTGTTCAAGAAGCCATAACGGTTCCCGGGGTTGATGGAAACGTGTCCTGCCAGGAGGCGCAAGTCATCGAGCTCGACTAAGGCGAGAGCGGCGTTCAAGGTGTCGATGCCGACGTGCAGTGCACGTTGCCGGCGGTCTCTGCGCCGCTTTGGAAGTACGAATTCGCTGCCGCAGGCAACTTGGCGCAGGGCTTTGAGCCATTCGACCACCGCCGGCGCCAACGGGATCGACAAGGGCGCCACGGTCTTGGTGCGCCTGGCCGACAGTCGCCACACCGGCCCCAAATCCGTCGCGCCATCGAGATCGAACTCACTCCACTTGGCTCCGAGCAATTCGCCTTTGCGCACGCCGAGGGCCAGCAGCAATTTGATCGTCAGCAGATTGGTGCCGCCGAAACTCGGCGAGTCTCGCAGCGCCTTGAACAGCCGCTCGAGCTCGTCGCGGCTTAAGGATCGTTGCCGCGCGGACTCCTGGCCGCCGGCGTCGCTCAAATTGAAATCGGCCACCGGGCTGGACGCTATCAGATGCCTGCGGACTGCGAATCTAAAAACGCGCCGCATGTGGCGCAGCAGATCATTCGCTGCCGTCGGCGCCTTCTTACCCACGCGGGCGAGCAAACGCGCCGCCATGGCCGGCGTAATGTCGGCGGGCACGCTATCGCCCATGGACGCAGCCTGTCAATAATTGCTTGATTTATAGAGAAATGCGAGCGAGGGCGCGGCGGCGCCAAACAGCCCCGAAAGCTACTCGATGTTCTGCACCTGTTCGCGCATTTGCTCTATCAGCACTTTCATGTCGACCGCGGCCCGGGTGGTTTCGATATCTTGAGACTTCGATGACAGCGTGTTGGCTTCGCGATTCAGTTCTTGCATCAGAAAGTCCAGCCGCCGCCCCGCGGGTTCCGAGGCCTCGAACGTCTTGCGCACTTCCGTCACGTGACCGCGCAGCCGATCGATCTCTTCGTCCACGTCGAGGCGCTGCGCCAAAATCGCGAGTTCCTGTTCGAGCCGATCGTGATCGACGTCGGCAACGAGCTGCGCGATCCGGTCGAGCAGCTTGGTGCGCATGCGCGCGCGGATCTCCGGCAGCCGGTCGGTAACCCGTCCCGAGAACTCGACCAATCCGGCGCAGCGCTGCTCCAATGCGTCGCGCAATCGCCCCCCCTCGCTGTCGCGGGAGCGGGTGAGCTCCGCCAAAGCCTCGGCGAGCAAAGCCTGCGCGGCGGCGATCATGGGTGCGGTATCGCGGGTGCCGTCGCGGATGACCCCGGGCCAGCGCAGCAGATCCAGGACATTGATGCGCGCCGCAACGCCGGCCTGTGCCGCAACTTGCTGCGCCCGCAAGGTAAGGCTGGCCAACAGCTCGGCATCGACCTCGAGTGCGGTGGCGACCACCGTTGGCCTGAAATGCAGCGAACATTCAACCTTTCCGCGGCGCACGGCTGCGGCGACTGCGGCGCGAAAGTCCGATTCGGCCGAGCGGAATTCTTCGGGCAGGCGGCAGCCCAACTCGAGGAATCGGTGATTGACGGTCTTGAGCTCCCAGGCGAGCAGTCCCCAAGGGAACTGCCGCTCGCGTCGCGCAAAGCCGGTCATGCTACGAATCATAGGGGTCGCCGCTAAAATCGGCCATAATCGTCAGCTGCCAAGCTTAGCAGATCGAGGAGCAGTCATTGCAGATCGAAACCGCGGACGTGAGCCTCATCGGGCACCGCGAAGAGAATCAGGACCGCGTCGCAATTGCGACCGCAGAACAGGCCGTGTTGCTGGTGGTGATCGACGGTATGGGCGGTCATGCGGACGGCGCTCGCGCTGCAGAAACGGCGCTGTCGACCATGCTCGAGGCCTTTTGGCAAACGCCGCATCCGATTTTTGATCCGCTGGGCTTTTTGCATCTGTCCTTGGGTAGGGCGCACGAAGAGGTCGTGAAGCTCGGCTCAGCCTTGAGCAACGAAGCGCGGCCGCGCGCCACCTGCGCTGTGTGTCTGGTGCAGGATTCGGCGGCCTACTGGGCGCATGTCGGCGATAGCCGCATTTATCAACTGCGCCAGGCGCAGGTGTTGGATCGCACCCGTGATCACAGCCACGTCGAGGTGTTGCTGCGCGAGGGTTTGATCACCGAAGCCGAAGTGCACGGCCACCCGATGCGCAACTACGTCGAGTGCTGTCTTGGCGGCGATGCGGCGTTGCCTGAAATGACCATCTCGACGCGGCGCAAACTCAAAGCGGGCGATGTCCTGCTGTTGTGCACCGACGGACTGTGGGCGAACCTGCGAGACCAGGATTTTGTGCGCTTCGCGCAGAGTAACGCCAAGCCCCTGCGCGATACGCTGACCGATCTCGGAACGCAGGCGGTGGAAGCATCCGCCCCGTACAGCGATAACACGAGTGCCGCGGCACTGCGATGGAAGGCGGCGTGAGCATTCGCCCCAGCGGGCGCGCCGCCGATGAACTGCGCGAATTGAAATTCGAACGCGGCTATACCAAGCACGCCGAAGGCTCGGTGCTGGTGAGTTTCGGCTCCACCCGGGTTTTGTGCACCGCCAGCGTCGAAGACACAGTGCCGGGATTCTTGCGCGGTACCGCCCAGGGCTGGGTGACCTCCGAATACGGCATGCTGCCGCGCGCGACCCATACCCGGTCCGCGCGCGAGGCGGCGCGCGGCAAGCAATCCGGCCGCACTCAAGAGATTCAGCGCTTGATCGGCCGCGCGCTGCGCGCGGTCGTCGACCTGAAAGGATTGGGCGAGCGCACCGTCACCATCGATTGCGATGTGCTGCAGGCCGACGGCGGCACGCGCACCGCGGCGATCACCGGCGGTTTCGTGGCTTTGGCGGATGCCATCGACACCTTGCTCAAACGGCGCGCCATCACGGCAAACCCGTTGCATGGCCAGGTGGCCGCCGTGTCCGTGGGTATTTACCGCGGCACGCCGGTTCTTGATCTCGACTATGCGGAGGATTCAAACGCCGAAACCGACATGAATGTCGTCATGAACAGCGGCGGCGCCTTTGTCGAAGTCCAGGGCACGGCGGAAGGCCACGCATTTCGCCGCCACGAACTCGATCAGTTGTTGGACCTTGCGGCGCAAGGTATCGCGCAGTTGCATGCCGCACAGCTCAGCGCCCGTGCCGTGGAGCTCGCGGCCACGCCGAATGCTTGAGAAGGCTCCCAAGCGGCTGGTGGTCGCCACCGCCAACCCAGGCAAGCTGCGTGAATTTCGCGCCCTGCTTGCTGGTTTGCCGTACGAGCTGATCAGCCTTGCCGAACTGGGCCTTGAATCACCGGCAGAGACCGGTTCGAGTTTCCTGGAAAATGCCGCGTTGAAGGCGCATCACGCCGCGACATTGAGCGGGTTCGCGGCAGTCGCCGATGATTCCGGAATCGAAGTCGATGCACTGGGCGGAGCTCCGGGCATCCATTCGGCCCGCTATGCCGGCGCGGATGCCTCCGCATCCGCGAATAACGCCAAATTGATGAGTGCGCTCGAGGGCGTGCCGCTTGCTGCGCGGCGAGCGCGCTATCGATGCGCGCTGGTGCTCATCGAGGCTGCGGATACGGCGCCGACGGTGGCGGAGGCGGCCTGGGAGGGGTTCATTCTCGACGCGCCCCGCGGCAGCGGCGGCTTTGGCTACGACCCTTATTTCTGGTTGCCGGAACTCGATAAAACGGCGGCAGAGCTTGGCCCTGAAGAGAAAAACCGCTTGAGCCATCGCGGCAAGGCGATGCGGGCGCTGCGCGAGGCGCTGCTCGGCGCGCAGGAGCAGGCGGCGGTGCGCGCGTGATCGACCCATCGCTGGCGCTGTACGTGCACATGCCCTGGTGTGTGCGCAAATGCCCGTACTGTGATTTCAATTCGCATCAGTTGAAGTCGGCGCAGCCCGATGTGTCGTACGTCGAGGCGCTGATACGGGACTTTGATATCGAGGCGCCGCGCGTCGCGAGGCGCAGGATTGACAGCGTCTTTTTCGGCGGCGGCACGCCAAGCCTGTTTCAACCGGAAGAATTCGCGCGCCTGCTGACGGCGCTGAGGCAGCGGATCGCCTTCGCGGACGATGTGGAAATTACGCTGGAGGCGAACCCGGGCACCATCGAGCGCGGCCGATTCTCAGGCTATGCGCATGCCGGCATCAATCGCGTGTCCCTGGGCGCGCAGAGCTTCGACGCACGCGCCCTGAGGGTATTGGGACGCATTCACTCCGCCGAAGATACGCATCGCGCAGTGCAGGAGCTGCGCGCTGCGAAACTCGATAATTTCAACCTGGACCTGATGTATGCGCTGCCGGGGCAGACGCTGGAAGAGGCGCTTCACGACGTGCGCACCGCCTGCTCGCTCGGTCCATCGCATATTTCCTACTACCAACTTACGCTCGAGCCGGGCACCGTATTTCATTCGCGCCCGCCGAGCCTGCCGGACGAGGACGCGGCCTGGCAAATTCAAACGGCCGGCCAAGAGCTGTTGGCGCAAGCGGGCTACGCACAATACGAGGTGTCCGCCTACGCCAAAGACGGAGCGCGATGCCGGCATAATCTCAACTATTGGACGTTCGGCGATTACTTGGGCCTGGGCGCAGGCGCACATGGCAAGCTCAGTCTGGGCAAGCCGATGCGGATTCTGCGCACCACGAAACCCAAACAACCCCGGGAGTATCAGGATCAGATCCGCCGCGCGCAGGACGCCGTTGGTGACTCGAGTTT
>Ga0210410_10000586_pt1 | contig 38792 bp, 32 predicted proteins | sample IncBWC4MmetaG_FD_161058 | JGI IMG/M metagenome (GOLD analysis project Ga0210410, IMG submission 161058) | Forest soil microbial communities from Barre Woods Harvard Forest LTER site, Petersham, Massachusetts, United States - Inc-BW-C-4-M | ecosystem: Environmental > Terrestrial > Soil >...
CTTTCACTATCTGCAAGATAATTCTCGCCAGGAAACCCCACGCACCACCAAGCAGTTGGAGGAAGCGCTGGCAATTGTGCAAGAAGTTGCTGCCGATATTCGGGCGCGAAGCTTCCCCGCCAAGGAAGGATTCATCTGCCGAAGCTGCGCCTACCGTCCGATCTGCCCCGCTCATGAAGAGACTCTATCGGGCTGACCTCCGTCAGGCCATCATGTCGGCCAACCAGAGCCTAAGTAGGTGTCCTTGTCCTCGCTCAAGACAAAAAAAGGGCGCTGTGGTCACAGCGCCCTCAATCGAAACCGGATTAGGTGCTACTTGGCCTTTTTGCCGCCCTTATCGTCCTTCTTACCCTTTTTCTTCATGGAAGCTCCTTATGTCGCTCTGCGGATCACCAGCGCGATCGGCGCGCCGGTTTTTGCAGCTGGAAGCATGAGATATACGAGCGAGCGGCGCGAGAGTCAAGTGGTATTCGCGTCTTCAGCAGAAAAAATGCCAAAAAATGCTATTGGCGGGCAGCGCCCGGGATTTCGCCGCTGTAATACTTGTCGCGCGTCTTGATTGTGAGCCCTTCGCGCTTTACGCGAACTTCGACATTGTGAACGTCCGCCGAGCGATCAGTGCCCCGCGGCACATAAGCAATCGTGTATTGGTTGCGCGCTTCCTCGCTAATCCGCGAGTAGAGCTCTTCCAGAGTCTCGCGCTTGGCTGCGAAGTAGACTTCCCCGCCGGAGTCGTGCGCGTAATCCACGAGCCGGGTAAACTTGCGCTCCAGGAAAGCGCTGGCCACGGCTACGCTGTAAACCTCGATGTTGTCATGCAGCAGCGTCTTCACCACACTGTCGTAGTTCATCTTATTGCTCTTCTTACCGCCGTTGGCGCCGTCGGAAATCAGCAGGATAAGCTTGCGACGATTGCGGCTGCGGTCTCGCAGAAGTTGGGCTGCGCCATAGACGGCATCATCCAGCGCCTTCGTCGACTGCCCGCGAATAGCCATCGTGGCGGAAGCTATGTTCGGCGCATCTCCAATGGCCGAATGCCCGTTGATCGAGGGCCCATTGGCAATACCGCCGCTGGAAGGCGCCACCGAGGGCTCCGTATCCAGCTTGGTGCGCTGCAGCTCCGTGAGCAGCAGGTCGTGATCGGTCGTAAATCCCGTCCCGGGATGGAAAAATTCGTCGAAGCGGCAGATGAACGCCTCATCTTCGAGGCTTAACCCACCAACCACTGCATCGAGACTCTTGCGAACCTGCTCCCCGTCCTTTTGTTTGAGGTCGTTATCGAGAAGAATGATCATTGACAGCGGAAAGGCTTCCGCGGTGAATACGTCAATCTTCTGTTCGACATTGTCTTCAAAGACGCGGAATTCGTTGCGTTGCAGGTCTGGAACTAGATTGCCCGAGCGGTCCTTAACCGTGACTGGCAGAATAACCAGGTTGGAATTTACGGTGATTTTCGCTCGCGCCTCACTGGGTGGAGGCGTGGAGGATTGAGGCGGCGGTGTTTGCGAAGCTCCGTTTTGCAGCGGGACCGTGGCAGGCGCCGATTGGCCACCCGTCTGCGCCGCAACATAAGCAACAAACCCCGGGAGAATAGCGATAGCTGCAATAGCGATTTTTCGTAGACTTTTCATGGTCCTCAGGCCAAACTTTCTACGGGTTCAACATCTCCGGCGGGCCGAGCCACGCATCCCGCGCCGCGCTTCTCCGCATCCTACGGGGGGAGCGACTCAGCAGCGGGCACTTCTGACCGGGTATTCTCGACAAGGAATTATACATGCGTTTTGCGAAGAAGGTTCTGTTGGTCTGCATACCCTTGGGATTGGCCTTGGCAGCCGTCTTGCCGGCGAGGCCGCAGGAACCAACGCAGCAGCAGGGCCCTGTAATACGCACGCAGGTCAACCTGGTAAACCTGTTTGTGACCGTGCGCGACAAAAGCAAGCGCATTGTCACAGACCTGAAGAAGGAAGACTTCAAGGTCCTCGAAGACAGCCAGCCGCAGGAGATCGCTTTCTTCTCCAAGGAAGTGACGCTGCCGATTACGCTGGCCATGCTTCTCGATACTTCCGGCAGCGAACAATACATGCTCGGTGCAATTCAAGATGCCGGTGGCCGCTTCCTGGACCGCGTCCTGCGAAAAGGCGATGAAGCCCTGGTCATGTCCTTCGATTCCGATGTCGATCTTCTGTCGGATTTCACCGATGATCGCGGTCAGCTCGACCGCGCTATTCGCAAGGCGCGCATCAACGTGCCGTCGGCCGGGAGTATCGGAAATAATCCTGGGCCCATCGGTTCGCGGCAAATCACCGGGACGGCGCTCTACGACGCGATCTATCTCGCATGCAATGAAAAGTTGAATACCGAGGCGGGCCGCAAAGCCATTATTATCGTCACCGACGCGCAGGACGAAGGCAGCAAAATACGGCTGGAGGAAGCCATCGAAGCCGCGCAGCGCACGGACACCGTGGTGCACATTCTGCTTGTGGCCGATCCGCACTTTGGCGGTGGCAACGGCGGTGTGGCGCACAAAATTACGGACGAGACCGGCGGTCGCACCATTTCGGTCAACTCCGAGAAACACTTGGCCGAGGCGTTCGATCAGATCTCCGAAGAGCTGCGCAGCCAATACACGCTCGGCTACTACCCGACGAACGCGGCGCGCGATGGAAAATTCCGCAAGATCAAAGTCGATATGTCCAACCACGATCTCAAGGTGCTCGCCCGGAAAGGCTATTACGCCCCTAAGGAGTAGCACGCACTAGTTCTTTGTTGGTCAGAATTGAACGTCAATACGCTTCAACGTGCAACTTCCAATTCCGCCTGTAGCGAACATTGACCGCATCCGCCCCAGCGTCTACCATTTGTGGTTTCACGATCAACATGGAAGGCCAACTCATCGCGCACTACCAGATCCTCCGCAAAGTCGGCGGTGGCGGCATGGGTGTGGTCTATGAAGCGGAAGACACCAAGCTGGGCCGTCGTGTCGCTCTAAAGTTCTTACCCACCGAAAACAAGGAGTCGACGTCGCTCGAACGATTTGTTCGCGAAGCTCGAGCAGCCTCGGCGTTGAACCATCCCGGCATCTGCACTATCCACGCCATCGAAGAGAATGGTGGCCGCACGTTTATCTCCATGGAGCTGCTAGAAGGCCAGTCGCTCGATAAGCTACTGACGCAGACCCCACCTCCCATTTCTCGCGTTCTGGAAATTGGCATACAGCTTGCCGACGCGCTCGATGCCGCCCACAAAAAGGGCATCGTGCACCGCGATATCAAGCCCGGCAACATTTTTGTTACCGATCGCGGTTCGGTGAAAATCCTGGATTTCGGATTAGCCAAGCTGCTGGAAGAAGCCGAGGAAACGTTGGGCGGGGAAACTGTCGTCAACACCAGGCACTTGCTGACGAGTCCAGGGACCGCCGTGGGAACCGTTGCCTATATGTCGCCGGAGCAGGCGCGCGGGGAAGAGCTCGACGGACGCAGCGACCTGTTTTCGCTCGGCGCGGTTCTGTATCAGATGCTCACAGGAAAGCACCCCTTCCCCGGCTCGACCAGCGCGGTGATCTTCGACAATATTTTGAACACGGCCCCTGTGGCCCCAGTTTCGCTGAATCCTGCAGTGCCAGCGGAGCTGGAACGCATTCTGAACAAGGCGCTCGAAAAAGATCGCGAGGTGCGCTATCAGGTGGCGGCGGAGCTGCGCGCCGACCTGAAGCGGCTGCAACGTGAAAGCGATTCCGGAAGGACGGTTGCAGTATCTTCGGCGAGAGTCTCCACGGCGCCGGGAGAGGGCGCATCGCGGCCAGCGCCGGTGCCAAAGTCCAGCGGCTCAGTGATTATCGACGCTGCGCGAAAGAATAAATTCGGCACCGGGCTCAGTGCAGCGCTAATAGCCCTGGTGATCGCCGCGGCCGCTTTCGGCGTCTACTCTCTTTTGCAGCGCGGACGCCATCTGCCGTTCGAGCATTTCTCCATTGAGAATTTGACGAATAATGGCCACGTATCATTGGCGGCGCTCTCGCCAGACGGCAAGTATCTTTTGCATGTACGCGACGAGAACGGTCTGCAATCGCTGTGGCTTCGGCATATCCCTACACAGAGCAACACGCAGGTTGTGCCTCCGGCGGCTACCCGCTACGCAGGCATCACCTTTTCTCCGGATGGCAGCTATATCTATTGCGTGCGGCGCGATGAGGCGGAGCACACCATGGCGTCGCTATATCGCGCGCCAGTCCTAGGCGGCACGCCACACTTGCTGATTAAGGACGTCGATAGCCCGATCACATTTTCTCCGGATGGACAGCGTTTCGCCTTTATGCGCGAGCGCCATGACACCCCCTTCTGGGACTTGCTGATCGCGCATAGCGATGGCTCGCCGGACCGCACGGTGCTGAGCAATGCTCCGCTGGCCAGCAACAGCTTTGAGCCGGCGTGGTCGCCGGATGGCAAAACGATTGTGATTCCCGTGTCCCAGCCCACCGCGGACGCGATCTCCGGCCTGCAGGCCATTGACGTGGCGACCGGGAAGCAACAGACGGCGGCGTTTTCCGCCGAGCGCATCTATTTCGGTGGCGTGTGGCTGCCGGATGCGAGCGGCATGGTGATGTCCACGGTCAGCCAGATGACCAGCCTGCACGGACAATTGACGCTAATCGGCTATCCCCGAGGCGAGTTTCGCCAATTGACCACGGACACCAATGACTATTTCCACCCGAGCATTTCCGCCGACGGACGAAGCATCGTAGTGAGCCAGATTCAGAGCCAAGTCGGGCTGGAGGTGGCGCCAGCCAGTTCGCCCGATGCGGTGCAACCCGTGCCGCTTGCGTCCCACCGGGACTTTTGGCGTTGGGATTGGGCTTCGGATGGACGCTTGGTTGTACCCCAGACGCCGGACATTCGTTTGGTGAATCCCACCGGCGGCGAGACAGTTTTGTTTTCCGACGCTCAGCACGTTTCCGATCAGGTCACCACGTGCGGAGGAAAATACTTTGTGTTCCGCTCGGTAGGCCGCTCCGGAAGAGTCTCTGTAAACCTTTGGCGGATGGACACCAGCGGGGCCGGTTTGAAGCAACTTACTTTCGGCTCCAACGAGAGCGAACCCGAATGTTCGCGCGACGGGCAATGGGTTTTTTACACGGACCGCGGAGACAATCAAGCCATCAAGCGAGTTTCCCTCGAAGGGGGGCAGCCGGAAACCTTGATTAAAGAAGGCATCGGCGCCTGGGCCCTTTCGCCCGATGGGAAGACGATTGTCAGCCTGGAAGTACGCGAATTGGATCACCGGCTCGTGCTGAACTTTTATTCCATCGAAGATAAGAAGACGAATTACCACGACCTGGACCAAAGAGCTTCCTCTCCGCTGGGCTACGCACCGGATCCGAAAGCAGTGGTGTACGTTGTTCGAGAGAAAGGCGTGGATAATTTGTGGGAGCAACCGCTTGATAGCTCGCCCCCTCGCCAGCTCACGCACTTCACCGCGGAACGAATCATGAGATTCCGGTTTTCCCCGGACGGAAGCAAGATCGCGGTGGAACGCGGGCATGTGGAATCGGACGCGGTTCTGCTCCGCGATACAAGCCGGTAAAATCTGCCAGCAGGTACCCCCCCCTTTTTTTCGGATCTGCTACAAATAAAGGACTTAGACCGAATACGCCTGGAAGTGTGAGAAACACTGGGGTTACGCTCTTTTTTTTCCGATCAGATATTCAGATGTACGGCTAGAGGGTCCTGGGAACCGTGGAACGGTGTAATTCCATCGGGATCGAACCAAGCTTCAAGAGGCTGAACATCGCGTTCCGTTCACCGGGCGCATTGCTCCACCAACCCATTTTACGAGCGGACCGATCGCGCTTACAACTGGACAGAAGGGCAAAAATGAACAACTGTCCTAAATTCCACGGCGGAGCGAGCTATCTACTTTACTCACGATTGTCATTCCCGAAGATCTGTCCGTTATGGCCGATAGCTGGAAGGAACTGCGCGAAAGCGTGAAGTCGCACAGTCCGCCGAATTGCCGCCCAAATCTTCGTATTCGAGGTGATCCGCAACTGGCAGATCCATGTTTGCTCCTCTCACCAGGACAGTGCAGGGCGCAACTTTACGAGGAGTACAACGGTGAGGAGCCTTACGGGCGTTTCTCTTTGATGGTATTCGACTATCACGAACTACAAGGGCCGCTAGCGCTGCGAAGCCTCGCCAGCCGCTACACGTTGGTTAAAATCTGCCGATTTTTTCCTTGGCACGCTCAAGGTTTGCCAGTTTGCTCCGGCAAAGTGTTTGGCAAGAAACACAATTTGGCCCACGTGATGCGCATAGTGACCGACCTGGCGGTTGATGGCCTGCATCACCGAATGCGGCTCGGTGCGAATGGTGATTGTGCGCGTCAAGTCTGCGTCGGTCAGGCTGTCCAATGCGCCCAAGCAAATTTTCCAGCCGGCTTCCCAGAGCGCGACCAAACCAGCACGCGTTTCCGGCGGCGTTTCAAATTCCGAATCGCGATTGCGGTCCGGTTTTTCCCCATCGGTGGTCAGAAAGTCGGTCCAGCGTGACCGCATGTTGCCGGCCATGTGCTTGACGATGATGGCGATGGAATTTGATTCAGCGTCGATCACAGTGAAGAGCCCATCGTCAGGGCATTGCTCAATGGCTCGATCACCCAGGCGCTTGTAATAGCGCAGCAGGTCGCGGGCGTCCGTTGTATAAGAGGTTGTGAGTTGGTGTGCCATGGGACTATTCTGTGCGCGAAAGTGAGAATGTCAACGGGCAGACAAGAGGTGCAGTGTCGACGCGAGATGAGCGTGTGGTTAACAAGAATTCACTTGACAATTCGCTTTTTGTTCGCCTAAGATGCCCACGCCGCATATCCGCGAGACTAATCTCCCTGAGAGAGGTAAACCATGACTATCGGCCAATCAATGCTAGGTGAGTTTGATCAAGAAATGCAAAACACTCGGAAGACGCTGGAACGCGTTCCGGACGACAAATGGAACTGGAAGCCGCACGAGAAGTCCGGCACGGTCGGCTGGCTTGCCGGGCACATCGCTCTGCTTCCCGGCTGGACTACTATGACCATCAACACGGAAGAATTCGACTACGCCCCGGTGAGCGGCAAGTCCTCCTACCAGCCGCCGAAAATCGAAAATCGCAAGGACCTTCTCGCCGCGTTCGACAAAGAAGCGGCGGAAGCGCGCTCCGCGCTGGCGGCGGTCAGCGATCAGGAGATGATGAAAACGTGGAAGCTACTCGCAGGTGGTAATGAGATTTTCGCCATGCCGCGCGTCGCGGTCCTCCGCGGCGTCGTGATGAACCATCTCATACATCATCGGGCGCAGCTTGGCGTGTACTTCCGATTGCTGGGTGTCGCGGTGCCCGGTCTTTATGGACCGAGCGCCGACGAAAACCAAGCGAGTTCCGCTGGCGCCGCCGCAAACTAGCTGCATCGCCTGCTATGCATTCGAGGGCACGACTAGGCCGTGCCCTCGTCAGCCTGCTGAGTTCCCTGCCAACTCCCCGCCTCAGAGTTGTGTCCTCTCTGCTTCGCCGGACGCCTCCTGATCGCAGGTTGCACCTCTGCATGGCTTCGGTAGCCGGACCCTACCCTTCCGCATCCGATATACTGTTATTTGATTCGGAGGCGTGTCATGGAAACACCAGTCATTCTCTCGGCTGTCCGCACTCCCATCGGCAAATTTCAAGGCGGCCTCTCCAGCTTTTCCGCCATCGACCTCGGCGCGAAAGCTGTCGCGGAGGCGATTCGCCGATCTGGCCTGGACGCCAAGCAAATTGACGAAGCCATCTTGGGCAATGTGGTGCAAGCCGGACTCGGCCAAAACCCCGCCCGTCAGGCAGCGCTTAAAAGTGGCTGCGACCCCCGTGTTGCCGCAATGACCATCAACAAAGTCTGCGGTTCGGGACTGAAGGCGGTCGCGCTTGCCGCGCAAGCGGTGCAACTCGGGGAATCCGAAATCGTCGTGGCTGGCGGCATGGAGTCGATGTCCAATTGCCCGTACCTATTGCCGCAAGCACGTACGGGTTACCGCCTCGGGGATGGCAAGCTCATCGATTCTATGATTCACGACGGCCTGTGGGACGCGTATGAAGACTTTCACATGGGAATGACTGGAGAGCTCGTCGCTGAAAAATACGGAATCACACGAGAAGAGCAGGATCGTTTCTCGGTCGAAAGCCACCAGAAAGCGATCCGCGCGCGCAAATCGTGCTTTTTCGAGGCGCAAATCTTGCCAATTGAGGTACCGCAGAAAAAAGGCGACCCCATCATGATCAAGTACGATGAATCGCCGCGCGAGGACAGCAGCATGGAAGCTTTGGCCAAGCTCAAGCCGGCGTTTAAGAAGGACGGCACCGTAACGGCGGGAAATGCTCCGGGCACGAATGATGGAGCGGCGGCGGTTATCGTGACCAGCGAGCGCAACGCGCAACGCCTCGGCAAGCAGCCGATTGCGCGCATCGTGGCGCAAGCGGTTAGCGGCGTGGAACCGAAGTGGGTGATGATGGCGCCCGTCGAAGCGGTGGAAAAGCTGTTGGCGAAAACGGGTTGGGACCGCGACAAAGACGTGGATTTGGTCGAGCTAAACGAAGCCTTCGCGGTAGCCGCCATCGCAGTCACTCGCCAGCTCAGGCTCAATCCTGAAAAGGTTAATGTAAATGGGGGCGCAGTCGCCCTCGGCCATCCCATCGGCGCGAGCGGCGCGCGTATCCTGGTCACTCTGCTCTACGAATTGCAGCGCCGCAACCTCCGGCGTGGCATCGCCGCGCTCTGCCTGGGCGGGGGCAACGCGGTAGCTTTGGCCGTCGAACGCTACTGAACAGGACAACCTTAGGCAGCGATCTCCGGCGAAGGCTGAGGTATCATTCGCCGCCTGGAGGTTGGTTGTGGAATACTGCGTTTTGTGCCGTGCAGAATATCGAGATGGCATCGCGATTTGTGCCACATGCCGCGCGCCCTTGGTACATTCCTTGGATTCCAAAGAAGCGCTGGCGAATCCATCGCGTCTTCTTTGGAAGGGCAAGGACGAAAGTGAATTCGAAATTGTCGCCGGCGTGTTACGGGATAGAGAAATTCCCGCTTTCGTCGAAGAAAGACCCTCAGGAATCGCTGGGTTGGCACATCCGGAATCTCAGATCCATGTTCTTTCACAGGATTTCGATCGAGCCCTTGCGATAACGGCTGATGCTATTCGATTCATCGGCCGCATCAAGAATCCCATGCAAACTTGTTACTCGTGCGCGCGGCAATGTTCCGTCTTCCTCGCGGCTTGTCCTGTTTGCAAGGCTATTTTGATGGTCGAGCAGAACAAACGGCCAGAAAATGCGTTGAGTTCATCCGCACAGGAGCGTTCGGCAATGAAATACTGTCCGCTGTGCGACGCGGAATATTCCGAGGCGCACACACGCTGCACAGTTTGCGGCGTCGATCTGGTCCCGGAAGAATTGCGCGGCCGGCCGCTCGATGAACGGCAGCGTAAAGAGCGCATCGAGCTGGTCTGGCGTGGGGGCGATCCGGGCGCGGTTAGCGATGTCATTCATACTCTGCGCGAGGCTGGCATCCGCCATCACGTGCAAGCAACTAACGATCATTTAGTGTTCGAGCTCGGAATGCCGCGGCCAAAATATGTCGTCCGCACCTTCGCCTCTGACGCGGCCAAGGCGAAGGAACTTCTCGCCGGAATCCCCGATTCCTCTCCATTTGTATCGATGGAAGCTACGGCTTTGGCTCTCGCTGATGAACCATTTGAAGAACAACCTGCTCGCAAACACGAGTGGAAGCCGGCTGCGGCTACGCTGGAGATATGGAGTGGAGAAGACGCCGCACTCGCACAACTGCTTCAAGACTGTTTGCGGGAAAACGGCATCGGCGTACGCCTTGAGGGAAAGCCACCGGGCATCACCCGGCTTAAAGTGATGCCGCCTGATGAGGTGGTCGCGCGCGAAATCATCCGCGAAGTTCGCGAAGCGTCGCCGCCTACATGAACCGGTGCGTGAGTCACTCACCCGAATTGTTCGACAGTTCTTCCCAAAACCGTCGCCCAGCTTCACAATGCTCGCTCGGAGTCTACCGTGCTGACTGCCGCAGTTGGCTTTCGCGTCCATTCCGGCTGGGCCGCGGCCGTTGTTCTTTGTGGACCGGTCGACGCACCGGTTGTTGTCGATCGCAGAAAAATTCAGCTCGTCAAAACCTTTACCTACGCGTACCGCCAGCCTTACCACACCGCGAAAGAAATGCAGTGCCCCGATGCAATAAAGTTCATTCGCGGTGTTCGATCGGACGCAAAGCGGCTGGCGGTCTCTTTTCTGCGCTCGTTACAGGCGGAACTGGGTGACTTCAAGATTGTGCGCGGCGCTCTTCTGCTGGCGTCCGGGCATGCGCTTCCTGAAATAGAAAAGATTCTCGCCTCACACGCACTGATTCACACGGCCGATGGCGAGCTGTTTCGCGATAGCTTACGCGCGGCGTGCGATGTCTGCGGTTTGCCGGTCGAAGGCATCAGGGAAAAGGAGCTTTTTGCGGCGGCTTCCTCGAAAACGCTCGGTATTCAGCCCGCCGCGCTCAATCGCCGCATCCTCGCACTCGGGAAAGCTCTCGGACCGCCATGGAGCCAGGACGAAAAGTTCGCGGCGCTCGCCGCATGGCTCACCTTGGTACGCTAGGCAATCCTGTGGGTTCGAGCGCTTTCGCCGCCGGCTCCAAATCAGCTCCGCAATAGGCGCAAAACTTATCGGTTTCCGCGACTTCGCGCTTGCACTGCGGGCATGATGGGTGCAGATTGCATTTGCAGTTGGGGCAAAAATTGAAGCGCGCGCCGACGGTTGTGCCGCATTGCGGGCAGTTGTATGGCAGTGGCTCGCGCATCAGCAGATAAATGATGAAGCCGAGCACCAGGTATCCCGGCATGAGAACGAGTACCAGAAACGTCCACAGCGTCGAGTTCATTCCACGGCGTTTCGCATCTCTATTGACGTACCCAACCATGAAAATAATGATGGCGAACATTAGCGAGACGCCGGTGATGATGCCCACCAGCGCTGCCCCGGCCGCGCCGGGATCGTTGTCCAGTTCCGGTCCAAAAACCTGTTGATGATTCGCGAGTTGGACATGAAGGACGATCTGTCCGATGACTTGCGCAATGAGGAAGAGCAGCACCACCGTCCAGACAAGCCAGCGCGGCACCAGTTTGAACTCTTGCCAGAAACGGAGATTCTCCTTCTTCCGGCGAAAACGAATCAGCCGCATTCTTTCGTTCAACGAACCTTTTATTCCTTGTGGATCTTCGGTCATCGATTCCTCATTCACATGTCACATTTACGTGCTCGCATTCACATGCGATCGACGCGCTCGCTTAGTTCTCTTGCCGGTTCCAATCGGACCCGCTGCTACGGCCCACGTCGGTCATCAACAAAATGAGAGCGACGACTGCCGCGGGCAGCGCCCACCAAAGTCCAAAGCCGAGCTCCCAAATGATGTCCGGCAAGCCCAAGCGGTGGCCGGCCCATTCAAGCCCGCGCCATACATAGGGCGCCGTGGCTGCCCCGAAAGCCCAGGAAGTGCCGCAAGCGGCCCAGAGCAAGCGCCAACGCGGCTCGCTACGGAGTTGCTCAGCGCGCAGCCGCACGCGAAACTGCGTGCGGCTAGCCAGCGTCGGCGGCAACGCGACACTCAACCCGCGCAGCGACCGGATCGCTTGCTCCGTCGCCGCGGCGCGTGCCACACAGCTCGCGCACTCCGCAAGATGCTGGCGTAGCCACTGCTGGTCTGTCGCGGAAATTCCTTCCACGCGCTCTTGGGCGATCAGCCGCTCCGCTCGAGCGTGCAACTCCTGGCTCATGCTGCTTCTCCAGCCAGCAACACGCGCAAATCCTCCAGCCCGCGATACAGGCGCGACTTTACCGTCGATATCGGCGCACTCAGCACGGTCGCAATCTCCGCTAGCCCAAGCTCTTCCTGAAAACGCAGCAACAGTACCTCGCGATAAATCGCCGGCAATTTTTCAAGCGACGCCTGCACCGTGCCCGCGGATTCCTGCGTCAGCACCAAATGCAGCGGCGAGGGATCCTCACCGGGGAACTCCGTAGGCGCACCTTCATCGGGATTGGTCAGGGCATCCAGGCTTTGCATTTTCTTTTGCCGCTGCCAATCGATTACCAGGTGCCTCGCAATCGAGAACAGCCAAGCCTCAAATTTGGACTTTCCGTCGTACTGGTGCCCGCGTTCCAGAACACGAATCCAGGTCTCCTGGAAAAAATCCTCGGCGCGCTCGCGATTTCCGGTGATGTACAGCAAATAGCGGAACAGACGGTATTGATACTGCTCGATCAAACGGTCGAGCAGCTCCGGGTCGCGGCGTCTTAGCCCGAGGGCCAGGGACTTCGTGTCGTCCGCCATCAAGTTCGAGAACAGCATGGAGGCCGGCGCAGCCAGCAGCGTCGGCAATGAACATGTCGCGCTCATTCTAAGCTGTATACGCGCGAGGCGTCCAAAAAGACGCATCGACGCACCGGGTCGTCGCCAACCCCAGCATCTATGCCTTTCGGGGCTGTCGGCGCCACGCCATTCCGCTGTCAATCGGTATGGTAAGCTGGCAGCGTCTCGATTCCCCGCCCTCCGCTCCACAATGGAGGAACCGGTGTCGACCAAACCTGCCCCGGAAAGTTCATACATTGTGCTGTGGACCGGCGAGAATCCCGCCCTGCAGGAGGCTTTGCTTCAAGAACTCGATGCATCCGAGATCCCCTACGCGGACAAGCCAATCGGTGAGGACGAAATCGAGCCGGACCCTCTGCCTATCGATTGGAAGCCGCGCTTCGGGTTCGAGGTCGCCGTGCACCACCCTGACCTCCCGAGGGCGAAGGAGATTCTGGAGAGGCTCCTTAGCGAAGGCGAACTCGCCGACGTGGAACTGCCTGCGGAAGACGAAGTGCCGAGTAACGCAGCGTCGATGGTTGAGGCGCCTGGCGGAAAGGTTCATGAGGATGCCACGGCATCGGTCTGGGCCGGAGACGACGCGCGGATTGTTGAGTTCCTAACCGCCGCCTTGCGGGAAAATGACATTCCGATGCGCACCGTAAACGAACGCGCGCTCACAGTCATCTACGTTCCGTCCTCGAGCGCTCCGCGTGCCCGCGAGATTGTTCGCGAAATCACCGAAGGCGTCCCACCGCTGTAGCTCAATTCGGCCTCGCCGCTTGACCTCTTTCCGCGTCCCGTGCATCCTCTACTCCGCTTGCGAGAGGCTTCATCTTGTTAATTGATTCGATCAGAACTGTTGCGGTGCTTGGCGCCGGCACTATGGGGAACGGCATCGCGCACGTGTTTGCGCGCGCCGGGTACAATGTGCTGCTCCGCGATGTCGAGCAGCGCTATCTCGATCGCGCGCTGGACACCATCGCAAAAAATCTCGATCGGGAGATTAAAAAGGGGAAATTGACGGAAGCAGACAAGCGGGCCGTGCTCGAACGCCTCGTTCCCGTCACGGACATGTCCACCATCGCCAACGCTGATTTCGTTGTCGAAGCGGTGCCGGAAAAGCTCGAGCTGAAGCGACAGGTCCTTACCGACGCTGACCACCTCCTCCGGGACGACGTGATCATCGCCAGCAACACCTCGTCCATTGCGATCACCACGTTGGCGGCGCTTACCAAGCGTCCCGACCGCTTCGTGGGCATGCACTTCATGAATCCTGTGCCGGTGATGGTATTGGTTGAAGTCATCCGCGCGCTGCAAACGAGCGACGCTACCTTCAGCACCACGATGCAGCTCGCCGAGCGCCTCGGCAAAAAGCCCGTCGCGGTAAACGATGCCCCTGGATTCGTGTCCAACCGGGTGCTAATGCCGCTGATCAACGAAGCCGCCTACTGTGTAATGGAAGGCGTGGCCACGCCCGAAGCGGTCGACGCAGTGATGAAGACGGGCATGAACCATCCCATGGGCCCGCTGGAGCTCGCCGACTTCATTGGCCTCGACGTCTGCGTCGATATCATGCAAGTCCTGCACGAGGGCCTCGGCGACCCTAAATATCGCGCGTGTCCGCTGTTGAAGAAATACGTCTCCGCCGGCTGGCTCGGCCGCAAATCCTCCCGCGGGTTCTACACCTATCCTGGCTAGCGACTTAGCGACTTAGCGCCTTGGGCTGCCGTGCCGGTAATCGCCATAAATAGTGTTTGCTTTTTGTTCGCCTCCGTGCTACTTTGCCCCCCGGCGATTTCAACAGGTGCTTGGCGTTGACCTCTTGCTCCAAGATTGAAACCTGTCATCCTGATGGCATCGCTGAGGTCGTATCAGAAAAGTCTGGCAGCGGCATAAACGAAATGGTAATCTACCGCTTCCATTATGTAACCGGCCAACAGCTCGGCGCTTTCCCGGCGCCAAGCCGTGCCTTTCGGTCGTGCAGCAAGGGTTCCCTACTTTCCTCCACCGAGGTGTGAAATGGCAGACGATAAAATAAAACAGCTAGAAACGGCGATAGCGGTAATCGAAAAGTCTTACGGCAAGGGTTCGATCATGCGTCTGGGCAGCCGCGATGTCCTTGTGCCCGTTAGCGTGATCCCCACTGGCTGCCTCTCGCTGGACGCCGCACTCGGTGTAGGTGGGTTTCCGCGTGGACGCGTCGTCGAAGTCTACGGCCCGGAATCCGGAGGCAAGACCACGATGACGCTGCACGTCATCGCCGAAGCGCAAAAGCTTGGCGGCACGGCGGCGTTCATCGATGCGGAGCACGCGTTGGATCCGATTTACGCGCGCAAGCTCGGCGTGGATGTGGACAATCTTCTCGTCTCGCAGCCCGATAATGGCGAACAAGCCCTTGAGATCGCGCAAGAGCTGATCCGCTCCAATGCTGTCGATATCGTCGTGGTGGACTCCGTCGCTGCGCTTGTCCCCAAGGCCGAGCTCGAGGGCGACATGGGCGACCCGCAAATGGGTCTGCAAGCGCGCTTGATGTCACAAGCACTGCGCAAGCTCACCGCCATCGTCTCCAAATCGCGCACCTGCCTCATCTTCATCAACCAGATCCGCGAAAAAATAGGCGTGATGTTCGGCAACCCGGAAACCACTACCGGCGGTCGCGCCCTGAAGTTCTACGCTTCAATTCGCCTGGACATTCGTCGCATTCAAGCCATCAAGGAAGGCGACCGTGTTATCGGCTCGCGCACTCGCGGCAAAGTCGTAAAGAACAAAGTCGCCGCGCCATTCCGCGAAGCGGAATTCGACATTCTCTATGGCGAAGGCATCTCCCGCGAAGGCGACCTGATCGATCTCGGCGTCGAAAAGGGCTTGCTGGAGAAGAGCGGCACGTGGATTAGCTTCGGCGGCGAGCGCATGGGCCAAGGCCGCGAGAACGCCCGCGTTTTCCTGAAGGAAAACAAAGACATCCGCGACAAGCTCGAAACCGCGCTCCGCAAGAAGCTGGAAATCGCGCTGCCGGGCAGCTCGAATGTGACTTCGACGGCAACGCCAAGCGGAGTCAATGGCCATGCCGCTACACATTCTCAAAGCGACAAGATTCCCCAGAAAGCCGCGGCAGCCGCCGCATCAGCGGCCGACGCTAAGCGCCCTTCTCGTTAACGAGACTGACAAACAAGTCTCAAAGTGTTTAGAGCGAGGACTTCACCCCGTGAAGTCCTCCCCAACATCCGAGGCGCGGGTTACAAAGCCCCAATAACGGCAACGCTCCCGCTACAGCATCATTGTAGATGCTGCTACAAATTTCCGCGTATGGTCACTGATTATGCCTCGTGGGAGTATCGCGTTGCGGGTTACTAAGCTCCGCTAAATCGAAGTAGAAGGGGGAAGCCGACACCCCCTCGAGAAAATCGAGGCGGTAGGGCTGGGACGGCTTTCCTCTTCCACTTCGCTTACCTTGTTCGCCACAGTCAAGTCTGCGTACAACCGCTCTTTCGTCCGCTCTGCCGCCCTCAAGGAGCTTAGTGACCGGCCTTTATTCGAGAAAAACTGTTTCGTTGAACCCGGCACACCGCTGTGAAGACCGCAAAAACCTTGCCGCCTGCGCTTTAGTTCGCCCAACCCAGCCGCAAGCTTATCCGGAAACTCAAACCGCGGTTGCCCGATTCTTCTTTTGCCTTGGACGCCTTGGCGGCGTCCCCTCCGAAAAATGTTCCGCCACCCAGCAGCGCCTCCAGAGCATCCAGCAAATCCCGCGCCGCATGTGATTTCAGCACAAACCCGCGCGCTCCCGCTTCCTGCACTGTCGCTGCCAGGTTCTTCGATTCGTGCATCGTGAACACCAGCACTGCGCCCCGCAATTTCAACTTGGTGATCTCCCGCGTCGCCTCAATCCCGCTCATCTCCGGCATCGTAATGTCCATGATGATCACGTCCGGATCAAGAGCCTTGGCCTTCTCGATTGCGTCCTTCCCATTTACTGCTTCACCGCAGATTTCCCACTGTGGCCGCGCACGCAAAATCGTTCGGATACCCTGCCGCACGACTTCATGGTCATCGACTATCAAAATCTTGGAACCCATTGGTCAGCTCTCCTGAAATCTGCCGAGACGCAAACTCGCCCGCCCGCGCCTTTCGCGTACGTAATAACCGCAGTCAGAGCTCTCTGAGCCCGGGGAGATTCTTTGACGCTCGGGGAAACGCCAATTGCACCGCCCACATTTGAAACTTAAGCGCTCTATTCACGCAAGGAAAATCGCATACAGTGTTCGCTGTAGGCACTGAGGATAAATGAGTGTACTTGCTCTTTCCCCCTGCTCTGTATGAGTTATCTACGATGAGGGAACCAGCCGTCTTCGTTGCTTTGGGGTGTGTCGATCCGGGAAACCGACGCGGCACTGCACCGGAGAGTGCTTCTACGAAGTAACCGCCCAGCCCAACATGGTCATCGTCAAAACGACAAGCAGCAAACCCATGCTTATGACACTCAGCACTTTTCCGTGCCCCAGCAAGTAATCCCGCGACTCCGCATCCGCGCATAGCAGCACCAAAACTACCAGCACCACGGCCCATGCAAGCAACACCGGCAAGCCCGGATACTTCCCAATCATCGATAAGAACTGCCCCGGCGGTGCGCCTGCCGGAATCCACCATGGCAAGATCGGCGCCACGCCCGCGGCCAACGACAGGGTCAACAGTTTCCGCGTGAACCATCCGCGAATTTTCGGCCGCGCTTCCTTCCACACCAGGTAGTCCCACGCAAGCAATCCCGCCGCAATTGGCACCCACCCATACAGCGCCGCCTTGTGGTCAAACCACATCCACCCCTGAAACAATTGCGAATGCCCCCGGATAACAAGCCGCGGCAGCAACAACAATGCCACCATAGCGTTACAAGCTAGAGCCAGCAGCAATGTCATCAAGCTCATCAATTGAAACCAGTGCCGCGTCGCCGCCGTATTGCAGCGCGTGCACACCGATTGCTTCGGCAGAAAATTCAGGCCACATCGATCACAGAACACTTAGCGTTCTCCCACGGTGCTGGAAATGGGGCTCTGTTGTCCCCTTCAGACTACCCGTGCTGAGCCGCAAAAAACTACTGGTCGGAAGTGCAGCGTAACCTCAGGACAGTATCGCAATAGCCACTTTTTCGTCTGAGTCGGTGAGGGGCGGATTGGTAGATCAACCCTCGTAAGTCGCTCTTTTTCTGTAGATTAGAGCCCAGTAAGCCAGCGTCCCCGCATCAAGCCGCGCCTTCCCATTTACTTTCGCTGCAGCCTTCGATAACGTTTCAGGTGCCCTCAGCCCACCTATTCCGAGGAGCCGATAATGCCGTCCAAGCCGCACCCGAAAGAGCCGAAAGCTCGCCCATCCGAGCTGTACCACCCGATCCGCATCGTTCCGCTCCACCCCGGCAAAGACAAAGCAGCGGCGCCGCAAGTTCCGGCCAAGCTAACCTACCGCAATGGCCCCCTCCTCACCTCCGTGCAGGTCTTCACCATTTTCTGGGGTACGACATGGAATGACGCACCGCAGAGCGCCCTAATCCCCAAAATCAATGAATTCTTCGACTTCATTCTCAGCAGCCAGCTCCTTGACCAGCTCGCCGAATACAGCGTCCCCAACCAAACGATCTCCCACGGCTTGCTCGTTGGCACCGTCACGCTTGCGACTCCGGCGTTGGGGAAAACGGTCGACGATTCCGCAATCCAAAATTTCATCCAGCAGGAAATCTCCGCCGGCACCTTGCCTGCATCCACGCCGAACACTCTCTATTTTGTTTTCCTGCCTCCCGGAGTCACCGTCACCCAAGGCGGCAGCGCCTCCTGCCAGGTCTTCTGCGGCTATCACGACGCAATCAACAACAATATTTTCTACGCCGTCATGCCCTACCCAAGCTGCGCAGGCTGCCTGGGCGGCGCCGCCGACTTCGATGCTCTCACTTCCACTACTTCTCACGAGCTCTGCGAAGCCATCACCGACCCTATCCCCGGCCAAGGCTGGTACGACGACAACAACGGCGAAATCGGCGACATCTGCGCCTGGCAAACACGAGTACTCGGCGGCTACACTATCCAACTCGAATGGTCCAACAAAGCCAACAAATGCGTCTGACCTAGCGCGCGATATTGACAAAAATACCTGCGCCTTCGTCGGGCGCTGATCCGCGTGCGCCCGCGCAGCTCCGCCAGCTCGAGCATCTTGATTGCTCTGCAGTTGACTTTGTCTCTCGTAATGTCACAAATGGAGATGTTGAACAGCACTACTAACTCGCCCGCCTCATGAGCCTTCTCGACCTCCTCATCGGCAAACCGCTTGCCAACAGCGAAGAACGCGCCGAGCAAGTCGGGCCTGTGCAGGGCGTTCCCATATTTGGGTTGGACGCACTTAGTTCCGCCGCATACGGACCTGAGGCTGCTCTCACTCTGCTCATTCCTCTCGGCCTTCTCGGCTTGCACTACATCATCCCTATCAGCGCCGCAATCATCGCGCTGCTTCTGATCGTTTATTTTTCGTATCGCCAGACCATCGCCGCGTACCCCGGCGGCGGCGGTTCGTACACGGTCGCTCGCTACAATCTGGGCGCGCGCCCAAGTCTCCTGGCAGCCGCAGCCTTGATGACGGATTACGTTCTTACCGCTGCGGTGGGCATCTCGGCGGGAGTCGGCGCGCTGATCTCGGCCGTTCCATCGTTGCAACCGCATACATTGTCGATCTGCCTCGGCATCCTGATCGCCGTCACCATTGTGAATCTGCGCGGTGTGCGCGAGGCCGGCCTTGCCTTCATGGCGCCCACCTATCTCTTCATCGGCACGCTCTTCATCGTCATTGCCGGCGGATTGATTCGCACGCTTATAAGCGGCGGCCATCCCGCGCCCGTCACTCCTCTGCCGCCTCCCCCGCCGGTAACTGAAGCCGTCACATACTGGCTGCTCCTGAAGGTCTTTTCCAGCGGCTGCACCGCGCTCACCGGCGTTGAAGCCGTCAGCAATGGAGTGAAAGCTTTTCGCGAGCCCGCCGTCAAAAACGCGCAACGCACGCTCACGATCATCATCTCTTTGCTCGCCCTGCTTCTGGCCGGGATTTCCTATCTCGTCAAAGCCTACGGCATCGTAGCCACCGAGCCCGGCAAACCCGGCTACCAAAGCATCCTCTCGATGCTGACCTCCGCCGTCTTCGGAAAAGGTTTCTTCTATTACCTGACCATCGGTTCGATCCTGCTCGTACTTTCGCTTTCGGCCAACACTGCCTTCGCGGACTTCCCGCGTCTCTGTCGCGCCATCGCTCAGAACAACTATCTTCCTCACGCCTTTCGCTTTCGAGGACGCCGCCTCGTCTATTCCTACGGCATCATGACCCTCGCGATTCTGACGGCTCTCCTGTTGGCTGCTTTTCGCGGCATCACCGACAGACTCATTCCGCTCTATGCCGTGGGTGCATTCCTCGCCTTCACGCTCTCGCAGGCCGGCATGGTCGTCCACTGGTACAAGAAGCGCGGCTCCCATTGGCTGAAAAGTACTTTTGTGAACGGGCTCGGCGCCTTTGTCACCGGCATAACCGTCTGCGTCGTGCTGGTCGCCAAATTCGTGGAAGGCGCCTGGATCACTTTGCTGTTCATCCCCATGCTGGTCATGGTTTTTGGGTTCGTACGCCGCCACTATCACTACGTGCGAGTGCAGACTTTATGCAAAGAGCGCGTGCAGCCCGCAAATCCGGAAGCCCCGCCTCTGGCCGTGGTTCCCATTGACCGCTGGAGCCGCATCGCCAAACAGGCCATTGAATTTGCCAGTCGACTCACTCCCGAAATCATCGCCGTCCACGTCGATACCGGCGAGCACTCCGAGCTTCTCCGCGCAACATGGGAGCGCTCGGTCGAGGCAGGCTTTACCGATTCGGGCCGCCCGGCGCCCAAATTACGGATGTTGCCTTCGCCCTACCGGTTTATCATCCTACCTATTCTCCAGTACGTTTTAGATCTGTCGGAAAAGCACCCTCAGCGGCGCATTGTGGTGGTCATCCCCGAACTAGTAGAAGGCCGCTGGTACGAATATTTTCTGCACAACCAGCGCGGTCGCCTCTTGGAATGGACCCTCCAGGCGCGCGGCAACGAGCGCATCTTTACCGTAAGCGCCCCCTATTACCTCGGCGAACATCCCAACTCTGGCAACAGGCCGACGCCACGTATAGCGCATTGAACGCCAGATGTCCGAATCCGGGCAACGCATCCCAAGATCGCGCAACGCAGCGCATCGGACGCCCTGGCGCATCGCAGTAACACAGTCACAGGAAAGAGCTTATATTGGTCGGCGGGGTGGATTGCTAATTGCCTTACTATCTATCTCTCTCTCACATCGATTCGCTCAAATGTGAGGCGAAACGCATGCAAAACTGGTGACACTTCTCTGGCCCCAGGAGACTCACTCCGGGAAGGAAGAGCGAATTTATGGCATTCATTAACGATCTCAGAATTGCGTTCCGCTCGCTGGCTCGAACCAAAGGGCTCGCGGTCACCGTGGTGCTGACGCTGGCGCTGGGGATTGGGGCGAACGCTGCGATCTTCACGCTGGTGCGCGGGGTGCTGCTGAAGCCGCTGGTCAACCGCGACGAGGACCGGCTGATCTACATCCGGCAGAGCGCCCCGGGCATCGGGGACGAAAACGAAGCATTCTCCGTGCCCGAAATCCAGGACCTGCGCGCCGGGATCAAGACGCTGAGCGAGTTCGGCGACTTCTCGGCTTTTGGTTTTACGATGATCGGCCTGGGTGAGCCTCGTGAAGTGCAAGCAGGCGTCGTGGGCGGCAACTACTTCGATGTGATGGGCCTGCACCCTGTGCTCGGGCGTCTTATTGGACCTCAAGACGACGGCCCCAAAGCTGCGGGCGTCGTGGTTCTCACGTATCGTTTCTGGACCACCACGCTTAGGAAAGATCCAGGCGTCATCGGCAAGACGGTGGACCTCGGCAGCGGCCTCATGGGAAGCCGGTCCGCTACGATCGTCGGTGTTCTCGAACCCTGCGTCCCGTATCCGCAGGAGACGGAACTCATGGCCAACATCGTGACCAGCCCGCACCACCTGTCGGCAACCATGGTGACTGGCCGCGTGCATCGCATGACGGAGATCTTTGGGCGCCTCGCTCCCGGTGCCAGCATCGAGCAAGCTCGCGCCGAGTTGCGCTCGGTCTACGGAGCGATGATTAAAGCCCACCCCGAAGCGTACTCGGCCAAAGCGAACTTCCAGATCAGCGCCAAGCTGCTGCGCGAGGAGCTCACCTCGGGCGCCCGGACGGTGCTGCTGGTGCTGCTGGCGGCGTCGGGGCTGGTCTTCATCATCGCGTGTTCCAACGTCGCCAACCTGATTCTCACGCGGACGGTTCGGCGCGAAGGCGAGCTAGCGGTGCGCGCGGCGCTTGGCGCAAGCACCGGCGCACTGCGGCGCATGTTGCTGGCCGAAGGCCTGCTGCTGTGCGGAGCGGGCGCAGTGCTGGGTGTGATGATCGCGCAGCCGATGGTGGCCATCCTGGCCCGCTACGCCTCACGCTTCTCGGTGCGGGCGCTGGATTTGACGGTGGACAACAGCATGTTGTGGGTGGGAGCGGGGCTGGCGATTGTGGCCGCGGTGATTTTGGCTTTTGTGCCGCGGCTGCCGTCGGCGGAAGGGTCCAACGGCCTTAGCCTGGCGAGTGGCAGCGCGCGGATTACCGGGAGCACCAGCCGGCGGCAGCGGATCTTCGCGGTCACACAAATTGCCGCATCGTTTGTGCTGCTGGCCGGGGCAGCGATGTTGATCGCTACGCTGGTCGCGCTGCAGACGGCGCATCGTGGGTTCGACACGCGGAACGTTCTGGTGGTCAACGTTCCCGCAATGTCCTACGGGAAAACGCCGCAGCAAGTGGTCGATTTCTACAAGGAATCGATACGCCGCGTGGATGGGCTACCCGGCGTGAGCACCACCGCTTTCGGCATGGCCGCTCCCTGGCGCGACGCCGCCTTCGGTTTCGGCATGCAATTCTCCGCCGACGGCCATGTGCATGTCCCCAATGAAGATCCTCGCGCGCATATGCGCACCGTCTCTCCCGGATTCTTTGCGTCACTGGGCGTTCCGATCATCGCCGGGCGCGATTTCGACGATTCCGACGGCAAAAAGAACGATCCGGTCGTGATCGTCAGCGAAACTCTGGCGCAACGCATGTTTCCCAATCAGGATGCCATCAATCGGCATGTCTATTGGACCGATCCGGTGCTGCAATTCGCGCCCGGGATCAGCGCAGCACCGCACCGAATCATCGGCGTAACCGCCGATATCGACGATCTACACATCGTTCCCGAGGCTATGGTCACCGTGTATACGCCCTTTCAAGAGGGTCCCATTTTTGGGGGGCGGCTTTTCATCCACACCGATGCAAATCCTTATTCGCTGGTCGCGCCGGTCACTCGCATTATTCGCGACCTGTCCGCCGATCAGCCCGTTGAACACGCTGCCACGCTTGAAGATGTCCGCGCGGAGGTGCTCACGCCGGACCGGTTGAACTCGCTGGTGTTCGGGGTGTTCGCGGCGGTCGCTTTGGCGATTGCGTTGGTTGGAGTCGCAGCCGTGCTGGCGTTTTCGGTCAGCGCGCGGACCCGGGAATTCGGGATCCGGCTGGCGCTGGGATCGCAGCCACGGAATCTTTTGAGAGATGTGGTGACAGAAGGCGCGGTGATGGCTGGGGTGGGGGTCCTGGCAGGAGCGGCATTCGGGCTCGTGGCGGCGCGTGTGGCGGGCAGCTATTTCCTGGACATGAAGATGCCGGGCGCCTTGCCCGTGGTCCTCTCTGCATTTGTGCTGCTGATCGCCGCAGTCATCGCGTCATGGCTGCCGGCCGCCCGCGCGGCTCGCATCGACGTAATTCAAGCCCTCCGCGCCGAATAATACAGCGCAGTCCCGTCACGGTTGGCGGCCGCGCGACAGGCTCAAGAGCATTTGCATTTGTCGGGAGATCCGCATCTGTCCTCGCCTGGCTGTGGGGAGAGCCACGTAGGGAGAGTTTGACGCTAACCTCAATCGCTATTCGCCTTATCGTGAATCACTTCGTTGCGCAACCGGTCGCATTCCTTGTTGGCACAGCTCGCAAACCATTCGTCTGGATTTTCTCGAGGCTCGAAGGAGCGAGCGTGATTTGCCATGCGCTGCATTAGCAGACCCTCTGCCTTTTCCGCGACAGGCCCTACTCCAAAGTAACGCGTAATAGCACCGCGGATGACGTCAGCGTTGTTGCCCCGGAGCGACGCGATCGCCACGGCATCGCCTGTGTTGACAGAGAGCCGCAAAATGGCTTCACGATTTGTCATTTGGGTATCGTAAACCACTCTTGCAAGCTGAGGACGTTGCGGAATGTCTTCGAGTCTACCTTCCCCAGCGCAGTCATCCAATAAACGGTCAAAATGCTTGACTGGCTGTCGATGCATATACGTTGGTGCGTCTTGGTAGCCGCATCCGAAGTCTTTTTCCTAAGCCACAGCACCGTGCCGTCGTCGCATTCCTCTACCTGAATGAAGCCGCCTTCGCGAGCGGCCGCCTGAAGCGCCTGAAGTTTGTCCATCGTGCCTCCAGTATGGGCTCATTCGCACGCGAAACGGCAGCTGGTGAAGGATATTTCTTATTAGAACAAGCTAATCCTGTAAGGCCTCCCACTCGTCTCCCGGAAAATTAGTTTTTTAAAACATGTCGTGTAGGAGACATACGCCGCACCGCGGAATTCACATAGTAATGGCCACCGAGGTATTCAAAAGTATCTCGGGCTGGAGGTTTGTTTCCTGCGCTGTATAAATTGGTACATCACTTCACTGCTTTTGGCTGCGGCCGTGGCTGCGCCAACTGCCATCACGGCCGGCCCTGCACCTCAAGAAGCTGCCATTCAGGTGCGCGTCTATGACCGGGATCACCGTGATTACCATAACTGGGACGATCACGAAGATCGTGCTTACAGGCATTACCTGGAGGCACGACATGAAACATATCGTGAGTACCACAAGCAGCACTCCAGGGCGCAGAGGCATTATTGGAAATGGCGTCACGAGCATCCGGACCGCGACTAAACACTGGGCGAAAAAAAAGAAGTGTCTCGAACTGTTAGCCGTTAGCAGCCATAAGCAAAGAAAAAAGAGCCGGCTCCCTCGGGAGCCGGCTCTTTTATTTTGGGGTTCGATTACTGCGGTGTGACTGCAGCGACAGGTTGCAGACTCATGGAAACGATCTTGGTGCCGATCACTTCGCCCGAGACTACTAATTCAACGCGGCGGTTTTGCTGACGGCCTTCCGACGTATCGTTTGACGCGATAGGCCGAGTTTTGCCAAAGCCCGTCGCGGTGGTGGAAGACTCCGGAACGCCTTGCTGCGTAAGGTAGCTGCGGACGCCTTCGGCGCGGTGCTCGGAGAGCTGCTGGTTGAAAGCTTCGGTGCCGACGCTATCGGTGTTGCCTTCGACCGCTAGTTTGAGCGACGGATACGCGAGGACGATGCCGGAAATTTTGGCCAGCTTCTCGCGTGCCAGCGGACGGAGCGTAAATTTGCCGGAGTCGAAGAGCACGTCCGACATATTGACGACCAAGCCGCGAGCGGTGTCGCGAGTTTCCAGGATCAAGCTGAATTGTTGGAGGAGACGCGCACGAAGTTCTTCGCGGTCGCGAACGGACTGCTGAAGCTGCGCGTCGGATGAGGCTGCGGCGGCGCGATTCCGGTCAGAATCCGCTTCGGCAGCATGTTGTTGTCGCTGAGCGTTGTTACGGTCTCTTTCCGCGTCAGCTTGAGCGCCGGCAGCTTGTAGGGAGGCGGCTTGCGCATCGAGGTTTCTGCGGTCCGCCTCATCGCGGTCGCGAACGGATTGTTGTAGCTGCACATCAGAGGAGGCTGCGTTGGCCCGATTGCGGTCGGAATCCGCTTCCGCGGCTCGTTGCTGACGCTGAGCGTTGTTGCGGTCTCTTTCCGCGTCGGCCTGGGCGCCAACAGCCTGTTGGGCGGCGGCCTGCGCGTCAAGGTTCTTGCGGTCAGCGTAGTCGCGCTGACGGACGGCATCTTCGGTGACCACTTCGGCGTTTACTCGGCGTTGGGATTCTTCGCTGGCACGCGCTCTTGCGCGGGCTTCACGCCCAGCTCCTGCGGTACGTTCGGACTCCGCACGTTCTTCGTCGATATGCTTCACGGCGATTTCACGAGCGTCTTCCGAGGTCTGCACGACTTCGCGCGACAAGGAAATGAGCGATTTCTTGTTTCCATGCTTTCCGGTGGCGAGCGCATCGGCCTCGTCCATCTGGCGAACGGCGTTTCCGTAGCTTGTTGCGGCGTATCTTTCGGCGCCGGCAGATTGCGCTATGCGCAGGGCGTTGCGCGCTTCAAAAAATTCAAGCGGCAATTTGGCGTTTAGCACCACCGGGTCGAACTTATAACCCGTGGGGATGTAGCCACCGCGATCGATCAATTCATACTTGGCATCCACGACCTGGCTAGCTCCAGCGGTATCCGAGCGAATCGCGTTCTCGAGGACCACGAGGTTGCTGGGGCGGCGCACGGCATAATAAGGTTCCGCGGTTACGATCAGCGCGAAAGCCTGCAGGTCCGTGGTGACGTCCAGCTTGCTGCGGTGGTTATCGCCCACCAATACTTCGCCGATGTTCACGGGCCGGCCTTCCGGCGAAATAGCCCACAAGACGTAGGTCAGATACTCGTGGCTAAAGCTCGTGGGCTTGTCCAGCCCGGAAAATTCTGCTTCGATTTTCAGCGCTCCGCGCTTGCTCTCGACCTTGGCCTCGCCTGTTGCGCCAGGCATCAAATCGGTCCCTTGAAGATTGATTTTTGTTGCCCCACTGCGATGTCTGTAGCTCACCGCTGGGGTTGTACGGCTTACCACATTAATCCGGTACGTCGGTGTTGGATTGCCGGAATCGGCCGGCACTTGGGTTTGGGCCCGCGCTAGCGCCGATGCGCCAAGCGCCATTACCACTGACAGCGTGATGTTTAAGGTCTTGAACATGTGTCTCCTTCTGAAATCTCCGAGACATCAGTATCAAGGTTCGCCAGCCGCAATACTGTGCGATAGTGCACGTTTCAGACGAAGAAATGGATGAAAGTAAGGGATTCTTGGCTTTTGTTGCTCTTAGACCTCGTTCTGTATGCCGTCTCCGCTTGGTTTTCAACCCGTTCAACCCTCTCTATCCCCCATTCAACCCCGGAATTCGACCGCTCACATCGCTTGCCTACTTCGCTTCCCTCATTTGGTATTGGCTCCGATGCCTAAAACTCCACCTTCGTTCTAAACCCGAAAACGACAGCGCGATGCGCGCCACCTCCCACATTCGCGTAGTACTGGACTACAGGCTGTAGAAGGAGCATTGGTAAAAAGTCCAGCAACGTGTTGAACTCAACTGCCTGCTCGGTCTTCGGAGACACGCCGAGCGGAAAGAATTGTGGGCTGAGCATGTTTCGCACATAACCGAGCGACATGGTGTTGTGAAAGTGAACCGGCAGCGGCTCATTGAAGCGCACCCCCGCGGTGAGTTCCCTGTTGTTGCGGTTAACGCTCGGCGGACTCCAGTCGTATGCAAATGTTCCGTCCAGGCCCTTTGCCCCTCTCGGATCCACGCGCCAGAGGGCTTGGCTCGCCATCCAGTACAAGAGGTAGTTTCCCGCCTGCGGCCTCGCACTCGTCGGCGACGTGAACTTTGCGGGGTTATAGGACGCGCCGAACAGATAGAGCCCGGAATATCCCTTTCGGGTTTCGACGTTGTCAAACGCTCGCACCGACGAAGCCTTCTTGCCCGGAGTAAACCCAATCTCCGAAACGTTCATTGGCGTTCCATTGAATTGCGGAACCAGGCCAGTTGGGTTTTGCGAAAAAGGCGAGCGGACCGCGGCCAGCACCATCGATTTGACATAAACGTGGGGTATGGGCACAACGCGAATCTCCATCGCCGGCGTTGAGGGAGGATCGAAAGACTCGAAGTCCGTGAATAAATTGCCTAAGGCATAGCCCATCGGCTCGAAGATGAAGGACGTAGCGTAGTGCTGGGCTCCGTAGAAATCTTGACCCGCGAATTGACCTACGCGAGCGGCAATTCGTTCATGCAGCCATCGCTTCTCGAACCACCATGAGTCGAGGCGACATGTATTCGCGCTGGACATCCCGCTAGGACTTGTCAGGAGCCCCAGATATGCTCCGAGATTGCCCCCGCCCTGCCAGAGCGCTGTTGCATGAAAATACAAATCGTGCAGACCGATCAGCGTACCGAAATCGATATCTACCGTTCCCCGAAACCTGTTCCAGCTTGCAAATCGCTCTTTCTGCTCGCTCTTGATGTCCCAGAGCGAATCGCTTATGTATTGAAAATCGAATCGGACGCCACGCTCGAGCAGGTGCGTCCGCTCGCCGCCCCACGTTCCGAAGAGGTGCCCGTGCGGGCCTTGTCCTGTCTCATGGCTGTCCGGACCGCTGAGCGTTTCCTCTTGCAGAATCTGGGCATGGACCGGAAAAGGAAATACGTAAAGTCCGCAGCACAATAGAAAGAGAAAATGGAGCTTTCGACCGTACACGAGCAAAGTCGAAGGCCGCTTTTCCAATCGCAGCTGCGCGGAGATATCCTCCGATGAAGAGTTCGAGGGATGCGTTGCGCCGGAACCTAAAAGAGAGATCGGCATATTCCTTCGCCGTCAAGGCGTCACTCGCGACGCTCTCTCGCTAAAGTGATCGATGACCAACTTCGGAACGATGAGACCGAGGCTCATCGCTAAGATAATCGTGACCGCGATCAAGCCATCGGCGGTTGTCGCGCTCATGAGCTCCAACGTTGCATGCGAGCCCGCGGCAAGTTGCACAAGGCCGCTCGCCATCCTAAATAGGAAGACACCCGGTAGCATCGACACCACCGAGGCGAATCCGATGGCCGCAAAGGGCATGCGCGACCGGCGCGACACCGGCGCGAGGATCAGCCCGACGATGAGACAAGCGACCAAGGCGCCGGTAGCGGCGCTGGCGCCAAGCACGGAAAGCGCACACCACCTGAGAGCATGGGCCAGCATACCGACCCCGACCGGCCAAGGCAGCATGTGGAGCGGCGTGGAGAAGAAAACGCTATAGGCGAAAACAGCAACGCCTGCAGCGATCGTGTCGACCCACAGGGACACGGTCCTGCCGGCCGGGTCTACCGGAAACGAGACGTCGAGGAAGGCTAGTCCAAGCAGCAGTCCGGTCGAGATCGCGACAATCACGAGCCCCGCATAGATCAGGCGGGCAGAGCCCAGATGGATGCGGCCCGTGATGAGGTCCAGCGCGCCGTTGAGCACATGCGGCCCCGGTATCAGAATCATGCACGGGCAAACCGCGACAAGGCGCAGTGACGAGCTCAACTGGTACCGAACCGCCAGCGCGCCGACAAGACCGGCCAGCAACGACGCGCAGAATGGTTGCAGGAAAACGTTTGCGCTGTACTTGGCCAAGCTGCGGCGCAGAATGGCACCGGCCCCCGCGCTGACGAAGATGAGCGCTGCTGCGGGTAAATGTTCTGCACCGAAGATCACCGCTAACGCTACGGCGCCGGCCGCCGCCGCGAGCGTGAACAGCCATGTCGGCGCCGGCGGCCTCTTTGATATCTTGGCGATCGCCTCGCTTGCCGCGGCCGGCGCAAGCCGCCCCGCGCAGGCTTCCTCGATTGCCAACATAGCGGAAGCCACGCGATCCATGTTCACACCGATAGGATCGGCGACCACCGCGAAGATTAGTCCGGCATCGCTGTCCTCGGCCAGAAGTTGCAGCTCTCCCCAGCGCGGCATTAGCGTGGCGCGCAGTCCCAGAGTTTCGCCGAGGCGCTCAGCCCCCTCTAACGTTTCGTGCGTGGCTTGGCCATTGACGTATAGAGTTTGGGCAACGGCGAGCACAAGTTCGGCGCGCTCCTGCAAGGTCATGTGAGTTGCTCACAGTCTCAATTACGTCACGCCCAGCTGGTTCTACTTGGCAGCTCGCGCTGTAGGAGTATCCGGTACGAAATGAGTATCCGCGCCTTGCTTGAAGACTACGTAAGCCCTCTTCCACGGCTCGTCATTGATCAAACGCCACTTATGCCCTGAGCCGGTGTGATCCACTGCCAGCAGGACATCACCCGGACGGATCGTGAATGTCTCGCCGCCTACGGTCGTAAATTCGAGAACACCGGCCAAGGTGAGGACGTATTGAGGAATAGGATCGTTGTGCCAGTCGAAGGATGAATGTGCCGGCGTTTCCTTGAAAAGGATGGACTGCGCTTCGACGAGTTTATTTTCACTTACGCTACCACGCACAACATGCGAGTTTCCGTCAGAACCAGTGTAGAGGCGATAAGCTCGGATCATCTTCCAACCTCCTTGATTTGCCCAATCTCCTTGATATTGTTGATGTGCAATACGGCTGCCGTGTCGGCCCGCACCCGCTGGCACAAGGCGGCATTCTCGATGAGAGATTGACCGTAAGAAGGAATAATTTCCTTCAGCTTGGCGGACCATCCTCCCGTTTTCAATTTTTCTGCGAAGCTTCGCTCAATGACTTGAAGCATGATCCACACTGCAGTCGAAGCACCAGGCGAGGCACCCAGCATCGCAACAATGGAATGGTCGGATGCCATGACAAGCTCGGTGCCAAATTCCAGGATGCCGCCGTATGTTGGATCTTTTTTGATGACCTGCACGCGCTGTCCCGCTACTTCGACCCTCCAATCCTCTTGCTTTGCGTTGGGAAAGAACTCGCGGAGTGCGGCGAACCGCTCCTCCGAGGACTCGAGAACCTGGCCTATCAGATATTTTTCGAGAGCGAAGTTATCTTTGCCGACGGCCAGTAGCGGCAGTAAATTCTCAGGATCGATAGAGCCGAAGAGATCGAGATAGGATCCATGCTTGAGAAACTTTGTTGAAAAGCCGGCATAAGGGCCGAAAAGCAAAGAAACTTTTCCTTCGATGTGGCGTGTGTCGAGATGGGGCACGGACATCGGCGGTGATCCCACGTCGGCCTTACCGTACACCTTGGCATTGTGACGGGAAGAAACTTCTGGCCGGTCGCAACGAAGCCAGATTCCGCTCACCGGAAAGCCGCCGTAGCCCCGCCCCTCGGGAATCCCGGATTTTTGCAACAGTGGCAGCGATCCGCCACCTGCGCCAATGAAGACAAATTTGGCTTGGACATCCCGGTTCTGTCCGGTTTTTTCGTCTCTGATTCGCACACTCCATAGATCCCCTTCACGGCGCAGATCTTGCACTCGATTAAAAAAGTGGATTGAGAACCCTTCCTTATCGCGTAGAGAATCGAGAAGCTCCTGAGTGAGCGCACCATAATCCACATCCGTTCCGGTCACCATCCGCGTCGCCGTAACTTCCTCGGTCGGATGACGCCCTTCCATGACCAGCGGGACCCATTTCTCAATCTGCTTCGCGTTATCGGAATATTCCATTCCGTAATAAAGGGGATGGGCAGAGAGCGCCTCGAAGCGCTTTTTAAGGAAGGTGCGATTCTCCGGTCCGCGTACGAAACTGAAGTGGGGCACGGGATGAATAAAGGACTGAGGGTCTTTGATCGCTCGTTTTTTCACCAAATAGGCCCAGAATTGACGCGAGAGATCGAACTCGGTGTTAACTTGCAGAGCCTTTGAAATGTCGATGCTGCCGTCACTTTTCTGTGGAGTGTAGTTCAACTCACAGAGCGCTGCGTGGCCAGTGCCGGCATTGTTCCACGCATCCGAGCTTTCCTGTGCTGCGCTGCCCAGAACCTCGTAGAGCTGTATTTTCAAGCTCGGATCCAGTTCTTTTAAGAACACTGCCAGCGTGGCGCTCATGATGCCCGCGCCGACAAGAACGACTTCAGGATGGTTTGTGGAGGGAACGGGTATTGTCATGGTGTTTCTCCTTTTGGTCATTTAGCCGTTGCAGCCGCGACGTAAGGTTTAACCATCTTTTTCGGATCGACAACGCGATCGAACTCGGCCTCCGTCACGAAGCCGAGCTTCAGCGCGGCCTCCTTCAGCGTGAGGTCGTTGTCCATTGCGTAGTGTGCAATCTTTGAAGCCTTGTCGTAGCCAATCACGGGCGAGAGCGCCGTCACAAGCATCAGCGAACGCTCCACGTACTCATTGATCTTTTTCAGATTGGGCTTCGTCCCTTCCACCAGGAATTTGCGGAAGTTCGTGCAGCTGTCGGTCATGAGCGTGATGGAGTGCGTGACGTTGTAGATGATCAGAGGTTTGTAGACATTCATCTCGAGGTAACCGCCGGCACCGCCGAAGCCCACCGCCGTATCATTCGCCATCACTTGGACAGCGACCATCGTGAGGGCTTCCGCCTGGGTCGGGTTTACCTTGCCCGGCATGATCGAAGAGCCCGGTTCGTTCTCCGGAATGTTCAGTTCGGCAAAGCCTGCTCGCGGGCCGCAGGACATTAATCGGATGTCGTTGGCGATTTTGTACAGCGAAACAGCCAGCGTGCGCAGTGTGCCGGAGAGCTGTACCTGAGCGTCATGAGCGCCCTGCACCGCGAACTTGTTCGGCGCGCTGACGAACGGCAGTCCTGTTAGCTTCGCGATTTCCGCCGCCGCAGCCTCGCCGAAGCCAGGCGCCGAGTTGATTCCGGTGCCCACCGCTGTGCCGCCGAGCGCGAGGCGGTACACGCCCTTCAGCGCATCTTCGATTCGCTCGAGATCGTCCGCGAGCACGCCCTCATAGCCCGACCACTCTTGCCCTAAAGTGAGTGGCGTAGCGTCTTGCATGTGCGTGCGGCCGATCTTTATCACGTCGTCCCACTGGTCGACCTTCGCGGCGATCGCATCGTGGAGTGCCTTTACCGCCGGGATAAGCCGCCGCTTCACATTGACCGCCGAAGCGATGTTCATGGCCGACGGAAAAGTATCGTTGGAGGACTGCGCCATGTTGACGTGGTCGTTGGGGTGAACCGGCGTCTTGCTCCCGAGCGGCGTGCCCGCGATCTGACAGCAACGGTTCGAGATCACCTCGTTCACGTTCATGTTGAACTGCGTGCCGCTGCCCGTCATCCACACATGCAACGGGAACATGTCGTGATGCTGACTCGCGAGGATCTCGTCGCAGACCTGAACGATCAATTTGTGGCGCTTGTCATCCAGCCGCTTGCCGGCATTGTTGGCATTCGCCGCGGCTTTCTTCAGAATGGCGTATGCGGTAATCATCTCGCGTGGGATCAGGTCCTTGCCGATGCTGAAATGCTCAAGCGAGCGCTGCGTCTGCGCGCCCCAGAGCTTGTCAGCAGGAACATTTACTTCGCCGAGGCTGTCAGTTTCTTTCCGGATGTCCGTCATCTTGTCTCTCCTTCTCTTATCCGGTAATCCCATCCCGGATAAGTCTGGCCACGGAACAACTTCACTGTGATGCACCTGAATGTCTGGAGGGGTCTGTTGGGGGATGAATTCTTGTAGGGAGTGACTTCACTTGCCGCATGCAATTAGTCACTCGCCACCTCACTGCACTATTAAACAAACGCCTTCCGGAGTTGAACCGTTCAACGCTCTACATCCCCGTTCAACCGCGAAATTCGACCGTTCAATGTATCTTTATTGCTAACTTCGCTTCTCGGGTGGTAGTGTCCACTATGGTTCGGCATCTCCCCGCGCAATTTCCAGACGTAGTTCCTCGTCTATTCGGACTCGTCGGACGCGCAGTGCACCCCGCAAACAATCGATTTTCAACTCCTTTGTTTTCAGCGCCTTCTGAGTTGCTTTTTCCACAACTCCTTTGTTTTCACAACTATCTGCGTTGCCCCCTAGTATTTTCCTCAGCCTCCAATTTCCAAATACTCCGGCGTCACCGTTCTCGTCGACATGCCAACGTTCAAAATACGGGGGGTGGGGTGGGTGCTCAGACCTCGTTTCGACCTTCCAAGGCGCCTTCCGCGTCGCGAATGGCTTTGCGCGGCGTTCCGACGGTCCATGCCCCAACGCAACGTGGACGCATCCCGTACATCCAATTATCATTGCTTCAAGCGCAAGGGTCCCAGGTCTATGGATGAAGCCGCCAAACTCGCTCCATTTCCACTTATGGGCGAAGCCGACCCCGTCCCTCCAAGTCTGTTCACCTCTTATCCCGAACAGGCCAATACCCTTTCGCTTCTCTACGAAGTAAGCCGCGAGATCACTTCCATCCTTGATCGCGAAGAACTCCTGCGCCTTGTCGCCCAGCGCGTCAAGAAACTCGTCAACTATCATGTTTTCAGCGTCATGCTATGGAATGAAAAAACGCAGCATCTCGAAAGTGCCTTCGTCATGCGCTATGGCGATGCCATCCCGCCGCGCACCCGCATTCCTCTCCATCAGGGGCTCACCGGCGCTGCCGCCGGCCAGCGCCGCGCCGTGCGCGTCGCAGACACCCTTGCGGATCCACGCTTCATCGGCTGCGAAGTTGATACAGGTGTGGCTGTTCGCTCGGAACTCGTCGTTCCGCTCCTGATACAGGATCGCTTGGTCGGTGTTCTGGATTTGGAGAGCGCGGAGACACACGCCTTCACGGCGGAACACGAGCGTATGCTCGCCACTCTCGCCTCTTATGTCGCCATCGCGCTCGAAAACGCCCGCCTGTACGAAGATGCGCGCGAAACCGAGCGCCGTCTTCACGATGACCTCGCGACCGCGCGCGAAATTCAGCGCCAACTGCTTCCTAGCGGGGCTCGCGAAGTCCCCGGCCTTGACCTGGCCGCGGGTTATTGTTCGGCGCGCGAGTTGGGCGGCGACTTCTACGATTTTCTTCCTTATGGCAAAGGGCGCCTCGCCGTCGCGCTCGGCGACGTTTCCGGCAAAGGTACCGCGGCTGCGCTGTTCGGTTCGCTGGCGATTGGCACCATGCGCGAGCACATCGTCGAGCATCCCTGCCCGCCGCCGGAAATGCTCGCCTTGCTGAATCGGCGCCTGTATGGTGCGCGCCTCGACACGCGATATATCGCTATGGCTTTCGCCGTATATGACGCTGGCGAACGCCGTCTCACCTTGGCAAATGCTGGCACACCCTATCCGATATTGCTGCGCGATGGCAAAGTGCGGCAAATCTGCGCGGCTGGCGTGCCGCTGGGGCTTTTTCCGGACACGGAATATGACGAAGTGACTGTGGACCTTCGCCTCGGCGACGTCGTGCTGTTCGCGTCCGATGGGATCCTCGAGACGGAAGATGCCGTGGAGCAGGAATTCGGCTTAAAGGGGATCACAGCTGTTCTCAATGGCGTTTCGCCGAACGATTCCTCAAGGGAAATCTGCGACAGGGTCCTTGACGCCACCGATGAGTACGGCGGCGGCGGCTTCGCTCCCAGCGATGACCGCACCTTGCTGGTGCTGCGCGTAACCGATCACACCTCGACCGACTTCTCGAAACTTCCCATCATTTACTGAGTGGGACCGATGAGTGGAATGGCAAAGCGTAGGCCGAGCTAAGTGGATGATGCTGAGTGGATAGAGCTCGAGAGTGCTGAGCGCGACTACTTGCCGGTGGAGAGCAGCTTCAGTTCGCCGTGTCGGGTTTGCGTTTGCGCCGCGAAATAGTTTTGTTCGCGCAGCCGGCGATAAATGCGGCCGGCTACCAGCGCCGCGGTGGGCCCGATGACTTGGCGCGTGCTACCGCGTAGCAACACGGCCAGCGCAATTTTCGGATGCGCTTCGTCCGCATAAGTGACGAACCAGCCGACGCGCGAAGTGGGATCGTTGCAAGTTCCGGTTTTGCCCAGCGGCATTTCGTCGCCGCCGCTATCGAAGCTGCGCTTGCCGGTGCCGTAGAGAACGGCGGCTAGCATGCCTTCACGAATTTCCGGCAGAACCGTGGCGATATTCAAATCGCGCTTTACACGCGGCGCGAAATTCTGAATGTCATCAGCAGTGCGCGGATACTGCAAGTAGTAGAGAGTCCCGCCATTCGCGAAAGCCGAGGCGAGGGAAACCAACTGCAGCGGCGTAATTTGAATTCCTTCGCCAAAACTGGACATGCGCGCGATGCCGCCATGCGCGGGCGGATGCATCGGGAAAGAACCCGGATGCTCTTCCGGCAAATTGTAGCCGGCGAGCTCGCCCAGACCGAGCAGGCGCGCATAACGCGAAACGGTGTCAAAACCCATGCGGCGGCCCAACTCTTCAAAAAACACATTGTTGGAATGAGCCATCGCTTCCGTCAAATTCATGTACTTGCGGCGGCCGACTTTGAGCATGGTGTCGCGGGTGATGACATTTTCTTCGAGGGCGGCCAGCGCTACGGTTGGCTTAATGGTAGAGCACGGAATATATCCGTCTCCAAAAGCAATCTTCTGATTGACGATGGTGAGGATACGGCCGGTGTTGGGGTCGACGGCTACGACAGCGCCGTTATAGCGGCCAAGGCCTTCTACGGCGGCGGCGCGAACGATGGGATCGTCAAAGGTGCCGATGTCGGCGAGAGTGGAGTCTGCGAAAGTCGGGACGCCGCGAAAATGCGAAACGCGATGTAGCGAGGCTCTGCGCGCGGCCGGTGCGGCGGGCACGGGCGCTGCGATCGTTACGGCAAGTAGTGCGGCTAGGAAAACACGTCCCAATTGCTTCACATTGGCTCCGAAAACTTTATTGCCCGACTCAGATTCTTTTGTGAAGGCTGTTTTGTATCCCAGGGTATTGCCCGGGTCAACCTTCATTTCCGCGAATCGTTCTCTCTTTGCAAAACACTCGCTGCACAACAGGTTCGAGAGAACCGAGTCGAACTGCTCAGCTTCGTTGCACCCCGTCGGCCAAAAGGAGAACCGCTCATTTGACGCTACTTAGCTGGTAAAGGTTTTACTGCACTGTACCTGAAAGAAACACATCCTCTCAGGATGAGACAGAGTTTAGAGGCTTGGGCCAGCGCGGGCAATAGCCAAACCGAACCAGTACGAAGGTATGTGCTTTATTTTGAACGGCTGACCGTGCGGGCAGTACGAGCACAGCAAGGGGGCGGCGGACCTGTCCGCTGGGGAAGTTTTGGTACGGTCGCACATTGAAACAGGGGGCGTGCCGTAGAAGGCAGGCATAAACGCTGATCGTTCCGCAGGCTCACGATCGTTCTTGCTCGCTTGCCTTAATCTCGGTAAGCGGCAACTTACTATTCCCAGTGCCCGCCCGCTCAAACCAGACGAATGTTGTGTTCGACAGTTTTAATCACGGAGTCCATGCGGCCTGACAACACCTGCTTGGCGAGACTCAGGGTGTAGCCCTTTGCCGTGTGAAAGGGCACGTGGGACGGCAGCGAAAGCGCAAATGGATCCACAACAGCGTCCACGACGACAGGGCCATCCTTGTACGCCAGCGCCGCAGCCAGTGCCTCCCTCACATCCCCCGGCCTCTCGAGCCGAATGCCTTTCGCACCCATCGCTTCCGCTACTTTCGCAAAATTGGGATTCTTGAAATCGACGCCAAACGGCACAAGACCCGCCTCTTGCTGCTCGATGTTGACGAAGTCGAGCGATTCATTGTTCAGGATGATTTGAACTACGGGCATCTTGCGCTGAACCTGCGTTGCGAGATCGCCCAGCCCGAGCATCGTGAACCCACCGTCGCCGCAGAGCGCGATTGTCTGTCTGCCTGGGTATGCCAATTGGGCGCCGAATGCGTTCGGGGCGGCGTTGGCCATGGACGCCCATGAAAAGGATCCGAACAGCCTGCGCTTCATGCCGCCATGGATGTGCCTCGCCAACCAAATGCAAGCCGTGCCGGTATCGGCGAAAAACATGGCATCGTCCGAAGCCAGTTCGTCGAGCGTGGCCGCCAGGTATTCCGGGCGGATCGGTTTGATGCCCGGTCCCTTCTCGACATAATGATTCAGCAGTTCGTTGAAGTCGCGCGTCTCGGCGAGGTGCTTTTCCAGAAAGCGCGTCTCGCTTCTTTCGCTCACCTTCGGCAGCAATGACGCAAGCGTGGCCTGGACGTCGCCCACGAGCGCGAGATCGACGGGAGTGCGCCGGCCAATGTGCTTGGCGTTCCGATCGATCTGCACTTTTTTTACGCCGTCCTCTGGCAGGAATTCCGAGAACGGAAAATCGGTCCCCAGAAGCAGCAAAAGATCAGCGTCGTGAATGGCTTTGTACGCTCCGCCGTAGCCGAGAAGGCCGGTCATGCCAACAGCATAGGGATTGTCGTGCTCCAGCCACTGCTTTCCGCGAAACGAATAGCCGATTGGCGCTTTCAGCTTGGTCGCGAGCGCAATCACCTCGTCCCGCGCATCCCGACAACCTTCGCCTCCGAAGATCGCCACCTTCTTTGCATCTTCGATCGTCCCCACGAGTTTTTCCATATCGCGGTCGGCAGGACGAAAAACTGTGGCGACCGGGATGGCGACTTCATGAACGCGATAGGGGGCGTCGGATGCCGCCACATCGCCGGGCATGGAAATTACCGTCGGCCCGCGATCGATCACAGCCGTCAGAATCGCGGTGTTAATCACCGCTCGGGCCTGCTCGGGATTGACAACGCGCCCAACGTAGAGGCATGCAGTATCGAAAAATTTGTAAGGGTTCAGCTCTTCGAGCGCAGCTGTATCGATCAGCTTTGTTTCCACGTCGCCCGCAATCGCGATGATCGGAGCGCCTTCTTTCCTGGCATCCATCAGGCCGTTGAAGAGGTGTGTAACTCCCGGGCCCGCAGTGCCGCACACGACGACGGGGCTGCCCGTGAAATACGCCTCGGCTACTGCCGCGAAGACGCCGTATTCTTCATGGCGCACATGGACGAATTCGATCTTCCCGTTGCGGTGAAGCGCGTCGATCACCGGATTCAGCGCATCTCCGACAATTCCGTAACAGCGTTTCACGCCGGCCTTCTCGAGCATTTCCCACATTGTGTCCGCAACATTTCGTGCCATGTAACACCCCAGTTTTGCCAGAAGCATTTGCCTCTTGATCAGGGAATTCCGTTTCGACTCAAACTGCCCTAAGAGGTGAACTAGTATCCTTGGCCTCTACCGGTAGAGAGGCAGTGAAAGAGGGCAGACAAGCCTCGTTCTGTTTCTCACCCCTTGTCTGAGGATCTCCAAAGCGTCTCCATTGCGTTTGAAGTCGCATGTCTTTGATGACGCCAAAACCTAAGAAAGCTCTGTGTGGATGAAAATAAAGAAAAGCCCCTCGGCTCCGGAGTTTGGGGAGCCGAGGATTGAACACACGGAGTTAACGCTGGAGCGCCACGCTCGGAGTCAGAAGGCGTCAGAAACGGATGTAGGGACCAAAGGTGAAGCGGAAATTGTTCTGGGCGCCGTTATTACAGACGGCCGGAAGGGTCTGCGCTTCGTCACGTTGGATGCCTGACGAGAGGAGGCAAGCTGCGAAAAAAAAGACGGATTGAGGGGAGGTGCGGAGCGAGAGTTGAACGCCTACACAGGGAAGAAGGCGTCCATACAGGGTT
>Ga0210410_10000587_pt1 | contig 38721 bp, 31 predicted proteins | sample IncBWC4MmetaG_FD_161058 | JGI IMG/M metagenome (GOLD analysis project Ga0210410, IMG submission 161058) | Forest soil microbial communities from Barre Woods Harvard Forest LTER site, Petersham, Massachusetts, United States - Inc-BW-C-4-M | ecosystem: Environmental > Terrestrial > Soil >...
GAGTGCGCAATAAAGGGTTCGTCGTAAGCCGCAGGGCGATTCGATTTTGGCTGCCAACTTGTGAACGAGATGCAACGGTCTGTGCAACCGTTGCGCTCGGAGTGCAACGGTGTTTGAAACCGTTGTACCAAAGGGTGGGAGATTACTTCCGGATTGCCCGTGACTCGCCCAAGATGAGCGGCGGCGTTACAGAATTGCCATTTCCGCAATGGAGCGGCAGGTTCGGATGCTTTTCAGAACGGGTCTTATAGGGCCGCGTAAGTTTCGTCTTCACAAAGCGTTAGAACAAGCTGCTGGCCGTCAAACGAGCACGGCCTGGACCGGAGCGGCACGGACAAGTGCGTACTGAAGGTGTGGATCGCTACCATGTGAGAGCAGCCGGGGAGGTTATATGTGGGCCGCGACCGTGGCGGGCAAGGTGAACTGAAAAGTTGCACCGCGCGGCGAATTGTCGGCAGCCCACAATCGGCCACCGTGCGATTCAACAATGGAGCGGCTGATCCGCAAGCCCATGCCCGTGCCGTGAGGCTTGGTACTAAAGAACGCATTAAAGAGCTTGTCCGCATGCTGCCGTGGGAGCCCCACGCCGGTATCGCTGACCGAGATCAGCACCCCACCATCATCTCCGCGCTGCGACTGGATGGTTAGGTCGCGCGTCCCATCCACAACCTTCATCGCGTCGATACTGTTCATCATCAGGTTCATCAGCACCTGTTGCAGTTGCACGCGATCTCCCATGACCTGAGGGAGGTCTCCAGCGAGTTTCGTCCGAACAAAAACGCCGAATTGAGTTGCCTCGCTGTGCAGGAGTGGCTTCATCTCCCGGATAATCTCGTTTAGATCCACGAGTTCCCGTTGAGAAGTATCCTTTTCGAAGAGTCGGCGGACTCGGTTGATGATCTCACTCGCACGCCTTCCGTCTTGGACGATTCTTGACACAGCCGCGCGCGCCTCCTCCAAATCGGGTTGATCGCGCGTCAGCCACCGCAAGCAAGTACTGGCATTGGTGATGGCGGCCGCAATCGGTTGTTTGATTTCGTGCGCCAGCGAGGCAGTCAGCTCGCCCATGGTGGTTGCACGGCTGATGTGTGCGAGATCTGCCTGCATTTGGCGCAAAGCCTCTTCGGACCGCGTGCGTTCGGTGACGTCGCGGACAGCACCGGAGACAAGCGTGCCCTCTTCCGTCTCGAGAGGGCTGAGACTGATTTCCACGGGAAACTCCGTTCCGTCTTTCCGCCGTCCGCACAGCTGCAGACCTTCACCCATGGGCCGCACCCGAGGCTGGGCGAAGAACTTTTTGCGGTGCTGGGGGTGTGCGCTCCGAAATCGTTCCGGCAACAAAATCTCAACCTCTTGACCCAAGAGGTCGTCCCGCTGATAGCCAAACAGCTTCTCGGCTTGAGTATTGACCAACACGATTTTGCCCTGCCGGTTCATGACCACCATTGCATCCGGAGCGGATTCCAGAAGCGCGCGGAATTTCTGCTCGGCTTGCTTCCGCTGGGTGACATCCGTCACGGCGCCCACAAATTCGAGATCGTCTGAGGTGGGCTCCGACAGGCGAGCTAAAACGTGGAGGTACTTTACCGAACCGTCCGGCATCAACAAACGATGCTCAACATCAAGATTTGCCCGTTCGCTGGCCAAGCGATCGATAGCCTGCTGCGCGAGATCTCTGTCGTCAGGATGAATTCGCTGGAATATTAATTCCAACGTAGGCTTCACTGCTCGATCGTATTGAAAGATGTTGTAGGTTTCTTCCGACCAGTAGATTTCTCCACTCGAAACGCTCCAGCCAAAGCTGCCTGTGTGGCTTATGCTCTGCCCTTGAGCCAGGAAAGCTTCGCCGCGTTGCAGATCAGAATAGAGGCTGGCGTTCTCCAGGGAAATCGCGGCTTGCGAAGCCAGCATCTCCAGCACTGCGACCCGGTCCGAGGTGAAGGCGCAAGGAGTCAAATTGTTCTCCAGATAAAGCACGCCGACAAGCTTCGCTTGTTTGACGACGGGCAGGCATAGGACGGATCTGGCGAGCTTCGCTCGCACATACTTGTCCTCCGAGTACAAGTTCCCGACCGAAGCATCATCAAGGACCACGCGCTCCCGCGTCCGGATCACGTAATGAAGCGCGGATCGGGGGAGATCAGAGGTCGTTACGGCTGTGTGTCGCATGGTGACTTGGGTCCCGCCGGGGCCCGTGGTAGCCTCCGCCTCGATCTGGGGCTCTTCGCCCCTGAGTAGGATGAGCAGACCCCGTTCGGCCCCTGCATGCTCGACCGCGATTCGCAGGAGCGTCTCGATCAGCTTGGGGAGGAAGATCTCGCTCGAGAGTGCCTGTGAAGCCTTGACTACAGTCTCGACGTCCAACTGCCGGACCGGCGTGCCGAATGTGGAGGTGGTAGAAGCAGGAAGCCTTTCCTCATGCAAGTGCGGGTAGCGTTCGTCGAGTTGCTTCACCTTGCCGAGCGCGCCCCAGCGGTCGTAGCAGTTTCGCGCTTTGCATAGATAGACATGGGCGAACGTTTGGAATCCGCGCCCCACGTAGAACCGCGCGGCCACTTCATAAGCCAGCGCTTCGTTCTGGACGAAGCCGTTCTCGTGAGCCGACTGAATCGCCTGCTCATACAATTGCATGGCGTCGAAAGCACGTCCTTCGAGACGCGCGATCTCGGCCGAAACCAGTGCGTGCTTGTCGGCGAAAGTCGGTGGATAGGTTTCGGCCCACTCGCGCAGCTGTTCCCGATGCGCCGTCAGGCTTTCACGCCACCTGCTCTGCTCGTCGGCAGAAGCCTTCTCATAGAGCGCTGCCATCGTCAGCGCCGTGTAGTAGAAATAGTCGAGTAACGAAATCTGTCCAGGTGCGGCCCAAAGCATCGCTTTGGCCTTGGCGGCTGCCGCGAGAGCCTCAACGTAGTCGCCTGACAGAAGCCGCGCCTTCAGTTTGAGGATCCAGTAAAGACAAGTCGTCAAGGGACTCGGGTTCCCCGTAAACTGCTCCTCGAACGCCGCCTCGTCAAACTCTGTGTCGCTGAACGTGGAGAACGTTGCGGTCCGGCCCTGCATGGCCGCCAGGAAGCGTTGCTGGCTAACGAGCATGTCCGCGATATTGCGGAACCCGGCTTTCCGGGTGAAGTGCAGGCCCCTCTCCGACTCGCGCCACACCGAGTCGAGCGGATCGTTTCGCAGGAGCAAGACAAACAAGGTGATCAGGATGCTGTAGCAAGCGATGGAAAGGCTTCCCGTCTCTGTTGCGGTCCGAATGGCTGTTCGAGAAAAGTCCATTGCGGTTGCGACCGGCTGCGTCCAGCAGGCAATCATCCCCAAGGCTAGGTAAGTCGCTGCCCGATCGGCCGTGAATCCATGCTTCTCGGCCAGCTCACAGGCGACCCTGGTGAAGCGATAACCTTCGCCGTAACGGTGAAATTCCGGGAGGAGGATCGTCCCAAACCAGCCAAAGGCATACGCGAAAGGGCCGCTAGTCCCGTGTAACAGGCTGATGTTCACCATGCGGCAAAGGATCAAGCAAAACAATTGAGGGCCGATAGCGTAGGCAGCTTCCAAAAGCCATCGGAGCACTGCCATCGCGGCTTGTAGTTCCGGATCGGTCATCAGCGGTAGGTCTAACAGGTTCTCGACTGGGCGCCCCTCCAGATTGCGCCAGACTGTTTCGTATTCGGCCTGGACCTGCTCCGAGCTCGGGTGCGCCGGGAGCTCAATGCCGAACAGGCGCAGACACGCGAGCGCGGTGCCAACGGCTTGCGGGTATTCCCCCTTCGCAATTTGCAACTGGATTTTGAGGCGATAGACCGCCGCCCGGTCAACTTTCGACGTCCCCCGCTGCAATAACTCCTCTATGAGTTGCTCGGCTTGTTCGAAGTTGCCGGTGAGAAATTCGGATTCGGCGCGCTCGAGCCAGAGGCTGAACATCAGTTCGTATTGGCTGGCCCAATCTTGATCCTCAAGCAGGGCCATTCCGGCCGCGAAATACGCACACGCCGAGGCATAGGCCGCCGACGTCTTGGCCTTTCGCCCGGCACGAAGGTCAAGCCTCGCCACTTCCGTTTTCTCATCGCTATCAGTCAGCAGTGTGGCGCTGTGATTGAACTGGTTCACGACCTCGAAGATCTTGTCCTCGACTTCCGCTGGGGCAGCGCGGGAAGCAAGCATTCTGCCGATTCGCAGATGGGCCACGGCCCGCTCGCCTTCAGGAATGAGCGCATAGGCGGCCTCCTGAATGCGATCGTGAAGGAACATGTAGGAACTCTCCTGGCGGTAGATCAGTCCGGTGCGCGCGGCATCCCAGAGTGCGGCATGGATTCCCTCTTCTGATTTTTCGTGAACGAGGGCCAGGGTGCCGATCTCGGCGACGTTTCCCAAACAAGCGAGTTGCTGTAGCGCTTCCTGCGTCTCGTCGGGCAAGCGCTTAACCTTGCCGATCATGAGATCTACAACGTTGTCGGTATAGCCCTTACTGCGGATACGCTTAAGGTCCCAAATCCAGGTTGCCGAGGCTGGGTTGAACGCGAGCAGGCGTTCCTCGGCCAGCGCGGTCAGAAACTGGATCGCGAAGAAGGGATTACCGCCGGTCTTCTCGTGCACCAGCTTTGCCAGAGGTTGTGCGCCCTCGCGTCCGCAGTGGAGCGTGTCAGCAACAAGACGACTCACATCATCGAGGGCAAGCGGCCCCAGCACGATCTCCTGCATCCGCGCTCCGGAGGTGTGCATCGCCTCAAGCGTGCGCATCAACGGATGTGAAGGACTGACCTCGTTATCCCGGTAGGCGCCAATCAGCAGCAGATTTCGAACCTCAGAGCGGGTGAGTAGGTCCCCGAGCAGTAGCAAGGTCGCCGCGTCCAGCCACTGTAGATCATCGAGGAAAAGTGTCAACGGATGCTCCGGCCGGGCATACACTCCGAGGAAATGCCGGAACACCATCTGAAAGCGGTTTTGCGCCTCTTGCGGCGGCAGGTCTGGAACGGATGGTTGTTTCCCTATAATGAACTCCACCTCGGGGATAAGACTGATGATCACCTGGCCGTTCGGACCGACCGCCTCTCTCAGGGCAGAACGCCACTGGTCCACTTCCGCTTCGTTCTTGACGAGAATTTGACGGACCAACGTCCGGAAGGCCTGTGCCAAGGTCGCGTACGGAATGTCGCGCTTGTACTGGTCGAACTTGCCCGACGCGAAAAGTCCGCGCTTCGGGACAAGCGCCTTGTGCAGCTCGTTCACCACAGAAGATTTGCCGACGCCGGAATACCCGGATACGAGCACGAACTCTGGCGTACCCTGAGCCACGACCCGGTCGAAGCTCGCAAGCAGGGCATCGATTTCGCGCTCCCGCCCGTACAGCTTCTCAGGGATCAGCAATCGGTCCGATGAGTCGTGCGCGCCCATCGGGAATGGATCGATGCGACCGTGCGACTGCCATTCCGCCAGGCACTGTCGAAGATCAGCTTCCAGCCCGGCAGCGGTCTGGTAGCGCTCCTCGGCGTTCTTGGCGAGGAGCTTCATGGTGATAGCAGAAAGCGGCTCGGGGACTGCGACGCGATCAGCAGGGGGTATCGGCTGGCACGCAATTTGGCAGTGGACCCATTCCAGGGGGTCGGCAGCGACAAAAGGCAGCGCACCCGTAAGCATCTGGTACAGGGTAATGCCCAAAGAGTAGAGATCGCTGCGCGCATCCGTCGAGCGGTTCATGCGCCCGGTCTGCTCGGGCGCCATATAGGCGAGCGTGCCGGCAATAATCTCTGGCGGTATGGGCGACTGATGCTCGCGCGGCAACCGCGACGCGATCCCGAATCCGGTGAGCCGGACATTGCCGTCCTCGTCGACGAGGACGTTCGCTGGCTTGATGTCCTTATGGACGAGGCCATGCCGATGCATTTGGCCCAGTGCAGTCGTCAACCCAATCGCGACGCGCAGGACGCGAGTGAGATCGAGCGGTTGCCCCTGACCTTGCTCAAGAGTCCGGTCCAGGGGCTCCCCGCCAGGGTCCTGAAGCACGAGGATCATCCGGCCTTCGTGACGAGCAAGCGCCAGCGGCTTGACTGCCCACGCAGGGTCGAGTTCGGCCGCAAGTGAGTATTCGTGCTCGAGCCGCCGAAGACCCTGAGGTAACAGAGGTTCCGCGGTGAGAGCGATCGCCAGCACAGGCGATGAATTACCGTTCTGTCGGCCGCGATAAAGTGTGAAATCCGGGCTTTCTCGCAAGGACTCCAGCACGTATCCAGAAGGCTCTGCCATAGAGCGCATCCTCATTGCTTTGGCGGGCAATCTACACGGAATCCTAGTCTTCGAACCTACTCCCAAGCCAGCCAATAAGATTATGCCACTGACGCTGTTGCTCGCCCGAGCATTCGCGAGCCATAAAAGGATTGATTGCAATAGTTCGGACCACCTACCATACCCGCCGCCGGGAGGAGAGCAACCCTGACTTTGCGGTCCCAGGAAGTTTGATGCAGAACACTAGAATTGAAGTTTTAGCGCATATTGCATAATCCGGGGATTCACCGTTAAGCCGCTAATCACTCCAAAGGTGCTGGGGGTCGAGACATCGTTCGAGGGATTTGCAAAATTGGGCCGATTCAGCACATTAAATACTTCCCAACGGAATATCAGTTGTACCCGCTCCGTGAGGGGAGTGGTCTTGATTACAGCGATGTCCCCAACGCGTTGATCAGGTCCCCTCAGGATATTCCTTCCGAGACCGCCGAATATCGTCCCGCCACCGGAAACCGGATATTTGCCATCGATAAGGCCACCATCTGGAACAAACGTCGCCGGAACAAAGGTTTTCGTGTTGAAGAATTCATTGACCCGGCTGCTGACGCTACCACTGCGGCTGGCATCCCCGAGCGTCGCGCCGGGAGCCAAGTTGCCGGTTGTGTAGAGGGTTGCGGGACCAAACAGCGTTCCGCCGGCACTGTCCAGGATGCTGAATGGAAGCCCCGATTGGAGAGTGACGATTCCCGAAATGCTCCAGCCACCTCCGAGCTTTCGAACCGTCGCGCTTCCCGCAGACTCGGGGCCGGGTAGACTCCACGTACCGCTCATTACGAATCGGTGGGTTCGATCAAAGTCAGAAACGCCGCGCTGGGCGGCGACATTGTTTTGATCGTTGTACACCAGCTGTCCCAAGATCGGTAACCCGAATCCACCACCGAAAGAAGCCCCGAGACTATCACTCGCATCATCAATCGATTTCGCAAAGGTGTAGGCTGCCAGGAATTGAAATCCATGGCTCATGTCTTTCTTCAATGTGGCCTGTAGTGAATTGTAGATCGAATTTCCACTGCTTTCGAGCCGCGCCACCAACGGAGACAGCCCAACAAAGGGTACGCGCTCGGCTGCATTGGGGACTGAGTTACTCGTGAGTCCGTTGACCGGGTTAGAAGGACTGGCAAGGAGCGGCTGGTTGTTGCTCCGCCCCAGGGCCAGGTGGGTACCCTTGGCGCCGGCATAGGCGATTGAGAAAACGTAGTTCTTTTGTTGATACTGCAAATCGAGGTCAAACTGCTGGACGGTAGACTCTTTAAAATCAGGATCGGTGATGGAGGGGGTTCGGAGAAATCTGCTCCCGGTAAACGGCGGACCGGGGAGCATGTTAGCTACGAAATTCGGGAATGAGGAATTCGGCGGCAAATTGGGAAAGGGACTCTGCAGGCTTGCGGCCGCGTTAACGCCGCCAATCAGCGTAGCATTTAACGCGAATGGCGGGTTCACAGCCAGTGGTAGGCTATTCCCCGCGAAGCTGATGCGGTTCGCGTAAATTCCATATCCTCCTCGAAGTACCAAGTTTTTCGAAGAAAATGGCTGCCAAGTGAAGCCAATGCGGGGTTCTGGATGCACTTGAATGGGATTATTCAAGAGCGTCGAGTTTGTCCGTGGAAAACCGGCGGGAGCAAAGCCGTGATAATTATTGGGCAAGACGAATCCCGATGAGATTGGATCCGGGAACCCTCCTGCAGCTGGTGGGGCGTAGAACTGAGGGAAGAAATTCGATTGCCGACCCTCAATTTCGCTTTGCTGGCCATTCACCTCGAGCCGAACCCCAACATTTAGGCTTAGAGCTCGCTTAGCTTTCCAATTGTCCACCACAAAGAAATCTTCTGCGGATGCACGTTGCCCCACGTCGGGAGTTCCAGCAATCACGCTAGATATGAAGATGTTTGAAAGTGATGCGCCATTCCCTCCTACACCGGCAGGCCCAGCCGGCAAGCCGAGCAAAAAATCAGGGAATGTCAAAAGTGTTATGGTCCCGGCCGAAAAGTCACTTAAATGGTTAAATTGATTTCGGAAGAATTCAGCGCCGACGCGAAGATCGTGCTTGCCCCGAGATAGGGCAATAGTGTCGGAGACATAGAAGTTATTGCTGGCAGTTCTGCCGCGGTCGCTTGCCGAGTTGCCTAATTCGAAGGCTCCAACAACTAGAATTTGTGGGATGAGCTCCTCTTGGGGGTCGCTGAAGCGATTTATACCCACGTCCTGATCGGTGAGCGTCCCCCCGGGAACGCCTTGCCCCGCAAGACGAGAGAAGCCAAAGCGGAACTGGTTGATCGTTCGCGGGGAGAAGATGTGAGTTTCAGCGATCGCCAGATTCCGGTTCCCAAAGGAGCGGAGCGCGGGAAAGCCGGGCACACTGGCGCCGAAGAACGGAACGTCCTGATTGGAGTTTGAAAAGAAGAACTTCACCGAAAGCTGATCCGGCGGGCGCAGGTTTAGGTCGAGGTTTGTATTGAACTGGTCTTCGTTATAGTGCCCCGGCACCACTGCGGTGTAGTTGACACCGCTCCGCGAAGTCTGAGGACTTGGGATAACAAACGTGCCATCGGGGTTCTTCGCGTTCAACAGGTTGAGGGCTACCGGATTAATATTCGAGCCATCCGGGGCCACCGCCACGCCTCCGAATGCCCCGGTTTCGCCGCCGAATACAGCCCCAAGGGAGGTTGGTGTGCGGACCTGCGGTATCGGAGGAAGGCTCAAGGATGAGACACTGGTGCTCAAGGCTGCCGCGTTCACATCCCGGGTGACTTGATAGGAAACAAAGAAAAAGGCGCGGTGCCTCTGCCCCGGAACCGGCCCACCCAATGTGCCGCCGGGTTGTGAGCGACGAAATCCTCCTCTTGGCACTCCGGTTGCGTTTGCAAAGAAATTGTTGGCATCCAGTGCTTCGTGGCGGCCGAAGTAATACACGTTCCCATGAAATTGCGCCGATCCCGATCGGGTTTCTATATCGACGTTCGCCCCTCCTCCGCGGCCGTATTGGGCGTCGTAGAGCGAATTCTGAACCTTGAACTCCTGAATGGTATCCGGAGCGGGGATGGCAATCCCTGCTCCACCAAAAGGAGTGACCTCGGTGATATTGGAACTGTAACTGTTCGCATCTACGCCGTTGAACATGAAGTTGTTGTCGCCGCTTCGTGCTCCATTGGCGCGGATCTCCTGGCTTCCGGCCCCCAGTTGGGTCGCATCCACGATATCCGTGTTTATTCCGGCGGTCAGGCCGAGGATCTCGGTAAAGTTGCGATTGACCAGCGGCAATTCTTCGACCGTGCTTCGATCGATGACTCGTCCGAGAGAGCAGTTCTCAGTTTGAAGAAGGGGAGGGGAAGCGCTAACCGTGATTTGTTCTTTTGCGCTGCTGATCATCAGCTGGATTTTCAGCCGAGTCACCTCGGTAATTTGAACCTGAACACTTTTAAAGACGAGTGGCTCAAATCCGGGTGCGCGAACCGTTAGGTCATAGTTGCCAGGCGTGAGGAATGGGACAGAGAAGTTTCCCTCGGCATCGCTGGTGAGATCGCGTTCTTCTTGTGTCGCTTGACTTTTCACGACTAATGCCGCGGTTGCGACCGACGCTCCGCTGGAGTCGCTCACGCTGCCAGCGATCGCACCGGTGTTGGCTGTCTGTCCATAGATGGGCAGACAGCAGATATCGAACGCGGTGATCAGGAGCAAAGTGCGGGACGCGTGCATCGAGCTGCTCCACATCACCCTCGTTCCTCCAAAAATCACTAGGCAGAGCGGAGGACGACCAGCAGGATGGCAAATCCGCGATATCAGGCCGGCGCACTTGGCCGAGTGCTGTCGATGAAGCCAATGCGATGAGCAGGAATCGACGCAGGTCGAACGCTCGCCCTTGACTCTAAGTAGATGTCAGGGGATTGCGAGAAGTTGCAGAAGACATCGAGTCCCGAATGTTCCTGTGGGGTGTATTGGTATCGGTGCAGCCCTTCCTGAAAAAGGGAAGGGGATAGGTGTTTTATGGCAGACGGAAATGCCGGAATTACAAGGACGGACGCTGGATCTCTCGACACCAAGAGCCCAGGCCATGAATGGGAAAGGGTATGGAAGGTCGTTCACGATGGGACGTCCGATAGAATGTTGGTATTTGATGGTTCCGTCGGGAAGAAGAAGGCGGTAGTCCGCTTCGTAATCAGTTTTCTCCCTGACGCATCTCTCAAATAGATCCCGAACCCGCTTCCGATCCTCAGGATGAATCCTGTTAAACCAAAAGTCAGACCTTGAACAGTCGTCACCTGGTTTGACGTCAAACGACCTGAGCATTTCCGGCGAATTCGTTACAATCCCGGATGAAGCGTCTAGACTTCAACTCCCCGAATGGCCTAGTCTCTGAGCCTCAAACAGAGACCATTCGCTGCGCCGTAGATTCTCCTCTGCTTTCTTCCGTTCTATCGCGATTCCAGCGATGCTAGTTGCGTTTTAGATTAGGTGGATATCTTTTGGACTTGGGCTTCGGACTGATCGGAAGTAAAACGCAAAGGTTCCAAGAATTTCACCTTGGTGAGATAGGATTGGTGCAGACCAGCAGCGCGAATGCCATGTGCTGCGATCATGTTGCGCACCTGTTCAAGGATTGGGTCCGTCAGAACGTCGCTGACGAAAACAGGCTTGCGCTGGTTTACCGCTGCGCCGCACGATTCGCCCCGTGGGCCAACTACAAATCCGTCAAGCGCCGCAACGTAGGATTCGGGAAGGTTTGGCGCTGCAATAGCCCGCATGTGTACACGGTCTTGATCAAGAAGCCAAACCGAGCAGAGCATTCCTTCACGATGAGATTCAACAACCCGCGCCACGCTCGTCAGCACTTCCTTCAAAGAGGCGCCTGCGAGAATCATTCTCAATATTTCGAGAATATCCTCACTGGCGAGGCCTTTCACCAATATGCCATCCGGCTGCGGATCGGTTGAGCGGACAGGCTGGTGGAAACCATCTTCTCCGGATGCCATCCGCAAATTATAGTCCACCTGGCGATTCCAAGCCTTTTTGGCTTAAAGAAGGAGAAATTGATTCGTATGGGTTCAGTGCAACTTGCTGATTTCCTTCGATTGAGGCCAATTCCGTTAAGTTCCGATTAGACTACTTCCATGGCCGTTAACCGGAGGGTTGGGCGGAAGGAACTCGCAATTTCCGAACAAGGGTAGAATAAACCGTTGTGATTCTGGTTGCACAATAGTTGCACAAATGCTCCCGAACAGAAGCTCTTTGCCCGACAATGAGGCAACTCATCCGAACCTAACCTATTGATCCCGAACAATAGCGTGTGGAATCGGGAATTTGCTAAACCGTTGTACGAGCTAAAACTTGTACCGGGGGTTCGAATCCCCCCTCTCCGCCAGATTCCTCTAATTGCAGCCAGCGTCGAGACTTTGCTCCAAGCGGGCCGGCATAATTTCAAAAAGGTTTCGGCGGTATTCAAGATAATGTGCTGGCCAACTGCTGACCTGAGAGTGAGGAATCCCCGAGACTGCTGAACGCTGGATATTCGCTAGGGGATTCGTTGGCCGTTCAACTCCATCGCCAAAGCCCAATTCTCGCTGCCTGCAGGGTTCTTTTGCTTGTCTTAGGTTCTTCGATCCGTTTCTGCATCTTCTCCCCCGCTTGGAGCACGGTAGACTCGTTGGCGATATCGGAGATACCACGCGCCATGCTCCTCGTGCAGATAGCCATTTTGGTAACGGGAAAATGCTTTCGTGGCAGCTTTCATCTGTGAGCTGAGACTACATACTAATGATTATCGGCAGCCACGGTGGACGATCAGAAAAATAACGCAGCGACTCGCTGAAATTGCAGCCACCGGCGAGAATATGACATCGCGGCGTAACGCACGCTGATCCGCTCTCACAAGGAGCGAAGGCGTGGAACTCTTTTGTAGAAACTTCCACAAACCGTCCTTGCCGTCTAATCTGGGTGGCGTCCAAAACCGAACATACGATGTGTATCTTATTCCTTATGCTCTGCGTTGATAAGGGAAGTCGTCTGAAGTCTCCCCCTCTTGTGCCGTTGACGCAACCGAGTGTGAGGAACTACGAGAATCGGAGCAGGCATCCGTGCCGGAAAGCGACGCTTCAGAATCGATTATCATGCCTATCGACTGCCCGGAATGCGGCCAACCGATGTTCGTCCGAGTTGGCTTGAGTCCGGACACAACCAGAAATCAAATTGAATGCATCAACTGCAACGGTTTCATGGTTGCTCTCGTGCCGGGTCCAGTCATCGGCCGTCCGTGGAAGGCGGATAGCGATCCTCCAGCGGTCAGCAATTCGCTGTAAGTTGAGATCTCATGCTTTCTGAGCACGAAGCACGCCTTTGACAATGGAATTGTGAACTCGAAGCCCGCCTCGGTCGTAGTCAATAAAACCAAGTCTGCGGAATTTGTTCATAAATAAATTGACCCGGCCGCGTGTTGTGCCAACCATATCCGCCAAAGTTTCTTGAGGAAGAATCGGAGCTTTGATTTCGGCCGATCCGTCGCTGCCCGTTCGGTCAAGAAGCAGGAGCAGGCGGGCCAAGCGTTTCTCAGCGGAATTGCGGAGCTGGTCTACCAGATCAGCTTCAATTCGGGCACTTCTTCTGAGCAAATACGAAATGAAATAGTTTCTAAAGTCTGGTTCTTCGCGCAGTACACGTGACATCTCTTTCTTCTGAATCCCGAACACTGTGGTAGGTTCCATCGCCGTCGCCTGTGCCGCGTGCTTGGAGAAAGCCTCGCTCAGACACGCTTCCCCCAGAAAATCGCCGTCCGTCAAAAGGGCGATCACACCCTCTTTGCCGTCTTCTGCTATCGTCGATAATTTCACCAGTCCCGAACTGATGTAAAGTGCGGTCGAGCAGCTCTCACCTTGAGAATAGATCGTTTCTGCCTTCTCAAAGCTCGTGATTCGTTTCGCCACGCGATTGCTATTTAAGAACGCCTCCGGATTGAATCCAGCCTTTCCATTTAATCGCTCAATCATAGTCAGCCTCCGAGCAACGCAATCTCAAATGGTGGATGAGGGGGAGCGCCCCTGGCGGGAGTCAAGCGCCGACGTCGCAGACTTCCCTACTACCCATGGAGAATAGAGAGACTTACTTGTGGGCGTAATACTGGAAATACCTGATTTTTAAAATCAAAAACGAGGACGCAACCACGGCCCCAATCTAAGCTGTCGTGTCACGGCCAGGAGCCTCGACCTGATATCGATGGGAAGCTGAATCCAGCTCCTGATCAGCCCTGTAGGCTGAACAGGTTAATGCCGCATCATCCGATGTAAACCTATTTTTCAAAGGTGGTGTTTATGGCCCAAAGCAAACAGGTGGGGTTTCTGCGGCGCAAAGCTCCCTTGCACAGGTTTGTGCCAACATGAGCAATCAGAGTGGAGATAGGTCAACGCATAGAAACGTGCGAAGGACGGGTACTGTGCAACGCCTATTCAGAGCTGAATCCTAGCCGAAGGCTAACTTGCCTGCAGTTCCAGGACCCCAAGGCTTGGAAAGGTTTTAGAAACGCGCCTGCTAGACAGGCCTGCGGCCTTGAATGACACGGATCAGAACGACGATGAGGGCCACAACGAGCAGGATGTGAATGAATCCTCCCAATGTGTAGGAAGTGACGAGTCCCAAGAGCCAGAGAACCAATAGGATGACCGCTAGCGTCCAAAGTAAGTCCATAGTCTTCTCCTCAGTTCAATCCTTATTGACCAAGCTGTTACGACAGCGGACCTGAGCCTGAATCAACATTGACGGGCAGAGGTTACTTGGACAAGGTCCATCGCACCATCAGGTGATGCTTGTAGGGTTCGCGACAATTTGATGTAGCGATTCCGATTTGACTTGAGCGCTTACTGCCAACATTAACATTTTCAACCAAGGACATTTCAAATGAGAAAGTAACAGTGTGTTCGTGAGGAGGGAGCCGGGCGACATTCGCGCTACGCCAGGCCCCTTCCGCTCGCGATTCTGATTTGTGTTATTGCTGACAACTCTGAAATCAGCGCTGTCCAGCACCGCGCTTCTTCTCGTTGGAAATCGAGTGATCACGCTCTCCCTGATTTCCTTGCCGTGTTTCCTGTCTTGAATCTTCGCTACGGAAGGCCCGTGCGAACTCATCCACTTGTTTCTCCGCTTCCTGCCTTACGATCCCGTAGCGTTCCTGGATCTTTCCGATCAGTTGATCTCGTCGTCCGCGAACCACGTCGAGATCATCGTCTGTCAGCTTTCCCCACTTTTCCTTTACTTTGCCCGAATACTGCTTCCATTTTCCTTCCAACTGATCCCAGTTCATCGGAACCTCCTAGATATTTAATTCCCTTTGACGCGTGGCGGCTCGAGCTTGTGCCCGCTGGGAGGAAGCCGAACGCCGCGGAACAAGGAAAACATACGAGCATAAGAGCGCATATAGAGAGAAACCCTGAGAGCCGGCAGGAGAGAAACGTATTCGCGTGGACTCAAAGGTGCCTACAGCTTTCCCCCGCGTCGTATAGGGTCTCCGCGGTATGGAGGCCGCTTTGCGGTTGCCTTACAAAGGGACTGAATCGTGGCCGATCCAGAAAACAGCCCGCGGAAATTGGCGTGATTCCGGTCCCGGGGAAAGTTGAATTGGAAACAGAAGGAGGTTGTGATGTTACGTTGGGCACTGGGATTCTTTATCGTGGCGCTTTTGGCTGCACTGCTCGGCTTCTCAGGGATTGCAGTGGCCGCGGCAGGCATCGCGAAGATTATCTTCTTTGTTTTTCTAGTTCTTTTTCTTATTTCGCTGGTAAGCCATCTCCTGCGTCGAACCTGAGACGACTGGATGCGCGCCTTCTCAATTCAATCGGTTATAAGCGGTTGAATTGTGTTTATGGACTTAAAACTCTGGAGGCACTATGAGCGGAAGAACAGTCCTGGGAATAATACTTGTCGCACTCGGCCTGTTTGCAATGGCATACCAGGGATTGACCTACACAACACAAAAGAAAGTCGTGGACATGGGTCCAATACAAGCAACGAAGGAACAGCATCACACCATTCCTCTTCCTCCGATTCTTGGAGCATTGGCGCTGGTCGGCGGGATCGTTGTTGTCATCTCCGGCCGGCGCGGGAACTAGGGGTCCGGTTGCACAAAAATTCGAAAGATAATGATGGAGGGTATGTTTATGAATTGTTTGGCGACTATTTTGGCGGGCGCGATGATGCTGACGCCCATGCTATTCGGAAGGACGACCGACGAAAATGCAAAAGATGAACACAATCGATTGCAGAACGCCGGTACGGTCATGCAGGAGATTTTGGACATCCCGGACGACATTCCTCAAGATCTCCTCGACAAGGCTCGGTGCGTGATTGTCATGCCGTCCGTGCTAAAGGCCGCTTTCGTAGTTGGGGGAAGTTACGGGCGGGGTACCATGGTATGCCGAACGGGCAAGGATTTTTCCGGTCCTTGGGGAGCCCCTGCGATGTATGCCCTCGAGGGCGGCAGCGTGGGACTCCAGATCGGGGGAGAAGCCACGGACCTGGTGATCCTGGTGATGAACAACCGCGGCGCGAGCAGCCTGCTGCATTCCAAAGTCAAGCTGGGCGCGGATGCATCCATAGCCGCTGGACCAAAGGGGCGCACCGCAGCGGCGGATACAGACGCTTATCTGCGTGCCGAAATGCTTAGCTATTCACGAGCGCGCGGCGTTTTCGCCGGCGTCTCGCTGGAAGGCACCACTTTGCGGCCGGACGACGACGCGAATCATCGCCTGTACGGCAAAGACGCCTCAGCGGCCACAATTCTCACGGAGCCAAAGATTGACGCTCCTCCTTCAGGAAAGATGCTTGTTGGCCGTTTGCAAAAAGCATCTCCTCAGTTGAAGTCGTGATGCAGACAACGCGCGAGGATAGGGCGAGGCGAACATTGCCTCGCCCCATTTTTGTGCGCATAACTCACTGACGACCGCAGATAGACAGGGACGCCCGACCGCACCTTGAAGCATGCCGTATCGTTCGCAGACAGGCCATCAACCGATCCGGTTTAATCGCTAAGGAGCTGAAAATGTAACATGTGAGCCCGCGCTGAGGTCCGGCCCACCAATTGCCCTAAGAGTGCAATATACAGGAAAAACAGTATAGGTTTTGGGGAGGATAAGGACTATCCGTAGATTGTAGCTTGTGGAAGGATCGTAATGGCGTTTTTGAGCTCAGGGAAACCGGTAGTCGGTTTCCACGGCGAGAGGTAACATCAAGATTCCACTTTAAGAACGGAGGCCAGGCCTGTGCGAATTCTTGTTGCCGATGATCACGACATCATCCGTCGGGGCCTGAAACAGCTTCTCACTTCGCGGCCAGGCTGGGAAGTTTGCGGCGAGGCTAAGACGGGGCGAGAAGTAGTTGCCCTCACTGAGCAGCTCAAGCCTGAAATTGTGGTCCTGGACATCAGCATGCCAGAGTTGAACGGACTGGAAGCAGCTCGCAGAATTCATAAGCTATTTCCGAAAACGGGGATTCTGATTTTGACGTTACATTTCTCGGATCAACTTTTGCGGGACATCATCGAGGCAGGTGCCCGGGCCTATATCATGAAATCCGATGCCGATCGGGACCTGGTCAGCGCGGTGGAGGCTCTGGCGAATCATCGAACGTTTTTCACGGCGCGCGCAGCAGAAATGCTCCTGAATGGCTTCTCCACGCAGAACTCGGTACAAGATCCGGAAACTCATTTGCGAAATAGGCTTACCTCCCGCGAGCGCGAAATCGTACAGCTTCTCGCAGAAGGAAAGAGCAGCAAGGAAGTAGCAGTGGCTCTCGGAATAAGCGTCAAAACAGCCGAAACTCATCGGGCAAATATCATGAGAAAACTCGAGATCCACTCCGTTAGTGAGGTTGTACGCTATGCGGTAAAGAATCAAATCATCGAGGTGTGACGCTCCCCGCGGTCACCCACGGCGAGTCCTTGTTTGGATGAGGAACACTTTGGAATTCGATGCTGGTTCAAATAATCTGCGGGTCCTTGTTAGACCGGGTACCTGACGCCCATCGGGGACTTGAGGAGACAGAGGCCCATGCCTAGAGTACTTATCGTAGATGACCATGCTTTTATCCGCCGCGGCGTTCAAACAATATTGAACCCATTCCCCGAGTGGAACTTTTGTGGTGAAGCGGATAACGGAAACGATGCCATCCGCCTGGCTCACGAACTAAAGCCGGAAGTCATTATCATGGATGTCTCCATGCCCGGGTTGAACGGTATCGAGGCGACTCGCCTGATTTGCAAGTCTATACCCGAATCGAAGATCGTTTTGCTTACCCTGCACGAATCGGCGGAATTGGTGCGGAAGGGCTTTCGCGCAGGTGCCAGGGGTTTTCTGCTAAAGACAGATGCGGAGCAAGAGCTGGTGAGAGCTCTCACTGTGGTGATCGGCGAGGGTACATATATCAGCCCAAAGATCGATCACGAAGTGGTGAAAAGCGTAATCAGTGAACTTAGTGGAACCCACTGATCTCGTGCCTGTATGCAACTTCGTACTTTTTTGTTTTTGTTCCCTGCCCGGATTTTGATGCCTTCTATGTGCGTTCCTACATTCGTATGTCATTGCCAATACTGTAAACACCCGATGTGATTGGGATTTTGAATCGTTCACACTTTCCTCCCAGGCAGAGGAGGGTTTCAGTGATACAAAATGCCAACGAAACACTACCGATGACACGCGACGCCTTCGTCGAAAGCCTGAATGAAGATCTGGCTCGCGAACATCAATCCATCATCGCTTCGGTTGTGTACTCCCAAGTGCTTAAGGGCGCGGAATACCTGAATGTCGCCCAGGAGCTCGAGAAGCTCGCCGCGCAGGAGTTTCAGCATGCATTGACAATCGCTAGACAAGTGGATCATCTCGGTGGAACACCGATTTTCCAACCAATTCCGGTTTCAGGTAGCGCACGACGCTAAGCCGGATGCAGATGACTACGCTTGTTTCTCGATTAGTCCGACTTCTGGCGGCCATACAGTGACTGCATACGCTGACGGGTTATTAAGTCAGGAACTCTACATCCTAGAGGTTCAGTCAACCTTGGAAACGAAGGAGACTTATATGTTCATCGTCTTGTTCGCAGTTTTGTTGCTCGCGTGGCTGGGGGGATTTTTGGTTTTCCATGTATCCGGCGCGCTGATTCATATTCTGTTACTGTTCGCGGCCCTCTCGTTGATTGTCCATTTTTTCCAGCGCAAGTCCGTATTGTGAACAACTTGCCCGATCGCCCCTGAGCCCAACCATGGTGCGAGGAGATTTCGCCCAGGAGTTTTGCAGATGGTAAGAGGGAGAGCAATAGGTCTCAATAATGCGAAGCTCAACGGACTTGCTACAACAGCGCCTATTAAGCCGTATTGCGTGGCTTCTCTGGGTCATCGTGCTCGTTCTTCTCATGGCTTTTTGTTTCTTTGCCAGTTCCTTTTGCATCACGCTGCTGCTCGCTGCCTTTCTCGCGATCCTCGTTGATCCACTGGTGACCTATCTGGAGAGTTGGCATGTTCCGCGTTCCGCTTCCGCTGGAATTATCATAGTTGCTGGAACCCTGTTTTCCTGCTTCCTGACGTACGCCATTTACAACCACATCTTAGATATCGTGGAGACTATGCCCCTGTACGCCGAGCGCATCCGCGATGTCATTAAACCTTTGAACCAGAAGATCGCCAAAGTTCAGGAAACCGCTGGCAGCCTGAATCCAGAGGTGCCCACAAAGAAAATCGCCGAGGTAAAGATTAGAGAATCTCCCAGTTGGCCTTCGTACATGATTCGAGGTGTCGGTCCGGTATGGAGCGCCATCATCATCATCGGAGTTGTGCCCTTCCTCATGTTCTTCAATCTGATACGCAAGGAACAGATAAAACAAAGGCTGATGCTTTCGTTCGGCGGCATGATTGACGTACCTCAATTCGTGGAGCGACTGACCCAGATGGTGAGAGGATTTGCGGCCGGCAACTTAATTATCGGGTCAGCAATGGCAGCCATTACGATTCTCGTGCTTTTCGCCCTGAAAATACAGGGCGCCATGGTTCTGGGAATCGTGAGTGGTTTTCTGAATTTGATTCCTTTTCTGGGCGTAATCCTCGCAGTGCTAATCCCTTCTGCGGCTGCGCTTTTGCAATTTAGTACAGCAGGATCGTTTGCCATTATTTTCCTGACAGTCGTAGGTCTTCATATCATTTCTGCAAATGCTCTAATTCCAAAGGTAGTCGGTTCGCGGGTCAATATTGGCCCGGTCGCGGCCACAGCAGGCATCCTTTTTTGGGGCTGGCTATGGGGCTTGATGGGAATTCTACTGGCTGTGCCTTTGACGGCATTTGTAAAGCTTGTGGCGGATTCTCATCCATCGTTCATACATATTTCCAATCTTCTTGGAGAGTCCTCGCCTCCTGCTTCATCCTGGATACGATCCGGCCGGGAATCTCTGTACAGGACAATTCCTTACATACGCAAGCGATCTCCCGTCAAAATAAAGCTCTAAGGACAATAGAATCCGTATCGGCAGATATCATTTCGCCTTCTACACGAAACCCCATCCCTCCATACGAGAAAGACCCGATGGTTGCGCGCGCGGCGCCCTAGTAGTCTGAATGCAATCGAACATCTCCTATACACCCTGACCAAGAACAGATGCCTGGCTGAACACAGGCATCTGTTCTCCCTCCTTAATTCGGAGAAACAACGTAGTCGTGAGTTAGGAATTGTGGGATGCCGCGGCGTGCCGCCGGACAAAAGCGCGTTAAAGAAGAAGGTCGATTACCGATTCACGAATTCTCACTGGCGAGAAATTTGCGCCCGCAAACCTGGAGCGATGCAAAATATAGCACGCGACTCTGGAATATTCCTGGGGAACCGTCCTGGGTTCACTTGCCCGCTTTGGGGACTGAGCCCTCGAGCTTATGGGGATCGGCGCCCCGATCATGCGCGAAGGCGGGATTGTCTTTTGTCCCGGTAATCTTGATCGGTAGGACTGTTCCAGCGTTTTCCCCTTTGAAAAAAGGGTCCAATGCCTTCAGGAAAAATGATTTTGCACCGGTAGTTGTCTGCGAAAGCTTGGCCTGCATCACGAGGTTGCCATGAAAATCCAGTCCGCCACCATCGAGATTGTAGGTTCCTCTCAGGTTGATCGAAGCGCCGTCCACACCAAAGTTTAAATTGGAAAAGTTCACGGCCCCGTTACGGACCTGAAATTTGCCGGCCATTTCCGAAACGACACTGTTGATTTCCATCGCTTTCGGCTGCCCTTGGCCTTTGCGGCTTAGGGTATCGACTTTCTCCTGAATCTCGCTGGTCGTGAATTGTCCATCGGCGATCCGGAATTCGCCCTGTATTCTTAATCGTTCGATCAGGTCCGATTCTCCCTCTGGAATAGCGATCTTTGCCTTTAACCTCGCGACGCCCGTCATAAGGGGCTGGTCCGTCTTGACAGCAAGACGGATAAGGTCGTCCACGCGGGCATCCTGCGAGAAAGCCTCCAACAGGATCGTCTTGCCTTTTACTTCAGGATCAACATCTTCAATCTTGCCGCTGGCTAAAATCGTAGTGTGCCGAAACCTGGCTGTCACGTTGTTAAGATACGTGTCGCCATTGGTGCCGTCCACCACCGCGGAGAATTCTGTGTGCAATGACATCGGGTGCCCCGCCGTTCTCAGGCAGAAATCTGGAGTGTCCGTCGTTCCCTCGACTTTCAAATAATCAAGGGGGCCGCTAAAAGTCCCATCGGAAGAGAGAATTCCGCGAAGCCCTTTCAGTGTTCCAAGATCCGCATTCTGAAATCTATATTTTCCCATTGTTAAGCTCTTGCTCGGAGCGTCTGCTTGCCAGGGTCCAAACTCGCCAGTGGTTTCAATCTCGCCCGCCGGAACGCTGTTCGTGAGCGTTGCATGGAACGCAGCGGGACGATCAAAACTGACATTGTGGAGCTCGAGGCGGTGAATGGGAAATTCCCTGGGCGGTTTTTCAGGCTGGGCTCGCAGAATAGCGATGATGGCATTATCGGCGCGCATGTCTTCGATGAGAGCCGGATATTTCTTTGCGAGGTCCTGGTCAGTCCGTTGAATCAAAGACTCGTCGCCGGTCTGCCGGGGCGGGATATGAATCTGTAAGCCCTCCAAATCCACGAATGTGATGTGCGGCTTGGCTCCCAGCAGACTGATCAGGTTCGATGTCATAGTGACTGCACGGACCTGAATAAGAGGGGGAATGTCAGTCCGGCCATGGTGCCGCAAAACCAGCTGATGAATCGTCACACGGACGCGGGGATATAGTGAAACGTCAAAAGTGGAAAACTCAACGTTGCTTGCAAAATGAGTTTGCAAAATCTTTTGGGCACGCTCACGCACCATGGCATGGATTCTGGAACCTAGTCCGTAGAGCGTAAGGAGCGGGAGGAGGACTACAAGGCCAAAAATGAAGGTCCACTTGCGCATAGAATTGGGCTGCCATCTCTTTTCTGCGGCACACTGGCCTTGTCCGCTGCGGCGCGGAGCAGCAAGCGTAGTCACTTCAATAGACAAGACCACGAAGGGAGGCTTTAAGAAATAGGCTAAATCCCTGATTTCACGCGTAGCCGCCCTATACCCACTCCAATGAGGTTTTGACGAGCGTCTTGTCCTGGATCCGCGAGCCAGGCAGGGCTGGGAGAGAAATACTACGCAGAAATCTAGATCGCCCTTAAGCTTACTGGTCGTTCCAGATTGGAGAGATGATCCTTGAGAATCACTTGCTCTCGGTCAATCGCCGGCAGCCATTCTTCCTTGCACTATACCGCCATTCCGCGCGCTGTAAATGAAGTACTCGCCGGGCGAACTCACTGCCAATCGAGCTAATTGGTTCTTTGCCTCTTCCAGTCCCTCGACAGCCTTTACCCAGATTGGGTGACCATCGGGTAGTTTCTTGAAGATGTCAAACTTCGCATCCATAACCGCCCCCCAATATTGGATTTGTTATCGCTGTCTGATATGAGGGCAACCATGCTTCCAACTCGTCAGCTCCATTAAAAGTATCCAAAATCAATCACTTGTGCGATCCGGCCTAGACAGATGAACTTTTGCCGGTCCTCAGATCGAGTGTTGTTTTCGGAACACCAGGTATTTTCTGCTTGCCGTTCGAGTACTGGAACTCAAGAAACCTCAAATGGATCTACCGTGTCAGCACTGCCCTGAGTAGCGGGTTGCAGAAGCATTCCATTTACAAGACTCGCTAACTGCTTGGAAAGAATGGTGGGCGAGTTTTCAACAAAGGGCGGTTTCTTCCCGGGGCAAATGCGAGGAGTGTTTGCCAAGAGAGCGCAGAAAGGGAGTGTCGGCTTCTAACCGGATTCGCGAATCCATTTGCTAATCCTCTTGTGACAACTCTAACGACGCTTCTGGTATCGGTACTCTGGCCGTGACGGTGGTTCCTCCCTGAGCGGAGGATAGTTCAAGACTGCCTCCCAGTTGGCGCACACGTTCATTCATACCGCGCAAACCCACGCCAAGTGCGCTCATCCAGTCCAGAGCCCGGTTTTCCAAATTTTTCGATTGAGTGCCGCAGCCTTCGTCAATGATCTGGAGGATTACGCAACGGCCCACAGTCAGAAGCCGGACGGTTGCCGTTGGACTGCCGGAGTGCCGGTGGACGTTCGTTAAGCTCTCTTGAAGAACGCGAAACAGGGCCAACTCCAGGTCGCCAGGAATGCGGTCAAATTCAGGAGAAACCTCAAAGGTCGTTTTGATTCCACTCCGCTTTGTAAATCCATCCAGATACCATGGGATTGCCGATTTCAAGCCCAGCTCTTCCAGCATCGGGGGATACAGCAGGTAAGAAATTGTGCGAACTTCCTTGATCGCCTCTTCAACCAGCTGAGAGCATTCGGTCAGTTGACTGTCATCATCTCGTTGGCCCCGTTCGCGCGAGGATTTGAGGGAATCCACTTTCATCTTTAAACCAACGAGGTACTGGCCCACGCTATCGTGAAGGTCTCTGCCGATGCGCCGGCGTTCATCGTCCTGCGTTTGCAAGAGACGTACGGAAAGTTGCCGGAGTGATCTTTCCGAATCCTGCACCTTTTTTTCGGCCGCCGTCCTCTCGGCTATCTCTTTTCGTAACGCCGCATTCGCTTTTATTTTCTCGGTAAAATCTCGAGTAACTTTTCCGAATCCAATCAGTTTTCCGGCATCGTTTCTGATGGCAGTAATGATCACGTTTGCCCAGAAACGGGAGCCGTCTTTGCGTAGACGCCATCCCTCGTCTTCCAGCCGCCCTTCCTTGGCGGCGATCTCGAGTTCCCGTTGCGGTTTACCCGCACGGATGTCTTCCTCGGGATAAAAGACGGAAAAGTGCTTACCGATTATCTCGGAGATTGCATATCCTTTGATGCGTTCGGCTCCCGTGTTCCAGCTTCTGACGTAACCCTGCACGTCCAACATAAAAATTGCATAGTCCTGAACGGCATCCACAAGAAGCCGGAATCGCTCATCACTGCGTCGGAGGGCAATCTTGGCTTCGCCGCTCGCAAAGGAAGCCTCGCCTTCGTCAAGCACAATCGCAGAATGTTCCGCGCATACTCTCATAAGCGGCTGAGAGTGCTTTTCGCCATTGAAGTGAGCCACCGGATAAGCGCATCGCAGCGAGAAGGCATGCTTCTTCGCCAATTCGTTCCAGAGCTGTTCGAGCTGTATGGCGGCCTCGACTTTACCCTCCGTCCACAATAGAGAAACCATTTCTCCAAATGCGGCAATTTCGCGACGTGCCGTTTTCGCGCGGGCCACGCTTTTAATTGCCCCGCCAACTATCGCTTCGAAGCGGCAGCTGTCGGGCATCTCTTCCACCATGATCTCCGATAAAAGTTCAGCAGCATCGAACTCAAGATACCTTCCCTCATTGGCGGCCTTGGGGATATCCAAACCTCGAGCCGTCAGCCGGTGCTGAAGTCCTTCGCGATGCAGCTTGGTTGCAATGACAAGCGCAGCATTGCCGGCACCCAAAGCACCACCGATATAGGCAGCCAATGCCTCAAGCAGGGAATCGCTCTCTTGATAGAAGTAGGCAACATGGTCGCCCTGATAGGGACTGCCGGGCTGCCACTGAAGCATCAGATACCGGGGGTCGGGACTCAAGGCACTAGCAGTCATTTCAATTCTCCTGCCTGACATGCAGTGGCCACCCACTCCCATGTTTGGTTAACGGGTCCGGTGACCACATCATCGTGCTTGATAATGGTTACCCTATTTCTGTTTGACCGTAGCACACTCGTTTGTTGAGGTCACTTCTAAAGGTCCGGCGGACATCAAAAATTCCAGCGTCTAATCAACTAGGAGCGTCCTGACGAGGCGGATCGCGTCCCGTGCTTTTTATGCAAGTACATATCCTGGTCCGCGTGGGCCATGAGTTCTGCAAGCGAGCCGGTGGTTTCGGGATCGAACCTTGCTATGCCGATGCTAAATGACAGCTTATAACGAGACTCCTCCGCACTCGCCTGTTCAAGACCCCTAGCCATCCGAGCCACGATCGCATCGCGGTTTGAGAGAGAGGCTGACGAGGCTAGCACAGCAAACTCGTCTCCACCGAGGCGCGCCAGGATGTCCGAATCGCGGAAGGTCTCCTCCAGCGCATCGGCGGCCCGGATTATTGCCAGATCCCCCTCCTGGTGTCCGAAGGCATCGTTAATCCCCTTCAGATTGTCCATATCGAAAAAGAGGAGTAAGACGTCTTGAGAGTGGCGACGAGCGAGCTTCAGTTGGTGCATCGCCGATGCCAGAAAACCGCGCCGATTGTAAAGGCCGGTAAGTTCGTCCGTGACGGCCAGTGTACGAATTTCTCGATCCAGCAGCGACTGCCTTATGGCGCACGATGCTGCTCGTCGCAGAACATTGTCAAGGCTTCCCGGCATGGGAGAGCCTGACTTTAGGGAGTTAGAGATCTCCTCTAACGCAGACAAAAGTTGGTCGAGCTCCGGGTCGTCCGAACGCAGGGCGGAGGCGAGTAGAGACTCCAGAGATTCTTTGTGAACAACGTTTCCACGCGCTATGGAAAGCACTCCGGCAGCAGACCTGGAACTCTCTGCCGAGAGCCTCCTACGGGCCCCATTGTCCCCATTCCAGCTATCGGAACCTCGGAGTGACATCGGCACCTCTCGCGTGCGAGCCGATAAAACTCGACACTGGGTACCACTGTAGTGTTCCAAACATTATCAAAGCCATAGGGTAAATGCTGTACAAGGCCGTACGAATAAGCCTTGAATTTTGAGGCTGCCGTAGAACCGAGCGCTCAGTCCGGCTTCAAATTCTATAAAACTTCGCCCGCTTAAATCAGTCAGGAAGAACACCCAGCGATCTCTCACAGCGAACTCCAATCGGACCTCCCTGTAAATATTACAAGCGAAGATGCGGAAACTGCCCGTTTCTGCGAACCGGGCCCCAGTCCACAAGGTAGCTTCCTAACTCTAGAGAGCCAAAATGCACGACTTGTCTCAGATGGCTAGCAAAGTGCACGAAAGTACAGGCGGATGAGGCAGCAACGATTTATAAAAGCAGCGATTTGTAGCAAATCTCAATCGCTTCTGGAAGAATGTGGGAGAACCCTGGCGATCTGGAGCGAGCATCGAGCGGAGATCCTGCGTGGGCGTTTGGTTGGCAAGGAAGGACGCGAACTCCCGTAATTGCCTGCGAAGTACACTCGGGCCTAAGGAGATGCCTTCAGGCCGGCTCGCTTTCTAATCCTTAAGTAGTTAGGCTTGTCATTTCGGGCCCTTGTAGTTTCATTGTAGATACCCTCCGAGCACTGCCCCAGTGAGGGTTCTTATTTAGCGTTCGCCTACTTACATTCCTGTCCGGGAGGGCTATATGGAAACAGTATCTCGTTGCTTCGCTCATGTCCTTTTGTTCGCCTGCCCGAATTGCGGGATTCCTTTAGCTTCCGCATGCGCAAGCGCGGAGAGGAATTTGGAGACCGCGGATGTGCACTGGTTTAACCCACACTGCCCCTGTGGATGGACAGGATCAGTGATCGGTATTCAGGCCATAAAGCACTGGGTCGAAGATTGGAGAGTTCCCATTAAACTAGGAGCGGATGGGGCAGGTTCGTGTGAGGGTGGGGCGGCCCGATAGGGCTTGAGCCACAATCTGCGCTGTCCGGGCAATTCGAATTTCGCGCCAGGTCGGCGTTCCTCCAAATCCTGTGATTTGGCCACCCCCCGTTTCAGCTCTGCCTACAACGCGTGTGTGTTAATAAGCCACTCGATCAATTCGATTTCTCGCGCGGAACCTTGGCACCCTTCTTTCTAGCTTCAGAAAGCCCAATCGCGATCGCCTGCTTTCTGCTCTTGACTATTCCTCCCTTGCCGCCTTTTCCTGAACGCAGAGTTCCGCGCTTTTTGCGACGCATCGCGGACCGCACTGACCTGCTTGCCGCTTTTCCATATCTCGCCATTTGTCCCTCCGATCGGAATGTTTCCGTGGCGTTGAGCTCCGGGATGAGCAAATGCTGGCCCAAAGCATAAAAGGAGCTTTTCCGCCACGAGCCGGCCCAAGCCGGAGCGTGAGGATAACGCAATCGTTTTTAAGGGATCCATTCAGGACTTTCTGTACATCACCCAGCAACTCCCTGTAGGGACGGCAGGCAATAGCAACTCACCTTTATCCGAGGGCAGTGATTTCTTCCCATCCAAGCGGCTTCCAACAAAATACACGCTTCCTCCCAATGCCATACCCGTTTCCCCGGATGGCTTCCCGAAGCTGGAAGTTGTCTATTGGCAGTGCACCGCATTGCCGGAATTTATTTTCGAAGAGAAGTGACGAATTTGAATTCATAGGAGATCTCATGGAAATGAACCGCTTGAAGCATCTTTACATCGAGGAACTAAAGGATTTGTACAGCGCGGAAACTCAGCTGGTGCAGGCGATTCCCAAGATGGCGAACGCCGCGTCTTCCGAGGATTTGCGCACGGGCTTTGAAGAACACTTAGGCCAAACGAAGGAGCACGTTGTGCGTCTGGAAAAGATTCTCAAGTCTCTGGGAGAGAGTGGGAAGGGTAAGAAATGCAAGGGCATGGAGGGTCTCATCAAAGAAGGCAGCGAAATGATCGAGGAGGCTCCCGCGCCCGAAGAACTAGACGCTGGCCTTATCTCGGCCGCACAACGAGTGGAACACTATGAAATTGCCGGCTACGGCTGCGTCAGCGCGTACGCCAAACTTCTCGGGGAACACCAAGCAGTAACGCTATTGAAGCAGACGCTCGATGAAGAAAAGGCGACAGACGAGAAGCTAACGGAATTGGCAGGCAGCATCAATCTGGAAACCGCCGAATCCGAGGATTCGGAAGAAGGCAGCCACAGGTCGAAGAAAGCCAAGGCAGTCCGCGCCTAGCGAGCTTTTGTGGATTGGTAGAGGTCACAAATTTCAAAAGGAGAATCAACTATATGAAGGTAAGTTGGATTAAATTGCAGCGATTGCTGTTACCTCTGGGTTCGTTGTTGTTTAGCGCATCACTGATGGCTGCATCAATCCCGGTGTATCAAGACCCCCAGCAGACACCGCCGGACAACACCAAACAAAACAAGGATCAGACAGACCCTACCGCGGATCAACAGAAGATGAATCCCGCGGACCGCGCCATTACTCAGAAGATTCGCAAGGCGATCCACGAGGATTCCACGCTCTCGAGCTATGCCCACAACATCAAAATCATCACGCAAGACGGAAAGGTTACCCTTCGCGGGCCAGTGCGGTCCGCAGATGAGAAGAGCAACATCGAGGCCAAGGCGGTGGTTGTGGCCGGACAAGGTAACGTAACCAATCAGCTCGAGATCGCCCCCCCGAAATAATTGAGGAAAGAATGCAACTGGATGGAATCCAAAGGAGAAAGAGAAATGTCAGCTAAAAAAACAGGAGTATTCGGGATTTACTCAACACGCATTGCAGTCGAAAATGCTACGGATTCTCTCATCCGCGCGGGCTTTCCTGCGTCGGATATCTCCGTACTATTGCCGGAGAGTCTTGGCGGTCCCAAGGACATGGGGACCGAAAAGGCAACGAAGGCGCCCGAAGGTACCGCAGCGGGAGTGACCACCGGAGCCGCTATTGGCGGCACGCTCGGCGTGCTGGCAGGGGTTGGACTCTTGGCGATCCCCGGCTTGGGCCCTTTCATCGCGGCCGGTCCGATTATGGCAGGGCTGGCGGGATTGGGTGTTGGAGGGGCGGTTGGGGGAGTTACCGGTGCCTTGATCGGCATGGGGATTCCTGAATTCGAAGCGAAGCGGTACGAAGGCCGCCTGCAAAAGGGTGGAATACTACTCTCCGTGCATTGCGACACGTCCGAGGAAATCAACCGTGCCAAGGAAGTGTTAAAGGCCAGTGGCGCGGAGGATGTTTCTTCGACGGGAGAATCCTCCGTTGATGACAAGCAAACCGATCGTGACGCCGCCGCGAAGGCTGCTCGCAGGTCCTATTAATCCAAAAAGGGGGAAGCCGCACTGCGGCCCCCCCCTTTTCTATCTATCAGCAAATTCAAACAAGTACAGCCTTGTCGCCTGGAGAAGATGCTTAGGCCTTGTTTTGTGTGGAGAAGTTGGTTCCCAACTCTTTCCCCTGGTGGCGCGCGAGGTCTCGCAGCCACTGGTCGATCGCGGAGTGCTGCTCGGTTCCCATTTCTTCAAACAGCACGCCCATGCCGAAGATCCCGAAGCCGCCACCCGAATGCATGTACAGCACTTTGCCGCTCAGTTCGCAGGTGTTCGTGCCATCACAGATGCGGAGATGCAATTTCGTGCGAAGGGGGATCGGTTCGAGCGCATCGATATAGCAACCACGAGAGCTTAGTTCAGCAAGCTGCGCGCGAACCCCGGTTCCGTCACGAAGGGTGACTTCGGCTTCCGCGAAAAACGAGAACCGCGGGTTGGTGCGATTATTCTTGTAGTGACCATCGGACATGGTGTACCTCCAGTCCGTAAACGTCGAGTTCGAGTAAGTACATTCTATAGAACCGCGCTGCAGCATATCCAAGCGAACAAGTTCATGTCCCGAAAGAGGTAACTGGCTCTCTGTACGGGTGACCCGGTCCTCGGGAGGGGCACTGGGGAGATTGTGCCGCCCGAGGTCTACTCGGTCCCTGCCGCAGCCCTTTGCAACCTTACTCCTATGCAAGTCTCGGCCCTTAATGCGGCATTCCAGACAGTCAGGACAAGGCGGCCGTAAACTCTTTTTTTTATAGAAATTACGAAGAAGCAATCAAAATTAAGTGGCCCTGCCCCCTGCCAAGACCGCAGTTGAGGCGATCCTAGAGTGTCCAAGATGGCAATAATCTGCAGGAAAGTCCCCTGAGAATAGTACTGGTGGCCCATTCGGGCGAACAATAGGAAACGCTAATAAGTACTAATCGTTCTAGGACTCCGTTCATTCGGTTGCACTGGCTCCTTCTGTAGATGTGTTTCGGAATGAAGTGATTTTTTGGAAGGAATTAACGGCCGGCACGCATACGAAGGCGCATTTCCGAGGTAGCAAGCAGTTCGTATTCGAGACCGGTTTGCGGTCATGAGCAGGGAGGCGGTATGGCCTTAGACGCACTGGATCAGAAAACTCTGAACAGCCTCCCCAGGCTGTCCGAGGTCTATGACGCTTACGGCGTCGAAGTCAATGCGTTGTCCCTGAACGAAATTTTTGCGCTGTACGAGCGCGCCGGCTTTCTCTATCCCGAAAAGGCTGCCCGACTTATTCCGCACCTCAAACAAGTCAGAGACAACTGGCGGCGAATGTTACGGGCCGGCGATTCGCTTCTATACGTCCTTACGGCCGGTGAGAAGAAAACGGGCCTTGCCTCGATCGCAGTTTGGCGTACGACGCATCACGGCTGGACCTCGCAACACCTGGTTTCCGAAAACAACCCGATGGCGTCCCGAGCGGTAATGCTCGCGGGAACGGCCGCCAGTATTTTGAAGGGGGTTGATGAATCGCATCAAAATTGGTTCCGGCCAGAGAACCGCTTTCCCTCTCGGGTGTTCGGATCCATGGTTCAGACAATCGGGGAGTCTCTCTCTTCTGTACAGCGGCATATGTATTTTGCGCTGCCAAAAAATTCGCCACTCCCCTCAGGGGGCAGAGTTCGTGTTGTCCCCTATGATTCTTCTCACGAAGAAGCCCTTTGCCTGATCGCCTCGGTAGCGCGTGGCAGCATTTACCTCACCGCAGAGCAACTGGCCAGCGACCCGGAATTGAAAGAGGTGGACCAGTTGTACCGAGCGGTAGGGCTGCGGCGGACGCGCCAGATATGGCTGGCCTACCGGAGATACAAGGATGAGCCGATCGGCGCGGTAATTGCCTATCGCGGTCCTTTGGGCCTGAACTTCAGTTATATAGAAAATCGCTGCGACCTGCTTTTGCATCCCACGCTTCCCGAAGCTGAAGTTGAGGATGTTGTAGCCGGACTCCTTAAATCATCCGCACCCGCTTACAGGGACTTTGAACTTGACACGATTCCGGTGATCGCCGAGGAAATTGCGGCACCGGCGCTGGTCCATCTGGGTGGTGAGTTCGTCCGCCACTATTGCCAGGGAACGTGGGTGCAGAAGGGGCAGCTGCGCTTCTATCGTCACATTGATGGCTTTTACTCAAGACTCCTGGCGCGCGCAGAAAAACATGCGATGCAGCCAAGTCTTATTGGGCAGGGACACTGATGAGCCAGACCACGCCAATTGACTACATCATGGAAGACCCGCGCGAGGCATTGCGCCTCGAGCAGAAGGTCGATCCCGTTGAGTGGGTACAGAAGTATCTAGCACATCGAGTTTGCCCCGGCGCGGAGGTTCTTTCCGTGGGATGCGGTCCCGGCGTCATTTTGCGCTCTGTCGCCAACCTGGATTCGTCCATCAAGGCAACCGGCATTGACATCAGCGCAGAGCGCCTGCGGCAAGCGATGGAAAAGAATCGCGGGAATTCACGCCTGCAATTTGTTCGCGGGAACGCGGAGTCGATGGAATTTCCGTCCAACCGTTTCGACCTGGTGTACTGCCGGATGTTACTTCAATACCTGAAGGAAAAAGAACGAGCAGTGTCGGAAATGGCGAGGGTTTGCAAGCGCGGAGGCACCGTTCTGCTGCAGGACCTGGATGGCCAGCTATTGTGGCACTACCCGGAAGCCCCCAACGTACAACGAACCCTTGAAAAGGTGGTCGCCGCTCTGGCCACAACCGGGTTTGACCCGTTCGTGGGCAGGAAATTGTTTTGGTTGGCGCAAAACGCGGGACTGACGAATATCAATGTCCAAGTTGAGTGCTACCACCTGATCGCGGGCGAGGTCGACCCCAACATCCTGAAGCAGTGGGAACTGAAGCTGGAAATTGCCAGACCGCAGATGAGCCGGGTGCTCGGCAGTGAAAGCGAAGCCAGGAGACAATCGCAAGCTTTTCTCGACTTTCTTCGCAGGCCGGACACGCTTACTTATTCGAACGTCTTCACGGTGACTGGGGAGAAGCCCCTATGAATTTAAGCGTCTCGGTGAATACAAGGGGAGTTTTCAGGGGGATGTTCTTCCGTGCTTGATGGACAAACGGGCCACGGTCGGGATCAGGCGAATAGCTCAATCCTGATTGTCGATATTGCTGATGTGGGGTGCGTAGATGAATGACAAAAAGAATCGTAATCCAAGGGAACGAAGAAGGACCACGTTCCGGCTGCCCGAGATGATTCAGCGTGGGGAATCGGGCACAACTCTCAGCGAAGGTCTTCAAGAAGGGAAGCAAACGATGTTGTTCAATTGCGACCACGGGACCCGCCCAGCGACGAGGGCAGTAAGAATTGTCCTGGCTACATTCCTTTCCGCCATGCTCGCGGGTAATGCGATTGCCCAGGATCAAAAAAGCGTGCCCGACGTCACTGCCATGAGCATGGAAGACCTGATGAATATGCAGGTGACATCCGTTTCCAAGCGCACGCAAAAGGTGGCGGACGCGGCCGCCGCGATTTTCGTGATCACGCAGGACGATATTCGCCGGTCGGGAGCGACCAGCATTCCCGAAGCATTGCGATTGGCGCCGGGTCTTGAAGTTGCGCGGATCGATCAGAATAAGTGGGCTATTGGCTCTCGCGGGTTTAATGGGCGATTCGACAACAAACTGCTGGTTTTGATCGACGGCCGAAGCGTTTACACACCGCTATTTTCCGGTGTGTACTGGAATATTCAGGACGTCCTGCTGCAGGACATCGACCGGATCGAAGTGATTCGCGGTCCGGGCGCGACCTTGTGGGGAGCAAATGCGGTGGATGGTGTCATTAACATCATCACCAAGCCGGCTGCATCCACACAGTCCGCAATTGTCGAAGCCGGAGGCGGAACCCAAGAGCGAGGCGCCGGTGGCGTCCGCTACGGCGACAAGATTGGGGATACTACCCACTACCGGATTTACGGAAAGTACTTTAATTGGGGACCATCCGATTACGTAACAGGCGCGACCGCACATGATGGCTGGGATGCCATCCGCGGCGGGTTTCGAGCAGACTGGACACCCGCGGGAGGCAATTCTTTCACATTGCAGGGAGACATCTACCGAAGCAATTACAATGAAACGCTGACTGTCCCTTCCTTGTCTGCTCCCTACTCGAACACCTTCCCTAACAATGGAACTTACAGCGGCGGGAACATCCTGGGGCGCTGGAATCGCACCACCGAAGGCGGCTCGATGTCCCTGCAGATGTATTACGACAACACCACCACGGTGGATCATTCGCTCTTCGAAGACCACCAAAACATTTTTGACATCGACTTCCAGGACGGGTTTCATGCGGGGAGCCGCCAACAATTCCTGTGGGGCCTCGGGTACCGATCTATTCTCGATGGAAACGACTCCAGCTTTACGGTATCGCTCCAGCCGAATCACGTTAACTTAAATCAATTCAGCACCTTTCTTCAGGACGAGATCAGCCTGGTTGATAATCGGCTGCGTCTGACCCTGGGATCGAAACTCGAACACAACACCTTCACGGGTTTCGAGGTTGAGCCGAACGCAAGGCTTCTCTGGACGCTGAGTCCAAACCAGTCCGTCTGGACTGCGATTTCCCGCGCCGTCAGAACACCGGCCTTGACCGAAGAAGGGTTGCGGTTGAATTCAGCGGTTGTACCTCCCGGCATTCCGCAGAACCCCACTCCATTTCCAGCCGTTTTGGCTGTTTTCGGCAGCCATCAGTTCCAATCGGAAGATCTTCTGGCCTACGAACTCGGTTATCGAGTGCAGGCAACCAGCAATCTCTCGGTGGACATAGCAACCTTCTATAACAGCTATTCAAACCTTCGCTCGGCGGAACCTAGCACGCCCTTTCCTGAGGGCGGTCCTGTTCCGACGGATATCGTGGTTCCTTTTGTCGCCTCAAATAAGATGAGCGGGGGAACCTATGGCCTCGAACTGTTTGCGGACTGGAAAGTGATCCCGAAGTGGAGACTGTCGGGCTCCTACAGCTATCTGCAAATGGACATACATAAAAACTCGGACAGTCAAGATCCCACGGCCGACATTCCGAACGGCTCTAGCCCGCGTCATCAATGGTATTTGCGGTCTTCGGTCGACTTGCCCAAGCATTTTGACGAAGATACGACGCTTCGATTTGTGGACCACCTCTCCGGCCTGAATTTGCCCGGTTACTACTCGTTGGATGCGCACCTGGGCTGGAGGCCGGTAAGAAATGTGGAATTCTCGATTGGCGGCCAAAACTTGCTCGATAACCGGCACTTGGAATTTTTGCCGGATTTCGTGAACACAGCTCCGACCGTAGTGAAGCGCAGCATCTTCGGAAGCATTACGTTGACGTTTTAGTTTGACTGCCGGATGAGCCGTTAAATTGTCGGTTCCCAGCGGACGGTAAATTTGATGTTGAGACGACTAACAATTCTGATTGTTGCGCTCAGTGTTTCGCTGAGTTGGGCTCCCGCAGCCTTTGCACAGGGCCGGGATTCGTCCGACTCCTCGGAATATCTGATCAAGGCCGGTTTCATTTTCAATTTTGCGAAGTTTGTGGAATGGCCGCCGGCCACCTTTGCCCAGCCTGAATCCCCCATTGTGATAGGGATTCTGGGCACGGATCCCTTCGGAACAATCATCGATCAAATCGTCCAGGACAAAAAGGTCAACGGGCGGGGAATCGCAGTTAAGCGGTTGAAGTGGGGAGCGGAGCCCAAAGAACTGAAAGAGTGCAAGATTTTGTTCGTGGGCGCTTCGGAAAGAGCACATCTGGACGAGTTGGTGCAGACTTTGCGTGGCTTGCCAATCCTGACAGTCGGTGAAACACCCGGTTTTGCAGAGCATGGCGGCGTGATTCGGTTGGTCCTTGAAGACAACAGGGTGCGGTTCGAAGTTAACGTTGAAGCTGCACGCCAGGCGGGGCTGACGATCAGTTCCAGACTGCTCACGCTTGCGAGAATCATCCAACAAACCACGGTGGACACGAGGAAACCTGGATGATTCTGCAGAACTTATCCATCAAGCGAAAACTCACGTTGATAACGATGCTGACCAGCAGCCTCGCGCTGGTCCTGTTTTCGGCCAGTTTTCTTATTTACGACCTGGTTTCTTTCCGGCACCTGCTCAGCCAGGATCTAATGACCCAAGCCGAGATCATCGGGTACAACAGTGCGGGAGCCATGGAGTTCAAAGACGAGCCCGCCGCAACCGCAACGTTATCCGCTCTCACGGCAAAAGAAGACATTGTCACGGCGGTTCTATACAAGCCTGACGGGAAGATTTTTACTCACTATTCTCGCGGAAACGCCACTCTTCCCGGAGATCTTCCGTCCCATTTGCAAGAGAGAGGCTACCGCTTCGAGGGCGGATACCTGGATGTCTTTCACGATGTCACCTTAAACGGGGAGCATCTTGGAACCCTGTTCTTGCGATCGGACTTGCGCCAGTGGAGCCAGAGAGCAAAACGATACGCAAGTATTCTGATTGTTTTTGTGCTTGTCTCCGGCTTGTTTGCTTTTTTTGTCTCTTCCAAGCTTCAGGGATTTATTTCCAGGCCAATTCTGCATCTGGAAGACACCATGAGGATGGTTTCCGTAAACAAGAACTATGGAGTTCGAGCCGTTAAATCTTATGGTGATGAAATCGGAAAACTGATCGACGGATTCAATACGATGCTGTCCGAAATCCAGCAGCGGGACACCGTTCTGCAAAGCACCAACGGCGAATTGAAGACCAGGACGCAGGAGTTGGAAGAGGAAATCTTCCATCGCAAACAAACACAGGAAGAACTGCTCAATGCGAAGCACGCGGCGGAGGAAGCCAACCGGGCCAAGAGCACATTCCTGGCAAATATGAGCCACGAGTTACGGACTCCGCTCAACGCCATCATCGGTTACAGCGAAATGCTGGAAGAGGAAACCTGCGACTCTGGAAAGGTAGAAAACGTCCAGGATCTCAAGAAGATTCAGGCGGCAGGAAAACACCTGCTAGCGCTGATCAATGACGTGCTCGACCTTTCGAAGATTGAAGCCGGGAAAATGGGGATCCACCTGGAGACGTTTGAAGTGTCACAAGTGATCGATGAAATGGTCACAACTCTCCAACCTGCAGCAGCAAAGAACGCAAACGCAATTCGCGTGCACCTTGGGGACAAGTTGAGCGTGATGCGAGCGGATATTACAAAAGTCCGGCAGATCCTATTCAACCTGCTCAGCAACGCCTGCAAATTTACGGATCATGGCACCATCACATTGAGCGCGGATCAGATCAGGGTAGAAGGGAAAAACTGGGTTCAATTCCAGGTCAACGACACTGGAATCGGCATCTCGCCGAAACAAAGGGAAAACCTATTTCAGGAATTTGCTCAGGCCGACGCCTCAATTGCACGCAAGTATGGCGGGACGGGCTTGGGGCTGGCCATTACTCACCGCTTTGTTCAGTTAATGAAGGGGAAAATCAGCGTCGAGAGTGAAGCTGGGCATGGCGCCACCTTTACGGTGCAGTTGCCGGCTCAAGTCGTCGTCGAAACAACTGAATCTGCGGCCGCGGAAGAAACGAGCCATACCTCGGCAACAGTCCCCGAAACCAAACCAGACATGGAAACAATATTGGTGATAGACGACGACCCGTCCGTTCGCGATCTGATGTCGCGCTTTCTGACGAAATTGGATTTTCATGTTGTGGTTGCCACGAACGGGGAAGAAGGGTTCCGCCTCGCCAAGAAGATTCGACCGCTGTTGATTACCCTCGATGTCGTTATGCCGGAATGCGATGGGTGGACCGTTCTGAGCAGGCTGAAGAATGACTCAGAGTTGGCGGAGACTCCGGTAATCATGGTCACCGTCGTGGACAATGAGGCCAGGGGGCTGGACCTGGGAGCCTCCAATTACCTGATCAAGCCGGTCCAGCGTGACCGGCTCGCGGTCCTCGTGGAAAAACACCGAGGCGCACGAACTTCGACTATCACCGAGGACAATTCGGCTGCCGTATCGTATGTAGCAGACAGCAAGGCAGGGCAAGTGACGGTTGGAACCAGAGCCTCCAAGAGCAGGAGAAACTAGCATGCCGAAAATCTTACTCGTCGAAGACAACGAAATGAACAGAGACATGCTGTCCAGACGGCTCCAGCGCAGGGGCTACACCGTTGTCACAGCGGAGGATGGTGAGAAGGGACTCTCGCTGGGGCGATCGGAAGCCCCTGACCTCATTCTGATGGACATAAGCCTCCCCGTTATGGGCGGTTGGGAAGTAACGCGTCTGCTGAAGGCCGACGATGCTACGCGCCATATCCCCATCATCGCGCTGACGGCGCACGCCTGGGTAACGGATCGCGAGAAAGCAATTGAGGCGGGGTGCGACGATTACGATACCAAACCGGTTGAATTCGTGCGCCTCAGCGAAAAGATTGAAAACTTGCTCACGGTGAAGAAATGACGACAAAAGCACTCCCAGGCCGGTTGCTCATCGTAGATGACAACGAAATGAACCGGGACATGCTCGCCCGTCGCCTGGCGCGCAAGGGCTACGTCATTGAGTTGGCGGATAACGCGAAAGGGCTGCTGAAACGCGTCCAACAGGATTCCGTGGATCTGGTGTTGTTGGACATTGAAATGCCGGAGATCAGTGGACTGGATGCTTTGAAAACTCTTCGTCAGCATTATTCCGCCTCCGAATTGCCAATCATCATGGTCACGGCAAAAACGCAAAGCGACGACATCGTTGCAGCGCTGGATTTAGGGGCCAACGATTATTTGACGAAACCGATCGATTTTCCAGTCGCCGTGGCTCGGATAGGGACTCAGCTTTCGCACAAACAAGCGCGGGAAGCATTGAAGGAAAGTGAGGAGCGCTACGCCTTGGCGGCTCGCGGCTCCAACGATGGCCTGTGGGACTGGAATCTTCAGGCCAATGTGGTGCATTTCTCTCCCCGTTGGAAGGCTATGTTGGGTTATGAAGAAGGCGAAATCGGTGATAAGCCTGAAGAATGGTTTGACCGAATCCATGACGCGGATCGAGAACGAGTCAAAGAAGAAATTGCCGCCCATCAAAAGGGACTGACCCCGCATTTCGAAAGCGAACACCGCATGCTGCATAGAGAAGGAGGTTTTCGCTGGATGCTGAGCCGCGGGGTCGCGGTGCATGACGCTTCCGGAAATGTTGTGCGCATGGCCGGATCGCAAACGGACATAACCGAAGGAAAGGTCTCCGACCCGCTGACAGGCTTACCCAATCGGTTGCTGTTTATTGACCGGGTAGGCCGGCTTGTCAAGCAGAACAAGCGGCGCAAAGACCAATTGTTCGCGGTTTTATTCATGGATCTTGACGGGTTCAAGATGGTCAACGACAGCATGGGCCATCTGATAGGGGATCAGTTGCTGGTTGGCGTGGCCAACCGTTTGGAGAAGTGTTTGCGATCAACGGATACCGTCGCGCGTTTAGGGGAAACCTTCACTGTTGCGCGCCTGGGAGGAGACGAATTTACAGTGCTCCTGGACCATATCAGAGACCCGAACGATGCCAAGATCGCTGCGGAGCGCATGATGAAGGCTCTGGCACTGCCATTCATATTGGGTGGGAAAGAAGTGTTCACTTCCGTGAGTATTGGAATTGCACTTAGTAATTCATCCTACGAACAACCTGAAGAAATCCTGCGAGATGCCGACACGGCAATGTACCGGGCGAAGTCCCTGGGCAAAGCGCGGTATGAGGTGTTTGACGCGGACATGCGGGCCAAAGTGATGGCGCGATTGCAGTTGGAGACCGACCTGCGTCACGCCCTCGAACGGGAGGAATTCCGCAATTTCTATCAGCCGATTGTCAAACTCGTTTCCGGAGAAATTGTGGGCTTTGAGGCGCTGTTGCGTTGGCAGCATCCAACGCGCGGCTTGCTCGGGCCAGAGGAATTTATCCCCGTTGCCGAGGAAACCGGCCTGATACGCGAGTTGGGCTGGTGGAATTTGCGGGAGGCTTGCCGGCAAATCAGTGAGTGGAGAGCAGCTGCAGATGCACATTCTCATCTGACAATCAGCGTCAATCTT
>Ga0210410_10000588_pt1 | contig 38720 bp, 34 predicted proteins | sample IncBWC4MmetaG_FD_161058 | JGI IMG/M metagenome (GOLD analysis project Ga0210410, IMG submission 161058) | Forest soil microbial communities from Barre Woods Harvard Forest LTER site, Petersham, Massachusetts, United States - Inc-BW-C-4-M | ecosystem: Environmental > Terrestrial > Soil >...
CACCGCGAAGGCAAAAACGCTAGGAAAGGCCCCAATATGTAGCCCCACACAAGCGTCCCCACGTGATCTGTGAATTTAGCGCGCATCTCATCTTCAGAATAACGCAGCGCTTCGTGCCGGTCAGAACTTCCCGGGAATGCTGTAGCGGATAGCTAATCTCACCAAATATCGCCGACAGTAAATCCTTCCGGAAACGGATCGTCGGCATCCAGCACATATTGCGCGAACCCGGTGATCCACGCGCGCCCGCTAATCGTCGGCACAACCGCGCGATACGGACCAACTTTCGTTTCGCGAATTAGCCGCCCGGTAAATGTTGTCCCCAAAATTCCTTCGTGAACGAAATCCTCGTTCAGTGCCAGTTTTCCCTTCGCATAAAGCGTCGCCATCTTCGCAGACGTCCCGGTCCCACATGGTGAGCGGTCAATCGCGCCTGTCCAGGTGGAAGGCCGCGCCCAATCCAGTTGTCCTGTGCTCACCACCACAGCATTTTTCGCGTGCGCGCCTGCGAGCGCCGGCGGCCCTGATAGCTGCGCAATGGTCACGCCCGCAATTCCGGAATTTTCCGGATGCACCACCGGCAGTTGTTCGCGTGTGGCCGCCTTAATCATCTCGCCGACGCGCGTAATATCGCGCCCTTCGTCCGGCGTCAATCGCAGACCCAGCGCCGCCGCATCCGCAATCACATAAAACATTCCGCCGTACGCAACATCCACACGCACCGTGCCAAGTTGTGGAACTTCAACCGGCTTATCCAAGTGCACCGCGAACGAAGGCACATTTTCAAAGATCACCCGCACCACTTGTGAATTGCGCACCTCCGCTTCCACGTGCACCAGTCCCGCCGGAGTATCCAACGTCAACTTCGTAATCGGCTCACGCGCCGCAACCATTCCCGTTCCGAGCAACGCCGTCACCACACAAATCGTATTTGTGCCGGACATCGGCGGATATTCCGCCTGCTCCATGATGATCATTCCCGCGTCGGCTTCCGGGCGTGTGGGCGGCAAAATCAAATTGCAGTTCGCCGCCGGATATCCGCGCGGCTCGCGCAGCATTCTTTTGCGCAGCGCGTCGCCCTTCGTTTCCAGATAAACTTTTTTCTCAAACATTGTTTTGCCCGGCACGTCCATCACGCCGCCAATAATCACACGCCCCGGCTCGCCACACGCGTGCAGATCCACCGCTGTCACCATATTTCCGATTCGCATCACCGCCTCCACTTTCGCGCAGCCATCTTAATTCCAATTTGCTCCGGCCGCGATATACTCGACTCGCTCATCGGAGGGCACGCATGTCACGTTGGACGCGCCGTAAATTCCTGAAAACTGGCCTGGCCGCAACCGCAGGAGCTGCTGCCTCCGCGAATGCCGCGCTGCCGTTGTCCGGCGCAATTGAATCGAGCAGAATAACGAACGCCGAGCAGACTAGTTTGCTTGAATCCGGATCGCAGAACCCCGGAGCCACGGGGAGGATTGTTCGACCAAGAGTTCGCGAGCTTCTAGATTTTGGCTGGCGCTTCCATTTCGGTCACGCAGATGATCCTGCGAAAGATTTCGGATTCGGCGCGCAAAATCGCGAAGCCACATTCGCAAAATCCGGTGCTTTTCCTCCGGTAACGCGCGCTAATTTCGACGATAGCCAGTGGCGAGCCGTCGATCTGCCGCACGACTGGGCGGTCGAACTGCCCTTTGAGAAAGGCCCCGCGGTTCTCGATAGAGACGGAAAGCCAAACGGCCATTACGAACTACCGGATCACGGTGCAAAACCAATCGGCCGTGATTTTCCGGAAACCAGTATCGGCTGGTATCGCCGCGTTTTCGATATTCCCGCCACAGACGAAGGCAAGCGCATCTCCGTAGAATTTGACGGCGTTTTCCGTCACGCCATGGTCATGTTCAACGGACATTATATAGGTGAGGAATTCACCGGCTACGCTCCCTTCCGTTTCGATCTCACCGACTTCGTGAATTACGGTGATAAGAACGTCCTGACAGTGCGCGTGGATGCCACTCTCGCCGAAGGATGGTTTTACGAAGGCGCGGGAATTTACCGACACGTATGGCTGGCGACAACGAGTCCGGTTCACATTGCCCCAGACGGGCTTTATGTCAGGTCGGAAGTCCACGGAAAATCAGCGACAATTTTCATTCGGGCCGAAGTACAAAACGAATCCGCAAATGTCGTTACGTGCGAAGTAGCTTCGCTCATTTACGACGCCGCGAATACGGGAGTCGGTGAGAATCGGGCGAAGCCGAAGGCAATATCCATTTCCCCTTGGACGAGTTACACGTTTGAATCGCAGGACACGATTGAACGTCCGCTGGTCTGGTCGATCGAAGAGCCGCATCTCTATCGCTTGGATACACTCGTGCAAAGCAGCGAAGGGCTGCTTGATACCAGTCGAACCACCTTCGGCATCCGCTCCACGCGCTTCGACGCCGACAAAGGCTTCTTCCTCAACGACAAGCACGTGCAAATAAAAGGCACCTGCAATCATCAAGATCACGCCGGCGTCGGCGCCGCGCTTCCCGATCGTTTGCAGTCCTATCGCGTCGAGCGCCTGAAAAGTATGGGCTGCAACGCCTATCGCACCTCGCACAATCCTCCAACGCCGGAATTGCTCGACGCCTGCGATCGCCTCGGAATGATGGTGATGTGTGAAACGCGCATGATGTCCTCCAATCCCGAAGGCCTCGGCCAACTCGAACGCATGATTCGCAAATACAGAAATCACCCGAGCATTATTATTTGGTCGCTTGGAAATGAGGAGCGCGAACAAGGCACGCCGCGCGGCGCAAAAATTGTCACCAGCATGAAACGCCTCGCCAAGGAATTAGATCCCAGTAGACTCGTCACGATCGCCATGAACAACAGTTGGGGCAAAGGCGCTTCCGCAGTTCTGGACGTGCAGGGTTGCAACTACAACGACGGCAAAATTGATGACTTCCACAAACAATTTCCCACCCAGCCCATGGTCGGCACCGAAACCGCCAGCACAGTTTCCACGCGTGGAATTTATGAAAATGACAAAGAGCGCGGATACGTCAGCGCTTACGATCTGAATTTCCCGCCCTGGGCAGCGAAAGCGGAAACCTGGTGGAAGGATTACGATTCCCGCCCATTTCTTGCCGGCGGATTCGCCTGGACCGGTTTCGACTATCGCGGCGAACCCACTCCCTACAATTGGCCGAATGTTAGCTCGCATTTCGGAATCATGGATCTCTGCGGCTTCCCCAAAGACAATTATTTTTATTATCAAGCCTGGTGGGGCGATAAGCCTGTGCTGCATCTTTTTCCGCACTGGAATTGGCCCGGCAAAGAAGGCCAGGAAATTGACGTTTGGTGCCACTCAAACTTGGACAGCGTCGAATTATTTTTGAACGGCGCCAGCCTCGGCTCGCAAAAAGTGGAACGCAACACCCACCTCGCCTGGAAAGTGAAATACGCGTCCGGCGCCATCGAGGCCCGCGGCACAAAAGACGGTAAGATTGTCCTGACCGATAAGCGCGAAACCACCGGCGCGCCCGCGAAACTCGTGTTGCGTCCCGATCGCCATAAAATTTCCGCCGATGGCGAAGATTTGTCAGTAATCGCCGTCGAAGTGCATGACGCGCAAGGACGCATCATGCCCATCGCCTCAAACGAAGTTACGTTTGATGTGGGCGGCGCAGGAAAATTAATCGGCGTAGCCAATGGCGATCCCAGTTGCCACGAATCCGACAAAGGCAACAAACGCAGCGCATTCAATGGACTCTGCATGGCATTCGTTCAAGCCACCAAGCAGGCCGGCGAAATTCGCGTCGTTGCAAGCGCAAATGGTTTGGAAGGCGCGTCAACAATAATTCAAGCCGAAGCCGCGCAATCGCGCCCGACAGTCGACTGATTTCACGTAAGCTAAAGATGTACCGGCAATTCCCGCGAGAGGATTTGTGCCCGACCCATCCGTCGAGTATTCACAGCGCCTCGAAGCTAAACAAAAGTTGATCGCGACTAAGAACGCGATTCACCTTCGCCTGGGGTATTGGAAACTCGCCACCATCACCATTGGCTTGATTATGTTGTGGGCTGTTGCCGCGCGTCACATATTCACCGCGTATCTGCTATTTGTTCCCGCCGCAATTTATCTCGCGCTCGCACTTTTTCACGACCGCACCATCCGTGATCGAACCCACGCCGAAACTGCCGCCGCATTTTATCATCGCGGCATCGCGCGCATCGAGGACCGTTGGCCCGGCACCGGAGAAACCGGCGAACGTTTCCGCGATCCCAAACATATTTACGCGGAAGATCTCGATCTCTTCGTGCGCGGCGGATTATTTCAACTCCTTTCCAGCGCGCGATTGCCCATGGGCGAAAATCGACTCGCGCAATGGTTGCGCGCCCCTTCACCCACCACCGAAATTTTGCAGCGTCAGGAATTAGTCGTCGCTCTCCGCGACAAGCTGGGCCTCCGCGAAGACATAGCCGTCACCGGCGAGGATTTGCGCGCAAGTTTGGACCCCGAAACTCTCACCACTTGGTCTGAAGCTCCGCGAGTTCTTCCGTCAGGTCCGATGCGCCTGGTCTCGGCCTTTCTCGCGCTGAGCATGATCGCCGCGCTCGCGTATGGCATCACGAAATCTTTCTATCTCCCGATGTACGCTGTTTTGTTCCTGAATGCCTGCGTCTTAATTTGGATCTGGCGGCGCGCCGAAACCCTACTTACCGCGCTCACCAGCAACGGTCAGGGCCTCGTGCTTTTTTCCAAAGTTCTGCAACGCCTTGAGGCCGAACAGTATTCATCTCCGCGTTTGCAAAATCACGTCGCGAAATTGAAATCTGTCGCGGGTTCCGCATCCGCCGCGCTCCGCCAACTGGCGCGCATCGTTTACTGGGCCGATGGGCGCCACAGTCAACTCGGCCGCGCCGCGGAACTTCCTTTTCTTTACACTGTGCAAACCGGTTTCGCAGCAGAAGCCTGGCGACGTCGCTGGGGCGTGCAAATGCGCGACTGGATCGAAGTTGTCTCCGAAATGGAAGCGTTGCTTTCACTCGCCGCGTATTCCTACGAGCATCCCGCGGATCCATTCCCCGAATTTGTACAGCAGGAAAAATCGCCAGCGTTATTCGACGGCGCGGAGTTGGGTCATCCGCTAATTCCATCCGCAAGTGCGTGCGAAATTCAATTCGCCTCGACCAAGCGCAGCGCCTCGTCTTAGTAAGCGGCTCCAACATGTCCGGAAAAAGCACATTTCTGCGCACCGCCGGAATCAACACAGTTTTGGCCATGGCCGGCGCGCCCGTCCGCGCTAAATCACTTCGTCTCACGCCTCTCGCTATCGGCACGCGCATCCGCAGCACCGACTCATTGCAGGAAGGCCGCTCCAGTTTTTTCACGGAAATTTTGCAGATACGCCAGGTTTTTGAATTAACAGGCGCGCCGATGCCGCTACTCTTTCTTTTCGACGAATTATTAGAGGGTACGAATTCGCACGACCGCAGAATCGGCGCGGAAGGACTGCTCCGCGCGCTCCTGAATCACGGCGCCATCGGAATTGTCACCACGCACGACCTCGCGCTCACCGAGGTTGCCAACCCTCTCGGTGGCGCAGTCCACAACAAACATTTTCAGGATCACGTGGAAGACGGCAAAATGCGTTTCGACTACAAACTTCAGGATGGCATCGTGGCAAAAAGCAACGCGCTGGCGTTGATGCGTCTAATCGGCCTCGACGTCTAATTCCCGCTTATTTATTCCGATACAAATCCGGACATTGCTGCTTCAGGTGCTCCACCTTCGGCAAATCATTGATCGCGATATAGGGTTCATCCGGATGTTTCTCCGCGTAATCCTGATGATAGCCTTCCGCCTTGTAGAATTTCGTCAGCGGCACAACTTGCGTCACGATTGGCCGCCGGTAAACTTTCGCCTGATCCAATTGATCGATATAAGCCTTGGCAATTTTCTGTTGGCCCTCATCGCTATAAAAAATCACCGAGCGATATTGCGTGCCGCTGTCCGGTCCTTGCCGGTTCAATTCGGTCGGATCATGCGCCACAGAGAAAAACACTTTCAGAATTTGGCCCAGCGTAACTTGCGAGGGATCGTAAACAACTTCCACGGACTCAGCATGTCCGGTTGTCCCTGTGCTCACCGTTTCATATTCCGCATTTTTCGCCGATCCACCGGAATATCCAGACGTCGCCCGCTCAACACCCTTCACATGTTGAAACACTGCCTGAATTCCCCAGAAGCATCCGCCCGCCACCACAATCGTCCGCGCACCTTTCGCCGGCGCCAGCGCGTCATCCACGGCTGGGTTGGGAATCGTAACGGCCGCACTCGTAGAATTTCTGGACGCCACCGCCAACAACAAAAATGCCGCGAGCACAGCCGCAGCGCCAATGGATAAAGTTCGGATCATAGCAATCTCCTCGACTCCATTAGATTGCACAGAAGTTAGAAGGTGACAGCGCGCCTCGTGAATTATGATGGTGCGTTACACAGTCTGGCAATCAGGAAGGATCTTTTTGTCGCGTAGCTTTCACCGCGGAAAGAATTCCAATTCCAAACAACACGATCGCGCCAACCGTAATCCATCGCGGTGGAATGTGCATCAGGTGCGCCCCATAAATCAGTCCGCACAGCATAATCACGAATCCAGCTGCGTATAGTCCGAATGACATAGCGCCTCTTTTCGGCTGCGCTTTCACAGCCTGAAAGTTGGATGCACTGGCCACCCAAAAGCGCTCTTCAATGAATCTACAATATTGCGCGGTCGTTACCATCATTACGGGACGTACAGTTCGGTGACGGGTTGCTTTCGAACCTTGATACTACTTTCATTTTTTCGTGCGATCGCCAGATCGTACGCAAGCTGCATCCGCAGCCAAGTTTCCGCCGTGCTGCCAAATGCTTTCGTCAACCGGATAGCCATCTCCGGGCTGATGCCGGACTTTCCGTTAACAATATTGTTAAGCGCTTGCCGGCTTACGCCGAGAATTTTTGCCCCCGCCGTTACGGAAAGCCCCAATGCCTCAAGGCAATCGTGCCGGACAATGCGACCAGGGTGCACAGGATTTTTCATAGACATGATGTCTCCTTCCTAATGGTAATCAATCAGTTCGACGTCAAACGCATCTGCGTCTTCAAAACGAAAAATAATTCTCCAGTTCGCTCGCACCGTCACCGACCATGACCCTTTCCGTTCGCCTTTAAGTGGATGCAGGCGATATCGTGGCAGATTCATAGCTTGCGGCGTGGTGGCAACGTCGAGAACGGTGAGGATTCCCTCAACCGTTTCCAACAGGTCGGACCGTATTCCGCTCTTATCACCGCGTTCGTAAAGTCGTTTCAGGCCGCGATGCTTGAAGCTCTTGATCATGAGTTTTCATTGTAACCTGACGATTGTCACTTGTCAATACTAAGCTGACACGTCTCAATGAAAATCATGCGAAACAGTCTCCGCCCGCGTAATCGAAATCCCCCGCACGCCCTCCACCTTCACCGAAACTACTCCATCCTGATTCTGCAACGGCCCTTCAACCAATAAAAATTGCTGGTGCACAATTACCAGATGATTTTTTTCGTACACCTGCGGCGTAACAATCGCATTCGCAATTCCCGTTTCATCTTCCAAACTAAGAAAACAAAACCCCTTCGCCGTTCCCGGACGCTGACGCGCAATCACTCCTCCCGCCACGCGCACAAATGTTCCATCCGGAATGCCGCCCAACTCAATCGCCGAGCGCACTCCAAGCTCTTTCATTTTCGCCCGGTGATATCCCATCGGGTGCAATCCCACTGTCATGCCCGTGCCGGAAAAATCCGCAACCAATCTTTCTTCAGGGCTCATCGCCCGCAACGGCGAAACATTTTCAGTCAGCCCATCTCCGCTCTCCTCGCGCGTCTCATCCATAAATAACGGTCCCGCATTCCGCGAAGCTCGCTCCACCTGCCACAAAGCATCTCTGCGATGCACGCTCCGCTGCCCGCCAATAAAATTCAGCGCGCCAATTTCCGCCAACGTAGTCAGCTCCGTCTTCTGTATTTCCGGCACGCGCAACTTAAGTTCTTCAATGGACGTAAACGCGCGCACCGCGCGCTCCTGCACAATTTTCTCCGCAATTTCCACGCGCAAACCTCTCACATAACGCATCCCCAGCCGTACACCAAAAGTTCCGTCGCAAAATTCCAGCGTGCAAAGCCAATCCGAACGCGTCACATCAATCGGGCGCATTTTCAATCCGTGCCGCTGCGCGTCTTTCACCAGCGTTGCCGGATTATAAAATCCCATCGGCTGATTATTCAGCATCGCCGCCGTAAAAGCCGCCAGGTAATGGCATTTCAAATAAGCGCTGGAATACGCAAGCAGCGCAAAACTTATTGCATGGGACTCAGGGAATCCAAACAGCGCAAAAGATTTGATGGATTGAATAATTTTCGTTTGTGCTTCTTGTGCAATTCCATTTCGATCCATTCCTATCTGAAGTTTTCGTCCAATTTCTTCCATGCGCTTTTCGGATCGTTTGAATCCCATCGCGCGGCGTAGTTCTTCCGCTTCACCTCCGGAAAATCCCGCGGCAATCATCGCCATGCGCAGCAACTGTTCTTGAAAAAGCGGCACTCCCAAAGTGCGTTTCAAAACCGGCTCCAGCGAAGGATGCAAATAATCTACCGCCTCGCGGCCTTGGCGGCGCTTCAAATAAGGATTCACCATCTTTCCGATAATTGGCCCGGGCCGGATAATGGCCACCTGTACTGCAATATCGTAAAAGCATTTCGGATATAGCCGCGGCAGACATGACATCTGTGCGCGGCTTTCCACTTGAAACATTCCTACTGTATCCGCTCTTTGCAGCGCGCTATAGACAGCCGGATCATTTTGCGGAAGTCTTCCCAAATCAAGTTCCTCACCGTGATGTTTCTTAATAATTTGCAAAGAATCTTCCAGCACCGCCATCATACCCAGCCCCAGCAAATCCACTTTCACAATGCCCATGTCCGCGCAATCGTCTTTGTCCCACTGCACCACCACGCGCCCCGGCATCGCGGCCGGTTCCAGCGGTACAATCGAATCCAATTGTCCCTGGCACACCACCAGCCCGCCCGAATGCTGACCCAAATGGCGCGGCAAATCCTGCACCTCTAGGCAAAGCTCAAAAAATTTTCGGATTTGTGGATGCCGCAAATCAAAACCAGCATCGTGAAACTGACGATCCAGCGTGTCTTTCGGGTCGTGATATTCCCACGCGCCCACCAAACTTGTTAAACGTTCAAGAATTTCAGGATGGAATGACAATACTTTCCCAATTTCGCGAGCCGCCGATTTCCCGCGATACGTAATCACATTTGCCGTCATCGCCGCACCCAGCTTGCCGTAGCGCTCATAAACGTATTGAATCGCGCGCTCGCGCTGCTCTCCACTTGGCAAATCCAAATCAATATCCGGCCATTCACCACGCTCCTCCGAAAGAAATCTTTCAAACAGCAAATCCATTCCCACGGCATCTACGGCGGTAATGCGCAGCGCATAACAAACCGCGCTGTTTGCCGCCGACCCGCGTCCCTGCACCAGAATATTGTTTTCACGGCAGAAGCGAACAATGTCCCAGACAATTAAAAAGTAGCCCTCCAGATGCAGTTTCTCAATCAACTTCAATTCACGTTCAATTTGCAAACGCGCCAGCTCGTTATATCTTCCGTAGCGGTAAATTAATCCGTCATAAGCAAGCTGGCGAAGAAAATCAATTTGCGTCCCGCCGTTCGGAACCGGATAGTCCGGAAATTTGTATCCCAAATCTTTCAAGCTGAATTGCAAACGCGAAGCCAGTACCCCGGTGTTCAAAATCGCTTCGGGAAGATCTGCGAATAGCCGGTTCATTTCTGCAGGGGTTTTCAAATGACGCTCGGAATTAAAATTCAGCAGCTGTCCGGCATTGGTAAGCGTGCGGTGATTGCGAATGCAGGTAAAAACGTCCAACACTTCCCGTCGTTGCGGCGTTGCGTTACACACCCCATTCGTAGCCAATAAAGGCAGGTTCAATTTTCTCGCGATGATTACCGCTGCCTGATTTCGTGCTTCTTCCACGCGGCTGAAATGCCTTTGCAATTCCACGTAAACATTTTCGCGTCCAAATATTTCGCAAAGCTGTTGCACGCATTCGGTCCCGCGCTCAATTCCTCCGTGCACCAGCGCGTGTTCCAGCGGACCCTCGTCTCCTCCCGTCAAACAAATAAGCCCGCTCGCGCGTTCCGCAACTTCCGGCGGAGAAACTTCGCCTTCTCCTTTCGCCGCGCGCAACTTCATGAGCGTAATCAGCCGGCAAAGGTTCTGGTATCCCGCACGCGATTGCACCAGCAGTGGATATCTCCATCCGCCTGCGGATGTAATTTCCGCTCCGATGTGCGCGCGAATCAAAAGTTTGGTTGCCGCCTGATAAAAACGCGGCGCGCCGTAAACTCCGTCGCGATCCAGCAGCGCCATGGACGCCATGCCGTTTTCCTTGCACGCCGACGCCAATTCTTCCGGCGAAGATGCTCCTTCCAGAAAACTGAAGGCGGATCGCGCGTGAAGCTCCGTATAAATTGGCCCCGTATAGTTTGATTCCGCGCTCATCAGTCGTACCTTCCGCGCACAAACCAGCCCTGACGCAGCGCGTCGTAATAAATTCGGTACAGTCCGTCCCGCGCGCTCGCATACAAATTCCGCTTATTTCTCGCGCCCGAGAAATCCAAACGCACATTCACATCCCATTCGTCCTGTTGCCACGCGTCTTCACGCCACCAATCTCCGGAAGTCCGCCACGGCCCCGAAGCTACCGTAATATTTCCGCGTATCCCGCGAAAAATAATGTACGTAGGGCACGATTCGCGCAGCTCCACCTTCGCCGGCCATTCCGGCCGAAAAATTCGGAAGCCAATCGCCGTTTGACGAAATTGCGGCTCGATATTTTTATCCAAATGATCCGTTGCCATTCCGCCGCGTTTTTTCCGGCGAACCTGCGTCTCTTCCCGCGCCGGCACAAATCGCCCCATCCGAAAATTTCCCGGCCGGTGCGAATCCACCAATTCCGGCGAGCCGATATTCGCGTCGCCCACCAGACTCGCCAGCCGCGCGACCGTCAATTCCAGTTTTTCCGGATCGGGAATGCTCGGACGGAACAATCCGCCCTGCGCCGCGCGCACCAATGCCGGCTCAGCGGCCAGCGTTATTTTCAAAATAGACGCGTGCGGCGGATTGGCCTGCAATTGCAACCGCATCAATTTCAAAAGCGTTTTGGAATCCCGCATAGCCACAGGCAAATTCAAGACTTTTTCGTAAATCTTAGAAGACGTCTCCTCCGCAGGTTTTCCACTCTGCACCTGCACCTCTTCCCCAAAAAAATCCTCCAAATCAAATCGCAAATGAATCGCCGCAGCCGCCAGCGAACGCGCCTGCAACCGCGCACACAGTTGATCCAGCAATCGTCCTAATAAAAATGACAGCGGCTCCAAATCCTCCACGGCTTCCTCAAGTTCCATTTCTTCCACAAAAGAAATTCCCGGCTCCGCCAACACCAGCGAACGCACCCGCGCACCGCGCGCCAGTTCATGCAGTAGGACGCCCTCCTGTCCCAGCCGCTCGGAAAGTTGCAGCACCGGCAGTGCCGCAAGCTCAGCACAAGTACGAACCCCCCAGCGCGCCAAAACTTCCTGAATTTCAATGGATGGATTAAGCGCGCGTACCGGCAGAATTCCCAGGCAAGCCGCTTCCTCGCCCGCGGGAATTAATGTAATTCCAGAAAATCCCCGCGCCGCATGAAGAGCCGTTTCCAGATTCGCGCTCACCGCAACATGCGCGGAAAGCCCCAGCGCCGCCGCGCGCTGAATTAATTCAGCGGCAATATTTTCTTCCGGGCCAAATAAAGAACCCAGCCCGGCAATATCCAGAACAATAGTGTCCAGCGCCGTATCTTCAATTCGTGGCGAAACCGACCAGCCAACATCCAGCAAAGCCGCATGCAAAGCGCGTTCCCGCGTGGCGGAACGCTTTCGTATTTCCACTCCGGAAAATTCTTCCGCCTGCGATTCGGACATTCCCAGTTGAATTCCTGCTAGCCGAGCCGCTTCGTTCAGCGCCACCACAACGCATAACGGCGAAACTCCGTCCACCAGCGCTACCGCGCGGCCGCGCAGTTCCGGCTCGGCGGAAATCGCCGCCTGCACCATGAAGTTGGGAACGTGAATAGAAGCAAATGCCATAAGAAATAAATCCTGTCCGCCTCGATAACTTTTTCATTCCACCAAAATTGATCATTTAGGTTTTAGTTCGTCTCGCGCGCCGCTCAAATAATTCCACAGCGCGTGTGCTTCAAAAATCCCCGATCTACAGGATGTATTTGCCGCAGCCAGCCCTTCGCGAAAAGTTGTCCGAACCACCGGCTGCACGCGTGAACGCAAAACTTCCGCGCGAACATCAAATCCACTCAGCAGTTGTGAAACTGAATTAGGAATTGTCTCGGTTTGCGAACCCGCCCTCCACCGCCCCGCTTCACCTTCCAACCGCAGCACCAGCGAAGCGCACGTTTTCGCATTTGATTCCTGCTCCAGCACCACCAGAATCGTCTGCGTATCCTCCACCGCTCGACGGAAACGAAACCACGCATCCAGCGGAACGTGCCGCACCACTTCGCGCGAGACATCGCTCAAATCCAGCGCGATAAATCCGAACCCCCCACTCTGCAAAAGCAAATCCGTGGCGCGCAACGTCTGCTGAATATTTTTGCAACGCACCCACAGCAGTTGTTTCAGATCCACGCCCGCCGCTTCCGCCGAATGCGGATCGAACGCGTCGCATCCATCAATCAGCGCGCACGCTTCCAGATGCGCGGTGCGCATACTCAGCGCCGAAAAAAGTAAACTGGTGCGCCCCGAACAATCCGGTCCAAAAATTTCCGTCAAAGCGCCGCGCGGCAATCCTCCCGCCAGCAAATCAATTTCAGAAATTCCGGTGGAAACATGCTCCGCGAAATTCCGGTCGCGATACGTAAAAGGAACGGCCACGCGCCCGGCAAGGGCGAGTTCGACCTGAGAGCGCAAGTGCGCAAGATTTCCAGCCATGGCAGATTCGGGGGGACAAAAAGAAACCCTACAATCTTCGCTTTTTGTTCGCCTATGGCAGATTCTGGACGAAGCTCCGCCCATTGTCAACTCCACCGATTTGGCTCACTTGCATTCGCCACACCCGCACGGCAAAATTCCCCAATGGCACATCGACTAACCACTTCCTACATGCAAGATTCTGTGGATTTATTCCGCCATTACAAACACCTCGCCGAACGCTCTATCGATCAATGTCCCGACGAAGCGCTCTTTTCCTCGCTCGACGACGAATCAAATTCCATCGCCATCATCGTGAAACATATGGCGGGCAATGCGCGTTCGCGCTGGACGGATTTTCTAACCACGGACGGAGAAAAACCGGACCGCAACCGCGACAGTGAATTTGAAGGGCCGCCGAAAAACCGCGCCGAATTAATCGCGGTGTGGGAACAGGGCTGGAAAATATTATTCGACGCGCTCGCGCCGCTAACCGAAGCAGACCTGACGCGCACCATCACAATTCGCACCGAACCGCATTCCGTGATGCAAGCCATCAACCGGCAGATCGCCCATTATTCCTATCACGTCGGCCAAATTGTTTTTCTCGCCAAACATTTCACAACAAAACTAAATGGCAATTGGAATGCCGTTACCGTCCCGCGCAACAAATCCAAACAATTCAACGCCGATGTAAGCAGCGGACGAAAATCCCAGCGATAGTCGAACGTTCACTTCCAAAACAATGTCCGCGCATTGCATGCTGACTGACCCGGGTGTAGGTTATCGGTCGATAAGTCGAATTGGGAATCCCCGTCAAAGCAGTAAGGCCCTTCTTTACGATCTTGTAGGGAGGATCAAATGCGCAAATTCCTCGTGGCTTTTTTATTTCTAATCCCATTTTGTTGTGCGGTAATCCCGGCTCAGGAAAATCCACATAAATCCCGTGTCCTGATTGTTTCAATGCGTGTTGCGGATTCGCCGGCAAAAGCCGGTGCGGAAGATGGCTCCGAACAGAATTCATTCAGCACGATTCAAGCAGCCGTGGACGCGGCTTCACCGGGCGACACCATTCGAGTGAAGAAAGGTGTGTATCACAACGCGGGTTTCGGGACCTCTGATACAAATGCTCCGGCAGTGCTGATTACAAAAGGGGGCAGCGCCGAGCGTGGCAACTTAATTTTGCAGGGCGACCTAGGAGTTGTGATTGAATATGACGGCGGCGGCGGAATTCTCGGCGGCCCAAATGTTTCCTTCGTCACCATAAAAAACTTGACGGTCAAAGGACCTGCTGCGGGCATCAGCCAATCACAGGCGATGCAACACCGGCTGGATAATCCTGCGCTGTCAAAATACAAAGGAGAAGGCATTTCGTTTCCCGGTCCATCCCATCACATCGAAATCGTGGACAATGTTGTTTCGGACGCGTGTGGCTCCGGCCTTCGCGTGAATAAAGGTGACTACATCACTATTCAGGGAAATAGTGTTTCCAATTCCACCGGATGCACTTCCTCGGCTTCAAGCGCAATGGTGATTGCCGAAGCCACGAACATCGACGATTCAGACGCGGTAAAAATCACTATTCAGGACAACAAAGTTTTTGACAATCGCAATCGCTTGCCGTTTTACGCGCCCAACGGATTTCCGCCAGGAGCTCATCCGCCGTTTCCATCCTATGGCCTGGCAGATTCGACGTATATCATTGATGGTTCCGGCGTTTATCTGACGCGAAACCTTCAATCTTATTCGCACGGCAAATTTCTACTCGCGAATAATGTGGCCTACGGAAACGGAATCAATGGTTTGGTGGTTCATTACACCAACCGCGTGATTTTAAGAAGCAACACGATTGTAAATAATGGAACGGTTCCACTGTCATCCGGCCGGCAAAAAAATAGTGGGCTGGTGATCAATCATTCTCAGGACGTCGAAATCGTGAATAATCGCGTGGAAGTGAATGTCGCGGGCGATTGGGCCATCCGGTTTTTCGGCGAAGTTACCGGAATCAACGCAAGTGGAAATCAATTTGCCGGAGGGCCTTCTGATTTAAAAACCGGCGCGACAAGAGTAGCCAGCATCACTTTGCCAAAATAAACTGCCGGAACTTTTATTTTGCAAAGTCTCGCGGGCCTTCGTAACGCAGCCGCAGAAACGCGTGATAGGGCGGGGCGTAGTGCATGCTGATCAGTCGAAACCACGGAGCGGTTTCGGGCGTGTAGCTTACATCGCCATAAGTTGTGGGGCGTTCAATTCCTGGAATTGTGGATTTGCCCAGCACTTGAAATGAAATTGTGCGGAAATCTTCGTCGATAAATTGTTTCTTCAGGAGTTCACCGTAAAGATTCGGGCCGCCTTCGCAGAGCAATGTGCGGATGCCGTGTTCTTTGCGCAGGAGTTGCACCGCGGCGGCAACGTCGATGTGTCCGCCGGCCGCTACTGAAATAATTTTGATGACGCGATTTTGTGAGGGCGTTTTGAGCTGCGTGCCGAGATTTTTTTCACCTTCGGCGGTTGTTATGATCCACGGCTCCACTCGCTGCGAACTAAAAAGTGGGGCGGTGAGATCCAAATTTCCGGAGCCAGTGAGCACCATGACTTTTTGCAGGCCTAGCTTCAAAATATTCTGACGGTAGGCGTGTAATTCTTCGTCATCGATCCCGTAATCCAAACTTTTTCCGTCGGCGCCAAGTTCTTCTCGCAGAGTGCTTGCGCCGATTAATTGCGCGTCGTGATGCGCGCGATAAAAATCCATCAGCCAGCGATCGTCGGCGCTCATGGAAACAACGTTGCCGCCGGCGCGGCCCTTCAATTCTCGGAATGATGCTTTGCCGTCAATGGACATGACTAAATTGGAGGTGATGTAGGGGCGGCCTGCGTTCACATTTTCGGGAAAGCCAAATGGGCCGTAGCGTTCTTTAATCTGTGGCGGCAGGGGGAATTTATCTTCGCTGGTGTTGCAAAAAGGGCGCAGATCCATTTCAAACTCCTGAACAACTATATCGCGTCGCAATATAGTTGAAGGTGATCCAATTTGCCACGAAATGGTTGGTAAGTCATTTATTCTCGGCTGCTTAGACACGATTTACGGCGGCAGTCGAACTATTGCAAATTTCCCGTAAGTCCTTTATTAGCACACACATTGGAAGCAGATCGCTGTAAGTCCTTTATTAGCATACACATCGCAAAATAGGGGTGGGGTGGGGGGTACGCTAATTTTGCAAGATGCCGGATAAGTGGTTTAGATACAGGCAATTAGCGACTTGGCTTTTGATTATGTTTAGTTGCACGAGTGCTCATTGGAGTAGCAGGTTGCTAATGAAGCCAACTGTATTGACCGTAGGGTTTCGTATGAATTTGAAAATCCGCGGCTCTCGTTAATGTGCGCGCCGACAGGAGTGTCGACGCTACCAGGAGAGCCGCGGACGGTTGAGAAGCGTCGAGCGAGCTAGGCGTTTGCCGGTTTTTTCAACGCAAGAGCGGCAAGCGCAGCGGAGGCAATTGCCAACAAATAAATTCCCGCGCCAAACGAGTACAGGCTATCGCCGCCGACGGGAAGTCCGCTCATCGCTTCGTGCGCGGACCACATGAATTTAATCGTGGCAAGAACTACAAATACGAAAGGCAATGTATTCAAATAACGCGAATAGGGATGCTTCCAGAACGGAGCGGCAAACGGAGCGGCGATGCACAGCAGTCCGATGAACGCGAAAAATCCATGGGAGATGCCGGCCATCATTCCCATCGGACTACTGAGGTCAAGCCCGAGCATATCCCAGAAGGTAAGCGGCCCTAATGGAATCACGGTGACGGCCGTGAGTCCGAACCAGGCAATCCAAATCAAAACGGTGGCGGCCAGCGCGACAATTCCCATGCGCGCTAACAATGCTCCGAAGCCTTTTTTCGCAAGTTCTGCCGCATGCTTCCCCTGTTCCTGCGCGACGGCGCCGGCGTGGCTCATTTGTTCTTTCCGCGCCTGATGTGAATCCACCTGCGTAATTGAGACGACGGAATTTGAGGAGTCGAGTTCCACGTCAACGATCATGTTTGGCGCCGGCGCAACCGGACTTTTCCAAACTCCTCCCAGCGTGAAAGATTTCTGCTCGCCATTTACGAAAAGCAATCCGGGACTCGCATCCGGTACTTTGATGATGGTGCCTCTGGCCATGTTGTTTTTCCTCCTATCGAAATTTTGCCGAAGTATTCGCTTCGGATCTTTCCGTGAAAGCTTTCACCTATTTTTCCTGGTCAATCTTCCAATTGGATCCGCGGGAGACGCAGTCAGAGAGCCATCGCTGTTCATGATGAAGAGCTGTGGGGCGCCGCTGCAGGTAACCGTAATATTTTTCCCGTTCTGCGTGTAGGTGCAGGGCACGGCGGCGCCAGCCAGCTTAAATGTGGCTTTTCCGCCGGAAAGAAATTCCAGCGAAAACATATTATTGGAATCTCCGTAGGTGCTGCCGGCAATGGGTGGGTCGCCGCATCCAGCAACGCCAAATCCAGCCGTCAGAATGGCCGCAACCAAAAGCGCGTGGGAGAGTTTTGTTTTCATTTATTTCTGCTCTCTATCCGGCGGTTGCTGCCAGCGGCTGTCTGTTTCCGTTGCCCGCATGTGAGCCCAGGTGCTAGCATGCCGCTCTCGGTTCGCGCATTTATTCTTGGCGGATGGAGAGGCCCTGAAATCCGGGCTACTCACTAAGCAATGCGCAAAGGCATGGGGAAAACCGTCATGGCTATTCGAGATTCCGACGCCGCGCAGTACCCTGAACGAACCGGCTCCGTACCTGGCTCCGCACACAGTCCTGCAATCACGCCGGAACAAAAAATGGCGCTGGACGAGCTTTTCAGCGTCACCTATGAGGAATTGCGCCGCCTGGCGTCGGTGGTCAGCCGCGGCGATCCCAGCGCGACCATGAATCCCACCGCGCTGGTGAACGAAGCCTGGCTGAAATTATCGAAGTCGCCGAATCTGGCGGCCACTTCGCGCCTGCATTTCAAAAGGATTGCGGCGCGCGCCATGCGTCAACTGCTGGTGGAAGCAGCGCGCCGGAGAAATTCGCAAAAACGCGGCGCGGGAGAAATGACGGTCTCGTTCGACGATTCCTTTGAGGAAAAACCGGCGTCCGGAAAAGAACTGCTGGCGCTGGATTCTGCGCTGGATGAACTGGCTAAGATGCAGCCACGGCAAGCGTTGATGGTGGAAGCCCGTTTTTTCGGCGGACTGGACATTCCGGAAACCGCGGCGATGCTGGAAGTTTCCGAAGCGACAATTTTGCGGGATTGGCGAGCGGCGAAAGCCTGGCTGGCGCGGGAGTTGCACCGGAAGAGCTGAGTGGTTGCGAAATTCTTCGTGGCACAGCGAAGAATGGCTGTGCCACGAATACGAGATGACGATGGACAGCGCGCGTTGGACGCAAATCCAATCCTTGTTTCACAACGCGGCGGATTTGCCGAAATCCGAGCAGCGGTCTTTCCTTGCACTGGCGTGCGGCAACGACGATATCCTGTTGGCGGATGTTTTGGCGCTGTTGGAAGAAGACGCGCGAAGTTCCTCGCTTCTGGATCGTGACGTAGCGCACGTGGCGCACCAAGTATTGAACGACGCATCACCACAACCCAGTTCCTTCCAGGAATTTGGCCACTACAAAATCAAACGCGTGCTGGGCGAAGGCGGAATGGGCGTCGTGTACCTCGCCGAACGCAAAGATCTGGGCAGTCATGTGGCCATTAAACTTTTGCGCGATGCCTGGCTTTCACCCGCGCGGCGCGAGCGCTTCGCGATTGAGCAGCGAACGCTGGCGCAATTAAATCATCCCTGCATCGCGCGGCTATATGACGCGGGAATTCTTGCCGATGGAACTCCGTGGTTTGTAATGGAATATGTGGAAGGGCTTCCGCTGACGGAATATTGCCGCCAGCGCAATTGTTCGATCGACCAGCGATTGCGGCTGTTTCATGCAGTCTGTGAGGCGGTGGTCTACGCGCACCACAACGCGGTGATCCATCGCGATCTGAAGCCTTCCAACATTCTGGTGAAAAATGATGGCTCGGTAAGGCTGCTCGATTTCGGAATCGCCAAACAAATTGACGGCGCCGATGCTTCCGCAGACCAAACGCGGACAGCGCTGCGCTTGATGACGCCCGCGTATGCTTCGCCGGAACAAATTCGTGGCGAACGCGTGGGAATCCAAACCGACGTTTACTCGCTGGGCGTGGTTCTTTATGAGCTGCTGGCGGAGCGGCTGCCATTCGATTTGTCCGGCAGAGCGTCGGGAGAAGCGGAAACACTCATCGCGCAAACGGAACCGCAGAAACCGTCGATATCGGCGAAGCGAAAGGCCGAGCTGCAAACCAGCAGCACCGTCTGGGCAGAGCTCGACGTGATTTGCAGGACAGCGATGCACAAAGATCCGCAACGCAGATACCGCTCGGTGGAAGCGCTGATCCGCGACGTGGATCATTATTTGAGCGGAGAGCCGCTGGAGGCGCGGCCGGACACGTTCGGGTACCGGATGGGGAAATTTGTAAAACGGAATCGGCGTGCCGTCACTGTAAGCACGCTAGCATTTGCCGCGGTTGTTGCGCTGGTGATTTTTTTCGTGGTGCGTTTGACGCGAGAACGCGACAACGCCGATCGCCAAACCGCTATCGCAGATTCGATCAACCAGTTTTTGTCGAACGATTTATTGGGGCGGAGCAATCCACTGCAAAGCGGCAAGGCTTCGGAGAGTTTGGTGGACGCAGTGGTGCAGGCGTCGGCGAATATTGACCGGCAATTCCAGCGTGAGCCGCAAGTTGCCGCGCGGCTGCACCAAACAATCGCGCGATCGTTGGATAGCCGCACCGATTATCCGGTGGCACGCACCGAATACGATCGCGCGGCAGTTCTATTCAGTCAAATTGAAGGGCCGCTTTCGCAGGACGCGATTATCGTGCAACTGCAACGCGCCAGCATGGAAGCGAGATCGTACGAAGCAGGCTCGTTGCCCCGCGCAAAGAAAATTCTGGCGGATCAGGAAGCTCTGCTTCCAAAGATCACGCAGCCGCGCGCCGATCTCAATGTGTGGCTGCTTTCCGCGCGCGGCATGATTGCGTTGATCGGGAACGACGCCAAATCGGCGGTGCAGAATTTTCAAGCGGCTTCGGAAGCTGCGCAGAAACTGCCGTCATTCGATCCGCGCGCCCGATTGGATTTGAAGCAGCGGCTGGTGTTCGCCTACATTCGCGCCAGCGAACCGGCAAAAGCGGAACAACTTGCGCGCGAACTTATCGCCGAATATTCAAATGTGGCCGGAGCGGATAGCCCCAACGTACTTCGCGTGCGGTTGAATTTGACGCAAGCGCTGATGAATCAAAGCAAGTTTGCGGAAGCGGTGCAGGAAGCAAATAAAATTTATCCGGCGTTCGTGATGATGCTTGGCGAGGATCATGAACTGACCATGCAATTGCTGGCTACGCGCGCGCAATCAGAAGGGAGTTTGGGAGATTGGGACGGCACCATTCGCGACGATCTGGCGATTTACAGAATCGCTTCGCAAAAGCAGGGGCCACTTTCATTTTTTCCGATTGCGACGCTTTCGGATGCGTCGATGGCGCAATGCCGCGCGGGACGACTTGACGAGGGAGTGGCGAACGCGCGCAAGGCGGTCGAGAATTCTCAGAAAGCATTTGGCGAGCGCGCTGGCCTGACGGACGGCGCCCGCTTCGGGCTGGCAGATTGTCTGATTGCCTCCGGAAAACTGGATGAAGCTGCGGCGCTGCTGGAGAAGGTTGACGCGAAAGCGGTCACGCAACTTTCCGGAGATTCGGACTGGGGCGCGAATTTAGATTTGGCGCTGGGCGAACTTGCATTTCGCCGTGGCGACTATGCTTCGGCGCAGAAATACGCTCAGTTGGCGAGGCCTGCGTTTACGCGGGCAGAGGCCGAGCCGTATCAGAAGCGTGCGCTGGAAGTATTGTCGCTGGCAATTGAAAAACGCGCTGCGCCTGCCAAGTGAAAACCACTTCGCTGCACGCAGTTAGCTCTGTCTAGCGCTGTGGATTCAGTGCAATAATCTCGCATGCTGATCATGGTCATGGGTGTGACCGGCTCGGGAAAAACCACCGTTGGCAAACTGCTGGCGCGGCGCTTGAAATGCGTTTTCCTGGACGCGGACGATTTTCATTCCGCCGCCAACCGCGAAAAAATGCATCGTGGCATTCCGTTGAGCGATGCGGATCGCGCGCCATGGCTTGCGACCATTCACGATGAACTTGTCCGCCTGGATAGCACCGGCCAAAGTGTAGTGCTGGCTTGCTCCGCGCTGAAGCAGGAATATCGCAACACGCTCGGGGCCGGGCTGAATCTCACGATTGTTTTCTTGCGAGGGACGGTTGATCAACTGCAACGCAATCTGGCGGCGCGCAGGGATCATTTTGCCGGCGAATCGCTGGTGCCCAGCCAGCTCGCCACTCTTCAGGAGCCGACCGACGTGATCGTCGAAGATATTGCGGCGACGCCCAAAGAAATTGTGGAGGATATTTGCGCGCGAATGAAAATGCCGGGCGCCGGGACGAGTTCTGCTGCGGAATAGGAGCACACGAAAAAGATGCGCTTTCTAAATCGATTTGCATTCACAGTTCTAACCGCCGTTGCGTGCGCGGTGATTGCCGCGGCGGTGCACGCTGCGCCGCAAACAAGTAAGCCGCTGGAAATTTATTTTGTGGACGTGGAAGGCGGGCAAGCCACGCTTTTTGTCACGCCAGAGGGACAGTCTTTGCTGGTTGACACCGGCTGGCCGGACTTTGACGGACGTGACGCTGATCGCATCGTTGCTGCCGCGAAGAAGGCCGGTCTATCGAAAATTGATTTTGTGCTGATCACTCATTATCACCGGGATCATGTCGGAGGTGTGCCGCAGCTTGCGGCCAAAATTCCGATTGGTGCGTTCATTGATCACGGGCCGAACCGCGAATCAAACGATACGGATACGGAAGCAGGTTGGCAGGCGTACCAAAAAGTTCTGGCGGATCAAAAAATCAGGCGCATCACTGTGAGAGTGGGCGACGTGCTGCCCGTTGCGGGAATTCGTGCGGAGGTTGTGAGCGCGGATGGAGTTGTACTGCAGAAGCCTTTGGCAGGAGCGGGTTCGCAGAATTCAATTTGCGCAACCGCGGAAAAGAAACCGGCGGATCAAACGGAAAATGCGCGGTCGCTCGGAATTGTAATCACCTTTGGAAAGGCGCGAATCGTCGATCTGGGCGATCTCACCTGGGACAAGGAAATGGAGATGGATTGTCCGGTCAACAATTTGGGGCACATGGATGTTTTCATCGTTTCGCACCACGGTTTATTTCAGAGCAACAGTCCGGCTTTGATTGCGGCGATTTCGCCGCGCATCGCCATCATGGATAACGGCGCGACGAAGGGCGGATCGTCCTCCACGCTGGACATCATCAAGAATTCGCCAAAGCTCGAGGATTTGTGGCAGTTGCATTTTTCAAATGAAGGCGGCGCGGCGCACAACACTGCCGAGGCTTTTATCGCAAATCCCGCGGGGCCGGATGCGGGAAATTATTTGAAGCTGACGGTTTGGCCGGACGGGGATCTGATCGTCTTCAATCCGCGTACGAAAACCGAGAAACATTACATGCCGCCGAGTATGCGTTGACCGTCTCTCACGAAAACTCCAGGATTTAATGCGGCTCGGGAATAACGTCAATTCGGCCGAGAAGAAACAGATATCCACAAATTCCGGCGACCAAAAATACGCCGGCGGCTCCGAATGCCCAGAAAAAAGAATGCGTGGCCTGGGCGATATAACCCGTCGCAATTGGCGCGGAGATGGCGGAAATCTGGCTGCCGAAATTCATAATTCCGCCCAGCGTGCCCACGCTTTCTCGCGGAGCAATCAGAGAAGGGATTGACCAGCCCACTGGCGCGGCGGCGGAAAGTCCACCGATGGCTAGGCTAATCCAGATTACCGCGGAGGTGAGACTGTGTGCGTACGCGGCCCCAAACATTCCCAAACCAATAGTTGTGCCGCCGACGAGGACGGTCTGGCGAATAAACGAAGAACTACCGCCGCGCTTAATTAATTTATCCACCAGCCAGCCGCCGATAAGAATGTCGGTGAAAGTTGCGAAGAGCCACGGCACGCTCGTATACAAAGAGGAGTGCAGCAAATCCACGCGGTGCGCGGACGATAAGTAAGAAGGCAGCCAGGTCAGCAGCAAATAAAAAGTGTAGTTGTAGGAAGCGAAGCCGAGCAACAAGCCCCACACTTTTTTCTGACGCAACAAATATCCAAGTGGCGCACCCTTTGCCGCGCGGACGCGATCCTCAGGCTGTGCTCCGCCATTTCGAATGAAATTTCTTTCCGCGGCGGAAAGCGATTTATCCTCGCTGGGATTGCGATAATAAATAAAAAATAAAATGAAATAGAGCAGGCTGATAAATCCAGTGGCCGCGAAATTCCATCGCCAGCCGAAGCGCCACAACAAAAATCCGAGAATCGGCACGCCGATAGCCGACGCGAGTTTTGCCGCGGAATCGAAAATTGCAGTGGCCAGGCTGCGTTCGGCGGTGGGAAACCAGTATCCGGTGGCCTTTGAATTTGCGGGAAATATGGGAGCTTCGCCCACTCCCAACAAGAGCCGCGCGCCGAGGAAACCGCCCAACCCGGTGGAAATTGCCGCCGCAAAAGAGGCTACGCTCCACAAAAATGATCCGACGCGTCCCACAAGTTTCACGCCAAAGCGATCCAGCAGCAGGCCGGAAGGAAGCTGGCAGGCGCCGTACGTCCAGCTATAGGCGCTGAGCAGATATCCAAACGTCACTGTGGAGATGCCGAAGGTATCGTGCAGCGCTTCCTTGGAGACGGAAAGATTTACGCGGTCGAAATAATTTACGAGGACGCCGAATCCGAGGAGCAGTGCGATGCCCCAGCGCCGGCGCGGCACGTTGCGTGCGTCAGGAGCGGGAGGCGCAGTCATGGCCTGCATTTTGATCCCATTTGTTTCGGCGAAGAATTTCGTTGCATCGTGACACTATCGCAGAATGCTATGTCACGTATGGCCTTTTTTGCGGCGAGACAGAAAAATCACACGGGTTTCACATCGTGAAAAGCTTTGGTTGCAGGGCGCACGCTAAATCTTTACGCTATGTAACCCGCCCCGGTTGCATAAGATATTTTCGCGGATTGTTGAGGCTCAAGAATTGTCAGGCGATCATCCACAACCAAGCGCTGCTTCTAGCGATGCGGCGCGCTCGATCTGGTCGGGCGATGCCGCGATTCTTATCTATATTGCCGTCGCAACAGTGGTGGTACACGTGCTTAGCGGCGGACGCTACGGATTTCACCGTGATGAACTCGCCACGCTGGACGACGCGCGTCATCTTGCGTGGGGCTACATCGCCTATCCGCCGGTCACGCCGTTTTTTGGACGCATGTCGCTGATACTTTTCGGCACCTCGCTCAGCGGATTCCGTTTTTTCGCGGCGGTGGCGCAAGCAGGCGCCGTGTTTCTCACAGGATTAATGGCGCGCGAAATGGGCGCGCGCCGCAGCACGCAACTTGTGGCGGTGTTGGCGGCGATTCCGGCTTGCCTGGGCGGCGGCGCGCTGATGCAGTATGTGTCATTCGATTATTTCTTCTGGGTGCTCGCGACGTATTTTATGGTGCGGTTATTGAAGAGCGGCGACCCGCGCTGGTGGCTCGGCATCGGCAGCGCCATCGGCCTGGGAATGATGTCAAAATATACGATGGTGTTCTTCGCTTGCGGAATTGTGGTGGCAGTTATCCTTACAGACGCGCGCCGTTTTCTGAAAAGCAAATGGCTGTGGTGCGGCGTGGCTATCTCGCTGCTGATTTTCATACCCAACTTAATCTGGCAAGTGCAACACCATTTTGTGTCGGTCGATTTTCTGCGAACTATTCACGCGCGAGACATCCGCATCGGCTTCACCGCTTATTTTTTCCCGCACCAACTCGCTTTGACGTTGCTGGCATTTCCATTGTGGATGGCCGGATTTTATTTCTGCATGTTCTCGCAGGATGGCCGCCGATATCGCACGCTCGGCTGGATGTTTCTGACGGTGCTGGCGATATTCCTGGTTGTGAAAGCGCGCGGATATTATTTTGCGCCGATCTATCCGATGCTGTACGCGGCGGGAGGCGTGTGGGGCCAGGAATGGTTGGCGTCCCTACGCGCAAAATCAGCTCGTAAAATCCTGGCAATCGCATGGACAGCGCTGGCATTCGATATCGCGCTGGCGATAGCAGTCGCATTACCAATCGCGCCCATAAATTCTGGATGGGGACGCATCGCCATCAGAATAAACCGCAATTACGGCGACGCCATCGGCTGGCCGGAACTGGTGCAGACGCTGGCGCAAATACGCAATTCACTGCCCGAAGCTGAACGCGCGCGCACAGGTATCCTTGCTGCAAATTATGGAGAAGCCGGCGCGGTAAATCTTCTCGGCCCGCAATATGGATTGCCGCCGGTAATCAGTGGAGGGAATTCATTTTGGGCGCACGGCTATGGTGACCCGCCGCCGGAAACAGTAATTGTCGTGGGATTTTCACGAGCATTTGTGGAGAGAAATTTCGCGTCGTGTGAATTAGTTGCAAAAATCTGGAACGAATTCGGAGTGGAAAACGAAGAAACCCGCGATCATCCCGACATTTTTGTGTGCCGCGGCTTGAAACAAAGCTGGCCGGATTTCTGGAGGAATTTTCAATATTTCGGCTAGTTCGTTTTCAGAAGAATCTAAACAGGAGAAGAAGGCGAGGGCGACGGCGTGGTGTTTGCGAAAGAGCGACGCCGGTCGCGCGTACGTTCGAAGACGGCGCGAAGGCGCAGAATAGGCGCCTCGACCACCAGATAAGAGGCAAGCGCCGCGGCGATTGCCAGAAAAAGATTTAGCGGGAAGGCGCAGTACGGGCTGGTTGATTCGCGATTCAGGAAAAGCTGCTGCCACAAGTAGCAAGAGTAACTGAAAACGCCCAGAAAGCTGATGGCCGGCCAGTTCAAGAAACGTCCCACCGCAGTGTGGGAGTTCCGCATCGCCCAATCAACGGAAATCGCAATGGCAAGATTCATCACCGTTCCACAGACTAGCCAATTTAATTTTGCCGAGGGAACGAAGTTGGCAATCATGGCAACGGTCGGCACCAGAACGAACCAGCGAGACGCCAACAGGCGCGAATAATGAACGTTTGCGGCCAGATTTTCCCTTAGAAGCGCGAGCAGACAGCCCGTGGCCAGGGCGTCAGACCAAATTAGAAAGCTAAAGGCCGGCGCGACATAAGGAGAAGCGAGACGGAGCAGCGGCGCTAAAAAGAGGAGGCCAATCAGAAAGCGAGAGGAGCGCAACGCACCGAGCGTCAGGAGTATTGCAGGCCAAAGTATATAGAACTGTTCCTCGATCGCGAGGGACCACAAATGTCCGACCGGCCAACCGCTGACGGGGTGATAGTTCATCGTATAGGTGGCGGCGAAAGTAAGATCCCAACGCTCCAAGCTCATTACGTGCTGCATCGCCAGGATCGCAATCACAAAAATAAAAAAATACGCGGCCGGAAGCAGCCGAAGCGTGCGACGGAAATAGAAGCGGCCCAAAGAAATGTCGTCCTTGCGACGCAATTCCGCCAGCAGAATTGAAGTAATCAGAAATCCGGAGATAACAAAGAACACGCGGACGCCGAACTCGCCTAACCTGGAAGTGGAAAGATTGTGAGGTAAGGGAAAATGTGCTGTACCGGCAAGATGAGACACCAGCACGAAAACGATGCAAATTGCACGCAAGCCGTCAAGGCCAGGAAGGGAACGCTGCGCGCCATAGCCATATTCCCGAAGCGCAATGAAGAAGCGATTCAACATTACTCGTGCACCCGGCGAAGAAGATCGGTCATGACGGAAAATGCTGAGGTCCAATGAAATTCTCAATACGCCGCGCAACTACTCGTTGGCTTGCGCGTGAATGGCCTTCCCATCGTTCCGGTTAATCGCATAAAGCGCCAATTCCAGGCGATTCGAAGTTCCCAGTTTGTTAAAAATACGGAACAAATAGTTGCGTACGGTGTGCTCGCTGAGATTCAAGTGCCGGGAAATATCCCGATTGGTGCGGCCTTCGGCGACCAGATGCACTAATCCCTCTTCTCTTTGAGTGAGCAATCCCGCGCCGCGCGCATTCCGAATGCGAGTCGGCGGCACATTTTTTGAGAGGGCATCAACAACGACCTGGAGTTGTTTGCTGTTAGCCCAGATTTGGCCGCTGAAAACGGCATGGATGCACTTGCACAGAAGCTCGAAAGGCTCGTCGCGGGAAAGGATTCCGTGAGCGCCGGACCTGAACGCTTCTACAATCATCGCGGGGGCAGCGGAATCCAGTAATACGATGGTGCGAAGCTGAGGGAATGTGCTTCTTAAATTCCTGATGGTATCAAATCCGGAAAGTTGGCCGTCTTTCAAGCTGGCACCGACCACCGCAATGTCAGCAGATTTCAGGCGAAGGCCTTCGAGGATGCCGTCGGCATCAACGGCAAAGCCCACGACTTCTATTCGTTGACGGCTGCGTTGCAAAGCGGTGGTCAGTAACTGACATTCCATGTGCCTTGCGCCTGCTACAAAGACGCGGATGGATGTCCCAGTCTTAGCGGAAGTCATAGTTTTATACCCTCAGTCGGATCGCGAAAAAGTGCAGCTAAATGCCTCAGCCGGGGACCTGGTCTGCGGGAGCAAGAGTCTGCGTTTTTCCGGAAAAAATGTAAAGTGAAAAGTGCGTAAACGCGAAGAAATATTTTGTCCTACGGCGCGGCTTTCAGGTACAAAACAATGCCAGAATGTTGCAAATAAATTGGCATTTCAGCGCGTGGAGGGCATAAGTTCGACGTCGAATTCTCTCACCGAAAAACGTCGCATGAATCGCAATGAGCGGTATGCACACGTGGGACCGTCCGAGTGATGAAGGCGCAAGCCCTTCATTTGCAGGTGTTTAGGTCACGACGCTGTGGACGGTCGCAACCAGTAGCACGCTGACCAAAGGGATTGGGTCTCGAATCGCGCCGCTATTTATTAGAGACGATCATACCTAGCGATCGTAGAGAAACACCAAACTACTAGTACGCTCCAGTCAAATAGACTTTTTCCGCACGGTTGGATTAAGCCCGGCAAACGAGAAGTTCGACTCTAAATTTTAAGGACATTCCGCCACTTGTCAGTTGGACCTGACGGCCTCATAACAGTGCATCCAGAATGTGCGCGATACGCGCACGCCCAAAACCATAAATTGCAGTTTTTGTTCGATCGACGGGGATCACGTTGGAACCAACACGCCGTGCAAGAAAGGATATCCGTTACCCGCTGGAAGCTCCAGTTAGTTTTTCGTGGAAGGACGATCACGGCGTTCACCAGTGCGAGGGACGCACTTACGACATAAGCGACAAAGGCGCGTTTGTTTTTTCCAGCGTGTGCCCGCCACAGCACACGAAAGTTGTTCTGAAGATCTCCATTCCTGCCGCGCTTGATTCATCAAGAGTCTTAATGGAAGTGGAAGGTCGAGTACTGCGAGTTGAAGAAAGCGGCGAAAGCAATCGCCGGAACGGCTTTGCTGTTTCGAGCGGTCAGGCGATTTTGCACCAAAACGCGCGGGATCACCGAGAAGCCGGGCCCGGGTGGAGTGGAGTCAATTGAGCTATCGGGGCTGCGGCCACTGAACTGCAAAAGGTGCGGGTTGATTTTGTTGGTAAACGGATTTGTATCGCAGCAGATGGGGATCTGAGGACGGTCCTGCAGCGGCAAGGGTAAGCGGGAGATTCTTAGCGGTCCTGGACGAGTTCACATCGACATCGTTCAAGAGGCCGGGCGAAGCAGTTATTCAGTGTTGGCTACAGGAAGAAATTACCTCCTGTAAGTCACAGGGCGGAGCTGTATGGTCACCATGCCAAACGGATTATTGAACGGAAACATCGCGGATGCCACTAACTGGTACGTGCTGTACACACGGCATCAGCACGAAAAAACCGTGGCGCAAATGTTATGCAACAAAGGATTTGAGATTCTACTTCCACTGTACTCGAGCGTAAATCGATGGAAAGACCGCACCAAGCTGATCACTCTGCCGCTTTTTCCTTGTTATGTGTTTCTGAAGGGTGGGCTTGAACGGCGCGTGGACATCATGAAGACGCCGGGAGTGAACGCGCTGGTCTCAAGCGCCGGCCGGCCAGCTTCTGTGCCAGCCGAAGAAATTGAAGCAATCCAGCGAATTGTCGCAAGCGGCGCCGACGTGGAACCGCATCCGTTTATGAAATGCGGAGACAGAGTGAAAGTGAAAGGCGGTCCTTTAATGGGACTCGAAGGAATTTTGGTGCGGAAGAAGGATCTGTACCGGTTGGTTCTTTCGGTGGAGATGTTGGGAAAGTCGGCGTCCGTTGAAGTGGACTCGTTTCTGGTGGAACGGCTCGGCAATCAATCCCACGGCGGCCGCGAGCATCGCTATCTGTCTACGCTGATCGAAGCGAGGCTATCATGAAAGTGATTCGACTAAGCGCATCCTTCATATTCGTAGCCACGGTAATCATTGTAGTTTCCGCGCTGGCGCACTCAACCGAAACAGGTGCTTCGCCGGTGACATCGGACACTTCCACTCGCGTCGATTCGTCGCAATCTAATCGGACGGCTGTGCCGCCAACGAAATTTTCTGCTGCTGAGGCGCAACGCAGTTTGGCGCCGCCTATGGGCGCGGGCGCGACACCAATTAACGTAGCATACGCACCGCACAACGATGGGAGTGGCGCTGGTTTGAGTGGTGATAGTGGTCCAGGTCCATCATCGCATCGTTACGCTCCCGGTCCAACCGAGACACTTGTATTTGGAATCGTGCTGCTGGTCGGCGGCGGATTTCTTCGGCGGCGACGGCGGACGGACGAAGCTTGACGCAATAGCGTTTTGTTTGCCTACCGATTGAACTTATCCAAAGTGATCCCTTGATACGAGTTCTAAACAGCTACGTTCCGGAACGCACGCTCCTTCTTGTGATTTCAGAAGCGTGTCTGGTGTCGCTCACTTTTATCGGTTCCGCGTTTGCGCGTCTCGGCGTTGGGAGCGGATCGGTGATGTTGAACCGTCACGGCGGGATTCTGACAATCGCGCTGTCGTCCATTGGCTTCGTGATGTGCATGTACTACTTCGATCTCTACGATTCCGCGGTTCTCAGCAATTGGCGCGAAGTGCTGGTGCGACTGTTGCAAGTGCTGGGCACCGCCTACGTCGCGCTGGCGCTCATCTCCTATGCGTACGCGCCATTGAGATTTGGAGTGAGCACTTTTCAGATCGGCATTCTGTTTGTCGCGGTGTTGCTGGTTTTATGGCGCAAGCTGTTTGCAATCATCAACAATTCGGCAGAGTTAGCGGAGCGCGTTCTGATTTTTGGAGAAGGAGCACTGGCGCAGTCGTTGGTTCGCGAAATTGAATCGCGGCCAGAACTCGGAATCCGAATCGCAAGCCACGCAAGGTTCTCCGCAGAGGTGAACGACCGCGAAAATCGTGAGAGTGGCGGCACGCTGACAATGCTTTCGTCGATCGAGGCCTGCGAAGAACTTGCAATGAGCCGTGAAATCCGTGGAATAAACCGGATAGTCGTGGCCATGGATGAACGGCGCGGCAAGTTGCCGGTGGAATTGCTGCTCTCGCTGAAGAATCGCGGCGTGCAGGTGCAGGAAGGCAATGACGTTTACGAAGCTATGACCGGCAAAGTACCCATCGAGTCCATTCGGCTTGGCTGGCTGCTGTTTTCCACGGGATATTTCGCGTCTCGCTTATTTTTGATTTACAAGCGAGCTGCGTCTGTGACCGTTTCGATTATTGGGTTGCTGCTGAGCTTGCCGCTGATTCCCTTCATCGTGTTGGTGATCAAACTTACCTCGCCGGGGCCGGTGTTGTACCAGCAGAAGCGCGTAGGACGCGGCGGTGAAGTGTTTCTTTGCTACAAAATCCGGACGATGCGAGCCGACGCGGAAGCCGACACGGGACCCACCTGGGCGCTGGATGACGATCCGCGAATCACGAAGATCGGAAAATTCATGCGCCAGATGCGAATCGACGAAATCCCGCAACTATGGAACGTGTTGAAAGGCGATATGAGTCTGGTCGGACCGCGGCCTGAGCGGCCGGAATTCGTCGAAGGGCTCAGCAGAGAAATTCCGTACTACTACCTGAGGCATTCTGTTCGTCCGGGCATCACCGGGTGGGCGCAGATTCGGTATCGTTACGGGAATACCGTTGAGGACGCAAAAGAAAAACTTCGCTATGACCTTTTTTATATCAAGAACATGTCCGCGGGACTCGATCTGCTCATCTTCCTGGACACTATCAAAATAATTCTTTTGAGGAGCGGTGCGAAATGAGTACCGCGATCGCGGCTGGCTGATAGTTATGAAAGCTGAACAATTTAGATCCGAACTCCGAAAGCGCCTGCAGCATCACGCTGATAACGTGTTGTTGAATATATTTGTTTCCGGCGGGCAGTTAAAGGGGTTGAAGGGCAAAGAAATTTTGCGTGAGAGTGAGCGGATGGCGCAACTCTCCACGGCGCCGCCGGGCACCGTGGTTCTTTTGTTGTTGCCTCATTCGGTCGAGCTTTTCCTGCTGCACATCGGCCTTATTCTGACGGGACGTATTCCGGCAATCCTGCCGTGGCCGACCAGCCGCGTGGACACTGAAAAATTTCAAACAAACTTGCTGCACCAGTTCCGCAATTTGCCTGCCGACGAACTAATCACAGTTCCTGAACTGGTCTCGAACCTGGGCGTTCGGCTGCCTTACCGGGTGGTTGCTTGCACACTGGAAAGAGATGGCCAACGAAAAGGCGGATTCGAGATCGCGCTGCCAATTTCTGAGGCGGGGTACGCCAAGGCCACACGAACGAAATTTCAGGATTCCGGTGACGCGTTATTCTTGCAATTCTCCGGCGGCACAACGGGCAGCCAGAAGGCAGTTGTAATTACAGCATCGATCTTGAGCCGCCAACTTGAGCGACTGGGTGAAGCGTTGGATTTCTCGTCGAACGATGCGGTGGTTTCCTGGTTGCCGCTATATCACGACATGGGCTTGATTGGATGTTTGTGGCTGCCGCTGTGGCGCGGCGCGCCTTCCATTCAGTTCGCGGCGAGCGAGTGGCTGCTGAATCCCGGTTTGTCGTTTGAATATCTTGAGCGATTCAAGGCCACATTTTGCTGGATGCCGAATTTTGCGTTTACCTATCTTGCGGGCCAGCGCGAAAAGATGAATGGGCCTTACACGCTGAGCCATGTTCGGAGTTTCATAAATTGCTCGGAGCCGGTTCGATTGCGCTCCATTCGAGGATTCGGCGATGCATTTGCGGATTGGGGCGTGGCGCCACAGCAAATTCACGCCTGCTATGCGATGGCCGAAAATGTTTTCGCCGTTACGCAAACTCGAATGGGAGAAGAAGCGAAGACTTTTTCGCGCACCGACGTGGAATCAGCAAGGAACAATACCGCGCTCGCATTTGATGTGGTCGACGAATTGTACGTGTCGAGCGGCGCGCCGATTTCCGGCATGCAAGTTCGGATTGTAAACGCGGATGGTGGTCTTTGTGCGGAACGCCAGGCCGGTGAGATCCAGCTCTCGACAGAATCTCTTTTCAGTGGCCATTGGGGGCCGGATGGATTTGTGACTAGCACGTTTACCGCGGACGGTTGGTATTCCACTGGCGATTATGGATTTATGGCCGGCGGAGAACTGTATGTGATTGGACGATTGAAGGACATTGTAATTGTCGGCGGACAAAATATTTTCCCCGAGGATGTGGAAAACGTGGTGAACCGAGTGGAAGGTATTTACCCAGGACGAGCAGTGGCATTCGGAATTGAGAACGCATATGAAACGGAGAGCTTGATCGTCGTTGCCGAAATGAAAGGCAGCTACGATCGCAACCGCGCAGTGGCGTTGGAAAAAGAAATTACGGCGCTGGTCATGAGCGCGATTGGCGCAGGGCCGCGGAGGGTCTGCGTGGTGCCGGAGCGGTGGATCGTCAAGAGCACAGCGGGAAAGATATCTCGACGAGAGACTCGCCAGCGGTATCTACGGGAGCAGATCGAAATTTCTCAGAATCGCGCAGCAGTGGTGGCCGCGAAATAATGATCGACGAGAAAACAGCGCGTCCAGTGGTGCGAGAAGTCGTCGCAGAGATGCTGGGACATTCCGCGAACGATTCGGAAGCTATTGTGTCTACCGGGCTAATTGATTCGCTATCTGTCGTGCGGCTGATCACGCGCCTTGAAGAGAAGTTGAAAATAAAATTGCCTGCAGGACATTTGCAACCGGAGGATTTCGACACGGTCGATCTGATTATGGAAACCTTGGAAAGAGAGGCGCGCTAGAAAATGCGGCGCGCATTTTCAGCGGCAGGGGTTTTGACCTCCACATTGTTATTTCTTGCGCTGTTCGCGCACTTCAATCCGTTCGGGATGGTGTGCGACGCCATGGATAAGTTATTTGGCGCTCCGCCGAAGTGGACCCAGGTCACAAATTATTATCTCAATCCGAAGACGCAGGAAATTACACACGGAGACGACCCGATGCCGGGTCTGGGGATTCTGAAGCAGTACTGGCATGAACACGGCGGAGCGGGACGAACAATTTTCATGGGCAATTCACAAATGCACAGCATCACTCTGGCATCCGGCGAATTGCCGATGAATACTCCCGATAAGACTTATGTGGATTTGGTGATGGACCAGATACGAAGCCAAAACCCAAATGAGCTGTTGTACCGGCTGTCGTACAGCGGGCTGAGCTATCCCGAGGCTCTCTGGCAAATAAATTACATGCTGAGTGATTCGGATCTGCGCCCGCAGACCGTAGTTCTTCAAATGAATTACCAGGCGTTTTGGACAGGCGGAATTCGAGACAGCATGTTGCCCATGCTGAGCCGGCCGTCGTTTCGAGCGCAAATTGAGACGTTGGCTGCCTCCAATCGCCCTGACGCTCCAACCTATGTCGGCGCGCTGCAGCGCTACGATCAACTGGCCGCCAAGAACAAATCGGCGGCTCATGCGACAACGAACCCTGGGGATACCGGACTGGCAACAATATTTTCGAATTCAGATTTCACGCCGGGCTATGCAATTGAAACGCGCACACGAGGATGGATTGACCAAGCGTGGTCGCGTGAAAGTCGCGACGAGCTGAAGGAGTCATTTGAAAATGTGTTGTACCGTGGACGTCTTTACTTGTTGCGGGTGAAGCCGAGCACGGCGCGTTCCATCAGCGGGTACCGGTTGATGGCTTCCAGTTCCGCGCTCGATTCGGTTGCCGCGCTGTGCAAGGAAAATAACATCAAGCTAATTCTGTTCTATGCACCTGTAAATCCCACCGTTTCGCTTTATCGCACGCCCGAGAATCGAAAGTCATTTCGCGAGATTGTGGAGGGTGTCGCGGCCAAGCACGGCGTAGCGTTATTCGATTTTGAAAATAGCATCAGCGCCGAGCATTGGGGACGCATGTTGAGCGGCCCCGACCCGCTTCACATGGGCCGTTCAGCACAACAACAGATGGCCAAGCAGATCGTGGAAGCAATCGAGTCGGTCGAAGCGAAAAACTAAATCAATGCAATTCAATTCCTATTCCTATTTGGTGCTGCTGTTCTGCGCGGTCGCCGTGTTTTGGGCATTGCCGGTGCGCGCACGCCGTTGGTTTGTGCTGGCGGTCAGCGTTGGATTTTATGCCACATGGAGCCCGGTGTTCGTGCTTGTCCCGATTGCGCTCTGCGCCGGCGTCTTCGTGATGGCACGGAAAATTGCGGCGGGATCGAATTCGCCGGTGTGGTATCGCGCAGGAATTGTATATGCGCTCGTGTTCCTCATTGTGTTCCGATATCGCGACGCGCTGAGCGCCTCACTAGCCTGGTTGGGCCGCAGTTTCCGAATTGCGCCCGCCGGAACATTACTGTGGGCAATCGTGCCGGTAGGAATCTCGTTTTACACATTTGAAGCGATTAGTTATCTCATCGACGTGCGGCAGGGGCGCGCGAAGCCCACGCGCTTCAGCGATCTTTTCCTATTCGTGATGTTTTGGCCACACTTGTTGGCTGGCCCCATCGTTCGATTCCGCGAATTGGCGCCGCAACTGAACTTCGACAAGAAATTTGAGCTTTCGATGTTGATCTCCGGCTTGGACCGCCTTATCTGGGGATTAGTCCAGAAAAATCTGCTGGCCGATTCACTCAGCCGTTTTGTGGATGAAGGATTCCTGGCGCAGACCACCGGAGCGAATACGTCGGTCGACAATTGGTTCCTGGCTGCTGCTTTCGGCCTGCAGATTTACTTCGATTTCGCGGCGTACTCCAACATGGCGATTGGAGCGGCGAGATTAATCGGCATCACGCTGCCCGAGAATTTCAGATTTCCATATTTTGCAAAGAATCCGTCGGATTTCTGGCAACGCTGGCACATCACGCTTTCGCGCTGGATCCGCGATTATCTTTTCTTTCCGATCAACGTGCGTTTTCAGGGCGCCCCAATACCGCTTTATTTCAGTCTGCTGGGAATCATGGCCATCGTCGGATTGTGGCATGGTGCCGGGGCCGGATTTGTGATTTGGGGATTGCTGCACGGTTTGTACCTGGTGACATATCGGATTTGGGAAAGTGCGCTGCAAAAGAGGCCAGATACAAATCCTTCACGCCTGACAAGTTTTCTCTGGCAGGCAGGAACATTGGTGGCCGTGGTCGCCGCGTGGGTACCGTTCCGCGCTACCAGCCTGCGCCAAACGAGTGAAATGTTGCGCTCGATGTTTTTTACCTTCAGCCCAAGAATCAGTTTCTCGCTGGACTTTTATTTGATCACCGTAATGGTGGCGGGTGTTTGCGTAGTTGAGCCGTTTGTAAGGGAATGGTTCGCCAGACTGGATGCTGCTGTCGAGCACCACGTGATGTTGGGAACGGCCAATCTTTATTTGTTTCGTCCCGTACTTTATGCGTTGGCGTTGCTGTTGTTCTTGATTTTTAGCGAACGAGAAGTGCAGTTTATTTATTTTCAATTTTGATCAGGCAATTGAATAACTCAAAGGAGAGAACAGAAATGCGCGAGGACATCATTGTAGGGCTAAGGAAGATGATTGTGAACAATCTGTTCGTGGAAATCGCGGAGGATCAGATCGGACTGGATGACGGGCTGCGTACCGTGGTCGGGCTTGATTCGGTTGGATTCGTCGAACTGCGCGTGCTGTGCGAGCAGAAATTCAATGTTGAAATCAACGACGATGATTATACGCCCGAGAATTTCACGTCGATCCGCCTGCTGGCAAATCTGATTGATCGGCTGCAGGCGAAACGCGCTGCTGTGGCGTGACAAAGCAGCGCGACAAGTTGACATAACGAAGCCCTGCACATGCAGAAACGAATCACAGTTACGGGAATGGCGTGGTTAACGGCGCTCGGCGACGATTTGGAGTCCGTGTGGCAGATGTTGCTGGAGGGCCGGACGGGATTACGTGTCGTGCCATTTTCCGGCCGGATTCGCAACGAGTTGGCCGCGCCAACAAGCTACTGCGATTTCGCACCTGCCGAGCGGCTCGTGAAGATGGCCAGCGAAACAATTCGCCGGGCTCTGTTGTCGGCCGGACGCGCGCCGGAAGATCCGGACGTTCAACTGGTGCTCGGCACAAGTCTCGGCGCATTCTTGGACGACGATGAATCGCGCCATTCTTTATCGGGATGGGCGCATACCGTAGCCCGCGAACTCGGTTGCGCAAAACCGCCCATCGTCGTCTCAACCGCATGCTCCGCAGGATCCGACGCAATCATGGTCGGCGCGGAATTAATTCGCGCCGGGGCGGCGAAGTGTTGCGTTTGCGGCGGAGCTGACGTGTTGACGGATAGCAAGCGCCTTGCTCATTCAGCTCTCAGCACCATGTCGCCGACTCAATTACGCGCCTTCGATGTTCGTCATGACGGAACCCTGCTCGGTGAAGGCGCCGGTTTCATGGTTCTTGAAGCCGAGCCGGCGGAACGGGAATCTCTGGCAGTTTTCAGTGGCGGAGGTTCCGCAAATGACGCCACCGGAATGACCGTGGCTGATATGACCGGACTTTCCGCGAAGTACGCCATGGAAAGATCGCTTGCCGACGCAGGCATCACGCCTTCGATGATTGGATTAATTAACGCGCACGGTTCAGGAACGCAAATGAGTGACACGACGGAGTATCGCGCATTTGGCAGTTTATTTTCAAGGGATAGCCGCCCGCTGGTGTTTGCAACAAAAGGAAACTTCGGTCACACGTTGGGAGCTACAGGAGCTATCGAAGCTATCGCGCTGATATTGGCACTGCGCACGGGCCAGGCGCCACCGATTCCGGGACTGGAGCAGCCTCTTCCGGAATTTCCGTTGCCTCTGGCTGCTCAGAATGCGGTCCAATGCAAAGCGCGCGCTGGCTTGAGCTTGACGCTTGGTTTCGGCGGCTTTGACACAAGCTTGGTCTTCGAGGCGATTTCATGATCGGTTTGGAGACGATGGTCATCGTGGGTTCAGGCGAAGCCGAATCATATCAACCTGATTTGTTCGACGCGCGGGCTCGGACGACGGTGCGCTTCGCCGATCCAGCGGCGTGGATTACAGCCACTGCCGTTGCACGCGCAATTTCTGGCAGTAGAAATTTGCTCGCGCCCTTTCTGCACGAGGTAGGGGTCGTGGTTGTGAGCGACCAGGGACCGGGAGCAACGATGGCGGAAGTTTGTGCGGCAGCAAAAACCGGATTCTCATCACCGTTGCGCTACGCCGCATCCAGTCCGGGATCGCTCGCCGGCGTTTCATGCATTGCATTCGGATTTCGCGGGCCGACGCTCAATCTCACCATGGGTATTGACCATGGGCTTCCCACAGCTTTGCAAATGTGCTCCACATGGCTGGCGCGTCGCACCGCGCGATTTATGGTTTTGGCGACATTCAAGTCGTATGGCCCCAACAATTCGTTAGGCCGTGCCGTGCTGCTTGCGGATCCAGATGTTTCCGAAAACGCCGGCAAGCCAATCACACAGGAAGTCACGGACTGGCTTTCACCAGCCGGAATATAAATTGAAGAATTCATTGAAAAGTCTTCTCTCGCCAAAACTGCTGGACGCATTCGTGTGTCAGGCCGTCGAAACGCAGCCCGATATCGCGGCTTCGTCAACGCCTCGCTGTGAAACTCTCAGCCAGGATTGGCAGCGAGCCGGCCTACGCTCTGGCGATTTGGTGTTGTTGTGTCTGCCGAACGGCAAGCGGCTTCTGAATCATTTTTTCGGAGTGCTTATGGCCGGTGGAGTACCGGCATTATTGCCGCCGGGAATGCCAGCCGCGCGTTTGCGCGATATTTGTAAGGCGATGGGCGCCCGCGCAGTCGGCGCAATTCGATTACCGACCGGCGAGTTGAACGCGACTCAGTTCGCCGAGATCGGCGGGCTTCATGTCGCATTACTTCCACCTACTGCCGAACCGGCGGCTGCCGCAGGGCAGGTAGTGGTACTGACGTCTGGGACATCTGGAACAGCGAGCGGATGCGTTTTCGATATCGAATCGCTCTTGCTTAACGCGCAACGCCACGCCGAAGCGATTGGTCAACGCAATGACGACGTCGTCCTCGTCAACCTGCCACTCTATTTTTCTTTTGCTCTTGT
>Ga0210410_10000589_pt1 | contig 38657 bp, 34 predicted proteins | sample IncBWC4MmetaG_FD_161058 | JGI IMG/M metagenome (GOLD analysis project Ga0210410, IMG submission 161058) | Forest soil microbial communities from Barre Woods Harvard Forest LTER site, Petersham, Massachusetts, United States - Inc-BW-C-4-M | ecosystem: Environmental > Terrestrial > Soil >...
GAACACTGCGCCAAGAGTGTGGTCGCCTCCCTGGTACGTAGTGCCATAGAGGTTCCCACTTTTATCCCCGACCAAAAGCGCCTCAGGGGCCAAGCCGTCTGGCGTACCCTTGAACTTGTACAGCACGGTCTCCTTGCCGGTTTTGTCCAGCTTGAACACGACCCCGCATCCAAATCCCTGAGCGCCACCGCAGGCCGGGGTCATTGTTCCGCCAAAAACCGTCGTTCCGTAAAGGTTTCCCGCCGCATCGCGCAGCAAGCCTGCCATGGGCTGACGCCCGTTCCCACCTCCGAAACTGTGGAGCCAAACCTCCTTACCGACCTTGTCCAGTTTGAACACCGTACCGCAGCCGAACTTGCTGCATTTTCCCGTCCCACCCCCTGCGGTGCCGTAAATGTTTCCGGCACTGTCCCGAACTAGCACGCCCATTGGGCCACCGCCGTCGCGACCATGAAACGTGTGCAGCACCTTGAACTTCCGTGCCTGGGCCTGAGTGGGAACAATTGCTGACGCCAGCAAGAGCGTTATGAAAATCACGAAAGTTGATTTGCCTGCAGAGAACGGCTTCTTAGATCGCATGACTCGTTACCTCTATTTCAAGCAGTGGGCCGGGGAGGAAGGGGAGCACTTCAGGCCACATCCTGCGGGCGAGTATAGCATGGAATCAGGCTTCCGTCGCCCATCGAGCGCCAACTCCGCATGCGAGAAAAGAGGCCAGGATCGGGCCGCCGTTCAGGAACCCATGGCTCCGGCATTCTCGCCTCCCACCCTTCAGCAAAGAACGCGGAAGGATGGGCCACCCCTCATTCTATGTGTAATTTAACGTATAGGAAAAACAAAAATCCATTTCAAAGGGGGCCCGACTGCGTTGCAGGGTGCTGTCACTGCCAGCGCAAATGGCCGTGAGGTCAATATACGCGGAATTGCGTGTTTTTTGAGGCGAATTGAAACTAGCTTAAAGTTAGGGTGGTCATTGAAGCGATCTGAGCAGTTTCCCCCTGGGTCTTCTGTCCAACGAGACCGTTAGTGTAGAGCCTGGCGGGATGTTCGGAGGTGGCCCGTCATCCTAGACGCGAGGCTTCAGCCTACCAACCCAGCGCATCGGTTGGCTGTGGCGGTCAATGAGGGGATCGACTCCAAAGTCCCTCCGCAATGAAAACGCCCAACTCAGTCGTCGTGCACGAGGTCGCTTCGGTTGTCCCAACAGCGCAAATACAGCAGCCGAGGTGCGGGCCTTTGCGCGGGGCGCCAGTAGCCCGAAGTAGCGAATCCCATGTCTGTAGCGGTCGGGAACGTGTTCCGCCAAAGCGGTGACGAATTCTTCGGGTGTGCAAGAGATATTCACCCGCCGCTTCTGAATCTTGTCCTTGGTCCAGAACTGGACTTCTCGATCCGTGATCTTTGTGAAACGATACTGCGCAATTGGTGGCCGACGAACGTACCGGCCTGCGTAGCGCAAGAAGTGCTCCTTCGACGCAAAGAGGTCAATATCGATGCTCCACCAACGTTCGTACTGCATCGTCAAACGGGTTCTTAGCTTCCGAGGGCTCAAATCCGAAGTGAGTACCTTCGCTTCCAGTGCTGCTCTGAGGTAAGTGATCACCGCGAAGCGCCACATACGCATCACTTTGCCTTTGTCCTTGTCCTCATCGAAGATCAAACTGTTGACCCATCGACCCTCCGATTCCTGCAGACCGCCGGCACCGAACAGCGAAATGTTCCCGCTGCTGTGGACCGATGTGGACCTGACGGCGCGCCTCGAATCCCCGCATGGTGTGATCCACGTTCGCAAGGGCAAGACGGTGAGCGCACAGCGCAGCGTTCCCCTGACTCCGCGTGCGGCAGAGGTTCTACAAAGGCGCAAGAAGGAGGCAGAGATGCCGAAGAAATCCGCGTTCGTGTTTCCGGGCTCTGGCAATTCGGGGCACATCATTTCGCTGCAGCACCCCCACGAGAACGCAATCGCGGATGCCAAGCTCCAGCCGTTCGAGTTCTACTGCTGGCGTCACACGTTCGGGACACGGGCCGCACAGTCTGGCATGGACCGTTTCACACTCGCCCGGCTGATGGGTCACAGTTCGCCCGCCGTGGCCGCCCGCTACTACGTCCACGTCACGGAGACACACGTCGCTGCCGGGTTTGGAAGGTTTGTCGAGTATCAGACGCGCAACATTGCGGAAGGTATCGCCGACGCATTTCCAGAGGCAAGCGATACCGTTCAATAGGTGGTTCTTGGGGTTTGTGGTACACAAAGCGGTATACAGATTGGCCACAACAGCCTCTAACTCCTTGATGGTGTTAGCTAGGAGGTAAGATTCTCAATCTTCAAACCCGGGTTCGATTCCCGGTAGCGCTACCAACTATTCCTTCTGGTCGTAGATTCTTCCAATTCGAAGAAAATCACACTAGTTACATTGGTTCGATAATCGCCTTCTGCAAAGAGCACACCTGTCGGGAAGATCAGCTTCTGAAGACGTTGCTTTTGCTCGGGACTGGACTCTGACCAGATTCTCACGGCGTTCAAAAGGAGACACTGGGCGAATTCAACTACCGCTTCAGTGTCCAATTGGTCAAGCCGAGCATCATCCGCTTCCATTTCAGCCAGCGTGATTTCCTCGTTGAGTCTGTCGAACTCCTCCTGGTATGTTGCCTGATCCAGAGTCCTCAGTCCTCTTATACACGAAACGCCTCCACCAGGAGTTGCTTGCGTTTCTTGAGATCGGCCAAACGCTGCAGGAGCGCGTCATGGACGGCAACAGCCTGGGCCTGCTTTTCCTTCCAAACGTCAACGATGATTTCACCGAAGAGGCGCAGGTATTCAGGCTTAGGCTTTAATTGTTGCAGGAATTCAATGAACTGAGGCTTTGTCACAGCTCTTACTTGCAATCTAGTTGTATAATCATTGCCGATTTTCGAAAAGGTGAAATGGAGGGTCCTTCCATGAAATCTTCTCTTCTATCACTTCTGCTTGGGCTCCTGCTGATTTCGGTATTGCAAACAACAGTTCTCGCGCAAACCGCTGAAGCGCCTGCTCCGCCGAAATACTGCCACCCCTGCTTGTTCTATAGCGGAGACTTCGACGGCAAGAATGCTCTTGCCAACGAGAAAGACATCATCGTTTCTTCCGGCGCCGAGGTGCTGGTTCCGTTCGACGTTCCTGCCTCCCGGCAGTGGACCGTCACCGGCTTGTTTACCAATGACCTCTCGAACGCCAACCTGCTTGATCCTCCCAAAGCGTACTGGTCGATTCGCGAGAACGTGAAAGAGGGCTACTGCGGCAACGTCATCGCCTCCGGCAATGGCGCTGCCAGTTTCAAGCCTACCGGGCGCGGCGCATTCGGCGATAAGGAATACACCGCATTGACCAAGATCAAGCCGGTGGTTCTGCCGCCTGGCCGTTATTGGCTGACCACTGTGCCTGAGTGCACGAACACCCACGACTCCAATTGCGACCAGGCTCGATACTTCATTTCGAGCACATCAGGGAAGCATTCCCATGGGCCGAAGGAGTCGTGCGACGCCTTCTTCAGCGCAAAAATTTTCGGCTCGAAGTGTCAGCGCATTTCTGATAAACAACATTGTGACAGATTTTCGGCAGGTGTTCTCGGGACAGAATAGAAACTAGCTGAAAACGAAAGCATCGGCGGATGATGGCAGCGCGCTCGCGACCGCATTCGTCAGCGACTCACAGTTGAAGGCCAGCGTGCCAGCTTCGGACATCGCCAAGTTCAGCACCGCGTCGATCACCGTGTTTAGTCCTAGTCCGGGTGGCGGAATCTCCAACGTAGCTTTCTTTGCGGTCACAATCCCCACATCTACGATCTCGCTGGCCAGATCAGATTTCGGCACCGGTTCAGCCCCCATTTCAATTACCACTGCTGATTTCAACAAAGATGGAAAGATCGATGTGGCGACCGTTAACAGCGCGATGAACGGAGGAAACTCCACAGTCAGCGTGTTGCTAGGGAACGGTGATGGCACCTTCCAGCCGCATACGGACTACGCCACCGGAATCGAGCCTTACTCGATCGCGGTGGGAGATTTCAACGGTGACGGTAACTTAGACCTTGCGACTGCGAACGTCGGTAGCACGACGGTCAGTGTGCTGATGGGAAACGGCGATGGCACCTTCCAGCCGCATATGGACTACGGCACGCACGGCAATCCTATCTCGGTGGCGGTTGCGGATTTCAATGGCGATGGCAAGTTGGACCTCGCGGTGACGAACTTGGACACCAACACGGTGAGCGTGCTCCTGGGCAACGGTGATGGCACCTTCCAGGCGCATATGGACTACGCCACCGGAATCGCTCCTTCCTCTGTAGCAGCAGGTGACTTCAACAAAGACGGCAAGCTGGACCTGGTGGTCACAAATACAGACATATTCAATGGCAATACGGTGAGCCTGCTCCTGGGCAACGGTGATGGCACTTTCCAGGCGCACGTCGATTACGCCACAGGACCGGCACCTCGGTCAGTGGCGGTGGCTGACCTCAACGGGGACGGCAACTTGGATCTGGTAGTTGCGGATAACGGCGTTCCCGGCGTGGTAAGCATACTCTTGGGTAACGGCGATGGCACCTTCGGGCCGCACAAGGACTACCCGACAAGTCGCCAAGGTGCAAGTTCGCTGGCTTTGGGAGATTTCAACGGTGATGGCAAGTTCGATATGGCACTAACGAACATGGGCGACAACTCGATAAGTGTGCTGCTGGGCAATGGGGATGGAAGCTTCCAGGGGGCCCTGCAATACGGAACCGGAACTGAACCAGCCTCGGTAGCATTGGGGGACTTCAGCGAGGACGGTAGGCTCGACCTGGCGATCGCGGTCGATTACGACAACACTGTTTCCGTGTTCTCGCAGGTGACAACCGTTGTGGTCTCACCCGGAAGCTTGAAGTTTGGCAATCAGTTGCTCGGAACCAAGAGTCCTGCACAGAACGTGAGGCTCACCAACACGGGGGCGGTGCCGCTAACCATTGCGGGCATAGTGATCCGGGGAACCGACATGGCCGATTTTCGCCAGAGGAACAATTGTGGTTCGAAACTCGCACCCAGGACGCACTGTACGATCCGTGTATTCTTCGAGCCGACTGAGGTTGGGCAACGGTTTGTCTCGCTCATGATTACCGACAATGCCCCCGACAGTCCGCAATCGGTTCCCTTGAGTGGTATCGGAGTAACTTCAGGACCGAACGCAACCTTATCAACCAAAAGCCTGACTTTCGCTACCCAGCTTGTCGGCACTACGAGCCCAGCCAAGCCGGTCAAGCTGAGCAACTACGGCACGAACGCGCTGGATATTAGCAGCATCGTCGCCAGTGGAGACTTCCGCAGGAAGGACGACTGCGGTTCCAGTCTCCCGCCGGGAGGAAGCTGCACAATCGACGTGACCTTTTCACCCACGCGGGACGGACATCGCACCGGGATGGTCACGATCACGGATAATGCCCCTGACAGCCCCCAGAAGGTCAGTCTGAAGGGCGTCGGAACGGTGGTGAAGCTCGATCCAGCCAGTCTGGACTTTGGCACTGTGACGGTTGGGCAGAAGAGTTCTCCCCAGAATACAACGTTAACCAACGTCGGGAAAACGAGGTTGCATATTACGAGCATCACGATTACGGGGACGGATTCCGGGGACTTTTTTATTCAACAAACCACCTGCCCCAACCCTGGATACTTGGGCGGGGGAAAGTCCTGCACCATCAGCGTGACCTTCCAGCCAACTCAAAGTGGGTCGCGCAGCGCTAATGCGTCCGTCAGCGACGATGGCGGCGGTAGCCCGCAGCAGGTGAGTTTGTCCGGGATTGGGCAGCCGAAATGCGGTGGACGTTGCTTTGGAGGACGATGTCCCACTGGGTGCCGGTGCGCCTTTGGTTTTTGCAGGGCGGCTGGTCTTCCCACAATCTCAGGAACTCTGGATACGCTCTGGGGCAAGGAGACGGCGAGCGAGCTACTGTGTACCGCGAGACCGGTAGTCGCGTTCGCCTGCCAGGAATAATCGCTTGGTGTGATGGCGTCTGACTCGACACGGGTGCTCTCTCGAGTTTCCGGCGGATGACCGGGATCGGTTGGGTCGGAGCACTGCCATCCTTCCCCAAAGACTCAGTTCCGAACTCCGTTTTATCGTTGACGGCATGACCCTAGTTCGATAATCTATTACAACATACATTATCTACAAGATAATTATCGATCTTCGACAACCTGATCCCGGGCGATGGCAGTGGCGAAGCTACAGCGCCCCAATTGTGCAAGCGCTCAGTCCCAGAATGGGACGCCCCGCCACCTGTAACTCTCATGCTCTCTAGATTTTGCATGTAACTCCCGAAAACTCAAAGATCTAGCACATGTTCAAAATTTAACTCGTTTGCTCTCTAGATTTTGCAAACAAAAGGGGGGAGGGGGGTACCCGGTAGCAAACAGTAAACTCCGTTCCAAAGTGGGAAATGCCGCGCTGCTGGGAAGTCGTGACTGGCGGCGCAAAGGCTGCCCGGATTCTCCGCCCTACTGCAGCTTTGCGTACTCCGTTTTGGCTTCTTTCAGGATGGGGATGTCAGGGTCGGCATCCTTCCAGAGCGTTAAGAAATCGTTGTATGCGGCCTTGGCTTTGGCGGTGTCGCCTGTCATCGCGTAGGCACGGCCGAGTTGGAGATGGGCGAGCGAGCCCAGCAGGAAATTCTGCACGATTACGGGATGATCGAGAAACTTCTGGAATTCGGCGGCCGCAGCGGGGCCGTTCTTCTGGGCAAGGTAGGCTAGGCCGCGAATGTACGCGGGATACATTACGCCGCCGTTGATTATGGGCGGAATCGCCCCCAGTTCATAGGGTAGTGAGGGCTCCAGCGCGACGAGCGCCCGGTCGGGTGCCTGTTGTGCCATCGCAATCGATGCCTCGAGCGCGGGGAACCAATACACCTTCAGATAAGTGTTGGTGGGGTCGGACTTTTGGAGCCCTTCGAGCAGAGTCTTGGATTGAGCTGTTTCGCCGCTACGCGCCAGCGCCAAAGCGGAGAGGACTTTGACGTCACGCCCAGGACCGAGCGCCAAGGCGCGGGCAACATTTTGCCGGGCAAAGGCCACGTTGCCGACCTCGGCCTCGCGAAGTGCCTGAAAGGCGAGCCACTGGGCCGCGGTTTCTTTGGCGTCCGACCGCACAGCGGAGTCAGTGGCACGGCGGGCGAGATCGCGGGCTTTTCCCATGCGGCCATAGTACGCCTGGGTGTCGGCGTGGGTGTCGAGCATCTGGTCTTCTTCATTGGGGCGGCCCGCTGCCCATGCCACATCGCGCTCCATCTCGGCGGTATCCCCGGCGAGAAATGCCAAGGCATACAAATCTTCTCGAATAAACAAATCGTCGAAGTTTTTCTGCTGTGCTTCCTGCAACGTCTGCCGGGCGTCCTTAAGCCGATTGACGGCGGTATAGTCAGTTCCCAGGTTCGCATAGCCCACGATACCGGGGTCCAAGCGCTGAGAGGCTTCGGTTTCCGCGATCGCTTTGTCGTATTGGCCCAGACAGCTATAGACATTCCCGAGGTTTCCGTAGGGCACGAAGTCGCGGGGGTAGCTTTTCGCCCACAGTTCGTAGGCTTCTATGGCCTTCTCCACTTCAACGGTCACGTTCTGAAAGTACAAGGCGGAGATGCGGTACCTCTCGCGTTCGCTTACACGTTCGCGCAAGTCGTAGGCCTTCTTGGCATACTGCGCGGACAAACTTGCCTGTCCAAGATTCCCGTAATTAACCGCCAGGCCGGCATAGGCGATGGCGAAGTTCGGGTCAAGTTCGATAGCCCGCTTCATGAACGGAATGGCTTCGGCGTTACCCTTGGTGCGTCCGGTCGTGATGCCCATGCTGTAGGCCTTCAGCGCTTCGAGCGAAGGCGTGGTAGCTTCCACGGGCACATCGAACTTCTGCACCGAAGCCAGCGATTCGCCCAATCTGGCGCGCAGGCTGGTTGCCGCCGTGCCCAGCGCCTTGAGCACGCCCTCTTTGCTGGCTGACTCGGCTTGCTCCTTGGCAAGAGTGTCCCCGGTGGTGCAAGCGACCGCCTCCAGACCGATCACATACTGAGTACCCAGGCTGGAAACCGAACCAGCCAGAATAGCTTTGCTTCCCGTGCGCACGCAAAGTTCCTTGGCAACGTCGGCGGTGACGTGCTCGGTGGGTGCGCGGCCCATCAGCTTGAAAGTCTCGCCGATTTTGCGGTCGGAAAGAATGTTGAGGAAGGGAGACTGTTCAAGATCAACGGCGAGAGCCTGCTTAAGGGTGCCGTCGAAGACCGGGTCGCCGGTGGAGTTGGTGAAGTCGGTGAGAACGACTGTATCTTTTTCAGTGAGCGGGGCAGCGTTCGTCGTTGACGTCGCGGGACGCGAGCGAAAGTAGAACATTCCGCCGATTGCGGCGATAAGTATCACGGCGGCGGGAACCAGAATCTTCCAGAGGTTTCTGCCCCCCGCAGGAAGTTCGCCGACCTTCACTCCGCCCGAGGACGGAGATGAAGCCGACGCTGGCGAGGAACCGGATGCTGACGACGGCTGGGCCATCTGAGCACCGCTATCGGGTGGGGCCGCAGCCGTACCGGAACTCGATGCTGCGGCTCGTCCTGTCTCAGTATCTCGCTTCAGCCGCTGCAACTCAGAACGCATGTCGGCCGCGCTCTGGTAACGCAGATTGCGATCTTTCTCCAGTGCCCGATTGATGATGTCTTCCAGCTTGGGCGGAATCTCGCGATTGAAACGAAGCGGCGAAGGTGGAGCAGAATCGAGGATTGCTTTGAAAATAAGCGCGGAGGTCTCGCCATGAAAGGGCAACGCGCCCGTCGCCATCTCGTACAACACTGCCCCAAAGGAAAACAAATCAGTTCGGGCATCCAGTTCCTTGCCCTTGGCCTGCTCCGGAGACATATAGGCGACGGTTCCGAGCGCCGAACCAGGACTGGTGAGATGATCCGCATCCACCAAACCGGTTTGTGTGTTAAGCGACCCCATGCCCGAAGGATTGGCCGCGACCATGACCTTCGCCAGTCCGAAATCCAGGACCTTGGCGTGCCCGCGTTTGGTGACGAAGATGTTCGCCGGCTTGATGTCGCGATGGACAATGCCTTCGGCATGGGCTGCGTCGAGTGCGTCGGCGATCTCGATGGCCAGCGACAAGATCAGCTCGGTATCCAGCGGACGCCCGGCAATGCGGTGCTTCAGCGTCAGTCCATCCAGAAACTCCATGGCGATAAAGGTTTGTCCGTGCTGGTCATCAATCTCATGGATGGTGCAGATGTTCGGATGGTTCAGCGCGGAAGCAGCCTGGGCTTCCCGCTGAAAGCGGGCCAGCGCTTGTACATCTTTGGAAATGTCATCAGGAAGGAACTTCAAGGCGACAAAACGGTGCAACTTTACGTCCTCGGCCTTGTACACAACTCCCATCCCACCCCCGCCGAGCTTCTCAACAATGCGGTAGTGCGAGATGGTCTGGCCGATCACTGGCACAGAATCTTACGTGTGCGAATCCGGCAAGTCAATGAGCGCGGCACCGTGCTGCCCGCAGCCAACCGGTGTGCGGACGGACCTCCTCTCCCCGGCCGTTGCTGTTGAAGTCGTTTTGCGTCCCGCCCGCACCACCAAAACTGAGGGGTGCCCCATCTTTGCGCGTTCTGTGCGCAAAGGTGGGAAACGGAAATGCCAGGCACAACGAACCAAAGTAGAATGTCATTCCGAAGGCAGCAACTGAGTCGCGAAGCGACCCCCGCTCAGAAATGCGATCCCGAGCGGAATAGCTGACTCGCGAACCGAATCCCACCCCAAAGTTGTCATCCCGAGCGCAGTAGCCGATTCGTAAAGCGAATCAGCTACGGAGTCGAGGGACCCCGCGTCCGCTTGCAGGACCAAGAAATGCGTCCAGGCATTCCCACCACGCACCCATACGAACAATTACGCAACCGCCCAATCCGCGCTAGAATCTTCCCGCAGTGGAGAAAAACCAGCTTTATTACGGCGACAATCTCGAAGTCCTGCGCCAGCACATCAAGGACGAGTCCGTCGACCTCATCTACCTCGACCCGCCCTTCAACAGCCGCCAGGACTACAACGTGCTCTTCGCCGAAAGAGCCTGCCCTGAGCGAAGTCGAAGGGGCACCCGCTCCAGCTCCCAGATCATGGCCTTCGAGGACACCTGGGAGTGGAACGTGGACGCCGAGCGCGCCAACGAGGAAAATCGTCGAGCAGGGTGCCGCGTCTCCGACGCGTTATTGCTCCGTACCGTGAGCGGACACTGTAGAATGCACGTTAGAAGCGATAGGTCAGAGCAGAAGTGCAAACTCTGCGAGCAAGAGTTGGGTGTTGCCTAAGTCCGGGGCAAGAACCGTGACAATATGCTAACGAAGATTCGGGTCAAAAATTTCAAGTCATTGAAGGACGTAACGCTGGACCTCGGCACGCGTAATGTGCTGGTTGGCGCGAACATGGCTGGGAAGAGCAACGTGATTGATCTGTTCAAGTTCGTATCCGACATGACATTCCCCAAGGGTGGGACTTGGGCGCTTCCGAACGCGGTCTTCGCACGAGGGGGATTTGACGAGATACTGTGGAAGGGAGGAGACGCGCAGGTCATCTTGATTGCTCTGTCTGGAAGAGACATCGCAGATGCCGTGGAATGGTCTTGGGATTATGAGATCACGATCCACGGGGGCATCCCCGGTGGGGCCTTCCGTGTCGCTAGCGAAGAACTGCATGCCCACAACAGCAAGAACGCTATTACCTACCCCCTTATCAGAACGGAGGGGTTCAACCGCTATTTCCGTGACGTCAACGGACGCGATCTCTCAAGTGTGAATGACACTTCGAGGTCGATGCTGGAATTTGAAATTCCCGGCTGGCAGGGCAACCTACTGCGATCTACCATTGCATCTTGGCGTTTCTATGAGTTGCTTCCTCCTGTCATGCGCAACCCAAACCCCACGGCTGCAACTGTCTTTCTGACGGAGCATGGCGACAACCTGTCACAATGGTTGCTGAATCTCCAATCCCGCTATGGGGATTCTTTTGCGCGGATCCAAACGGTGCTAAAGGACACGTTGCCACAAGTAACTCGTCTGTTCACCTCGCCCACCCAACAGTCGACAGTGCTTCTGGGAAGCTACGAGAAGCATCTAACTCGGCCCGTGATGCTATCGCAGATGTCCGCCGGAGAACTTGCCTTCATTGCCTTTCTGTCGCTGATATTCGGTCCGTCGGAGCTTACAGGAAGTTTGTACTGCTTGGAAGACATCGAGAATTACCTCCACCCGCATTTGATTGAGGTTCTTCTGGAAGTATTGCGGCAATCACAGGAAGAATGGGAGAGAAGCCACCAAGCTGCCCAGATTGTTATGACAACACACTCGCCACTTGTCGTCGACAAAATGAAACTCGACGAAATCATATTTGTCGAAAGGCGGGAGGGTGCAACTGTTTGCAGCCGACCAAGTGACAAGACACATCTCCGGAAACTATTGCAGGACGAGGAAGTCGGCTTGGGCGAGCTTGTGTACTCCGGAGCGCTGAACGATGTCGGCAAGTAGCTATGGCATCATCGTCGAGGGTGATTACGACTCGGTGGTTTACGACGCGATCATTCGGAAGTTGACTTCGCCCGAGATTCATATCAAGCCCATCGTTTGCAGGGGAAGGACGAACTTGATGAAAGAATTTCCGGCTCTGCTACGTGCCCTAGAGCATGAAGTTGCGGGTAATCCCGTGGATATGGCCATCGTGATCCGCGACGCGGATGGAAAAAGTCCAGACGATATTGAAGCTCAGATGCGGGCAAAGATTCAGGGGCGAGGGTATCCCTTTCACTTGGACGTGCGCTTCCATGCTGTTCGTAACGCGATGGACGCCTGGCTGCTCGCAGACGCCAACGCCATCAACGCAGCGAGTCAGCGCCGGCGGGGAAAGCGCGTTACAAGGTCGCTTGACTCTCCTGAGGATCTTCTTACCCCGAAAGAAGGGTTTCGCAAACTCCTCACCGATCACAACGTCACTTGCACCTCCGAGTTGTGCCGCGAAATCGCTCAAGACACTGACCTACAACTGCTTTCGGACAAGTGCCCTCGCTTTCGAGTCTTCACAGAGCTAGTCGACTGCTAATCGCGTCAAACTTCCTCTGCCGGGATGACCCCACGACGCTCGGCAGTCGTTGCGCGAGGATGGCACATGCCCAACTCAAGTAAGACGAAGGCAGTCCGCCCCGAAGGGAGACAGGCGTAGATCGTCTTGCGCCAACACGGCCACCACTCCGTCGCACTTTCTCGTCTCCCAATTTGGGAACCAGTTCCCCAGTCCGTCCACTTTCCTCTTGACCTCAACCCTGCATCTACGATATTATAAGATCACTTTGGTTATCTATAAGATAATCACGTTCTTTGACAACCTGACAAACGTCCCAAAGGGGCAACGCAGGCCACCCGAGGACAACGATAACCTCAATGTTTAGAATATTTTGTCTGTAACTACCTTAAGAACCATAGATCTAGAAGGCAAGAAAGAATCCCAACTCTTTGTTTTCTGGATTTTGCGCGAAAAGGAGAGTTTTTTTGAGGCAAATTCTGCACCAAGAATTGTGCATTGAGGTTGGGAACTCTGGCATCACGGGCTTCCCACTCTTTAGCCAGGCGCCTTGCCTGATGTGGTTCACGTGCGGCTGCTGGCGCAAATGCCTCGCCAGGCCAAACCAAGTTCGGTCAGGACCAGCGTGGCGACCAACAGAAGCCAGAGCACCGGCACACCGATGGCTTCTCCGGCGCGATCTATGGCAGGAATTGCCAACAGGACCCGGCCCGTTACGAAAATGCTGGTGAGTGCGTAGCTGCGCACCATCCACTGCCGGTGCATCTGGATGTTGCCGTTGCGTATGGCGGCAAATGCAGTTCCCGCGGCCAGCATCCATGAGGAGGCAAGCGCGAACACAAAGAATCTGAGCGGGACGCTGCTGTGGATAGCGGCGATGTACATCCCCATCGGCGCCGCCACCGCGATTCCCCCGAGATAGACGCGTCCGAGCATGCGGTGCACTCGCAAATGCCGCTGCCGGAACCGCGACGACAGCTGAAGAGGGCCAATCAGAAGCGCGGTCAGGCCGCCGAGCCCATGAGGAATGAGCCACCAGCGGACGGGAAAGTAATACTGCCAATCAGGATGCGAATGGTCAACGATAAACCGCTCGTTATGCCAGAGAACGAACAGAAACATCAATCCCAGCGCGGACAACAAGACATACTTGAAGCGGATTTGCGGGCTGCGGACGGCAACAGCGGACGACGTGGCCATGGCTGCTCCTCCGGCGCGAATTTAGATGGACTTCGGTGAGCGGGCGGATTATAGCACGGAACAGGCGTGATTCAAGGATTCTGCCCGGCGGCGATTTGCAGAGTGCGGACTGGCGAGCGGACCTACTTTTTCTTTTCTTTCCCCATCTTCTTGGCGATCTCGGCCATCAGCTTAGGCTTCAGGTCGGCAAGAACACTGTCGACAAGGTTCGCAATCTCGCTGGCCTCTTCGCCGGTCGCTGACGCGGATTTGGATTCGGTCAGAGACTCTGAGTGCGTCTCACTGCTGCGTTCTTTGAGTTCTGCAACCGTATCGGCGATTTGCGAACTGAGTTGTTGCTCACTAAGTTGCGAACCGACAACCGATTCTCGTATCTGTCTCCAGTTCGCCCAGGCCGCGGCCAGTTCCGATTCGCCCTGGCGTCCGCCGGAATCCGGCGCGGAAGAGTTTTCCTGCGACTCAGCCCGTGAAATCGGCTGCGCGTTGGCTTCCACAGCCATGATCGGTTCCGCGCTTGAGCTGGCCGAGGCCGCAGCCGCGTATGCATTTTCTTCTATCGCGACGGGTCGGTCGCTGACAGCATCAGCTGCCGCGGGTTCAGATGGGGCAGGCGTTTCAGCCTCCGCCATGGGTGCGTCCGACTCAGGTCGGTTTGATGCGGCACCGTCGGAGTTCGAAAACGACTCGACCGCAGAGGCCGTAGTTTCTGAGCTGGCCGCAGGGAGTCGCTCGACCACCGGGAAAGCGTATGCTTCGGCCGGCGCACTCGCGAAGCTCATCCGCGCAGCGTCGGCTGCGGCAAAGGCCGCGCGGGCTTTTTCCATTTCCTGTTCGAGGACGAGCGTGGCTTCGTCGTCCATGACCGCAACTGGTTCGGCAATCCACCGCAGGCCGTTGAACTGCTGAGCCGCAGCGCTGGCTGCCATGGTCATCTGGTCGCTGGTCACAAAGCTCGATCCGGCAGTTGCCGTGTCGATCGCGGCCCCGTGGCCGTTCGTGGGCGCCAGCGAGGCTAGTGCGGCGGTGACTTCGTCGTCAACCAGCTTTCCCGCTTCGGCAGTCGTTTCTTGAGGTGCGGTGCTGGAGGATAGATCCGAAATCATCATCGCCGGCGACGCTTCAGCGGGAACTTCGTTCGACGACACAGTTTGCTCGGCTGGCGCGGTTGATTCCGCTTGCGGCGCCGAAATGGTTTCTGCCACTTCCGCCTGTGGTTCCGATGCCGATGCAAAGGTTGCTGCGTTTGCACTATTTTCGGCGCTGGCGACGGATTCCGCCAGCGTCTCTTCCGCTCTGGCATCCGATCCATGAGTTGGAACTCGATCACTCGCACGGCGGTTGTGGGGAGTTGATGTATCGCCTGGAGCGCTGAACGCCGCGGCAGCTGCTTTGATGGCAGCAATTTCCTCGGCTGTAACATCCTGCGGCATGGAAGAAAGTAAGGCCTCTTCCAGTCCGGACTTCATCTCAACCGGCTTGTCCGCTTCGGCGGCCGTTGCTTGGTGAGAACGGGATGCCGCAGCCGATGATTCCTCGGGAGCCGATTGATGATGCTTGCCGTGAGGTGGAGGAATCGACAAGCGGTTCTTCCATCCCGTCTCGCTGTCCCCGAATTCTTTTGCGGGAGTAAGGTCGTCGGCTGCGGCCAGCGCTTTCGCGAAGCGACTCGGTTTTGCGGGTTGGCTTTGCGGAACGATCTTGTCTTCCAGCTTGGTCAGTGCAGTAAGAAGTTCACTGGCTTCAAAAGGTTTGACGATGAAACCGTCGGCCCGTACCCGCCGCGCTTCATCCGCCTTGAAGGGCTCCAGCTTTCCGACCGTGAGCAGCACGGGGATGCGCGCGGTCTCAGGCGCCTCGCGAAGGCGTTGGCACACTTCCAGCCCGCCATAGCCGGGCATATAAACATCGAGCACGATGAGGTCGGGTTTCGACTCGGCGATTTTCTTCAGCGCAGCCGACCCATTGTTCACAGTCGTGACGTCGTAGCCAGCATCGCTGAGGATTCTCCGGCCCATGTTCTGGGCGGTCACGCTGTCATCGGCGAGCAGTATTTTTCGCGCCAAGCAATGTCCTTCACTCTTGTCTGAATGGGGAGATAGCGCGAAGGTAACGTGTCCCGGACCCTAAGTCAATGAGGATAAGCGAGTAAACAGGTTACGAGCGGTCAGTAACTACTGGCGATGAAATCGCGCCCCAGCCGTCGCCTGAAGCGCAGCGAACCTGGGTCAGAAGGGTACGATCTTGTGAATGCCCTTCTTTTTCTTATGCTTGCTGGAAGCCACCATGGCATCTGTGTCGTCGCTGGCATCGGTCGAGGACGAGGCCGAAGGATCGCCGCTCTTCCCTCCACTTGCGCTGGTGTTGCCGCTTGCCGGTTGGCCGGGCGTTCCAGCCTGGATCTCATTTACCTGTTGCGGCGGAGGCAGAGCCTGGCCGTTATCGTTGCTCACGTTGGGCTTCAGTTCGTTGGCATCTGCTGGGGCCGAGGTGGGCTTCAGTTCGTTGGCGTCGGTCGGAGCGGCCGCCGGCGGCGCAGAGGCGTCAGTGGGCGCGGGACTGTCTGCGGGCACGGCATCTGCGGGAGGCGTATCGGAGCGGGGAGCAGGTTGATCCGGCCCCGGCCCTGCGCCGGTTCCTACCGTCTCAACCGAAACCGAGTGGCTGTCGGACGCGCCTCCGGTTCCCATCGCGGCCCGGTTGGCTTGCAGCATTACCTCGCTTGCGCTCACCGGTGTTGGATCAACCAGCGTGGGTTCGCCGACTTTCGTTGCCTGGGCCACACTCGGATGCTTCTCGAAGCTCCGCAAAACCTTTGAGAACGTGCTGGCCTCGCGCCGGCTGTCTTCTTCCGCTTTGTTTTGCGCGACGGCGGCTTTGGTCGGCTTCGGTACTGCCTGGTGCAAGGCTAGCAAGCGGGCCTTAGCGTCGTCGGCCCGGTCCATCACCGGATATCGCGTAAGAATGCGGGAGTAGGCCTCCGCCGCGCCTTTGGTGAAATCCTCGATCATCCGCGCTTTGGCCGCTTCGTTCCCCGCGCGGCTACGTACCAGCGCGATCTCGCCTTCATACGCCTGCCCCAGCAAGTACAGGGCTTCATCGGCTTTGCTGTAGAGCGGATATTTGTCCACCAGCGACCGCAAGCGGGCAATCGCAGCCGGATACGACTGGCGCAAACAGTAGAAACGCCCTACGTTAAACTCTCGCGCGGCGATCACTTCCTGCACTTCGCGCAACCGCTGCTTGGCTTCCGGCAGGAGTTTGCTATCGGGATACTGCAGGATGAGTTGCCGGTATTCCTCCTCCGCTCGCACCGCGTGCGTGTAATCGCGGTCCGGCTTTTCCATCTGCTGATAGTGGATGTTGGCGATCTTCAGTTGCGCCTCGGCCGCCTCCGGCATGTTGGGGAAAAAGATCTCGAAATTCTTGTACTCGATTTCTGCCTGGGCAAGCGATGTGGAGCCGCCTTCGGAGTACCAGGAGTCAGCCACGGCCAGCTTGGCGCGCGCAATGAATTCGGAATCGGGGTAGGTGTTGATCAGGGTTTCCAGAGTTAGCCGCCCCACGTCGAAGCGGTTGTGCTTCAAAGCATCCATGGCCCGATCAAACAGGACCTTATCGGGCTGCTTCGAATCAACGTTAGCGATCGGATTGTTTATCTTCTTGTTGGTGCAAGCCAGGGTAAAGGCGAGGACACCAAAGAGAAGCACCACTGCAATGCGACGCAACATAGAAACCCTCGGTTCGCGTGAAACCATGTGGGACCGGTCTTTTGACCCGGCCCTGCCGCGGAGCGGCAGCAGTCGGCCAAGTGCCCCAGTGTGAAAGAACACTGAAGCCAAAGCAACATCGACAACCTCTACACCTTCTGCAAAGTAGCTTCGGTCGCCGCCTTCAACAGTTTCGCGGCATTACTCTTTGGATCGCCATTACCGAACACGGCGTTGCCTGCCACCAAAATTTCAGCCCCAGCCCGCACCACTTCGCCGACCGTATCTAGGGAGATGCCGCCATCAACCTCGATCCGATAACTTAAACCCCGCTGGCCGCGCAACTCCGCCAGCTTGCGAATCTTGCGCACCGCCCCGGGAATAAACTTCTGCCCGCCAAACCCCGGATTCACGGACATCACCAGCACATAATCGACGATGTCCAGCACTTCGCTCAAAGTATCCACCGGAGTCGCCGGGTTGACTACTACGCCCGCCAGCGCGCCGTGGCCTCGGATCAGGTGCAGCGTGCGGTCCAGGTGCCGACAAGCTTCCTGGTGCACCGAAATCCAATCTGCTCCCGCCTCGGCGAACTCTGGAATGTACTGATCTGGATTCTCGATCATCAGGTGGCAATCCAGCGGCAAATCGGTCGCCTTGCGCAAAGACCGCACAACCACTGGCCCGATTGTGATGTTGGGCACAAAATGCCCGTCCATCACATCCACGTGGATTACCGTGCCGCCACCTTCAGCCGCAGCCTGGACTTGCTCTGCCAGGCGGGCAAAGTCAGCCGACAAAATCGAAGGCGCTAGCTCGATCAACTGGGCTCCGGGCATGTATATGTTACGAAAATTCTAACACGTGGTCGCGTTGCGCAGCGCCTTCCGTTATTGTGTCTCCAACAGTGGATAGCGATCGCGAAAAGCTGAGGCGAATCTTCGATCAGGATCCGGCGCTGTACGATCAGGCTCGTCCGCGCTATCCGGAGCAGCTTTTCGACGATCTATTCGCGCTTGGCGGTCTCGAAGCGGGCGATGCCGTACTAGAGGTCGGATGTGGCACCGGGCAAGCTACCAGCTCTCTCGCACGGAGAGGCTGCCGCGTGGTGTGCGTTGAAATCGGGGATGGTTTGGCCTCGGTTGCTCGTCTTAACCTGGCTCAATTTCCGAACGTTGAAGTGGTTACGTGCGCGTTCGAGAACTGGGAACCCGGCACGATCGCGTTCAGCATGGTGTTTGCCGCATCCTCCTGGCATTGGCTCGACCCGAGTGTCCGGTACTTAAAGGCGGCGAGCACCCTCAAGTCTGGCGGCACGCTCGCGATTGTGAGTAGCGCGCACGCCTTTCCTGAAGGTTTTGACCCCTTCTTCACAGACATCCAACAGTGCTACAACGCAATCGGCAAAGGTGTTGACCGGTGGCCCCCGCCGAGACCTGACGAGGTCGCCGACGAAGCTGCCGACATCGAACGCAGCGGGCTGTTCGGAGAAGTTCGCGTAAGGCGGTACTTGTGGTCGGTCGAGTACACGGCCATCGAGTACATTGACTTGCTCAATACATACTCTGACCATCGTTCCATGGAACCAGCAAAACGTGATCAGCTTTACGCCGAGATCCGGCGGCAAATCGAGGCGCGACCCGGAGGCCGCGTCCGCAAGCACTATCTCAACATCCTGAATGTCGCGAGGCTGCTGCGGCGGCCGGATCGGTGAGCCACTTGTCCCGGGCAAAGAATGTCAAACCTCATCTGCGGGTTTTCCACATTCGTCGGAATCCGATTAGCCAGTCACTAATCTCAGCAGGTACAATCTTCGCTTGGTTCATCCGCGGCGGAAACCGCGACCCATTCGTTGGGATTTCTTATGGCCATGAGAGTTCGCAAAGCCGTATTCCCCGCCGCCGGACTGGGCACGCGCTTTCTGCCCGCCACCAAAGCCCAACCAAAAGAAATGCTGCCGCTGGTGGACAAGCCCATCATTCAGTACGGCGTGGAAGAAGCGCTCGCCTCGGGCTGTGACCAGATCATCATCATCACCGGGCGTGGCAAACAGGCCATCGAAGACCACTTCGATGTGAGCTACGAACTGGAGAAAATGCTCGAGGAGCGCAAGAAGACCGACTTGCTCAAGATTGTGCGCGCCATCTCCGACATGATCCACGTCTCCTACGTCCGCCAGAAAGAAGCGCTTGGCTTGGGACACGCCGTGCTCATGGCGCGAGAGTTGGTGGGCAATGAACCCTTCGCCGTGCTGCTCGCCGATGACATTATCGACTCCGAAACTCCCTGCCTGAAGCAGATGATTGACGTCTTCCATCAGACTCAGTGCTCGGTGATTGCCATTCAGATCATCGAAGGCGAAGCCATTTCTGCCTATGGCGTGCTGGATGCAAAGCCGGCAGACGGACGGTTCGACGGCCGGCTGTACGAAATCCGCAACATGGTGGAGAAGCCTAAACTAGAAGACGCGCCCTCCGACCTGGCGGTGATCGGCCGCTACATTCTGACGCCGACAGTCTTTGAGACTCTGGCGCAAACCAAGGCCGGCGTCGGCGGCGAACTGCAACTCACCGACGGCATGCGCGCCCTGCTTAAAAAGGAAAAAATGTACGGCTACGTATTCGAGGGCAAACGCCACGACACCGGCGATAAACTGGGCTTCCTCAAGGCGACCATCGAGTTCGCCCTCAAGCGCCCGGACCTGGGCGGTCCGCTGCGCGAGTATTTGAAAGGGCTAAAGCTGTAGACGCCGGCGCCTTAACTCCCCAGCGTGATCTTCAGCTTTCGTGACTTCTCTTCCACACTGTTGGCCAGTGTTTCCTTAAGAGCTTCCAGTTTCCTGGCCAGGGATTCACTCGCAAGCCCCAGGATTTGCGCCGCCAGAATCCCCGCGTTGGTGGCTCCAGGCTTCCCGATGGCCAGCGTAGCGACTGGAATGCCTGCTGGCATCTGCACCGTCGCCAGCAAAGAATCCATCCCATTCAGCGAGGTTGAAGGAATGGGCACGCCAATCACCGGTAGAGTCGTGTGCGCGGCAATGACCCCGGCAAGGTGGGCGGCGCCACCCGCTCCGGCAATAATGACACGGATGCCGCGGCCCGCAGCTTTACGCGCGTAGTCCGCCGTGCGGTCGGGGGACCGGTGCGCCGAAGTCACATCGATCTCATAGGCAATCCCGAAATCATCGAGCGCCTTCGCCGCCTCGCGCATAATGTCGAGATCGGAGTCACTGCCCATCACAATCGAAACCAGTGGCTTGCTCATTTATCTCCCTTGGTAGCGCCAACCATCCTGGACGGAATTATTTCTTCACCGCACGCGCAGCAATATCCTTGCGATAGTAAGCGCCCCCGAAACTGATTTTTTCCACCGCCTCGTAAGCGCGCTCCACAGCTATATCAAGACTAGCCGCTCTGGCCGTGACCCCAAGGACTCGCCCACCCGCGGTAAAGTACGCACCATCGTGCTTCGTTGTACCTGCATGAAAGACTTTAACCCCGGCAACTTTCTCCGCCGCTTCAATCCCGCTGATCTTCTTGCCCACCTCGAACGTGCCCGGATATCCTCCCGAAGCCATCACCACGCAAACCGAAGCGTCCGCCGACCATCGGAAGTCGCCTTCGCTGACGCGGCCTTCAATCGAAGCTTCCAGCGCCTCCACCAGATCGCTCTCCAAACGCATCAGGATAGGCTGCGTCTCGGGATCGCCAAAGCGGCAGTTGAACTCGAGCACCATCGGTCCACGAGCCGTCATCATCAGGCCGCAGTAGAGGACGCCTTTGTACTCCGCGCCTTCCGCTTTCATCCCCGCCACTACAGGGCGCGCGATGTGCTGCAGCAGCCAGTTCTGCATCTGCGCATCCACCATCGCGTCCGTCGAATAAGCGCCCATTCCACCGGTGTTCGCGCCGGTGTCGCCCTCGCCCACTCGCTTGTGATCTTGCGCCGCCGCGAGCGCAACCACGCGTTCGCCGTCGCTCAGCGCCAAAAAAGAAAGCTCGTCACCTTTCAGGCATTCCTCGATCACCACTCGCAACCCGGCCTCGCCCAGCATCTTCCCGCTGAGCATTTCCGCGGCGGCGGTCGTAGCCTCTTCCTTGCTCTTGCAGATGACCACGCCCTTGCCCGCGGCCAATCCGTCCGCCTTTACCACCACCGGCATGTGAAAATGGGGCAAGGCGTCGCCGACATCTTTCGGAGTGTTGCAAATCGCGTAGTGCGCCGTCGGGATGTGATGGCGCTGCATGAACTCTTTGGCGAAACTCTTGCTGGATTCGAGTCGCGCCGCAGCCCGGGTAGGACCGAATATCCGATATCCGTGCCGGGCAAATTCGTCCACGACGCCCAGTTGCAGCGCCAACTCTGGGCCCACGACCGTCAGGTCGGGCTTTATCTGGGTCGCCAGGGCCAGGAGCGACTCGACATTCTTCACGTCGGCGGACAAACACGCGGCCTCCGCCATGCCAGCATTCCCTGGTGCGCAATAGACCTGCGAAACCCGCGGAGACTGGCGCAATTTCCAAACTAGCGCATGCTCGCGTCCGCCGCTTCCGATGACGAGGATCTTCATAGTCTGGGATAAACAAGGTTAGGGGGATGAGCAGATGATGTCAAACGGGGAATTGAGACATTGAATCATTGAGTCATTGAGTCATTGAGAACCAACGACAAGGGCGCAATTAATGATTCAATCACTCAATGATTCAATCACTCAATTCATTAACTGTGCTTAACTCCGTCGTATAATCTCCTCCAATGATCACCGTCTCCAAGGAGGACTACCTCAAGGCCATCCTCGCGGCCGAAAGCGAAGGCGAAACTGTTATTTCGGCGACGCTTGCCCACTGGCTCTCCGTGTCGCCGCCCGCAGTGACCATGGCTCTGCGCCGCCTAAAAAAAGACGGGTTGGTAAGAGTCCAGGGCGACGGCCACGTCGGGCTGACCCCTGCCGGACGCAAGATCGCGCGCAAGCTCACTCTTCGCCATCACCTTATCGAGCGCATGCTTTCCGAAATGTTTGGCATGGAATGGTACCGCGTGCACGACGAGGCCGAGCGCCTGGAGCACGCCGTCTCTCCCGACTTCGAAGCCCGGCTGCTGGCCAAACTGGGACGCGGCGGCGCCTGCCCGCACGGCAATCTCAGCGAACTTGAGAGTCCCGCCAGCCGACGCCGCCGGGGCCTGGTGCTGCTCGCCCAAGCCGAAGCCGGAAAGAATTACGTGGTGAGTGGAATCTATGAGCGTGACCGCCACTTGCTGGAATTCCTGGAAGGGCGCGGGGTTCGCCCGGGAGCGCGCCTGCACGTTGCTGGACGGAACTACGATCAAACGCTCACCTTAGCCACCGATGCCGGAACGGTTGCCCTCGGCCGCTCGGCCGCCGAGAGAGTCTGGCTCACCGTCGAGCGGAACAAATCGCGACGGGTTTCTACGCGTTCTTGAACCGCTTCACGAAGCATTCCTGTGGCGTAATTAACCGTAGTTTACCCGTTGATGTATACTCACGCTAACTAGTTCGATCATGAGCGTAGATTCAAGACCCCCACAGACGATGCGCAGTGCGGCCGTGGACGAAGCCGTCGTCATCACCCACGAAGACGTGGATCGGGCGCATGATCGCATGCGCGTGTCCGCAGCCCGCGCCCAGCGTGGCTTTTTCTCCGGAGCTCGGCTGCTGTGGTTGCTGGTGGGGCCCGGAGTTCTGGTTATGCTGGGCGAGAACGACGGGCCCAGCATGCTCTCCTACGCGGCCACGGGCGCAAAGTTTGGCATCGGATTCTTCCTTCCCTTTGTGGCCCTCACGTTTTGCATGGCCATTGTCGTTCAGGAGATGACCGTGCGCCTGGGTGCCGCGACTCATCGCGGACACGCCGAACTCATCTTCGATCGTTTCGGGCCGTTTTGGGGATGGTTTTCGATGATCGACCTCGGCATCGGAAACTTCCTCACGCTTATCACTGAGTTCATTGCCATACGCGCCGGGCTGGGTTTTTTCGGCGTGCCTCCGTGGATTGCAATTCTCATCGCGCTTGTCATTCTCTACGCCGCCCTGATGAGCCATCGCTACTGGACTTGGGAACGCATCACGCTCGCTGCCGCGGCATTCAACCTGGTATTCATTCCGGTCGCGCTCATGACTCATCCGAGTTGGCATTCCGTGGGCCATTCATTCATTACCTGGCAACCGCTTCCCGGCTTCAACAAGGACACGCTGCTGATCGTGCTGGCCGACATCGGCGCGACGGTCACACCGTGGATGCTTTTCTTTCAGCAGAGCGCAACCGTCGACAAGGGACTCACCACCAAAGACATTCGTTTCGGCCGTATTGACACTGTGCTGGGAGCGACATTGGCAACGGCTGCCGCCGTGGCCACGATCCTTGCGACGGCGCCGCTATTCGCCCATCAGATGACAGCTGACAATTTTCAGGCGGCCGAGTTTGCGCAGGCTCTCCAGCCAATCATCGGGAAGTTCGGCGCGTCGCTGTTTGCCCTTGGAATGGTCGAGGCCGGGATCGTAGCCTCGATCACGATTTCAACTTCGTCGGCATATGCTTTCGGAGAAGTAACCCACAAGCCACACAGCCTGAACTTGCCCATGGGACAGGGCAAGGCTTTCTATTCTGTGCTAACTCTGTGTGCCGCTGCGGCAGCGGCCATCGTTCTAATCCCCGGACTGCCGCTGGTGTACGTGGTTCTGGTGGTCAACGTGGTCGCGGTTCTCGCCATGCCTCCAGCGCTGGTGTTTCTGTTCATGCTGGTGAATGACAAGGAAATCATGGGAGACCTGGTCAGTCCCGTGTGGGCGAATGTGCTGTCCACAAGCGTGGTATTTGTCTTGACCGCCGCGGGTGTGCTCTTCGGGATTAGTGTGATCGCGCCGAACATCTTTGCGGCTTTGGGCGGGAGGTAGAAAAACTATGGTGAGAAAAGAAGAAGTCCAGGTTTTCTCCAGCTCCGATCAAGACCTGGTTTTGTACTCGCTCGAACACGATCAACTGGTTCGGGCAAAAAAGCAATTTATTCCCAGGCGGCATCTGAAAGGTCCCGAACTGGTTGTGCTCTGGGCGCTTCGGATCTACCTTTTGTTCATGATGGCCGTGGTGGTTTATCAAGTATGGATTGCCGCTCACTAGACTGCGCCGTGGCGCAATCCCTCAGGGAGCGACTAAACTAATCTTTCAGGTGGGCATCGCTGCTCGGGCTTGGTTCTCAGCGCTCCGGTGCCGCATCTATTTCTTCAGGAAGGCAATCTTCTATGAACAGCTTTGGCAGCCGTTCCACCCTCCGCGTTTCTGGCCACGACTATGAGATTTATCGCATCGAGGCGCTCGACAAACAGGGGATTTCGACCAAGCATCTTCCTTTCTCGCTGCGTATTCTTCTGGAGAATCTGCTGCGCACCGAAGACGACCGCAGTGTGAACAAGGAAGATATTCGCGCGCTGGCGGCGTGGAACAGCAAGTCGAAGCCGGACAAGGAAATCGCCTTTACCCCGAGCCGCGTCTTGATGCAGGACTTCACTGGAGTACCGGCGGTAGTCGATCTCGCCGCCATGCGCGACGCCATGAAGTTGCTGTCCGGCGATCCAGCGCTGATCAATCCATTGCAGCCCGCTGAACTCGTGATCGACCACTCGGTGCAGGTGGATGAATTCGGCACTCCGCAGGCATTCCAGCTGAATGCCGAGCTCGAGTTCCTGCGTAACAAAGAGCGCTACGGATTTCTGCGCTGGGGGCAAACCGCTTTCCGGAACCTGGCCATCGTTCCGCCCGACACCGGCATCGTGCATCAGGTCAATCTCGAGTTCCTGGCGCGCGTCGTCTATGTGCAGGAGTTGAACGGCAAGCGCGTAGCTTATCCCGATACGCTCGTTGGCACCGACTCACACACCACGATGATTAACGGCTTGGGCGTGCTGGGCTGGGGAGTCGGCGGAATCGAAGCTGAGGCCGCGATGCTGGGTCAAGCGGTTTCCATGCTGATTCCGCAAGTTGTGGGCGTGAAGCTGACTGGCAAACTGCGCGAGGGAGCCACCGCAACCGATCTGGTGCTGACCGTTACCGAAATGCTGCGGAAGCATGGCGTGGTCGGGAAGTTTGTCGAATACTTTGGACCTGGCTTGCAGGAACTGCCTCTGGCGGATCGGGCGACGATTGCGAATATGTCTCCCGAGTACGGTGCGACTTGCGGCATCTTTCCGGTCGACAAGGAAACTCTCAGCTACTTGCGGCTAACCGGGCGCACCGAGGAGCAGATCGCGCTGGTCGAGGCCTACTGCCGCGAGCAGGGATTGTTCCACGATGAGAAGACGCCCGAAGCGCAATACTCCGAACTGCTCGCGCTGGACTTGGGCACGGTGGAATCCAGCCTGGCCGGCCCCAAGCGCCCGCAGGATCGGGTGCCGCTAGCCAAGGCGCGCGAATCGTTTGAGCAGGCCTTGCCTTCGTTGATCAGGCCGGGCAAAGGTGCACCGAAACCGTTGGCAACAGGCAACGGACACCTTCACCACGGCAGTGTCGTCATCGCCGCCATCACCAGTTGCACCAACACTTCCAATCCTTCCGTGATGGTGGCTGCGGGCTTGCTCGCAAAAAAGGCGGTCGAGCGTGGCTTGCAGGTTCCCGCCTGGGTGAAGACTTCTCTGGCTCCGGGTTCAAAGGTTGTGACCGACTATCTGGAGCGTGCCGGTTTGACTCCGTATCTGGAGAAGTTGAAGTTTCACATCGTGGGCTACGGCTGCACGACCTGCATTGGAAACTCGGGGCCGCTGCCGGAGGAAATCTCCAAGGCGATTGATGAACAGAATCTAGTTGTAGCGTCGGTACTGTCCGGGAATCGCAACTTCGAGGGACGCATTAATCCTGACGTGCGCGCCAACTATCTGATGTCGCCACCTCTGGTTGTTGCCTTCGCGCTGGCTGGCCGCATCGATCTCGACTTGCGCAAGGACGCGATTGGCAACGACAAGCAAGGCAAACCAGTCTATCTGGCGGACATCTGGCCGTCACGAGCCGAAGTCGAGGAAGCCATCAAGAAATCGATTTCATCGGACATGTTCCGGCGCAGCTATGGCGAGGTTTATCACGGGGACGACCGCTGGCGCTCCCTGCCGGTACCAAAGGGCGAAACCTATGCGTGGGACAAAGATTCGACCTACATACGCCGCGCTCCCTACTTCGATGGGATGACGCTGAAGCCGGCAGCGGTTGAGGAAATCAGGAACGCACGGGTGCTGGCGGTGCTCGGTGACAGCGTCACCACCGACCACATTTCGCCGGCTGGTTCCATCAAGAAAGATAGCCCGGCAGGAAAGTATTTGATCGAGCACGGAGTGAAGCCTGGCGATTTCAATTCTTACGGCTCGCGCCGCGGCAATCACGAGGTCATGGTGCGCGGCACTTTCGCTAATGTCCGCCTGCGCAACAAAATGGTTCCCAGCCTCGAAGGAGGATTTACGCGGCACCTGCCCGATGGGGCGGAGATGAGCATCTTTGAGGCGTCGGAGAGATATATTGCTGAACACGTCCCGCTCGTGATCCTCGCGGGGAAGGAGTACGGTTCCGGTTCCTCGCGGGACTGGGCCGCCAAAGGCCCGCTCCTGCTCGGAGTGCGCGCCGTCATCGCCGAAAGTTACGAGCGCATTCATCGCTCCAACCTGGTGGGAATGGGCATTCTGGCTTTGCAGTTCCTCGAAGGAGAGACCGCGCAATCGCTGGGCTTGACTGGCGAAGAAGTGTTCGAGATCACCGGCATTCGTGATCTCCTCGTAAGCTTTGCGCCGGGACGCCACGTGAAAGTGCGCGCCAGTGCGAACGGCAAGACCACGGAATTCAAGGCCCTGGTGCGAATCGACACGCCCCAGGAGGCGCAATACTACGCCAATGGCGGAATTCTGCAATTCGTGCTGCGGCAACTGCTCTCGACGAAGCCAGCCGCCGTGCATGCGTAGGGGGCGCTTGAAGGCTGCGCCGCCTCCCGCGTTCCAAGACATTAGTGCGCCAGCACGGGCGAGGACGCTCGCGCCTGCATTGGCAATCTAAAACGTCTTTGCCGAATCCAGCAGGATCGTCACCGGACCGTCATTCACCAGTTCCACCTGCATCATTTCCTGGAATTGGCCAGTTTGGCAGGCCAGACCGGTGGCTCGAATGCGTTCCACGAAATATTCATAGAGTTGTCGGGCGCGCTCGGGCGGGGCTGCGGCATCGAAGGACGGCCGCTTGCCGTGGCGGACGTCGCCGTACAGCGTGAATTGCGAGACCACGAGAATTCCGCCTTCGATCGCCGCCGTATCCAGATTCATCTTTCCATTTGGATCTTCGAAGATGCGAAGTCCAGCGATTTTGCCGGCCAGATAGTCGGCGTCTGCCTCCGTGTCTGTATGAGTCACGCCGAGCAGGACCAGCAGACCGCGGCCGATCTCGCCCACGGTCTTTCCTTCAACTGCGACCTGAGCACGGCTGACCCTTTGTACGACGGCGCGCATGGAATTTTCTGATTTCCTCCCTGTGATTCGGGAACCATCATAACTCGCAGGCGATCTGGGATTTCCTTGTGCGATTCTGGCCTAATCCAATTCTAGGAAGTTCAGGTCGAATATGAGTTTCAGCCTGGGCCTCACGAGCGAGGATGCCCGTGCCTGCATTGGCCACATCCCAAGCTCGCCTTTACAGCGATTCGTGCTGGCCGTTACACTACTCATTCCCTTTTCTCATTCTTCGGGAGGTGGATTGTCATGGCTACTGGAGACAAGTTGAAAGAGATTAACGAAAAAGTAAAACAGATTATCGGTGAGCAGTTGGGGGTTGACGAAGCCGAGGTTACGCCCAGCGCTTCGTTCGTGGACGACCTGGGCGCGGATTCGCTGGACCAGGTTGAGCTGGTGATGGCCTTGGAAGAAGCCTTCGATCTGGAGATTCCGGATGAAGATGCGGAGAAGATCCGCTCGGTGCAGGATGCCATCGACTACATCGATAAGCACGCCAAAGTGGCCAAGTAGATTGCATCTCTTCAAGGTCGATTTCAATTTGATGGAATCTGGGCGTCCCCGCCCGGCTGGACGGGCGAGATGCCCGTCCCCCATAGTGAACGCAAGGAGAACTCATGGCAGCCGTTGACGAAAAAGTAAAACAAATCATTGTGGAACAACTGGGAGTAGATGAGGGCGAGGTGACCAACAGCGCCTCGTTCGTAGACGACCTGGGAGCCGACTCTCTGGATACCGTCGAACTGGTCATGGCCTTCGAAGAGGCCTTTGAGATCGAGATTCCCGACGAAGACGCCGAGAAAATCCGCACCGTTCAGGATGCGGTCGATTACATCGGCAAGCACGCGAAAGGTGGGAAGTAGTTGGCCAGACGGGTCGTAGTTACCGGCATTGGCCTGATTTGCGGCGTGGGCCATACCACCGAAGAGGTTTGGCGGAACCTGCTCGCGGGCAAGAGTGGGGTGGCGCGGATTACACAATTTGATCCGTCGCAGTTCGCCTGCCAGATCGCGGCTGAAGTCAAGAACTTCGACCCCCTCCAGTTCGTCGAGAAAAAAGAACTGAAGAAGATGGGCCGCTTTATCTACCTGGCCCTGGCCGCGGCGGTCGAGGCTATGAGCGCGTCCGGCCTGAAAGTCACCGATGAGATTTCGACCCGGACCGGAGTGCACATCGGCTCCGGCATCGGCGGCTTCGACGTGATTGAGCGCGAGCATTTGAACCTGATCAATGGCGGACCGCGAAAGATTTCCCCGTTTTTCATTCCCGCCTCCATCGTGAATCTCGCCGCCGGACACGTCAGTATCCGCTACAACGCCAAGGGCCCTAACGAGGCCACCTGTACCGCCTGTACCTCAAGCGCGCATTCCATCGGAGATGCCTACAAGATCATCGGACGCTGCGACGCCGATGTCATGATCGCGGGCGGGACCGAAGCTGCGATCACTCCCATGGGCGTTGGCGGATTCGCGGCCATGCGGGCGCTTTCGACGCGCAACCATGAACCCGAGAAAGCCAGCCGTCCCTGGGACTCGGGACGCGACGGGTTCGTGATCGGCGAAGGCGCCGGAATCCTCGTTCTGGAAGAACTGGAATTTGCCCGCCGCCGCGGAGCCAAGATTCTGGCTGAAATCGTCGGCTACGGGATGAGCGGCGACGCCCACCACATCACCCAGCCCGCTGAGAACGGTGATGGCGCTTTTCGCGTGATGCAGAATACCCTGAACGACGCGAAGGTTCAGCCTCAAGACGTGGGCTACATCAACGCTCACGGCACTTCGACCGATATCGGGGACAAGCTGGAAACCATCGCCATCAAACGCGCCTTCGGCGATCACGCCCGCAAGCTGGCGGTGAGTTCGACGAAGTCCATGACGGGGCACTTGCTGGGCGGGGCAGGTGGGCTGGAGGCTGGCATCACTGTGCTGGCGCTCCGCGACCAAATTCTGCCTCCGACCGCCAACCTGGATAATCCCGATCCCGAGTGCGATCTCGATTACGTCCCCAACCACGCCCGAAAAGCGGAGTTGGAATATGCCATGTCCAACTCATTCGGCTTCGGAGGAACCAACGGCGCCCTGCTGTTCCGGCGCTGGACGGAGTAGCGTTTTCCCCCTTTTTTAGCGCCTCCCGCGCCACAGCCTTTGCCGGTTTGGCAAGGACCTTTAGGACTCCTCCTTTCACCGCTGGTAATGCGACCTTAGTACTCAGGTATTGTCCTTCTTCTCCTTTGCCAATGCCGATAGAGCAATACAGAATAGACTTTTGGGAAGACGACGCCACGCCCTATGGACAAAGCTTTTGCCACCGCTGTCATGCCTACCCTTAGCACCAAAAAGGCCTCGGCTCGGGTGGCTCTGATCGACCTGAAGGAACCCGCCAGGAATACCTTTTCCGAGTGTTTCCGGCAGTTTGGGATCGAGAGCGTCCTGCTGAACGGGAACGCTGTGGAACGTCTAAAGAAGGAAAAGTTCGAGGCTTGCGTGATCAAGCTGGGTCCGGAAGCGTTAACCGTGATGGAGTCGGCGCGCACGTCGGCCTCGAACAGCCGAATCGTGCTCTATGCCGTTGGGGGCAGCGCCCAGGATGCGATGCGCTACTCAAAGTACGGGATCAATGCCATTTTTCACGAGCCGCTGGAGCGTCCCGCAGTTCTGAAATTGGTGAGAGCCACGCAGATGCTCGTGTTGCACGAGATGCGGCGTTACGTGCGTGTTCCGGTGATCACGGAAGTCGCGGTGGTGATGGGCGATGGGCGCAGGGTAACGGCAACCAGCATTGAAGTGAGCTCCGGGGGTATGTCCCTGCGTAGCGCCGAGGATATTACGATTGGGCAGTCGGCAGAAATCTCGTTCGCGTTGCTGACTTTGCCGCGAATATGGGTTCGCTGCGGGGTGAGCTGGCGCAACCCGGTTGGTAAAGCCTTCGGCATCCGCTTTGACCAACAAGACGAACGCCGCTTCAGAATCAAAGAATGGATTGACGCTTATCTGGAAGGCTAACTGGGCGGGGCTAAGGGAACCGTTTTGACGTGGCGCCGCACCGGCGAGACGCCCCCGCTTTCGGCCAAGACATTGCTTTGCGTGGGGACAGCCGCCTCGGCTGTCCAAGGCGCAGCCCGCCCCCTGCGCGATCTAGCAGCGCCGAACCAGGCTTCTGAACCTCGATAATCCGCAGGGGTGGGAAGGTGAATAGAAAATCCATACCGTTGCGCGTGGTCTCGGCACCCGCGGATCTGAACGCCTTCACATAATGGGCAGTATGAATGAAATCGGAAATGACCGCTGTGCCTCCGGGCTTAAGCACGCGGACAATCTCGCGGCAGGCGCGGTCGCGTCCATCCCTGGTTGGAATATTGTGAATGCACAGATTGGAAAGGACCACGTCAAAGGTGCCATCCGCGAAGTTCATGGCAGTAGCATCACCGCTCTGTACCTCAACCCGGTCGCGCACACCTTCGAGATCAGCGTTTGCAAGAGTCTTCTCCATCGAGTTTCCGGAGAGATCCTTCTTGCTCCAGATGTCGATGCCCACAGCCTTTCCCGACTTCAACTTCCTGGCCGCGCCGATCATCATCAGACCGCGTCCGGTACCGACATCGAGGACAATTTCGTTGCCCTTCCAGTTCACCATTTCCTCGGAAGTAGTCCCAGGTCAGGTTGTCTTTTGCTGGACTTCTCCGCGCACTCTGCGGGTGTGCTCTGCGACCTCTGCGATTGAAGACTCTGCGTCGATGGAAGTCGCAATAAAGCGTCGCCCGACTAACGCACCTCGGCCAACTGTGTGCGCAACTTGTGGGTAGCGCGGAACAAAGTGTTCTTGATGGTGCCTTCGCTGGTCTTCAGGATGCCAGCAACGGTTCGCAGTCTCAAGCCGTGGTAGTGCTTCAACTCGAACACGACTCGCTCCCGCGGCGAAAGTCGCTGCATGGCACGAACGATGCAACCCCGCAGCTCGCGGCTGGCCATGTTACGCTCCGGGCTGGCGCCTGCGCGCTGATCGGCGATCCGGTCCAGAATCTGTTCTTCCTCGCCGTCAGAGGAAATCGTCGTAGTCAAATCCCGATAGCGGGAAGAGCGCTTGCGCAAGTGATCAAGACACAGATTGGTAACGATGCGGTAGATCCAGGTATAGAAAGAGCATTCAAAACGGAAGCTGCCGATGTTTACGTAAGCCCGCAGAAAGGCTTCCTGGTAGATGTCCTGCCCATCTTCATGCGACCCGGTGAGATGAACCGCCAGGCGGAGCACAGCGCGGTCGTACTGGCGAACCAGTTCTTCAAAAGCGGCAGCATCGCCGAGCTGAGCTCCCCGGATGAGCTGTGTGTCGTCCACGCGAGCGGCGGCTACCTTCTCTCGGTGCTGGCCTCGAAGTTGTAAAACCTTTTCCAATTCTTCCTCTCCGCAAATGCTCTAGCCGACGAACTTGTAACCTGTGCCATGCACAGTCAGAATGAATCGAGGTTCCTCCGGCTTGGGCTCAACCTTCTGCCGGAGCCGAACAATGTGCGCGTCCACCGTGCGCGTGGTGGGAAACCGATCGTATCCCCAGACATCCTCCAGTAGCCGGTCGCGGCTCAGGGTCTCGCCCGGATGAATGAGGAAATACTTCAAAAGCTCAAACTCTTTCGACGAAAAATCCAGCGCATGCCCTTTGCGCAAGACCTGGCAACTGCGCAAATTCACTTCCACCTCGCCAAAAGCGTATTTGTCATCCGTCTTCGGAACGACATGCGCCCGGCGCAAAACGGCCTTCACGCGCGCCAGCAGTTCGCGAATGGAAAATGGTTTGGTAACGTAATCGTCGGCGCCCAGTTCCAGTCCGACCACCTTGTCCACTTCCTGTCCGCGGGCAGTCAGCATGATGATCGGGATCGAGGGCCGCTTGGACTTGAGCTGCTTACAAACGTCCAGCCCGCTCATTCTCGGCATCATGACATCTAGGATGACGAGGTCGGGAGACTCGGAGATGGCGCGTTCCAGGCCGGCTACGCCGTCGCCCGCGGTGATGACCTGATGCCCTTCGAACTCGAAGTTGTCGCGCAGCCCCGCCACCATATTGGGCTCGTCTTCGACAATCAGGATTTTCGCCATTCCTTAGTCTCCGGCGCCTACGCCAATGCCACCTTGCTTGCGTTCGTCCGCAAAACTACCGGCAGATTGATGGTGAACTTGCTGCCTCGCCCAGGCACGCTATCCACTGAAACTTCCCCGCCATGCGCTTGCACGATGTGCCGCACCAGCGAAAGGCCCAAACCGCTGCCCTTGGTGTTGTGAACCAGCGGGTCGCCCACTCGATAGAACTTGTCGAAAATCTTCTGCTGCTCTCCTTGCGGGATGCCGATGCCGTGGTCCACCACCTCGAGCTTGACCGAACCGTTGTCGCGGAACAGGTTCACGCCGATATACTTCTGGTCCTGCGAGTATTTGAGCGCGTTGTTGACCAGGTTCAGCAGCGAACGCGCCATAGCCTCGCGGTCCACGCTCAGCGGGGGCACATCCTCGGCGATCTTCTCCTCGAAGGCGAACCCGCTTTGTTCGATCTGGTAGCGATACGATTCCAGCGTATTGCGGACTAATTCGCGCATATCGGTCTGGCGGAACTCGTATTCCTTCCGTCCCGCCTCGATCCGCGAAAAGTCAAGGATGTTGTTGATCAACGCGGTCAGCCGCTCACTTTCCTTACGGATGATGCTGTAATACTCCTGATATTTGTCCGGGGACTTGAGCCGTCCCATTTCAAGCGTTTCCGCATACAGCCGGATCAGCGACAGCGGCGTTCGCAGCTCATGCGAAACGTTCGATACGAAATCGGACTTCAGCCGCGCCAGCGCCATTTCCCGCGAAATGTTGCGATGAGTCATGACGATCCCACCAGTGAGCAGCAGGGAGATGACTCCGAGAATCAAAAAGCTGGTGCGGACAAAATGCTGGCCCATGGCAGCCAGCGTGGTTCCCGGCAACTTGATGGCAAGCGTCAGACCCGGAAACGCGCCTTCCATATTGCGTTCCACCTCCGGGTAACCTCCGTCCCATCCCAGCGAAGCCGCCAGCGGCGTGGAGTCGTGCCTGGGATGGACCATCATGACCACGTGGTTCTTGTCGCCTCTTTCTTCCTGGTGGCTCAGCAGCGTGTCCAGCATTTCGGGAAAGAACTGATCGCGCAAGTATTCGGCATCAAATACCATCCCGCCGATCGCTTTGGTTCCATCCCACCCGTCTGGGAGCAGGAACGTTGCGCCTGATTGGTACAAGCGTTTTTCGCCTCGCGTAGCCCAGTTTTCAAAGAAGAAGTAGTGCTTATCCTTTTTCGCCATCTGCTCATAATTCTTGACTTCATCTTTGTATTCCACCTGCATCCACGTGGTGGTCATGCTCGACAGGCTTTGAGCTTCGCCACGAAAGGAATCGTCTTTAAGTCGGGAGGGCTGGGAACGGAAGATCAAGCCCGCGCCCGGTTCGTACACGAACACGTGCGCAACATGAGGATGGGTGGCGAGAATCCGGTCCAGGGTTTCGACGCAGGTTCTGCCGGCCTGGGGGAATTGGGCGCGGACGTCATCTGCCATGTCCTCAGCTTTCAGGTTGATCTGCTTCTCGGAAATCGCAAGCACCTGGTTGAAATCGCGTTGGAAAGCGGCTTCGACCCCGCGGTCGCGCTGAATCTCATTCAAGTGCAACGCGCTCAGGATGACCAGCGCGGCGGCCGGCAACACCACGGCGAACTCCAGGGTCAGCATCAACCGGGTTCGCTCGTTCCAGCGCCGCTTCATCTTCATAAAATGGTCTCCTGGTCCGGGTACAGATTGAACCAGCCCGGATGCAAACATAGTTGAACATCCACTCACATGTGTCAATCCGGCGTAAAAACAAGTAAAAAGTTGTGAACCGGGTTCTTTTTGAGGCACCGGGCAGTGCTTCAGATTGGTCGGCGGCAAGCCAAGTACAACAATCTTAACCAATTCTTCTTTATCTTGTTGTAGACTGCCCTGAAAGACATTTTCTCTTTGGTCATGCGAGCTGCCCCCACAGCCGCCGGAGGACGCGCGGACTTTTATGAGTCAAGAAAAAGCGAATTCTGGTGAGAAGCAGGTAAGCGAGAACCGCGGCACAGGAAAAAAGCCGTACCAGAAACCTGAATTCCGCTACGAGCGGGTTTTTGAGACTATGGCATTATCCTGCGGCAAGGTCAGTCCGACAGAATTTCAGTGCCGCTTCAATCGGAAGAGTTCGTAATTTCCAGCCGCGTATGCAGGGGATGACAGAGGCTCGCGAGGATCATAAGCTCGATCTGGCCGTCGAAGTTCTTCGGTCGAGCGGCAGCATCCGCCTCCAGGCACTCGGTACCAGCATGCTCCCCTCGATCTGGCCGGGCGATGTTCTCCGTATCGAGGCCAAAGCCGGCGAAGAAATCGTTCCCGGCGACATCGTGCTGGTCTCGCGCAACCGCCGGTTCTTCATCCATCGGCTGATCGAGAAACATAACTCCCACTGGATCACCCGAGGCGACTCTCTCCCTCAGGATGATGCTCCCGTGGCGCAGGTTCAGGTGCTGGGCAAAGTTTCCACAATTCATCGGAAGAGCCGCGTGATCCCTCCAAATCAGCGAGTCTCGCCGCTGACTCGCCTGTTTGCCTGGACGCTCTGCCGCTGGGATTCCGCGCGCAACATCGCGCTGCGTATTCATTCCTTGAGGCAAGGTGAAGCGGAGCACAAATGGTGTTCACATGAGCATTCTGTCATCCTGAGCGTAGTGGCTGCCGCGCGCTGCGCGGCAGCCACGGAGTCGAAGGACCCCGCGGATGTACGAGCAACCAGGAACGCAGGAAAGCATTCTCGCGGGCTGTATTTGTAAGGCTGGGGGAAGAACTCCCTGCAACGGCATGATTAAGTTCGCCGACTCGGGGTCCTTCGACTGCGTTGCTGCCGCTCCGCGACAGCAACTCCGCTCAGGATGACAACGATCGATTCCGATGGAAGGTCCTCGAATGACGCATCCCTCCCAACTTGCGGCCGGTGATGCGGTTGCCATCGAGATCGGCGGGATGGCGATCGCGCTGCGCACACATGACCTCGCATTTCGCCAATTGCTGGAGAATCGGTACGCAGGGTTCATAAACTCGTCTCCCAATCCTCAGTTCGAGTTCGATATTGACCTGTTCGATCCCGTGGAGACGTTGCGCGACGACGAGGACGTACAGGTGAAGTTGCAGAACAGCCAGTGGCTGCTCCAGCGCGGTGACTTCCAGGCCCAGTGGAATCCAAACGCCGCCCGCGGCCGCATTCGCCAGTCACGCAACCCGTACGCCATCGACTCCGTGCTGCGCATCGTTCACACCCTGATTCTGGCGAAGCAGGGCGGGTTTCTGGTCCATGCTGCCAGTGCCATTCGCCGCGGGCACGCGTTCCTGTTCGCCGGCGTGTCGGGCGCCGGCAAGACAACGATTTCCCGTTTGGGTCCCGCCGATGCCACGTTGCTCACCGACGAGATTTCATACGTGCGCCGGCAAGGCGATGAATACTGGGCCTGCGGCACGCCCTTCACCGGAGAGCTGGCCCGGGTGGGCGAGAATCTCTCGGCACCTTTGCATACACTTTTTTTGCTGGAACAGGGGCCGGAGAACCGGATTGAATCAGTAGCCCCGTCTGATGCCATTCGGCTGCTGTTGCGAAATATTCTTTTCTTCGCCGAGGATGCGGAACTCGTGAGCCTGGTTTTCCGCTCCGCGTGCGAGTTTGTAGAGAAGGTTCCCGTACGCCGATTGATATTTGTTCCCGACGAACGAGTCTGGGAAATGATAATGTAGGCGCGGGCGTTCACGCCCGTGCAGCATTATCGGAGGCAACGCCATCGCAGAGAAGTACATCGCGAGGAGTTCCGCCATCGCCGCCCGCCTCATCGGCGGCGAAATGATGATCATGTCGGCAGTGGACTCAACCTTTTTTACCCTCAATGAAGTCGCGACCGTGATCTGGCAGGCGGCCGACGGCTGCACTCCACTGTCGGACATCGTTGCTAGCAAGATCTGCTCGGAGTTTGACGTGGATCCCGATCAGGCTGGGCACGACGTCGAACAATTCGTCAGCCAACTCTCTCAGCATGGCATCCTGCTGGTCTCGGAACAACCCATCACCGCTCCGCCGGAGGCGCGATGAGCCTGCTCGCGGAGATGAATCAGAAGGCCTTGGGGCTGGGAATCCCGATCAGCGTTCATCTCGACATCACCTATCGCTGCAACGAGCGTTGCATTCACTGCTACCTCGATCACGACGACCACGGCGAGATGACCACGGCGGAGATCGAAGACATCCTGGACCAGCTTTCCCAGGCCGGGGTCTTCTTCCTTACTCTCAGCGGCGGGGAAGTCCTCATGCGCCGCGACTTTTTCGAAATCGTGGAACATGCGCGCCGCCTGCTGTTCAACGTGAAGCTGAAGACCAACGGCGTAATGATCCGCGCAAAAGAGGCCCGGCGCATCCGCGAACTGGGCGTGGAGCAGGTGCAGATCAGCGTCTACTCGCACCGTGCCGAGATTCATGACGCAATCACCAAGCTACCGGGATCGCTGAAGCGGACGATCGAAGCCATCCGATTTCTCAAGTCGCAAGGTCTCAAGGTCGTGATTGCCAACGTGCTCATGGCCAGCAATTTGTTCGACAACACCGGAGTCATGGCTCTGGCCAAGGAGTTGGGAGTTTCCTACACGCTCGACCCCACCATCACGCCGAAGATGGACGGAGACACATCCATCCTAGCCTTGCGCATTGCCGGGTCAGAGCTCAAGCAGGTTTTCCAAAGCCGGGAATTAGTGGGCAACGTGGAAGAATTCTGCGCCCCGCCGCCGCCGCCCGGAGAAGACATCATGGACGGTTTCCCGTGCAGCGCCGGGCACACCGCCTGCTACATCACTCCCTACGGCGACGTGTTCCCCTGTGTGCAGTTCCCGCTTCCCAGCGGCAACCTCCGGAGGCAGAAGTTCCTCGATATCTGGAACAACTCCCCGCAGCTGAAAGAAGTCCGCTCCATCCGTGCCCGCGATCTCCCGACGTGTTCAACGTGCGCCCACGTGGGGACGTGCACCCGTTGTCCCGGCCTGGCGTACATGGAAGGAAACATGCGCGGCCCATCCACCGCTGATTGTGAAAAATCGTTTCAGAGGACAGGCATCCCATCGGCGAACATGCTGCTACGGACGCGAGCCAGTTCTTCCTCTCCGTTGATCCAAATCCAGGCAGGATAGTTTTTTGTAATCCGGACTCCGTTTGGCCAACCACGGAGCGAGCATTAGCGAGTCAATGAAACGGGTGCCGGCAAAAGTTCTTGACTTCGCCTTTCGTTCGCTTACAATAGCGGCATGGCGATTACACGCAGACAACGGCAAGTGTACGACTTCATTTCCGAGTTCGTGCAGAAGCACGCCTATTCTCCCTCGTTCGAGGAAATCGGAGAAGGGCTTGGCCTAAGTTCGCTGGCCACGGTGCATAAACACATCTCGAATCTCGAGAAAAAGGGTTTGCTGACGCGCGACTACAACCGCAGCCGTTCCATCGACCTACTTCCACCTAAAGGCCGGTTGAAGCAGGCTATGTCGGTGAATACCACGATGGTATTGCCGCTCCTGGGACGGATCGCGGCCGGTCAGCCCATTGAAGCCGTGGAGAATCCGGAAACGATTTCCTTGGCTGACTTCGTCCGCTCCAAAGAAGTATTTGTCCTCGAAGTTCGAGGCGATTCCATGCAGGACGAACACATCATGAGCGGAGATTACGTGCTGGTCGAAAAGGCGAAGACCGCGCACAACGGAGATATCGTCGTGGCTTTGGTCGGGGGTTCGGATGCCACGCTCAAACGCTTCCATCGCGAAGGTGAAAACATCCGTCTGCAGCCCTCGAATGCTTCTATGGAGCCAATCGTTGTGCCGGCCGCTTCAGTGCAGGTGCAGGGACGAGTGATTGGGGTGCTGAGGAAGTACTGAACCGGCACTCAGCCAGAGCGAATTGGGCCAAGAATAAGAACGCCCAGGGTGCTCAACCCGGGCGCCTGAGGGCTGAATGCTGACTGCTAAGTGCTGACGGCTTATCCCAGATGCTTGTCGATGGCCTTCTGAATAGTTTCTTTCGGGACGTAGCCTACAATCTGTTCTTTCACCTGCCCATCTTTGAACA
>Ga0210410_10000590_pt1 | contig 38638 bp, 33 predicted proteins | sample IncBWC4MmetaG_FD_161058 | JGI IMG/M metagenome (GOLD analysis project Ga0210410, IMG submission 161058) | Forest soil microbial communities from Barre Woods Harvard Forest LTER site, Petersham, Massachusetts, United States - Inc-BW-C-4-M | ecosystem: Environmental > Terrestrial > Soil >...
GACGTTAATCTTCAGCAAAAAGACATGCTGCTCGCACTCGAGCTTGGCAGAAAAATGGGCGTTCCCGTTCCCCTCGGCGCCGCCGCCAACGAAATGCTCAACGCCTGCCGCGGCCTGGGTCTTTCGCACCACGATTTCGTCACAGTTTATGAGGTCTACCGCCGCCTGGGAGGAATGTCCAAATGAAACCGTATCGCACCAATCTTCGCGAAGTGCCGAAAGTCGGCGGCCTCACCGAAGAAGACGGCTGGATCAACATGCAAGTCCAGTTTCTGATCGACCAGAAAACCACCGGCTCTGATAAATTACTGATTGGCTGGACCGTGCTTCCTCCCGGGGCGCGTCACGACAAGCATCGCCATCCGAACTGTGACGAATTCTTCGTCGTGATCCAGGGCAGCGGCCACATCTACACCGACACCGGCCGTGAACCCTCCTCCAAAGGCGACGTCATTTTCACCCCGCGCGGCCATTGGCATGGTTTCGACAACACCGGCACCGAGGACGTTGTCCTCGTGTGGGGTTGGAGCGGCGCGGGCTCCCTCGAAGCCGCCGGATATGAAATTCCGCCGGAGGGCTACTAATCCGAAATGCCAATGGCGTGGGATGATCCGCGAATCAAAAGTGGGATGCAGCAGCAGCTTCGCCGGCGTCGTGATTTGCTGGCGGCAGGGAAGAAGCCGCTCGGCTGGAAACTCGCGTTCGGCGGTCCCGCCGCTCTCGAAAGATTGCGCACCAATGCTCCGCTCGTCGGATTTCTCATGGCCGACGCGGTGGTCGCATCGGGTTCCACGATCTCCTTCGCCGGCTGGAAGAAACCGGCCGCTGAACCCGAACTCACCGTCTATCTTGGAAAAGATTTGCCTCCCGGCGCCGATCGCAGAACAGCAATGGACGCAATCGCAGGCCTTGGCGCCGCCATCGAAGTCGCCGATGTGGATCACCCTTCCGACGATGTCGAAGGCACACTGGCCCGAAACATTTACCAGCGCCATGTGATCCTCGGTGGCTCCAGCGCAGAGCTTGCGGGCGGCACCTTGTCCGGCCTGAACGCGCGTGTTTTTCACAACCGCGCGGAAATGGCCAACACCTCGGACTTCGGAGCATTAACCGGCGAACTCATCACCAACGTCAGCCACGTCGCCAATCTTCTCGCGCAGTTTGGTGAAACACTTCGCGCCGGCCAGATCATCATCGCAGGCTCCATCACCCCGCCGATCTGGGTTGTTCCCGGCGAAACGATAGGCTTTCATCTCGAGCCGCTGCAACCAATCTCCATCAATTTCGCGCCGGATCCGCAATGATTGCGAATTCATTTGCACCCGACAGCTTGCGTGAAGAAACTGCCGGGCGTATAGTGCGTCGAAATCTAAAGTGGAACCGAAGGGCCGGCATCGATGCTCAGGGCTGGAACTAATTCGACGATGAAGCACCTATTCGTAAGCGCAGCCGCAATTCTTTCGATGGCTTCCCTTGCCTTCGCTGGACAAAGTAGCCCTTCCAAGACCGGTTCCTGGTCCGGCATCCTCGTAACTAGCGCCTGCAACGCCGACGAAGCTTTCAACGAATCTCCCGAGTGCTTTAAAATCGTTCCCGGCGCAAAAATCGCCCTCTACGACGACACCAACCGACTGATGTACTCCCTCGAACCGCAGGATAAAGTGACCGCCCATCTTGGCGACACGGTCACTGTCCGTGGAACTCTTGAGGAAGACACGATCCAGGTCGCTTCCACCGAATTGATGTCCATCGGCCTTGCGGTCGGCCAGAAAGCTCCTGATTTTTCCGCCCGCGACGAATTCGGCCACACGCAATCCCTCGAAACCCTGAAAGGCCCGAACGGCACCGTCCTCCTCTTCTTCCGTTCCGCCGACTGGTGACCCTTCTGCAAAGGGCAGCTGGTCCAGCTGCAAAGCGCATTCCCCCGGTTCGAAAAGCAGGGCGTCAAGCTCGCGGCCATCAGCTATGACTCCGAAGAAATTCTGAAATTTTTCGCTGAGCGCCACAAGATCGAATATCCGATGCTCGCGGATCCCGATTCCAAAATCATCAAGGCCTATGGCGTCTTCAATCACGAAGCCACCGGCATGCAAAAGGGTTTTGCCCGTCCCGGATATTTCTTCATTGATTCGAACGGCGTCATCAAGGAGAAATTCTTCGAGGCGAAATACCGCGAACGCCTCACCGGCAACAGCATCATCGCGAAACTGTTTCCCGAACTGGGCCAGGAAGTCACCGAAACCGTCGAAGCCCCGCACCTCCAGCTCGTGCTCCAACAATCCGATCGCATCGCCGTTCCCGGCACGCGCATTACAATTTCCGCCGAAGTGCGCCTGCCCGCGGACGTTCACGTCTACGCCCCCGGCACGCAAGGCTACAAGCCGGTAAAACTCGTGATCGATCCAATTCCCGATCTCGAATTAAGCTCAGCTGTCTACCCCGCCTCCAAAATTCTCTACTTGCCGGCAATCAAAGAAAAAGTGCCTGTCTACGAAGGCACATTCCGCATCAGTCAGGACGTCAAAGTCAGCTCCAGCTCCCAATTCTGGGGCTCGCTCGGCAAAGACGGAAAAACTTTCACGCTCTCGGGAAAGCTCGAGTATCAGGCCTGCGACAAAACCATGTGCTACGTGCCGACCTCCGCCCCGGTCAAGTGGCAGCTCCAGGTCTTTCCGCTCGATCGCACGCGCGCGCCGATCGATATTCGCCACAAATAAGCAAGCGAGGTTTGAACTATTTGGGTATGACGGAATAATCTGAAAAATCGTTAACCGCAAATTTCTGAATCTGAATTAGTCTCGTCGAACCATGACTCCTAACCATCGTTTCCGGTTCGTCTGCTTTTTGCTCTTAGCCGCATTAGCGCTGCCCTCCTGCGGAGCGAGTTCCGCCGATCAGCCGCTCTTCACTTCAAATCACGAGGCGCTCTCACTGGATGTCCCCACCCAATTTCGTTTCGTCGCCTTTGGGGATACCCGCTTTCACGATCCCGCGGACGCGGAAACAGCCAATGCAGTCGTCCGGCAAACCCTGGTGAAGGCCATTGACGAAGAGAAGCCGGCCTTCGTATCCATCGGCGGCGACATTGTCTATTCCGGGGACAATCCGAAAGACTGGCAGGTTTGGGACTCGGAAACCGCCGTTTGGCGCGAGCATAAAATTGTCGTTTATCCCGCGCTGGGAAATCATGATCTCCATGGCGACCAGAAAACGACGCTGGGAAATTACTTTGCGCGTTTCCCGGCGCTAAAAGAGAGCCGGTTCTACTCCGTGCAAATCGGAAACTCGCTGATGTTGGTTCTCGATAGCGCGCTCGATGAACTCACTGGGCCGCAGGGTGAATGGCTCCACGGCCAACTCGATCCTCTCGCTTCGACTATTGATTACGTGTTCTTCGTATTTCACCACCCACCCTACACCAGTTCGTCCGATGAGAAGGCTTACGGCGGCGGGCACTCCGCGCGGGAGAAGGAAATGGGCCTTGCCGCGTTCCTGGAAGAAAAGCAGAAGCAAGTACGGGCGCGCTTTGTCGTCTTCAATGGACACGTCCACAACTACGAGCGCCATGAGCACAACGGAGTAACCTATTTCGTAACCGGCGGCGGGGGCGCGCACGCCTATCCCATTACTCGTAAAGCCGACGACCTCTACAAGGATTCGGGAATCAACTATCACTACTTGCTGGTGGACGTGGACAAAAGCCGTGTGCGAATTACGATGAAGAAGCTGGAACTCAAGGACGGCAAAGCGGTGTGGACACAACCGGACGAAATCGTGATCCCGGCGACCGTCGCAAAAGCCGCCGGCGCCCGGTAATCGCGCGGCAAAATAGGCAGTGCGCTAATTTGAATCTGGTGTTTGTGACGTTTGGTTAGTCGTGGTGGAAATAGAAAATATTGCCGTCCAGATCCTCGACGGTGAATTGCCGTAATCCCCAAGGCTTTTTTCCCAGAGGATCCACGATGTTCGCACCCAACGACTTCAGTTCCTGGTACGACGCATCGACATCTTCGGCGAACACCCAGTGAACGGCAGGTTCGAACGGCGGGTTCCTCTTGCGAAAGAAGATCGCCACATTACCGCGCGACACCGCCCCAATTTCTTTGCCTGGGTAAAGCCATCCAATTTCAAACCCGAGTGCATCTCTGTAATGCTGTTGTGCGCGTTCCACATCAGCTACCGGCAACTCCGGCACCGGATGGCCCATTGAACTCATTTTCTCATTTGCGCCCACAGAGTTCTCCTTTCTGCAACACCCCTCCCGCGTCAAATTAGGACACTGCCGCAAAATATGCCACTAGTTTGTCTGGTGAGGAATTGCCGTATGATACGGGCATGCGACTTCTCCTGGTGGAAGACGATTCGCGTATCGCACGGTTCGTGGCCAAAGGCCTGCGCGAAGAGTCATACGCCGTGGACACCGTGGAGAACGGCAACGACGCCGTCTACCAAACCGAAATCAACGATTACGATCTGATCGTCCTGGACGTGATGATTCCCGGCATGGACGGTTTCGCCGTCTGCAAAGCCATTCGCGCCGGCGGCAAGCGCACTCCGATCCTGATGCTCACCGCGAAAGACGGGGTCGACGACCGCATCAAAGGCCTCGATTCCGGCGCCGACGATTACCTCACCAAGCCTTTCGAATTTCGCGAACTCCTCGCCCGCCTCCGCGCCCTGCTCCGCCGCCCCAACGAACTCCGTCCTCCGCGCATCGTCGTCGGCGATCTTGAACTCGACACCGCTTCGCAAACCGCCAAGCGCGGCGCCCGCTCCATCCCGCTCACCGCCAAGGAATACGCGCTCCTCGAATATTTTGCCCGCAACGCGGGCCGCGTCATCGGCCGCTCCGAAATCGCCGAGCACGTCTGGGACGAAACCTTCGATCCCTTTTCCAACCTGATCGAAGTCTACGTAAACCGTCTACGCCGCAAACTGGGCGAAGAAGCCGGCAAGCCCCTGCTGCAAACCCGCCGCGGCAGCGGCTACGTCCTCTGCGACAACGAAGCGCCCGGCAAAAAGCACCCGGCGCAAAACCCCGGCGGAGCAAAAAAATCCCATGCTTGAGTCCGTCCGCTCGCGCATCACGCTCTGGTACAGCGGCCTTCTCGGCCTCTTCCTCATTTTGCTCGCCGGCCTCACCTACTTTCTCTATTGGCACAACATTCTGCTCAGCACAGACAGCAATCTCCTCGAATTAAGCGAAACCTACGTCACCACCTTCAACGCCGAAATGAAAGACGCAACCGGAGAGGACCCAAGGAAAGAGGCGGCCCGCGTGGCCATGATCGAGCACCGCTTCCGCGACGTCATCTTTGCCCTTGTCGACGACCACGGCCAAGTCTTCTTGAGCTCCCTGGACTTGCCCGCACTCCGCGGTGGCATTGAGCATTTCTCGCCAGAGATTTTTTCCTCCAGGGAATTCCTCGCCCTGGCGCACGCGTCCACAACCACCGGCACCGGCACTTTTCAAAATGTTCCCGGCGGCAAGAACGGCTTCCGCGGCTATTCGCGGCTGCTGGAGCCCGAAGACCGCAACGTCTCTCTGGTGATTTTGCAATCTCTCCACCCGCAAAAAGAAATCATGGAGGACATTCGCCACACCTTTTACTGGATCATTCCCATCGCGTTGCTTCTTGCCAGCGCCGGCGGCTATTTCCTTGCCAGAAAAAGCCTCGCGCCGGTCACCGACATGGCCACGCAAGCACGCGGCATGGGCGCGGCCCGCCTTAGCGAACGCCTCGAGGTTTCCAATCCGCGCGACGAACTCGGTACGCTCGCCCTCTCCTTTAACGAACTGCTCGATCGCCTGGAAAAATCCTTCGAACAGCAGCGCCGCTTCGTGGCCGATGCCTCGCACGAACTCCGGACCCCCGTCGCCATCCTGCAGGGCGAAACCGAAGTCACCCTCTCCCGCCCCGATCGCCCGCCGGAGGAATACCGCGAGACGCTTTCCATTCTGCGTGACGAATCGCACCGCCTCGCCCATATTATCGAGGACCTCTTCACACTCACCCGCGCCGATGCAGGCCAGTACCCGCTGAAACTCCGTGATCTCTACCTAGATGAACTGGCCGCCGACGTTCTCCGCCGCACGCGCTCCCTCGCCATCGCAAAGGGCGTCACGCTTACTTCTTCCATCCAGCCTGAGCTTCCACTTTCCGCCGACGAAGATCTCCTTCGCCGCATGTTGCTCAACCTCCTCGACAACGCCATCAAATACGCCCCCGCCGGTGGAATGATTAACGTGGACTGTCGCCTCGACGCAAGCTACTACGTCCTTCGCGTCTCCAATACCGGCCCGGGAATTCCCGCCGAACTCCAGTCGCGCATCTTCGAACGGTTTTTCCGCGCCGACAAAGCCAGGTCGCGCGCCGATGGCGATACCGGCGGCGCCGGCCTGGGCCTCTCCATCGCCCGCTGGATTGCCGAGGCCCACCATGGCCGCCTCGAACTCACGCAATCCGACGGCTCCGGAACCACCTTCACCGCCTATCTTCCCGTGCCCAATCGCAGCGCGATTTCTGGTTAATCCTGCGTTTATCTCCCCCCATATAGCCTGAGCTCAAGAACGGCGTCCAAGTTCGTTTCTTGGACATACGCGAGTTGAATTGGACGCTGGAGGCAGCCATGAAAAAGCACTTGATACGAGCGATGTTCGCCGGACTCCTGGCAATCGGATTGTGCGCCGCTGCCGGGGCGCAAACCCAAGCCCCTAAGAAATCCAAAATTCCCGCGTCACTCAAGAAAGATGCCAAGGTCTCCGTTGAAGCCGCCCGCGCCACGGCGTTGAAAAAAGTGCCCGGCGAAATTCAGGAAGAAGAGTTGGAGAAGGAAAACGGCAAGCTCGTCTACTCCTTTGATATTCGTGTGACCGGGCAGAAGGACATCACCGAAGTTCAGGTCAGCGCGATTGATGGCTCGATCGTCAGTGTTGAGAAGGAAAATGCGGCCAGCGAAGCCAAGGAGCAGAAGCAGGATTCAGGCAAGCCATAGCAACGAGCGCGGTGCCACAAGGTTATGCAAAAGAGCGAACAGTTCGTTGAGGGATACAATTTGCGTCGGATACTTCATCTCGGATGGATCGTGCTGCTCTTGGGCAGCGTAACGCTAACGGCGGAAATCTGCGCCGGCCAGCAGCCTGACGCGCCTGCGCCCCAGCCTGAGGCAATGGCCAAGCAGAAACAGGCAGCCGCCACAAGCTCACCAGCTCCAGGCGCGCCGCTCCGCCTGACCTTGCAGGACGCCCTCGCGCTGGCTCGTAAGAATGAGCCGACTTACCAATCCGTCGTCACGGCCGCTGGAGTTGCCGGCGAAACTCGCGCCCAGACACGCGATGCCCTGCTCCCCAGCGTGAACTTCAACACTTCGGCGCTTTATACAATGGCTAGCCACAACGGCACGAATGGAGTGATATTCATCGCCAATAACTCGGTGCACGAATACATCAGCCAGGGAAACGTGCATCAGCAGCTGGACCTCGCAGCGTGGGAAACCTATCGAAGCTCGGCCGCGCAAGCCGCTGCAGCGAAAGCCAAGGCAGAAGTGGCTGCCCGCGGCCTGGTTGTTACGGTTGTACAAAACTACTTCGCCGCCGCGGCCGCCGAAAGGAAGCTTGAGTCCGCAGCACGCACCGCCGACGCGGGCGAAAAATTCCTGCAACTCACCCAGGCCCTCGAAAAGGGCGGGGAAGTGGCCCATTCCGACGTCATCAAGGCCGATCTTCAAGCTCAGGAGCGCCGCCGCCAGCTTCAGGAAGCCAAGCTCGAACTTCTTAATGCGCGGCTCGATCTCGCTGTTCTCCTCTTCCCTGATTTCAACGACCATTTCGAAATCGGCGACGACCTGCACGGCAACGTTGCTCTGCCTCCGCAACCGGAATTTGAGGCGCAAGCCGCTCAGGGCAATCCGGATATCCGCGCTGCCTTGGCTTCTGTGCAAGCTGCGTCTCACGAAGTCAACGTTGCTCGCGCGGGCTATCTTCCTTCGATCAGTCTCGATTATTTTTACGGAATTGACGCGCCGCAATATGCCGTAAATGGCTTCTCTGCCCCTCCCGAAAGAGCCAAGATTTCTAATATCGGCTCCTCCGCCATCGCGTCCCTGACTCTTCCCGTCTGGAATTGGGGCGCCACGCAAAGTCGCGTCCGGGCGGCAGAATTGCAACGCGATCAGTCCAAGCGCGAGCTCTCCTTCGCCCAGCGAAAACTGCTCGCCGAAATGCGCTCGCTCTATTCCGAAGCCGAAACCGCGCTGAACCAACTCGCCGGCCTGCAGCGCTCCGCCGAACTCTCCGAAGAAAGCCTGCGCCTCACCACGATGCGTTATCAGGGTGGTGAAGCCACGGTGCTCGAAGTCGTCGACGCGCAAACAACCTTCGCGCAAGCAAACGCTGCCTATCAGGACGGGGCCGTCCGGTATCGCGTCGCTCTCGCAAATCTCCAGACATTGACAGGGGTGCTGACAACTCCATGAACTACGTAGAACATAAATTTATCGCTGTGAAACCAAACCTGCTCGCTCGGAGCATCCTGCTCCTGGCCGGCGCAATCTTTTTGCACGGGTGCAGTTCGGCGGAAAAGGAAGCGGCGCCGCTCGTCACCGTCCAGGTCGCTCCCGCAAAACGCGGCCCCATCGAACTCGAAGTAACTTCCGACGCGGTCGTGTACCCGCTGCAACAGGCGATCCTTACCCCGAAAATCACCTCCACCATCGCAAAGTTCTATGTCCAGCGCGGCACCAGGGTGAAGCAAGGGCAGCTGCTGGCACTGCTCGAAAACCGCGATCTCGCCGGCGCCGCCGAACAAAGCAAGGGCGAATTCGAGCAGGCTGAAGCTAGTTACGCCACAACAACCGGGGCCAGCCTCCCTCAGCAAATACAGAAAGCCGAACTCGATGCCGTTGCCGCAAAATCGGCGTTTGATGCGCAGCAAAAGGTTTACGACGCGCGAAAACAGTTATACGAACAGGGCGCTCTTCCCCGCCGCGATTTCGACACCGCTGACGTCGCCCTCGCCCAGGCCCGCAGCGCCAACGAGCAGGCGCAAAAGCAGCTCGCAGACCTTCAACGCATCGGCAAGCAGCAAGCCCTGAAATCCGCCGGCGGCCAGCTCTCCGCTGCGCAGGGTAAATACTTGAATGCCCAGGCGCAACTGAGCTACTCGGAGATTCGCAGCCCGATCGATGGTGTTGTCACCGACCGACCGCAATATCAGGGCGAGCTTGCCACCGCGAACCAGCCGCTTCTGACGGTGATGAACACGTCGAAGCTGATCGCGAAAGCCCACATCTCGCAAACCGAAGCGGTTCTGTTGAAAGTCGGCAACAAAGCCGAAATTGAACTCCCCGGCCTCGATGAACCCATAAAAGCAAAAGTCACCCTGATCAGCCCCGCGCTCGATCCCGGCAGCACCACCATCGAAGTCTGGGTCGAGTCCACCAAGGCGAATCCGTCCCTCAAGCCCGGCATGAACGCTCGCGTCAACGTCATCGCGAAAAGTGAAGAGGACGCTCTCGTCGTTCCTGCCTCCGCCGTTTACAAATCGGAAGAAGCGGGTGATTTCGTCATGCTCGCCGGCTCCGACAAAAAAGCCCATCTCACCAAAATTAAAGTCGGCATCAAGACCAAGGAACTCGCGCAAATCGAATCCGGCATCAAGGAAAACGATTCCGTGATCACCGTCGGCGGCTACGCGCTGCCCGACGGCACGCAAATCCAGATTGAAGCCACCCCCGCGCCCGAAGCGGAAAAAGGCGCCGGCGCCGACGATGAAAAGGGCGGCAAGGACGACAAGGGCAAAGATAAGGGCAAGGACGACGACGAAAAATCCGGCAAGGAAGCAAAACCTGCGAAGGGCAAGGAGTAGCGGCGCATGGCTCTCGGCTCAGGTGATTCGCAAACAAAGCAAAACGGGCACGCCCACGAACCGGCCGGACTGCCCTGGTTCAAGCGGCTTTCCAGCCCGATTCTGTTCCTGCTCATAAGCCTGGCGCTCGTCGGAATCTTCCTGGCCATCAAAATTCCGGTCGCGGTTTTTCCCAGCACCGATTTTCCCCGCATCGTGATTGGCGTTGACAACGGCGTCATGCCGATCGACCAGATGCTCGTCACCATCAGCAAGCCCATCGAAGAGGCCGTAAACAGCGTCCCTGGCCTCCGCAAAGTGCAATCCATCACCAGCCGTGGCTCCGCCGAAGTGGACCTGTTTTTTGACTGGAGCTCGGACATGATCCTCACGCTCCAGCGCGTTGATGCCGTTGTGGCGCGTCTCCAACCCGAACTCCCAACCGGCGCAAAAATTGAAACTCACCGCCTGACCTTCGCCACGTTCCCGATTCTCGGCTACAGCCTGACTTCGGACACGATTCCGCAAAGCAAGCTCTGGGAAATCGCCACCTACGACCTGAAGCCGCGCATTAACCGTCTCGACGGTGTCGCCTTCGTTCTGGTTCAGGGCGGCCGCGTTCCCGAATTCCAGGTCACTCCGGATCCCGCGCGATTGCACGCCGCCGGAATCACGGTCAACGACATTCTCGATGCCATTCGAAAGACGAACCTCATCGATTCTCCCGGCCTTCTCGAGCACGAACACCAGTTGGTGCTTGGCCTCGTCAGTGGCCAGGTCCGCACACCGGAAGAGATCGCACAGATCGTCGTGAAGACTTCGAGCGGCGGAATCCCTATCCGCATCGGTGACATAGCCAAAGTCGGCCCGTCGGAGGCGCCTGTCTACACAGTCGTCACCGCTAACGGAAAGCCGGCCGTACTCCTTAGCGTCAACCGCCAGCCCGACAGCAACACCCTTGACGTCGCGAAATTAGTTCACGAAAAAATCGCCGAATTGCAGCCGACTCTTCCTCCGGGCGTCCATCTGGAAGTCTTCTACGATCAATCCACTATCGTCCAGGAATCCATTTCCAGCGTCCGCGACGCCGTTCTCCTCGGCATCATCCTCTCCGCCGCGATTCTCGTGCTCTTTTTGCAGGATTGGGGCTCTTCGTTCGTGGCCGCGCTCGTGATTCCTGTAACACTCGCGCTTACCCTCATTGTCCTGTGGATGGTGGGCCAGAGCTTTAACCTGATGACCTTGGGCGGCCTCGCGGCTGCCGTCGGCCTGGTCATCGACGACGCCATCGTGGTCCTCGAAAACATCGTGCTCCACCGCGATGCCGGAGAATCGCGTTTTCAAGCCATCCAAAGTGCGCTCAAGGAAATCACCATCCCGCTGGTCGGTTCCACCATCACGCCCATCGTTGTCTTTCTCCCCTTGATCTCCGTCACCGGCGTCACGGGTAGTTTCTTCCGCGCCCTCGCCATCACGATGACGGTCTCGTTGCTCAGTTCCCTTCTTCTCGCCCTGACCTGGACGCCCACGCTGAGCCAGTACTTTGTCCGCCGCAAAGACACGGTGGCCCCAAGCGGCGCTCCCCAAGGCGAACACGACGTCGCCGCCCTGCTGGCCGCTGAAGAGGCCCACCTGTCCGGCTTCTTCGGCCGCATCGTGAATTTCTACGGCCGCGCGATGCAAGCCATTCTGAAAAAGCCGGTGCTCTTGCTCGTCTCTTCTGTCGTGATCGTTGTCCTCTCCTACGTCTGCTACAACTTTCTCGGCACCGACCTTCTCCCCGAAATGGACGAAGGCGGCTTCATCCTCGACTACTACACGCCCCCCGGCAGTTCGCTCGCCGAATCGAATCGCATCCTGCTGCATATGGAAGAAATCATCCGCTCCCAGCCGGAGGTGGAAAATACTTCGCGCCGTACCGGTATGCAGTTGGGCCTCGCCGCCGTCACCGAAGCCAATCGCGGCGATTTCACCGTCAAGCTCAAGCGCGACCGCAAGCGCGGTATCGACGAAATCATCTCCGACATCCGGGCGGAAATTAAAAAGACCGAACCCGCCGCCGACGTCGAATTCATCCAGGTTTTGCAAGACATGATCGGCGACCTGACCAGCCAGCCCGAACCCGTCGTGATCAAACTGTTCTCGCCGGACGGTAAGCTGTTAAACTCCACCGCGCCAAAAGTCGCCGAGGCCATCCAGAAAATTCCCCACGTCGTGGATGTTCTCGACGGCATCGAAAACTCCATCAGCGGCCCGGCCGTTACTTATCAGGTGAATCCCGCGGTCGCCGCGCGCTCCGGCTTCGCGTTAGACGAAGTGGCCATCGACGCCGCTGCCGTCCTCGAAGGAGAACCCGCCGCGACTCCCGTTATCCTGAACGATCGTGTCTACACGATTCGTGTGCGATTCCCCGAACAGAGTCGCGCTTCCCTCGACCGCATGGGCAACACGCTGCTCACCAGCGCCACCGGCAAGACCGCGACTCTCGGCAGCCTCGCCACGATCACCACCGATCCCGGCCAAACCGAGATTCGCCGCGAAAACCTGCAGCGACTTGTCGAAGTCACCGCCCGTTTCGAAGGCGTGGACCTCGGTTCCGGCATGGCATCCATCCAAAAAACCGTCGAAGGACTGCACCTGCCCTCCTCCATCCGTGTCGAATACGGAGGTCTCTACGAAGAGCAGCAAAAGTCCTTCCACGATCTCGCGATGGTCTTCCTGCTGGCTCTGGTTCTCGTGTTCGTCGTGCTCCTTTTCGAATTTCGCACTTTCTCCGCGCCGCTCGCGATCCTGGGCTCCGCACTCCTGTCGACGTTTGGCGGCTTCCTCGCGCTTCTCGTTACCAACACCACCTTCAACGTCGCATCGTTCATGGGCATGATCATGGTCATCGGTATCGTGGCGAAAAACGGCATCTTGTTGCTGGACGCCGACCAGCGTTTCCGCCAGCTCGGTTTCACTCCCGAGGAAGCCATGATCCAGGCCGGCCGTCGCCGCCTCCGCCCGATCGCCATGACCGCGCTAGCAACAATTGCGGGCATGCTCCCGCTCGCCCTGGCCATCGGCGCCGGCTCCCAAATGCTCCAGCCTCTCGCGATCGCCGTCATCGGCGGCCTGCTCAGCTCCATCGTTCTTTCCCTGGTCTTTACTCCAACCATCCATTACTACCTGGATCGCTTCCGTTTCGGCCGCGCGAAAGCTTCTGTGGAAGCGTGAGGGAATCCTATTCCATCTGTAACGTGTTCTTAATCCGTCATTCACAAATAACCGCCTAACATCTCAACTCTCAGAATCCGCCATGCATATTCTGATTGTCGAAGACGAGCCGGAGATGGCCGGCCTGCTAACCAAGGGGCTCGAGGAAGAGTCCTGCCAGGTCAGCATCGCCCGGGATGGCCGCGCGGCGCTCGATCTTTCTGGCCAGCAGGCGTTCGACCTCATTCTGCTCGACGTGATGCTCCCGCAGATGGACGGCCTCGAAGTGGCCAGGCAGTTGCGCCGCCGCGAAGCCGAAACGCCCGTGCTTATGCTCACGGCGCGCGATACGCTCGGCGACATCGTAAAGGGTCTCGACGCCGGCGCGGACGATTACCTGACGAAACCATTTTCCTTCGTCGAACTCCTTGCCAGAATGCGCGCACTGGTTCGCCGCCAGCAGTTCCGGCGCAAAAATGTCCTTGAAGTCCAGGACCTTGTCCTCGATTTGACCTCTCACCGCAGTTTTCGCTCGGGCAAGGAAATCTTCTTGTCGATGACGGAGTTCCGCCTCATGGAACTTCTTTCCAGAAACGCCGGCAGAATTGTTTCACGTCACGAAATCCTCGCCAACGTCTGGGGTCCCGGCCGCGAGGTCACCGAAAATACCCTGGACGCCTTTGTCCGGTTGGTGCGGAAAAAAGTGGATGAGGGCGCGGAAGTCCGATTGATCCAGACTCATCGCGGATTCGGCTACTCCCTGGGATCCTTACACGCCGCATGAGCTTCACGATTCGAGCGCGCCTCACCGCCCTTTACCTCCTCGTGCTGGCGGCCTCGTTTGGGGGATTCTTCTGGATCTGCGATTACGGGTTTCAAAGAAGCATCACCACCGCCGTCAATGATGCCTCCCAGCGAAACCTGGACACGCTCAGGCGCGTCCTCGCTCGGCATGTTGCCGAAGGAACGCCGGAGCTCCGGCACGAACTCACCCGCGTTTCTGAGCTATGGGAAAGCGGCGCGATTTTCGAAGTCGCCGGGCCGGAGGGCGAGTGGATCTATCGCGCGCCGCGCTTTTTGTCGCAGGATCCGCCTTTGGCGCCCTTCACAGGCCGCGCGGTCTCTTTCCAAACCACGAACCTGGAGAAGCTGCAGTATCGCGTTGCGCGCCAGCAATTCGCGGTTGATGGAAATGTTTACCTGGTGGACACCGCCGTTCCCACCGAACCATTCGATCAGGCTCTGGACAGTTTTCGGCTCATGGAGAAGCGATTCCTGCCCCTGCTTGTCGTGCTCGCTTCACTTCTCGGCTACTGGCTGAGCGGCCGCGCGCTCGCTCCCGTAAATCGCATTATCGAAAGCGCCGAACGCGTCGGAGTCCGCAATCTCTCCCGGCGCCTGGAAGTTCCGCGCGCGAAAGATGAGCTGCGCCGCCTCACTGAACAAGTGAATGCCATGCTCGATCGTATCGAAGCCTCCGTGAAACGCATCACCCGGTTTACCGCGGACGCCTCGCACGATTTGCGGACTCCGCTCGCGCTGATCCGCGCGAATGCAGAAATCGCCCTGCGCCGCCAGCGAAGCGACAGCGACTACCGTGAAGCCCTCGCGCGTATTCTGGCGACCTCCGAAGAGACCAGCGAACTGATCGAGCAATTATTGATGCTCGCGCGCGCCGACGCGAACGTAGCCCAACTGAAACTCCAGCCCTCCAGTTTATATCCCGTTCTTCAGAACGTCGCGCAAAAGGCCAAGGTGCTTGCCCTGGGCAAAGGCCTGGCATTTTCGGACTTTGTCGAGCCTTGCAACCGGGCGCTTTTTGCGAACGAGGCGGCGCTCGAGCGATTGTTCCTTTCCATTCTGGACAACGCCATCAAGTACACACCCGCTGGAGGCCATGTTGTCCTTCGCCTCCACCTCGAAGATGCTCGGGCCATTGTCGAAGTGGCCGACACCGGAATCGGAATAACGGAAAAAGATTTGCCTCACGTTTTCGAAAGATTTTATCGCGCGGACCAGGTGCGCTCCCGCGAGACCCGTGGTTCCGGCCTCGGTCTTTCCATCGCGAAGTGGATCGCCGAAAGCCACAACGGCTCCATCGAGCTCCAGAGCCGGCCAGGGCAGGGAACCAAGGTAAGCATCCGACTCCCCCTGACAAACGAGCCAATCAGGAACAACTGGGAACTGCGGGAAGTAGCCGAATTACCCGTCAAGATGTCCTGAATCGCCCGAATCTGAAAGTTCTTTCACCCTATCTTTAACCTCCCGCTAACAATCGTTCACATCCGGTTGAGCCTAATCGGGGATAACTGGTCAGCAGAAGCACGGGACAAAGTTCGTCCCGGGGTGTGATCGGCTTTTCGCAACTACGCTCGTCATGAACTGAACATGCTCGCAAGGATCCCCGATTCATGCGGGTCTCTGTCGCGCACACGCACTGGCGCCACCCGGAATGCCGGCTCTTCTTCGTTCTTGCCTCGCGTCGTGCGGGTGCCGCTGGGACTCCGCTTTGAAAGAATCCCGAAAATGTTTGGCGCGCCTCACAAGATTCGAAGTCAAGGAGAACCGAAATGAAGAGTTTCATCCGCCTGTTTTTCATTCTCGCCTTATGCCTGTCTTCGGCGCTTTGGCAAAACGCCGCGGCCCAAAACGGCAAGGGAGCCATCTCCGGCCATGTGACCGATGTCTCCGGTAGCGTCCTCCAGGGCGCGGAAATCGAGTTGCAACCGGGTCCTATCACCACCGCGTCCAAAACGCAGGGGGTGTACTACATCAATGATTTGAATCCGGGAACTTACACCATCACGGTCACCTATGTAGGCTTCACCCTCTTCACGAAGGTTGTGAACGTCACCGCGGGGCAGACCATCACCGTCGACGCGAAGATGGAAGTATCTTCGCAGCGCGATCAAGTACTTGTCACGGCCGATCGCGTTTCCGGTGAAGCGGAACAAGTGAACCGCCAGCGGACTGCGGACAATGTTGTTCAGGTGCTCTCCAATGAGGTAATCACCAGCCTCCCCAATGCCAACATCGCTGACGCCGTTGGCCGGCTGCCTAGCGTCACTCTTGAGCGCGATGAAGGCGAAGGCAAGTACGTGCAGGTACGCGGAACCGAGCCGCGCCTGACCAACGCCACCATCGACGGCGTAAACATTCCTTCTCCCGAATCCGGCGTTCGCCAGATCAAGTTCGACGCGATCCCCTCGGACCTCGTCGAGTCCGTCGAAATCAACAAGACACTGCAAGCCAACATGGATGGAGACGGAATCGGCGGCTCTGTAAACCTGGTTACTAAGACAGCCACTGAGCGGCCTACGATTAACCTGTTCGGACTCGGAGGGATCTCGCCGATTCTTGGCGGGCGCAACAACTACCAAACTACGGCTACGGTCGGGAAGCGCTTCGGGACCAGCAAGAAATTCGGCGCGCTGGTTGGTTTTTCCTACGATTATGAAGGCCGCGGCATTGATGACGTGGAACCGGTGCCGGACCAGTTGGTCGTTGGCGGCGTTCCTGCCGGGCGCTACTTCGACTCAATCGACCTTCGAGAGTACAAGTACTACCGCACACGGTATGGCATTGCGGGAAGTACCGATTACCAGTTGGGCCAAGGATCGAATATCTACCTGCGCGGAATGTTCTCCGACTTCCACAATTTTGGCGACCGCTGGGTTTACACGTTACACGATAACAGTGGTCAGAATCTCCTGAATGGGGCCAGTGGTACACCCTCCTTCGGCAACTCCATCCGCCGTCCTCGCTATATCATCGAGAACCTGGTATTGGGCGGGAAGCACGTCCTTGCCAGCACTTGGTTTGCCTGGGACGTTTCCGGTTCCTTCGCCAGCGAGAACGATAACGGGTATGGCGGCGGGTCCTTCGGCATTCCAAATCAATCCACCTACGGAACGAGTCCCTGCACTTACGATCCCGCCGCCACCGGGAACTCCCTTATACCGCGATGGTCCCAGGCGTGTTACACGGAGGCCTACAACACGTCAATCTACGCCCTGAACGATGTAAACATCAGCCGCGGGAAGACGGCACAAGCGAATTTCCAGATTACCGGAGCCATGGGCAAGCGCTACCACATCGGCTCGCACCTGGCGACGATCGAGGTCGGCGGAAGATTCCGCAACGGCCACAAATACGATCATAGCTACTCGGACGACTACGCCGTTCCGACGATTGGCGGGACCGGAAGCAATGCCAACGACTATGCCGAGGTGATTCCGTTTTCACTATTCCCGAATTCGTTTCACAACTCCGGTTACTACAATGGAGCGTACCCCCAGGGAACGTTTGCGGATTACTACAAGACCCAGGCGTACGTTTTTGCAAACCCTAGCCAGTTCGTGTTCACGACTGGCGCGGCTGGACAATCCAACTTCTACAGCTACATCGAGCAGGTTTCCGCCGGGTACGTGATGAACACCATCGACTTCAGCAAATTCCGATTCATCGCCGGCGTTCGCGTCGAAGGAACGAATCTGGACACGCTGAGCTGGCAGGATGGGTGCACGGATCCTGTCGCTTGCCCAACGATTATTCAACCCGGCCAGAACTTCAAAGGCGGCGGCGATTACGTCACGGTGCTGCCAAGCGGTTCGCTGCGGTACGCTTTGACCAACAACACTGACATTCGCCTTGCTTACAGTCGCGGGCTTTCCCGTCCGAATCCTCAGGATGTTGCGCAGGCATTCTCCATCACACCTGGTCAAGGTGGTACGGGGAACATCAGTCTCGGCAATCCAAATCTGAAAGCGGAAACCGCGAATAACTACGATTTATTGTTCGAGCACTACATGAACACCTTCGGAACCATTCAAGCCGGGGTATTCTACAAAAGCCTGTACGATCCCATTATCCAAACCTCATTTAGGAATACAAACTTTACGCCTCCACCCCCGTATCAGAATCAAGCAGGCGATTACATAATCAGCCAGTCGCTCAATGCGGGAAGCGCTCATCTCTTTGGCTTTGAAATTGCCTACTTGCAACGCTACAGCTTCCTTCCGGGATTCCTGAGCGGATTTGGTCTTTCGGCAAACTATGGCTACACGGCTTCGGGTACGGGCGGCCTGGATGGCCGCTCTGATCATCCTCATTTGCTGAGGCAGGCGCCGAATACGTGGAACATCAGCCCAACCTATGACCGCGGCCGTTTCTCCTACCGGCTTGGGGTTTCTTACAATGACGGCAACATCTTCTCGTACCAATTTCACGATGGCACCGGGACAAGCAACCCCGCTAATGGAGGTAATGGGCCGACACCCGGTGGACTTCACGGACCTAACGGTGACACCTACCTCTACCCGCACTTGCAGATCGATATGCAGGGAAGTGTGCGGCTTGAGAAGGGCTTCACCTTTGTCGCCTACATTCTCAACGTCAACAACGAGGTCTTTGGCTTCTACAACGGCAGTAGCCAGTACCTGATTCAGCGCGAATTCTACAAGCCGACCTACGCGCTCGGCCTCCGCTGGTCGCCGGGCTTCGAACATAAGTAGGCATAACCGTGCCGGCACCGTTGCTCGCAATCCTTTTTCCACCCCCAACGGCCGGTGCGGCGAGTCAACTCTCTCGCTGCATCGGCCCTTCGTATCATGCAAACCTGAATGAAAATTCAGGGACGATTTAGCCTGCGTTTATCCTTCGGCAGGTAAAACAGTTCCTAAAGGAGAGAACGATGAAACGATTGGCAATGCTGTTCGTGGCAGGTGCAACGCTGCTCGCTTCCCTGGCAAGCGCGGCGCCGAATTATCAGCTTTTGAAAAAGGTTCCGGTTCCCGGTGCTGGCGGCTGGGATTACGTGATTGTTGACGAGTCCGCCCGCCGCGTCTATATCACCCACGCAACGCAAGTGGACGTGATGGACGCGGATTCACTGGCCATCGTGGGCACCATCCCAAACACCCCGGGTGCCCACGGTGTGGCCATCGCCACCGAATTTGGCCGCGGCTATATTACCGCCGGCAAGTCGGACTCCGTGATCCCCTTCGACCTCAAAACGCTAAAAACTTTCCCGGAGATTAAGGTAGGCAAGAAGCCCGACGCCATCATCTACGAGCCGCTGACCAAGCGCCTCTACGTCATGAACGGCGAAAGCGACAGCATCAGCGTTCTCAACGCCGCCGACGGCTCGGTCGCGGGCACCATCGAACTCGGTGGCGGGCCCGAATACGGCGCCTCCGACGGCAAGGGCAATTTCTACGTCAACCTTGAGGAAAAAAACGAAACCCTCCACATTGATGTCAAAACTCTCAAAGTGAAGGATCGTTGGCCGCTCGCCCCTTGCGGCACTCCCACCGCCCTCGCGATGGACATCGAAAACCACCGCCTCTTCGTCGGTTGCCGCAGCAAGCATCTCGGCGTCCTTAATTCCGAAACGGGCAAACTGGTTTTCACCGGCCCCATTGGCGAAAAAGTGGATGCGGATACTTTCGATCCGGCCACCAAGCTAGCTTACCTTTCCACCGGCGACGGCAAGGTCTTCATCTTCCATCAGGACTCGGCCGACAAATACTCGCTGGCCCAGGAAATCGTTACCGTTAAGGGCGCGAAAACGTCCGGCTATGATCCCAAAACAAAACGCCTCTTCGTTCCTAGCGCCGAAAACGGCGCCATGCAACTCCTCGTCTACGAACAACACTAAGGCTTTGCTCCCGTAGCGGCCACCTTCAGGTGGCCGCTACCTCTTACTCTTAAACTCCCAAACTCCTAAACTCCGATACTCCTCCCCATCTCCTCCCCCGCAATCTTCCCCAGAAACGATTTCTCCCCCGCCCCGTACTATGGCACTATCACAACATTTGGTTTTAGGCTGCTACCCGGAGAATTGAGAAACTCAAAAATGGAAAATGTCACCGCTCGACCCTTGTCCGATGCATCCGAAACACAAAAAACCCAGACCGGCGCATTAATCACTCTCACATCCCTCTTTTTTATGTGGGGCTTCGTCACTGTGCTCAACGACATCGTCTCCCCGCACCTTCAGTCCATCTTCAATCTCAGCTACAAGCAGGCCAGCCTGGTGCAATTCGCCTTCTTTTTTGCCTACTTTATTTTTTCCATCCCTGCGGCAAAGTTGATCGACGCCACCAGCTATAAGACTTCCATCGTGGTCGGACTCCTGACGACCGGACTCGGCGCGTTCCTGTTCATTCCGGCGGCCAGCGCAGCCTCTTACGCCCTATTCCTCGGCGCGTTGATGGTTCTCGCCGCTGGCATCACGGTGCTCCAGGTCGCGGCCAACCCCTATGTAGCCGTTCTTGGCCCGGCCAAAACCGCTTCCAGCCGCTTAAACCTCACCCAGGCTTTCAACTCCCTCGGCACCACGGTCGGCCCCTGGATCGGGGGAATCTTTATTCTCACGGCTACGGCAAAGGGCAGTGATGAACTCAAGCTGCTCTCTGCGCAAGCTCTGCAAGCCTATAAAGTCGAGCAGGCCTCCTCCGTCAAGACTCCGTATCTTTTCATTGGCCTTTTGCTGGTAGCGCTCGCTGTGGTCATTTATTTCATGCGTCTCCCTGCGATCCCGGAAGCGCAAAAGAAAGGCCACGGCCCCGGTGTCAGCCTTTGGAAATATCGCCATCTCGTGCTGGGAGTCGTTGGAATATTTGTCTACGTCGGTGCGGAAGTTTCCATCGGCACCTTCCTCATCAAGTATTTTCACTTGCATGAGATTGGCGATCTCCCGGAAAAGCAGGGCGCTCAGCTTGTCGCGTACTACTGGGGCGGTGCCATGATCGGCCGCTTCATCGGCTCCGCCATCCTGCAAAAAGTCAAAGCCGGAACCGTGCTGGGCATTGCCGCGTTCTGTGCCTGTGCTCTCGTATTCACTTCCATGCTCACCACGGGCCACGTCGCCATGGCCAGCATCATCCTCGTCGGCTTTTTCAATTCCATCATGTTCCCCAGCATCTTCACCCTCGGTATCGCCGATCTGGGGCCGCTCACGGGCGAAGGTTCCGGCCTTCTCATCATGGCCATCGTCGGCGGCGCCATTATCCCCCTGCTGTTTGGCGCTCTAGCCGACATGCCTGCCGTCGGGTTGCACCACGCCTTCATCCTGCCGGCGGTCTGTTACCTCTATATCGCTTACTACGGCCTGAGCGGCTCCCGTCCCCGCGAAGTTCACTGAACCCCGCAGTGTAGGGGCGGCTTTAGGCCGCCTTCTGGGGTGGCACAAAAAGAGAGGGGCAGGACGCGAGTCCTGCCCCTCTTTTCATTCAAAACGTCGTGATGGTTACTTGGCCATTTCCAGGCTGGCCAGCTTCAGGTTGTCCCCGTCCACGGTGCCCTTCACGGTGACGTGATGCCCGGCGTGTGCCGCTACCTTGTCCTGTGCGTCAATCACATAGACCTTGTGGTCCGCGTCGTTGACGAAGACATACTTTGCGCCCTTTTCCTTCACGCACTTCGCGGCGCATTCGGCGTGCTTCTCGTTCGCCCCTTTGGCGCCGCATGCGCTGTCGGAAATGTATCCCGTCAGGTTTCCATCGGCCCCCAAAGTGAGGACTGCTGTGCAAAGACTGAGTGCTAAACCTGCTGCGAATTTAATTTTCATGGTTATTCCCCTCCTGAAATTCAGCTCCAAGTTCGTCCCCGTCAGGGCGCCCCTAAGGGTGTCACAACTGTTTAGTACCTGTCCAGACCCGGAATTGGACGTTTCCTCTTGAGCCCGGACAGCAAAAAGGGAGAATCTTGCGATCCTCCCAATTTGCTCCTGCTCTCAAGGAACTGATTTGGCCTGCCGGACTGGATTTACTGTCCGGAGGTGTTGGTGGCCGCGGTCGCCGCGCCCGCCGACTTCGGTGTGGACAAGTATCCGGTGATCGTGTTCTTGTTCACGTCAAACACCACGATTTCATAAGGCGAATTGCGTCCCGTTCCCTTCACGTAAAACTGCACCGGCTCGCCCGCCGTCCGGTCCTTCTTTTCGATGGACTTGTCGTCGGCCAATACCGTGATCGTGTACTTGGACTTCTTCGAGTCGGTCTTGTTCAGCGCGATGGCCACTGGCCCAACGTGCTGCGGGGTCTTGGCTCGCTGAATCGTGAATTCGAAATAATTGCGGTCGCCGCGGCGTTTCAGGTCTTCCAGGTCGTCGTGGTTGCGCGCAATCAAGCCGCTCATCACGCCCATGTCGCCGCTGGCGCGTTCCAGCTTGCCCTTGGTTTCATCCAGGTCGTTCTTTACACCTGACACGTCGCCGCTCAGCTTGTTCACATCCTCAATGTTCGCTTTCGTGCCGAGTTGCGTGTTCACCTCGGACAGCTTCTTGTTGTACGCCACAACCGAGGACTTGGTCAGCTTCCGAGCCCGGTCGAGCTCTTCTTGCGTCACATTCAACTTATTCGTTACGACTTTCAAGTCGCTCTGAAGTTGTTGGTTCTCGTCATCCGTCTTTGCCAGGCGCTGCATAAGCGCTTCGTTCTGCTGCTTTACCGAGGCTTGCACGTTCTGTTCAGTCGTCTTTCCCTGATTCAGCGCGCTCCAGCCGATGCCGATGCCCAAAAGGGAAGTCGCTCCCAAAGCCGCGATGGCCAGGCCTACCCACCGGGGTGCCGCTGCCTGCGTCGTGGATTCTTGAAACTCGCTCATGTACGTCATCTCCTTTGATTGGCGAACTCGCCGCTTGTACCGGAGATGGGCACTCCCAGAACCAAAGTTCGACCGCTCACGGAACGCTTTATAAGCCGCTGGACAGCAAAGGGATAGACGCAATAAAGGGGAGTAATCCACTTATCGGTATAAGTACTAGTACTAGTAAAGATTACAATTTGAAGTAACTGAACGCAATTTTTACAGAAGTGCCCATCTTTCGACACCATCCGTTGGACACTTGACAAAAACAAATCAGGCAGGAAGGTCATAAACCTCCCCGCCTGTAAATATATCGTTTATAAGCAGTTAATTTTGCGGTTCAGGCGGCCTGCGAATCGGAAACCGGTTTTGGCAGCCCAAAATAGCGATCCAGAGTGGTGGTGGCAGCGTCCAAGACAAGGCGACAATCCGGGCATTCCTGGAGATGGCGCTCAATCTCCCCCTGCACGCTCGGGGAGAGTTTTCCCTCTAAGTACATACAAATCAAATGAATAGTGTCTCGACAGCTCATGCCCATCTCCCCCAGTTTCTGCCCAGTCCCCCCGGACTGGTAGAACTACCAGTGCACCTGCCTCGCCAAAGCTCTAGGGAATGTATGCAATTCGCTAAGCCATTCATTATTAGCAGTTTAACTTGTATTGCTATATTCAATCGAACCGCGGGATGTCCATCCCCGTGCAAACTTTACCCCGCTTTGGATGCTCAATGTTCGGTTTTGACCAATAGGCGGTTTATCGGAGCGGCGTATTCACCATCTGTTTCAGCGCGGCGATCCGATCTTCCAGGGGAGGGTGGGTGCTGAACAGCGAGGAGAGCGTTTCTCCCCCAAACATCGGTTTTACGATGCAAAGCGACGATGTGCTTGGGGAAATTGCCGAAGTCGGGATCCGCCGGTTATACGTTCCCAGTTTTTCAAGAGCGCTGATCAGCCCGTAAGGCTGTCCCACCATTCGAGCCCCGGTTTCATCCGCGGCATACTCGCGCGTGCGCGACAAAAAGAGCTGCAGCAGCAGCGCCGCAAAAGGCGCAAGAAAAATCATCAGCAGCGCAGAAAGTCCACCGCCGCCCCGGTCGTCATCCCTGTCCCTGCCGAACCCGCCAAAAATCATCGCCCATTTGCCCATGGACGCCATGAACGTGATCGCCCCGGCAATCGTCGCCGCGATCGAACTCGTCAGGATGTCGTAGTTTCGAACGTGCGAAAGCTCGTGCGCGATCACGCCTTCCAGTTCGTCGTCGTCCATGATTTCCAGCAATCCCTGCGTAACCGCCACCGAAGCGTGATTCGGATTGCGGCCCGTCGCAAAAGCATTTGGCGCCGCGTCCGGCACGACGTAAAGTTTCGGTACCGGAATATTTGCTTTCGCGGCCAGCCGCTCCATCACCTCATACAAACGCGGCAATTGTTCGCGGGAAACCGGTTGCGCTCCGCTCGAAGCCAGCGCGATCTTGTCCGAGAAAAAGTACGACGCGAAATTCATCACCACGGCAAACACCAGCGCGATTTGCATGCCGCCGCGCCCGCCAAGCGCGCCGCCCGCCACCACCAGCATCACGCTCAGCAAAATCAGAATTGCCCCAGTGCGCAAAACTTTCATGTAATTAGCCTTCCCCTATGAATACGCATCAACCCGCGCGAAATTTCAGTCTAGGAGCGAGCGCCGCAAGCGTCAACACGCCCGCTCGTCTCCCGCTTCTTTACGTCATTGCTTCTTTACATCGTTACTTCTTTCCTGCCGCCGCCGGCTGCTTCGCCGTCACCCGCTCGAACCGCATGGCCTCTTTCTGCCCATCGCGATCCACTCGAACGCGGTCTCCCGGCAACACTTTCCCCTCCAGGATCTGCATCGCCAGCGGATCCTGAATCAGCCGCTGAATCGTCCGCCGCAGTGGCCGCGCCCCGTACGCCGGATCGTAACCCTCCCGCAGAAGCACTTCCGTCGCCTCTGGAGCGATCTCCAGCGTGATCTGCTTTTCCGCCAAAAGTTTCTCCACACTCTTCAGCAGCAACCCGACGATTCGCGCCAGTTGTTCCTTCCCGAGCGGATTGAAGAGGACGATCTCGTCAATCCGGTTGATGAACTCCGGCCGGAACGACGCGCGCAACGCTTCCATCGCTTCCTTTCGCGCCAGTTCCGGATCTTTTTCCGACAACTCAAAAATCGCCGTCGAGCCCACGTTGCTCGTCATCACCAGCACCGTGTTCCGGAAATCCACCGTGCGGCCCTTCCCGTCGGTCAACCGCCCATCCTCCAGTATCTGCAGCAGCACGTTAAAGACGTCCGGATGCGCCTTCTCGATTTCGTCGAACAAGACTACCGAGTAAGGATGCCGCCGAACCTGTTCCGTCAGTTGCCCGCCTTCTTCGTATCCGACGTATCCCGGAGGCGCGCCGATCAGCCGGGACACCGTGTGCTTCTCCATGTACTCCGACATATCAATCCGTATCATCAGCTTTTCGTCGTCGAACAGAAATTCCGCCAGCGCCCGCGCCAGCTCCGTCTTGCCCACGCCTGTCGGCCCCAGGAAAATGAACGAGCCGATCGGCCGCTTGGCATCCGAAAGCCCTGCCCGGCTGCGCCGCACCGCGTTCGCCACGCGCCCAAGCGCATCATCCTGCCCGATCACGCGCTGCCGCAGCCGCTCTTCCATGTGCACCAGCTTCTGCGCTTCGCCCTCCAGCAAGCGTCCCACGGGAATCCCCGTCCACTTGCTCACCAGTTTGGCGATGTCTTCTTCGTCGACTTCTTCCTTGAGCATCGGCGCGTCTTTCTGCACCGCCGTAAATCGCTCCTGTGCGGCGTTCAACTCGCGCTCCGCTTGCGCAATTTTTCCGTAACGGATCTCGGCCACCTTGGCCAAATCGCCAGCGCGCTCGTAGCGCTCCGCCTCTGCCTTCAATTGTTCAATCTGTTCCTTTAGCTTGCGGATTTTGCCGATCGCATCCTTCTCCGCCTGCCAGCGCGCCTTTCGCCCGCTGGAATCTTCTTTCAGTTTCGCCAGTTCCTTCTCAATCTGCGCGCGCCGCTCCACCGAATGCTTATCCGTTTCCTTCAGCAGAGCCTGCCGCTCGATTTCCAGCTGCATGATCCGCCGTTCGATTTCATCGATCTCCGTCGGCAGGGAATCGATCTGCATGCGCAGGCTTGCTGCTGCTTCGTCGATCAGGTCGATCGCCTTGTCGGGTAGGAACCGGTCGGAGATGTAGCGGTGCGACAGCGTTGCCGCCGCCAGAATCGCCGCGTCCTTGATGCGCACGCCGTGATGCACTTCATACCGCTCTTTCAAGCCGCGCAGAATCGCAATCGTATCCTCAACGGTCGGCTCGGAAACCAGCACCGGCTGAAACCGCCGCTCCAGCGCCGGATCCTTTTCGATGTATTTCTTGTATTCGTTCAGCGTAGTCGCGCCAATCGCCCGCAACTCTCCGCGCGCTAGCGCCGGCTTCAGCATGTTGGAAGCATCCATCGCCCCTTCCGCCGCCCCCGCGCCGACCAGCGTGTGCAGCTCATCAATGAAGAGGATGATCTGCCCTTCGGCCTCCGAAACTTCCTTCAGCACCGCCTTCAACCGTTCCTCAAACTCTCCGCGAAACTTCGCGCCCGCCACCAGTGCCGCCATGTCCAGCGCCACCAGCCTCTTCGTCTTCAAAACGTCGGGCACGTCGCCGGACACAATCCGCTGCGCCAGTCCCTCGACAATGGCGGTCTTCCCCACGCCGGGTTCCCCGATCAGCACCGGGTTGTTCTTCGTACGCCTCGCCAGAATCTGCATCACGCGGCGAATCTCTTCGTCGCGCCCAATCACCGGGTCCAGCTTCGAGCGCCGCGCCAGATCCGTCAGGTCGCGCGCATACTTCTCCAACGAAGCATAGGTCGTCTCCGGGTTCTGCGAAGTTACCCGTTGGCTCCCCCGCACACCCGCCAGCGCCTGCAGAATCGCTTCATGCGATGCGCCTTGCTTTTTCAGCAATCTCCCTGCGGGATCGCTCTCCGCCGCGGCAATTGCCAGAAACAAGTGCTCCGTCGAGACGTACTCGTCCTTGAACTTTTGCGCCTCGTCAAAAGACCGCTCCAGCACGTCGTTCAACGCCCGGCTCATGTGATGTTGTCCGAATCCCTGCACCTTCGGCAGCCGGCTGATCTCCCGATCCACGTCCTGCATCAGCAACTCATTGCGGATGCCCAGTCGCGCCAGCAGTGGCGGCACCACGCCGTCCTTCTGCTCCACCAGCGCCACCAGCAGGTGCAGAGGCTCAATCGCCTGGTTCTCGTGCCGCGCCGCAATTTCCTGCGCCTCCTGCACGGCCTCCTGGGCCTTCACCGTCATCTTGTCGAAACGCAACATAAATCCCTCACGAACTCAATTCTTCATGAAAAGGGGCCGGCTTTTCAGCCAGCCCCGTATGCTAACTCACAGCGGGATTCGCCGTGATGATACTTTTGCAACTTACCGGCCTGCCGCTGCCGCAGCCACCGCCGGCGCTTCGACGTTCACCTTGATCTGCTTCGGCTTGGCTTCTTCCCGTTTGGGAATCGTCAGCGTCAGCACGCCATTCGTGTACTCGGCCTTGATGGCCTCGCTGTTCACTGTGTTCGCCAGCGAGAAGCTCCGGCTGAACGAGCCATACGAACGCTCCACGCGCAGGTAGTTGTTCTCGTTCACCTTCTTCTCAAACTTCCGCTCACCGCGAATCGTGAGGATGTTGTTCTCGACACGGATGTCGAGCTCTTCCGGCTTCACGTCCGGAAGATCGGCCTTCACCACCAGTTCGTGCTCGGTCTCAAAAATATCGACCGCGGGCGCCCAGGTGGTGATGCTGGACTCGTCCGAGGAACGCTCAAAGGCCTCGTTGAAGAGGCGGCTGATCTGGTCCTGGAGCGAGTTAGTGCGAAAGGGTTCAAAACGGCTAAGTGTAGTTCTCATTGTCATGTCCTCCCATGAGTTATGGTAAAGAAAGCATATAATCTTAGTTAGATACTGTCAAGTATTTTCCTGGCCCCCAATCGATAGAGATATATTGTTCAATTTGTTATACTTACATGGACTTGCATGCGCTCAGTTTTCTCTCAGGTGCGCCCCAGCCAGCCCCTGTTTCTTGCTATCTGCCCTTCTTGTTATAGTTGAGCCCCATGCACGTAAACGACTTCGATTACGACCTTCCTCCCGGCCTGATCGCCCAGCGGCCGCTGGATCGTCGCGACGCCTCTCGCTTGCTCGTCGTCGAACGCGCCAGCGGCCAGTTCCAGGATGCGCAGTTCTCGCAGCTTCCCGACTTCCTCACTGGAGACGAACTGGTCGTTTTCAACAACGCCCGCGTTATTCCCGCGCGGCTATTCGGCAAACGCCTCGGCGTCCATTCGCAAAAGCCTTCTCGCAAAAGTGTCAGCGAACACCTCTCCGGAAACGTGGAAGTATTTCTAACGCGAAAACTCGAAGGGGAAATTTGGGAAGCACTGGTGCGCCCGGGCAAGAAAATGCAGGTAGGCGAGCAAGTGCAGTTCGGGACAGGTGAACTTCAGGCTGAAATTCTGTCACGCGGCGAATTGGGAATTCGCACCGTCCGCTTTTCTTCGCATAACGCGCTTACCGTCGAAGAAAACCTGGAGCATCTCGGCCACGTCCCTCTTCCGCCTTACATCGACCGTTCCGATGAGGCTACCGACCGCCAGCGTTACCAGACCGTCTACGCGCGGCGGCCCGGCGCCGTCGCAGCCCCCACGGCCGGCCTCCACTTCACGCCGGAAATTCTCGACAAACTCAAAGCGAAAGGTTGCGAACTCTGCGAAGTTACTCTCGACGTCGGTCTCGGCACATTTCAACCCGTTCATACCGAAATGCTTGAGGAGCACAAAATCCACTCCGAAGCCTACGAAATCACTCCCGAAGTGGCCGCGCAAATTTGCCGGGCAAAATCCAACTCCCGTCCGATCCTCGCTGTAGGAACCACCGTGGTTCGTACTTTGGAAGACGCGGCGGCGCGCGCCGCCGCCGCTGGAAAAGGAGATTTGGTCGCGGCTGGCCAAGCCGAAGCGGAAATCTTCCTTCTTCCCGGACACCACTTCCGCGTGGTGGACAAGCTGCTCACAAACTTCCACCTGCCGAAATCCACGCTCCTGGCGCTGGTTTCCGCCTTTGCCGGGCGCGAAAACATCCTGCAGGCCTACCGCCACGCGGTCGGCGAGCGTTACCGTTTTTACAGTTATGGGGATTGCATGCTGATCCGCTAACGGCGGATCAAAGCCATCGCGAATTGCGGGATCTTCAGGTTCAGCGCGGATACCAGTGAAGCCAACTTCTCCCCGGCGGCCAACGCCGGGAATTGCCACTTCAAAAGTTCTCCGGAAAGGAGAACGAGAAGGGAAGCTGCCATCGCGGACAGCTCCCCTCGCATCGGGTCAGGAAAGTTCACAGGCGATCCCCCTACTCGGAGAGAACGAATACTTGGGTCTTGCCTTCGAAACGCAGTTCCAACACTCTGCCCTGTTCGTTGGAAACAATGACGGTGTAGGGCGACTTCTGGCTGCGATCTTCCCAGCGTCCCGCGGATTCCGCGATCACCTTCTTGCCGTTGAGAAGCGTGATGTGGTTGTCGTCGATCATGGCGCGATAGTCGCCGGCCTTCACATCCACTTTGCCGAACTTTACCGCGTGAGGAACTGCAAGAGCCTTTGCAACCGGCTTGGCAAAAACGGGAACCGTCAGCGCCAGAGCGGCGGCGAGAGCAAGGCTGCGAACCAACGTATTGCTTTTCATGTGTGTCTTTCCTTTCGAGGAGCGAGTCAACCGAGACTTGTTCAAAACGGAAGGAGTATTGACACACAGGCAGGCGAAGAGTAGCCTCTCGTTGAAGGCACCTCTTCTTCCTGGTCCAAGAGCCGGAAAGACTGCGTGTCACTTGCCCCGCGGCTGCCACCGCGGGGTTTTGTTTCTAAACTCTATCCATCCCGAACAGCCTGAAACTCGGCTGCACTGGTATAGACGAAACCTACTAGGCGAATGTTTCGTGGCTTGCCCTAGTTTTTTTGTTACATTTTTGCCATTTGCAATACGTCTCCCCGGGCCGCTCTGGCAGTAATTACTTTGCTGCGTGCAGCTTCCCCCTGCTTCATCTATACTCTTGAAAGGTCCGGAACCCCAGGGATGCGACTTCTAGTCCTTACGGATATCCACGCAAACCTTTCAGCTCTCGAAGCCTCTCTCAGCGCCGTGGAGGGGAGCTGGCACCGCTTAGTCTGCCTTGGCGATGTGGTCGGTTATGGCCCTGATCCCAACGAGGTCACCACCCGCATCCGCGAACTCGGCGCCGTAACCATCCGCGGCAATCACGACAAGGCTGTCACCGAGCTCATGCCCACCGACGATTTTAATCCCGTCGCCAAAGCCGCCGTGAATTGGACTCGTTCCCAACTCTCCAACGAAAATCTGGGCTGGCTCGCCGGCCTCCCGCAAGGCCCTCTCGAAGCCGAGGGAGTCGTCCTCGTCCACGGCGCATTTCAAGACGAAGATGAATACGTCTTCACTCCTTCTCAAGCCCTCGAAGGCCTTTTGGATTCCACCAGTCAGGTCACCTTTTTTGGCCACACCCATCACCAGGGCGGCTTTTCCTACGAAGATCCGGAACTAGAAGTCCTGTCACTTCACCCTCGCAGCAACGAGTCGCATTGCGCCTTGCGCCTCGAAAATTCGAAACGCTATTTGCTCAACCCGGGCTCCATCGGCCAGCCGCGGGACACCGATCCCCGCGCCGGTTTCGCCATCGCCGATCTCGAAAACCGCACCGTGGAGTTCTGGCGCGTTCCGTACGATATCGCCGGCGTACAGCAACGCATGCGCGACGCAAAATTGCCGGAGGCTCTGATCCTTCGTTTGCAAGTCGGCCGCTGAATTTTTTCCGGCCGCAAATCCCCCGGCAGGGAAGTTGTATGCAGGAAATTTTGCAAAATCAGCCGGACCCCGAACAACGAAAACCGTTGCCGCTGAACATTCTCCTCGGCGCCCTCGTTGTCGTCGCGATTGCCCTCTCGTTCTGGTTTGCCTTCAAGTCTCCCCGGGGCAGTTCTTCCCGCGCCCTGCAGTCCACCGCTTCCGTTCCAATGACCCCGGCTGAGCAGGCCTACGCGAAAAGTATCCGGATCGAAAACGTGGCTCTAAGCCGCGCGGAAAATTTCATCCATCAGGAAGTAACCATTCTGAACGGTGATGCCGTGAATGGCGGCCAGCAGTCCGTCGCCAGCCTGACCGTCACCGTCGAATTCTTCGACGACCTGCATCAGGTTGTTCTCCGCGAAACTCGCGGCGTCCTCGGCTCCCCCGCTGCCGAGTTGCGGCCGGGCCAGCGCCGCACCTTCTCAATTTCTTTCGATCGTGTTCCGCCCGGTTGGAATCTGCAGCAGCCTTCCGTCCAGGTCGTCTATTTACAGCTCGCACCCTTAAAATAGTTGTAACGTAACGGCATCGTTATATTACACTGTCGCCATGAATTTAGCCGAGGACCTGCGCGCCAGCCTTCAGGACATCCTCGTCTCCGGTACGGTCGAAATCCGCGAAAACGGCAGCCGCGTCACTTCCGCGTCGCCGCTCTCCTGGGAAATTCGTGGAAACGCCGAAAAGCCGCTGCTTCACTTGTGGTCGGAAAACTGCAACGTTACCCGCCGCGTCGTCGCCATCACCGACAATTCCCAGGACCGCCTTGCTCTCGCCGTCGAACGCTTCGGCCGCCCCAGGCCCGAGCGCATGGAAATCGTTCGCCTTGAATACACCCCCGGCCCCCGTGATCTCTCGCGCGAAGGTTTTTGCGAGCAGTTGCGCCGTATCCTCGCCGAACAGTTCCCGGACGAGTCCCTCGAAAAAATCAGCGTCGCGCAGGATCTCGAGCACTCGCTCTCCAAAATCTACACCCGCGGCATTCTTCACCGCGGCTCGTCGCAGATCGCTTTCCTCGCTGTCCCCGAAGGAGAATCACAGGACGCGCTCGAAAGCAGTCTTACTTACAGCCTCCTCTGGCTTGAGAAATCTCGCCAATCCGCAAAGCGCGCCGCTCTCGCTGCCTTGCGATTGATTCTTCCCAAAGGGAAGTCCGCCGTTCTTGCCAATCGTCTCCGCGCGCTGGATGAACGCCTCGCCATCGAAGTTTTCGAACTCGATCCCCGTCGGGAAACCCTGGAGCGCGTGGACCCTTGCGCAACCGGCAACGTCTCGTCCTGGCTCGTGCCCCGCCGCGAAACGCAACTCCTTCTTGACCGCGCTTCGTCTGCCCTGGCGCCGCTGATCGCCCTCAGCCCGGAGTCCATTCGCGCCCACGCTTCTCCGCACGCCCAGGAAGTTGTCCTGCGTTTTCGCGGCCTGGCCTTCGCCCGCTGGCACGAAAATAAGGTTTTCTTCGGCAGCGATTCCACTTGGGCGGAACTGCGCAACAAAAATGAACCCGCGCTGAAGCAACTGATTGCCAACCTGCAAAATTTCCGCAACCCCCTGGCCGGCAACGTTCGCCACACCCTCTATCGAGCCCAGGCCGAACGCTGGATGCAAACCCTCGTGCACCAGGATGTCACGCGCGTTGATATCTCCCTCGATCCCGGCCACGTTTATGAACAGGTTTTCGCTCAGGTCGCCGGGCAGCACGGCATCCTCGATCTCCTGTGCGTCACCCGCAATCGCCGCTTGGCCATCCTTGAACTAAAAGCCACCGAAAACGTGGATCTGCCTCTTCAGGCCGCCGACTACTGGTCGCGCATCCGCTGGCATCAATCGCAAGGCGACTTCGCGCGCTATGGCTATTTCCCCGGACTCGAGCTTCAGCCCGCCCCTCCGCTCGTCTATCTCATCGCCCCTGCCCTGCGCTTTCACCCCACCACAGACATTTTCCAGCGCTACCTCTCCCGCGACATCGAAATCATTCGCGTCGGTCTGGCGGAGAGCTGGCGCCGCGGACTACGCGTCATGTTTCGACAATAAAAATGTGCTAATGAAATTCCAAACATCCGCGCTCGTCCGCTCTTGCCTTCCTCGCGATTCAATGTAGAATCATCACCTCTTTCGCGCAGAGGACTTGACCTTGAGCTTCATCATTAAAATCCGGCAAGCCGACCATGTGACCCTCATGGATGTCAGCGGGCAGCTTACTTCATTGGAAGGCCAGGCGTTTCGCGACGCTATTCAACGCCTGCTTCGCCAGGGCGAAATCAACATTATTCTGAATTTGAAGGACCTCGAGTATCTCGATAGTTCCGGCATCGGCGAACTCGTTCGCAACTATCTTGCGGTAGTCAAAAAGGGCGGCACAATGAAAGTGGTGGGTCTTGCTCCGAAAGTGGAAGAAATTCTGAAGATCACGCAGCTCTATCAGGTATTCCCGGAGTTTCCCGACGAAGAGTCGGCACTCGAGAGTTTTCCCAAATCCAGCCGCAGCGCAAATTCCTAAATCACGAATTTCTCCCACGGCGCAATCGCAAATAATTCGGCTGAAAATAGGAGAGGAGCCTGAATTCCACGTGAGTGGCTCTCAAGCTCCCCGGGGTGTGTCCTCGAAGTGGTTGTTATTAACTTAGATGCCCTTCCGAAAAAAAGGTTTCTTAAATCTTGCCCTAATTTGATTTTTTTTGGAGTGCGCGTAAGCTTTAATAAAACAAATACTTACGCCACCGTTCGTCGCGATGGCCAATCAATCTCATCAATTGCCGCGAAGTGTGCAGCGTAAACGGCCGCGGCTTCCGCGCCAGCTTTAGCCCCGCTTCTTCCGGCGTCCGGTCGCCCTTATCGTTGTTGCACCGGTAGCAGCAGGCCACCAGGTTCTCCCAACTCGAGCGCCCGCCCCGCGAGCGCGGCATCACGTGGTCCAGCGTCAATTCCGAGCTCGGGAATATCTTCCCGCAGAACTGGCACGTATTCCGGTCGCGCAACAGAATGTTCTTCCGCGAAAGTGCCCGGCTTTGCTGTGGAATATGCCGGTAGGCCAGCAGCCGGATCACAGAAGGCACTTTGTGGGCATGGGCGGAAGAATGTACCTCCGCGTTGTGCACTTCCTCAGCCTGGGCCACGCCTTTCAACAACAGCACCATCGCCCGGCGCACCGCGGTCACATTAATCGGCTCGTAGGTGGCATTTAGAACCAGAACTGGTTCCTGCATCAGGGAAGCACGGCGGGGAGTGAGGCTGTGGACGTGGCGCGTTGCAACATTCCCCGAAGCGCCGGGCACAAGCACGCTGCCCGCTTCGGGGACGTATCGCCCCCGGGGATCGACCGCCTCTGGTCGTCTTGCGCTCATCGCGCGTCCTTCAGGCTAAAAACTTTCTCTGACCGGGATGCCTTGCCTCACGGCCCGGGCGATCGTCAGCCCGACCACCGATTTGGCGCCTGCTTCGCGTAACGCACGTGAACATGCGTCCAGCGTCGCTCCCGACGTCATAACATCATCTAAGAGCAAGATTCGCAAATTGTCAACCCGGCCGCCTTCCCGGATGACAAAAGCGCCACGTACGGCTTCCCAACGTTCTTCAAAATGAAGGAGATGTTTCTCCGGCCGCGCCCGCTCCCGCTTCAATAATACTGCCCGGTAGGGCAACCGCAGTTTGCGCGCCAGCGGCCTCCCAAACAGGTCCACCTGGTTGAATCCCCGCTCCTTTTGTCGCTCCCGGTGCAGCGGTACGGGAACAATTACATCGGCCGAATAGGGCGATGGGATCCGTCGCGCGGTCTCCAATAGCCGCTTCGCGAACCACGCCCCCAGCGGCTCGATCCGCTCGTATTTCATCAGCACGATCGCCCGCGCCAGCGCCCCCTCGTAAATCCCGAAGCTCCGCGCGGCGTCAAACGCAAACCCACGCTCCCGGCACTCCCGGCACACGCTCTCGTCTCCATCCACATCCCCCGCATCCGTCCACGGCTGTCCGCAGCGTTCGCAGATCTCTTTCGGGAGCTCTCGAAATGAATTCAGGCACGCGCCACAAACGGGCAGCCGGTCCGCCCGCGTCAGCAACGCCTCGCAGATCCGGCAGCCGGAAGGGAAGAGAATGGACGCAACCGCGCCGGCCAGCGACTCCAGCCAGCGCGCCACGTGAACGCGGGAGTTCGAAAGGGGCATCATCTGCCGCACGAACAGCTCCGCCTGAATTATAAATTAATTATCTAACGAAAAGGTAAAAATTTTGCCAGTTACAGCAGCCCCTGCTCTTTCTTTTCCTGGCAGGTGATGCAGTGCTTGGCCCAGGGTACGGCTTCCAGGCGCTTCTGCTGCATCTCTTCCTGGCAGTTCGCGCAGGTCCCGTACTCCTCGCTGCGGATTCGCTTCAACGCTTCATCGATCATGTTCAGGATGGCGCGGTCCGTGTTGGTCTGGCCGAAAAGGAATTCCTTGGTATACGAATTAGCTGCCTTGTCCGCCAGATCCACCGTCGGATCGTCGTCCGCCTGCCGCCCTTCCTCTTCCGTGCGCGTGATCGTCTTCACCAGTTCGTCGCGGCGATTCAAAAGTTTTTTCTTGTAATATTCCAGGCGCTTCTTGTCCATAATCTTTCTGACCTCATCCAGATGGCTCCAAGGGGCCATCTAAAAACTCCGTAGTGTAGACTCCTAAATGTTCACTGTCAAGGTTACGTGGATGGCAAACCAGTCATTTTGGTTGCACCGCGCCGATTTCTCATCCGCTCGCCACTGCACTCTCGGCGGAACGCCTGCAGTCGCAGCAACTTTTAGATGCAAACCCCCCAGCGGCGAATCAGCGCAAGTTCCCGGGCACTGCAGTTGTCGGTAAGCCGCCACCGGTTGCCGTTTGGCCACCAGCCCCGCTTCGACCGGTGCTATTCGATGCAGAATTCTCGTTTTAGGTACAACCGCCGGCGATGCCATCCATCGATTTCTCCTACTACTTAGATCCGCACAGGCGGTGCTGTTCGCAAGATGAGTTTCAGAAACCGGGCTCTTTCTAAAAACAAAAGGGCCCGCACCTTTCGGGTGCGGACCCTTCGACTTTGCTGCAACTCGCTTGGCGCAAAGCAACCCGGGGGATATGTCGAATCAATTCCGGGATGCCGCGCCTTGCCCGTCGAGCAAATTACTCTATTTCACGGCGGGCTTCGTCTGCGTCGGCCGCCAGTTCCCTGAGCAGTTCCACGAAGCCATCTGACTTTCCGCTCTTCGACGTGTGGCCGATGAACAACCCGTCGTCAATGAAGCTTTGCAACGCGGCCGTCGCCGCATTCTTGGTTTCCGTCGGCCGGATGATCGACACTGGTCCGAACTTCTTGTTCAGGAAAAACGTCGGCTCCGGCATGATCAGGTTGGTCTGCAGTTCATCCGCCTGTGCCGCTGTGTGAGCGGGGTCATTCAGGTTCGGGAAGGTGACCGTCGCGCCGGTTGAACCCGGGAAGCCCGTGTCGGTATCCGTCAACTGAATCGCATTTCCTGCCTTGTCGTGCCACGTCTGGAAGTGCGCGACCTCCGACGGCCCAATGGACAGCAACACGCGCAACACTTCGACGTTTGTCACGCGCTGTGCCAGTTGGGGGTACAGGCTGCTTCCTCCCTGTTCGATCCAGGCAAAGTGAAATCCGGCCGTATTCGCGATCGCTTGCGTGTGCACCGAAACCCCGCCGGGCTGATTCGGATCGGCGCTCAGGTCCTGGTTGGTCCGTGGAATTGCCGTGTGTTGTCCGACTGCAAGTGTCGGAATCGCGTTGTCGAATGTGTCGCCCAGGTCCGGGTTCTTCGAATCGCTGCGGTAGCGTGTCCACCAGCTTGTGTCCACAGTTAGCTGCGTCAAGTTGGTAAGCCGGCCTGTGTTCGGCACGCCGGGCACTTGACTGGGAGTTATGTCATAAAACTTGGTGAGATCTGCAATTGGTTCGCCCTTCGACTCCAGATACGCCGCGAGGAACGACATGTGCGAAAGCTCGTCGTCCGTGTTGTCGTCGATGTACTGCGGCATGTCGGCGTCGAGCTGCTGAAGCCCCGCGATATAGAGAGGCGCAAGCGCCGTCGGAATTGGCTTGCCCTGAAAGAACAGATCAATCGGCGAATTGCCCGTCGTCCCGGGAGTGTTTGCTCCTGCTCCCCCGAGTTCGGCATACTGCCGCCAGATATCGGCCTCGATCGTTTCCAATGCTTGCAGGAAACGCACTATGGCCGCGTCTCCCCGGTTAATTCGTCCGTTGCCAAACTCCCCCGCCGCCAAAGCGCGTGCCGGCGAGTTCAGCAGTCCCACTCCCATCGTTGCCGCGCCTGCCGCCGCAACACCTTTCTTCAAGAATGACCGGCGGTTGGAAGCCAAACCGGCGGTGATCTGCGGATCTTTTTTCTTCATTTCTTTCTCCTTTTCGAACCCTGGAATCACGATCCCCACGGCAAGACGCGGAACTTGGTGGCGGTCGGTCGTTGGGAGACTAAGCAGAGAACCGGTTCGGGTTGTCACCGCGGCATCACCAGTCCGTCATTTTTTGCTCGTTTCTCGTGAACAAAAATAGACATGGTAGTGACGACTCCACTGGTTAAAAAATACCTTCCTGCGTGCATTGGCTGTTTCAGTGACGGATCTTCGAGGCCGAGATTCCCGTCAAAAACACTCCGAATAGTTGTCCAGCCTGCAAAGCGCTTTTTTGGCTATCGCCGTCTAACTGGGCGTCCCGTCTGGGTGCGGGCTCTTGCATAAAATCTTCCCAGTCGTCCCGGAGTTCGCTTCCGGGCCCCGCCCGGAATTTGCCTGAATCGCGCGAATAGGAGACTTCCATGAAAAACTCTCTGTTTTTGTTGTCAGCGCTTTTATTGCTCCTGGCCCCTCGGGGAATCGCTAACTCGCCAAGCCAAACTTCACAATCTGTCGCCATTGCCTCCGCTGACGACAAAACTCCCCCCAGCTACGACATGAAGCCCCAAGCTCTCCTCGATTTGCAGGGTATTCACAAAAAAATGGTCGGCTTGGCCACGGCCATCCCGGCTGACAAATATACCTGGCGCCCGGAAGCCGGAGTGCGTTCGGTCAGCGAACTCTTCCTGCACGTTACGGCGGCAAACTTTAACATCACCTCCCTGATGACGGGCATTAGCCCGGTGCCGACTTACAAAGTGGATGGTTTCGAATCTTCCACCACAGACAAGGCCAAGATCGTCGAGCAACTCGACAAGTCGTACGCGTTCGCGGAGGCGGCCCTTCAGAGCATGACCAACGCGGATTTCGCCCGGCCAGAAAAGAAGCTCGGGCCGGAAGCCAACTCCGGGGACGTGATTTACCTTCTGGTGGTGCACAACCACGAGCACTTCGGCCAGTCCATCGCCTACGCCCGTATCAACGGCATCACCCCTCCCTGGACGCTGGAGGCACAGAAGAAGGCCGCCGCGGCGAAAGATACCGCTGCCCCAAAAAAGGACTAGGCTCCAAGAAGCACTTTTTTCGGCACGGTTAAACCGCTATAATCATCAATGAAAACGGGCCTTTGGCTGCTTTTCCCACAGCTTCCACAGGGGTGTGGAAAGCTCACAAAAAATGTTTTGTGAAACGCTTGACATATTTCTGGCTTGATGTAAGATTACAAATGGTTCGGCACTTCCTAAAAGTGCTGGGCCGTGCAGGGGATTCACAGTCGGGTCTCAAGTTCTCCTAGAACAGATCCTATAGTGAGGCGCCTTACGAGCACAGGGTAAAAACTTGTCGAGCTTCGCGTGGAGCCGCTACCAATAGGCGGCTGTGCCCGGCGCTCGACGCCGGGTTTCGTATTTTATGGGACGTTTTTAGCGGCAACAGATGCTAGAGGCTCCCAGGTCTTCCGCAAGGAAGATGCTTCGATGCAAATCGGGGCCCCTGATGGGATCAGGGCCAACGTTCTTTGACAACAGTAAGGTTGGCAAATTCACGCCGAGAACTCGGACGCGATTACGGTCGCCCCGGGGATTGATGGTGTGGATTACATACAAGTTCTGCTCGAGTATGTTGAGCAGTGCTGTGGATTACAAGGCGAGCTCAGTCAAGCACCTGCGGATAGTAGCGTCGATAGCC